>Ga0157370_10001313_pt1 | contig 30981 bp, 19 predicted proteins | sample C35metaG_FD_113463 | JGI IMG/M metagenome (GOLD analysis project Ga0157370, IMG submission 113463) | Corn rhizosphere microbial communities from Kellogg Biological Station, Michigan, USA - C3-5 metaG | ecosystem: Host-associated > Plants > Roots > Rhizosphere > Soil | place: USA: Michigan...
CAAAAAAAAAACATCCGCCTTTTGGGCGAATGTTTTTAACAATGTATGAAGGTTATTATCTTATCCTATCTTAACGTTGATTGCGTTCAGGCCTTTTCTGCCCTCTTCTACATCATAGCTTACCGAATCATTCTCGCGAATATTGTCTATTAAGCCAGATACATGTACAAAAAGCTCTGCATCGCCATTAGCTGGCACGATAAATCCAAAACCTTTTGTCTCATTGAAAAATTTTACTGTTCCTTGTTGCATTATATTTTATTTAATTATTCCCAAATATAAGCAAATTAATTGAAAATCAAAATGTTATATTTTAAGACGCATGCCACCTGGCTCGGTTTTGCATCTTTTTCCGGATTTAAACGATTAGGTAATTTGGAAACATGATTAAGGTGCGGTCTCAGACCTTAGATAATCTCCCCATTAAATTTAATAAAACACTGCTATAATTCAGTAAAACAAATACAAATCAATTGGCTATTGAGTGAAACTGATTACAAATAAGTAAAATGGATTTTTTAAGATTTTCATAAGGAAACTAGTTACCAAGACCAAATTCTCGCATGAGGTTAACAACGCTTATCTGATATTTAATTCCATATCTGTTTGTTTAAATAATGATTGGGAACCAGCGCGCGAAGATTTTATGTTGCTTGTATAAACTTAATGATCATTTTTCGATCTCTGGTTGATTGCAGACTAAAATATCTGCTGTTAAATTAGTGGTGTAAATCACTTTTTTCGCTTATGGAGGCTCGATAAATCCGTTTTTGGAGCTTAAAAACAGCCCGTTCGGTTGTATTCCAATCGATCTTTGACCATTCAAATTCATACCTTAACTTTTCAGTTTGGTTCATAACTTATTTACTGCTACTTACAACTCTATCTTCCAAATAATCGTGTTTCCGTCAGCTTATCCCAAACATTACTTTGGGCATTTGCTTCTGAAACAATCCCTCCCCATACACGTCGCATGCGGCTGAGTGCCTACTCAGAGTCTTAACCTTGAGAGCGGGTATGGTGGTTACTCCGTTCCATAATCCTGTTTTGCGTTGAACTTAGATTCCTGCTGTTCACCGGGAATTGACTGGTATCAATCTGAACTTTGATACTTTCAGATTAGTCTGGTATTCCGCACCTTTTGGCGATAGCGTAATCAGTCCCTTTCGCTATTTCGCCATTACGATGATTCAGACACAGGTTTCTCTCGTAATCTAATTCAACTTTGCTCGACGGGGTTCCAGATCGGACTTCCGGTTACCCATCTTTTAACCCATGCTTGCATAGATATGATCGTCAGGCCATACCCATGTGGGTTATGCTTTCATCCCGATACCTGGGAGATTGGAATTGCACCAATACAGAACTACAGTTAAACACATCACTGCGTTCTACACTTTCCTGCTGCCTCAGCAGTTCCGGTGTAAACGGATCGCAGACCAAAAGTGACGAAGAACCACTATTCATGAAATCCCCAGTTCAAGTACAGATGTACTCGAAAATAGGTTTTTCAATGATATTTCATAAATGCAAATCTCGGTACATTGAAGATACTAGGTGATTGACGGACTCTCTTATAGAAAAGTTGGTTCTTCCTCATTTTTGCCAAAATCCGTAATTTACATACTGCCTGTCGATGATTTAAACAAAGTTTACCAAGGTTGTGTATTTCAACAAGAAGTCGGATTTTGATAATTTAATTTGGTATTCGACAAGACCGAGCTTAAAACAAGATTCTTTTTAGTTTTTTACAATCCTCACAGAATTTAGCTCGACATCGTTTCAAAACATACGTCTTGCATATTTAATCTTAGCTAAGCTGTTTATCAATCATAAAGAGATAAGAAGAAAGACTATCAAACCTGACAGCTATTTTTTTAACATAGAATTTATATCCAGCAGGTTGTCTTTCTTTATTCGATCCATTTTTTGATTTTCAATACTTTTAATTTGTTGAATTTTAATTAGTTAGTAGTACAGAGTTTTGAAACCACTTTGTATCGGCAGTTTGATCTATTTATTTTTTCCTGAATATAACTTTATCGAAAGCAAAACGAGATAATAAGCATAGCTATGGCTCAGGTAAAATACATAGCCATTATCAAAGGTGTCAGAAATTCTACAATTAGCAAGACTGATAGATAATGCTAAAATATTGCCAAAATCAGTTAAAAACTAACCGTTTTGATGTTTAGTATAAGTTAACTTTGTTTAGTTTAAATACTAGGTGAAGATTAAGAACCAAATCTTTTGTATCGCGACAGTAGTAAGAAATAAGCTTTTATTAGGGAATGCATAACCAACTCAACAAAATAATTATATGATGAAAAATTACGCTTCAAGCCGGTCTCTACCAGACCTGCTTTCAATCAGTTCAATTGCTTCATTGCGACCATAGATGATCGGACATCATTCTGCCATGGAGAACGCTATCACCAGCTGGGGATGCTTAGGTTAACAAGCTCCGTATTTAGGTAGAGGTATTATCTACACAATCAAAATTTTTAATATTAAATTTTATTTAAAATGGTTAAAATTTCTACAAGCATTATATGTGTCTTGTTTTTATCTGTTTTTGGACTTTCTATGGCGTTTGCCAGCCCGAACAGGGAGGCTCTTATGGTTAATGGCTACCATATTCAGCAGCAGGATACCACAAAGAAAGCCAAACAAACAGATACAATAGGTGAGATGATGAAATCTCTCCTCAAGTTCAATAAATTGAGAGATACTCTTGATTTAGCTAGGGTAAAGCATGTTCCAAATACTTCACTACAACAAATTGTAAAGGGCAATCTTGCTGGTGTGTACATTCAGGAAACATCTGGCGAGCCTGGAACCGAACAGAGCGTAATAGTTCAGGGACCCTCTTCACTATTATTCAGTAAAAAGGATATGTATGCATTACAGCCAGCTGTTTACCTCAACGGTGTGCCACTTGCCCAGGATCATCCGTTTGCATACGATGTGCAAAAATATGATTATACGCGTATCGGACCTGCGAACAACCTTTTATCTCAGATTAATATCGATAACATTGCTTCTATTGTCGTAATCAAAGATCCATATGAATTGGCTAAACTCGGCCCGAATGCTGCAAATGGAGCAATTTATATTACTACAAAAGGTGCAAAAAGTGGTTCACGCGACATCAGTTTTAATTCTTATTTTGGCTATGTAACCCCTCCAGCGGTAGCCCCAACCAATGGTGTTTATGATAATAACTTCAGAAGACCCTTCTACCAGAAATATGCCAGCGCTGCAAATTACAATACCTATGCCAGTTATTTAAGAGATTCAACCAACCTGGACTATTTTGGGCCATCAAACTGGGATAAACAATATTATCAAACCTCACCCATCTATAATGCTAACCTGGGTATTACAGGTGGCTCTGAACGAGCCAATTTTAGATTTTACGGTTCAGCAACTCAAGATGCCGGAAATGCCGATAATACTAAACTTGGTCGTTATAATTTATCCGTTGGGATCAATATGGCACCCTTTAAATGGTTAACCGTATCGAGCGCTATCAATGCGATCAGGCTTGATCGCAATCGAAACAGTAGCTTACGCGACCGTTTTGCCGAAACCCAGTATATACCCGATTTATCTAATCCATTATCCCCAAATTCGGATAGCTATGGTGCTTACCTTAGTATAGTGGATGGCAGTACTGACCTAAATAGAACCACCGGTATAAATGGCAACCTGATACTGAATGCTAAATTAAACCGCTTAACATTGACTACATCCTTATCCGGTGATTATACCGAAGGTATCAGAGATGTTTTTTTACCCTCAACATTGCTGGCAGGAATAAGTTATGTATCGAATTATTTTGGTTACAACCAGAGGTTAATCGTGGATAACCGCATTTCGTATCAATTCGATTTGGGCATTCCTGATCATCAGTTAAAGGCCGATCTAGGACAATCATTCCAATCTGACGTCTATAAATATAATTATGCTAGGGGTTACAATGGTCCAAATGATTTTATCAAAATTATTCAGGTAAACGGCAATTCTGGCAATAGTGATTATTTAAATGCTTACGGCGACTTCTATGTTTTCAGATTTTTAGACAAAGAGCGCAGTAGCTTGTTTTCACTCTATGCAAGTGGAGAGTATAAATATAAGAACCTGCTAAGTTTTGATGCCATTTTGCGCCGTGATGGTTCATCAAACGGACAGCCAGATAGTCGCTGGTTATTTGCTCCATCATTCAGCGGAAGCTGGAACATTAAAAATCAGTTTTTGTCAAAAAACAGATTCTTCAACGCCCTGGATCTGAACGCAGGATGGGGCCGCACTGTGCGCCCATTCATTGACGACCGTTTTGCCGCGGGACCTCAATATACAACTGTTAATGGTTGGGCAGATGAGCCTACCTTGCCAGGTTATGGCACCTTTATAGGGGTGGCCCGCCCTTATGGAACGGGTTATGTTGGGTATAATATTCCTTTACCCATTTCCGATCGCACAAACATCACACTTTCTGCTACAATGCTCAAAGGTCGGTTGAGCGCCGCGTTTAGCGTATATAACCGCGAGGATAAACGACAGGTGATCAATTTACCGGTGCCACAGGAGTTAGGTTATATTACGGAGTATAAATCGGGTTTGACAATCAATAACAGGGGTGTCGAAGCCTTGATTAACGGTACCCCTGTACAAAATAAACATGGGTTTAGCTGGTCGACTGGATTTAATATTAATTATAATAAGAACAAAGTTGGAGCATTGCCGAATGGCCTGGATGAGTTGATTTATCAGAATAATAAATTAAAAGTCGGGGCATCGTCAAGCGCATACTGGTTGTATAGCAATAATGGTATCTATAATACCGATGCAGAGGTTCCTGTCAATCCTGCCACGGGACAGAAAATGACTTTCAATGGGATTACCTTAAAAGCAGGCGACCCGAGGTGGGTGGATTATAATAATGATTACCGTATTGATATCAATGATAAAGTAATTACTGGTGACCGGTTGCCAAAAGTTATTGGTGGTTGGAGCAACAGCTTCAGCTATAAAAAAATCGATGTTAATTTCAATATATTTTTTGCACTTGGGCAAAAAGCGATAAACCAATATGATGCTGCCCGATATGATTTTATTAACCGGGAATCCGCAAACAACATCACCTCAGTTAGAGAAATTACAGCATGGCAATCTTTTGATGATGCTAAAACCTATCCAATCTACAATCCTTTCAGTTCTGTAGTGCCTTACCGTGAAGATCAGGATTTGTTTTTGGAAAACGCCTCATATGCCAAACTGAGGTCTGTAACTATTGGATATGATTTTACCGGTATGCTTAAAAAGAAATCTACCATAAAGAGAGCTTATCTATATGCAACCGGAACAAACTTGCTTACCCTAACCAATTTCTCCGGTGTAGATCCGGAATTGGTAAACTATAACGGGATGTACGATGGTGCAAATATCAATATCCCAACAACATTTGTATTGGGCTTTAAACTTGATTTATAATCGATATTAAGAAATCATGACATTTAATTTAAAACATAATAGAATTTACCACAAAAGCGCTGTTGTCTTTGTACTGATGCTGGTATTAATCGGTGGCGCGTGTAAGAAGATTGATGATACGCAATCTACAAGGCTACAGAAAGAAACCGATTCGTGGAAAACCATTGATGATGCCAAAGCAAATTTAATTGGTATGTATGCTTTAATGCGTAATGCATTGGCCTCGGATAACGGCCACTGGTTAATGGGGGATTTAAGAAACGGCGATTTCGCTTCAATCAACCGTGCCGATTTGCAGGCCATCGTAGAAGGAAGGCTGAACGCTTCTTACCCAGTAATTAATAACATTACCAACTGGAGAAGATTTTACGCGGTAGTAAATGCGACAACCATATTTATAGAGCGTTCCTCGCAAATAGCCAAACTAGATAATCGATACACCCTAGCAAATAACAACGTGGATATCGCTCAGGCAAGGGCTTTGCGTGCTTTTGCATATTTCTACATGGTACGGATCTGGGGCGATGTGCCCTTGCTTACTTCTACCCACGATGGTGACTTTATAAAAGCACCAAGAGCTTCCAAAGAAAAAGTGTTGTCGTTCTGTAAAACGGAATTATTGGCTGCGGCACAGGTGGTACCCTTTAGGTATGGTGGTTCGGATGTAATTCTTCCAGGCGCTTACTACGGCCTTACTGTAAGTACCGATCCAAATTGGTATGGCACATTGATGACCAGAATTTCAGTTTATTGTCTGCTGGCACATGTTACTGCCTGGCAGCAAAACTATCTGGAAACAGATATCTATACCAAGTTTGTATTGGATAATTATACCCAGTTGGTAGAACCAGGGGTGACTACTTATAATTGCAGGTACCTGACTATTAATGAACTTACCTTAAACGTACGCACTAATGAAACCCAGCAGGTTAATCCATTTGCATATAAACGCGCAACCCAGTTGGTTGGTTTTGCTTTTGAATATGGTTATGGGTATTCATCTGCCAATGGCCACATTGAGCAGTTGACCTTAGCTGCCCCATTTGTGCCCAAAGCGCAGCCAGAGATTTACGTCCCTAAAGATAGTATCCGCCGCATTTTTACCAATCCTGCTGATTTAAGGTTTAGCATAGATCCGCAGACTGGTTTATACAGAGAAAATTATTTTATACAGTATGGTACACAGCGGCCTATGTTCAGTAAAATCAAGATTATTGAGGCAGTGGCAAACACCAGTGATTATGCTGTATTCTCATCGGCTGTATTATTTACACGATTAGAGGAAATTACACTTTTAAGGGCCGAAGCTCTTGCAGTAATGGGACAAAGAGATAATGCCATTGCGGCCCTAAACAAAGCAGCAGCACTTAGGGGATACATTCCGTATCCCGATGGCTCAACTAAAGATTTAATTAACGAAATCTTTGCTGAAAGAAGGAGAGAATTAATGGGGGAGGGCTGGAGATGGTATGATCTGGTACGCTACAATAGAATTAAGAGAACCGCTGGCACCTTTATTACCAAGAACGGGCAGCCGCTAAGTTTTGCACAGGCCGAAAGCGCAGGGGCAATCTATTGGCCGGTTTCGCAGGATGTAATCAATGCCAACCCAAACATTACACAAAATAATTTCTGGCAATAACTAGCATATCAATGAAATTAAATATCAGAATAAAACACTTATTAGTAGTGACGATGGCCTGCCTGGTTTGGTCCTCATGTAAAAAAGATTCGCCATACCGCGACTATCAGAATGAAATAACTGAATTTAACGGCAATGTGGTTCAGTATTTGGAAACCCAGCAAACTACATTCAGTTCGCTGTTGATGGTATTGAATAGAACTCCCGATTTAAAGACAGCACTTAGCGATAGTAAGGTAACCCTTTTTGCACCCACCAACGATAATTTTGCGGCTGCACTTTATGAACTTAATCAGGTTAGAACTGAACAGGGTAAAGCGGCGGTGACTTTAGAAAATGCTGACCTAACAGAGTTGGAGATCATGATGGATAAGTATATCATAGCTGGTAGGAACATAACCGATTTTTATAAGCCTTTCCTTGATGGCTCTTATGCAAGCTCGATCAAATTCAAATATCAGATGCATATCCAATATCAGAAACAAAATGCATCAGGCTATCAGGGTGGTGGGCCGGTGAGCGTTACTTTTTCCGATCCTAAAAACCTTACCGTAAAAACCAACTGGCAAAGAACTGTAACCAATGCGGTAAACATCAAAACCAGTAATGGAATCATTAATATTTTAAGCCCCACTCACATTTTCGGTTTTGGCGATTTTACTAACAAGTTAAACAAATAATGCAATGAAATTAGTTATATATCAATCAAAGTTATATTATCTGTTAATGCTGCTGGTAATAATATTAGCAGGCTGCAAGCGAAATCTGCCTGATGATGCGCTCTCTCTTAGTAAAGATACCCAGTTTACAAAAACGGTATATGAGCCTGTTTTGGGCCGGAATAACCTTTTTAGCGGAAACTTTAACCCGGGCACATCATCTTTGCCCTTAAATTTTAAAATTGTAAACATGCGGAGGTTCAATGGCGAATCCGCCCCTGAACTTACCGATTATTTTCCGGTTAAAATTTGGAAAAAAGCTTACGATGGCAGTGAAAAATCGCTCGAAGAAATAGAATCAAAAAGGGGGATAGAAAATCACAAACTTTTCGAAATCAGGGAACACTCAGGTCAGTTTTTGATGTGGGATGCTGCTAAATCGGATTTCGTGAAATCGCAGCCAGATTCAGGTTACGTATTCGATGTAGAAATGTCTAATTCTGGCGGTAAAAGATATTTCCAGAAAATGAGGTTGAGGCCTTTTAGAGAAAGGCCTTACGAGCCTTCGAACTTTGATGCCATTACAGGACAAGAGGTAAGAACTTCAGTTAATCCATCAGTCATCAGCAATATCCGTGGCGAGCGCACCAACCGTTTTCTGGGTAGTTCAGATATACAGGTATTGTTCAACAAAGTCAGTGGAGGGCCTGGTAATACCATTACTTTCAAGTTCGTAGACACCCTTTTCCGTACCATTGATCCCAATAAATTTGCCACAACACAATGGGATAACGTGGTACACGGTTTTAATATGGTAAAAACAAATGAAAAAGTAACCTATCAGGTGGCTTACCCTATCCCATTGAATGATTTTCCAACCAAATACACGACCAGTTCGGGCGCACAGGCCAGTTCTTTATTCAGGTTCGAGCGAATTGGTTTTGGAAATGTATTGCAAAAATCAATCATTGGGCTAAACTATAATATTTACGAAAAGGGCGACTGGGAGATCATCTTCTGGTTTAAAACCGAGAAACCAAAATTTGTTAACGACTAATGGAGACAGGATTAAAAACTAAGCAAAATATATTCATGATGAAATATTTTCATGCAATCCTAATGGTGCTGCTAATCGGTTTGCTTAACCAAGTTCAGGCACAGGAAAAAATTGCAGTTACTGGCAAGGTAATAGATGCCAGCTCAGTAAAAAAAGAAACCATCCCCGGTGTAACCATTATACTCGTTGCTAGCAACCAGGTCATCGGCCAAACCGATAATGACGGAAATTTTAGGGTAACGGTAGCTGGAAATGCGGAATTGAAATTCAGTTATGTAGGGATGGCGGCGATCACTGTTAAAGTAAACAACAGGCGCAATATCAACATCACCTTAGAGCCGCTAAACAATAATTTAAAAACAGTGGAGGTGGTTTCGGCAGGTTATGTAACCAAAACCAGAACACTCTCTACCGGGTCAATTGTAAAGATTTCGGGTAGTGAAATCCAGGGACAGCCAGCAGGCGATGCAATTTCGCTATTGCAGGGTAAGGTTGCAGGTTTAAATATCCAGAACAATACAGGTGCACCAGGTTTCAGGGGATCGGTTCAGGTACGTGGCTTGTCGAATATTAATGTTAGTGGATCGGGTAACAATGCGTACTTAACGCCAACCTCGCCATTGTATGTAATTGATGGCGTGCCGGTCGATGATAATTCGACATTTTCTTACGGCTTCCAACAGGCAGGCCCAGGTACTTCGCCGGCCTCGCAGATTCCCGCAGAGGACATTGAAGAAATACAATTACTAAAAGATGCAGCAGCAACTGCATTATACGGTTCTCGTGGAGCTTATGGGGTTATTTTAATTACCACAAAAAGAGGTAGTTCTAAAGTGCCGGTGGTACGCTATCAGGGATCTGCATTTTTAAGCACCGTGCCACAGCTGAGAGCGGTAATTGGGGGCGTAGAAGAACGTAATATGCGATTAAGACAGATTATGCAATACGATTCTACCTACTACCATGCATTAGGTACCATTAATGCAGTTGATTTTCTTTCTGATAGCTTAAATGCATATTACAATAACTCCACCAATTGGCAATCCTATTTCTATAGGCCTACCTATAACCAAAATCACAATTTATCCATCTCGGGTGGAGATGTTGCCTTTAACTATAAAGTTGCGTTGGGTTTATATGATGAGGATGGTGTTCAACAAAATACAGGCTATTCAAGGTATATTTTAAATACGACCATGACTTACAATCCCAGCCGTAAGTTTAAAATTTTAGGCCAGTTGAATAACTCGGTACAACGGCAGCAAACAGGAAGTGGTAACGGTATCTTTAACACCGGGGTGGCCACGGGGGGGAGCTCATCCTCTTTACTGCCGCCACCATCTTTGTATTCATCTGTAAACCAGGTACAGGGAGCTACAGAAAGCGACAACGATAACAAAACCCTGAACACCTTTGCTGTTGTGCAGCTGGATTATGAAATATTAAAGAATTTTAAAGCGAGTACGGTAATCAATTACACCAACATTACCGGTACCAGGGATAATTTTGTACCAGCTTCGCTTAATGGTGGTTTTGCTAATTTTTATTCGTACAATGACCGTTCTACAAAATTGTATAACAGGAGTAGCTTAAGTTATGTTTATACCATAAATGATAAAGCCAATGAGCCTGCACATAACTTTAGTGTTTTTGCTTTTACAGAAATCAATAGCTCAAATTTTAAAGCAGATGCAATTCTAAACGACCGTACTATAAATAGCTTTATCCGTGGCCCAATTACCCATAACCCGGCTTATAATCAAACTTTAGGTGGAACTTTAGATAATTTCAGCGATTTCAGATCGGTGGGATTTGCAGGCCAGTTTTCTTATAACTACAAACAAAAATATGTAATTGATTTTAACTACCGTGTTGATGGAACTTCTACCAATGGCCCATTGGCAGGCTATGTTAAAAATCCATCCGTTTCGGTAAAGTGGAATTTTGACAAAGAAAACTTTCTAGCCGGAAACCATTGGTTGGACTATGGCGATATCCGTTTCAGTTACGGTAGTAATATCCAACCTAATGGAAGTATTTATGATGTATACGGACGGTATTTTGGAGGGGGCACCTATAGCAATAACCAATCGGTGGTGATAGATCTGAGTCGTTTACCCAACTTAAGTTTACAACCAACAAAAAACACAACTTTAAATGCAGGACTTGATTTTAGTATTTTCAAAAACAAACTAAACTTCAGTTTTGATACCTATTACAAACAGGTTGATAACATTTTCCGCGAAAAGGGAATTGCAAATATCAACTCTTTCTCAAATGTAACCACGGTAGAAACCAGTAATGTTAACTATGGTTGGGAATTTCAGCTAAACTCCAGGCCTTTAAATCCAAACAGTCCTTTTAAACTCAATGTCTATGCTAATTTAGCCATTAATAAGGAAGTTTTGGCTGCCTTACCCGATGGTGCAAGACAATTAATTGCTCTGGATCCGGATTTCGCACAGGACATATATTACAGATTGGGTATAAATTCGCTTTCTAATTTTCTATATAATACAAAAGGTGTTTACAATAGCACTGATGATGTACCTTTTGATCCGATGACAGGTAAGCGTTATAGAACAGGTGGTACGGGGATCAGGAACTACTTTAGAGCCGGCGACCCTATTTATACCGATTTAAACGGCGATTATATTTTAGATGCAAATGACAGAGTGGTGGCCGGTAACTCACAACCGCAAATTACCGGCGGTATAGGTGCATTATTAAACTATAAAAACTGGAGTGTTGAAGTAAATGGATCATTCACCCTGGTAAGGGATATTTTAAATAATGCTTTAGCAGCACAGTTTAGAAACTTTAACAATCCTACAAGACTTGGAAATTTGGTGCCTTTATCGCAATACAGTTATTGGACAGGGGTAGGAAATAATGGAATTTACCCGAATCCACTCGATTATACCAGGGCATCAATTGTCGATCCATTCCGTTATGGACAAACACTCTTCCAGGAAGACGGAACTTATTTTAAGCTGAACTCCATTAAACTTTATTACACTTTGAACAAAAGTTTTTCAAGCAAGTTCGGAATCAACCGCGCTAACGTATACATTACGGCGCAAAACCTTGGCTTTTTAACTAATTATTCTGGCCCTAATCCGGAAGCAGTAACGGCACTTGGACGCGATAGTTCTGGAGGTTATCCGTTGAGCAAACAATATGTACTGGGCTTAAACCTCGAATTTTAACCGGAAACCCATATGAAAAAAATTACCTATATCATATTTATAGCCATCATGAGCGTTGGCGCGCTGAGCTGTAAAAAGTTTTTAAATGTTACACCGATAGATAATCTTTCCGGCAATAATTATTGGCAAAATGAAGCCGATGTAGAAAAATTTGTAAACGGTATTTATATTAAACTAAGAGGAAGAATACTGAATAATGGGAGCACCTTTTATACTTTTGCCGATCTTAGGTGCGCACCGGTAATCAATTCAGCCAATATTGCTGGTTTTACAAACCTGATCAATAATGATCTAAAAGGTGCTATTGCATCGACAAACGGCGACTATTATTTCTATAATTTCAAGGCAGCCACTGAATGGAAATCTTATTACGATGTCATTGGTAGTGCTAATATCATGGTAAAAGAGGTAAGTGAAATGCCTGGTTCTGTCATCTCGGAAGAAACCAGAAAAAGATATATTGCCGAAGGTGTTTTCTTAAGAAACCTGTGCTATTTCCTATTGGTGAGGATGTATGGTGATGTTCCATATTATACAAATGCCTATAATGATCAACCCTTGGGCAGAACCAACCAGGTTAATGTAATGAAAAACTGTATTGCTGACATGGCTGCAGTAAAAGATGATTTACCATTAACCTATATTGATGCCAGCCAAGTTGGTACAAGGGCTATGCGCGGCGCGGCATTAGCCTTAATGATGCATATGAACATGTGGGCCGCCGGATTTGATAATGGAATTAAAACCTCTTACTATGAGCAGGTTGTTAAATATGGACAGGAGCTAAGCAGCTATGCCGATTATAGTCTTTTAGATTATACTATCGATAACAATAAAAAGATTTTCAAAGGCAATACCAAGGAAAGCCTTTTCGAAATTGTTTCGAATGCAAATTATGGCGAAGTGCTTTCTCAGTATGACAATCCATCGATCTTCTTCTCTAAATATCCATTCCGCGGTACAGTAACAACTACAACCTCACAAATGTACTATTCAGTAAAGTTTATGCAGAAAGTGTTTCCTGCAGGAAATGGTGATGTACGCAGAAGCTTATGGTTCGAAAATGCCGATTTGGGAAATAATACTTTTCAGTTGAAGAAGTTTGCCAATACCTATCCGAGTGGTACAAACAACAGTATTTCTCATGATGATAGCCGAATTATCTTCCGTTTGCCTGATGCCTTGTTATTAACTGCAGAAGCCGCGGCAAATCTAGAAGATTATGCTACCGCGCAAACCTTTGTAAATAAAGTAAGGGCAAGAGCCCAGGCCACTCCCTTCAGTTCTACAGGCGATCAGTTAAGGGACGATATCTATTATGAACGTGTGAGAGAATTGTTTTGTGAGGGCCAGTATTTTTACGATCTGGTACGCACCAAACGGATTTTAGATTCTGAATATTCGGATCATCCAATTGGTGTTGCCGATTTTAATGCAGGCGCCTGGACATGGCCAATCAGTGAATCGGCCCTGGCAAACAATCCTAATATGACTTTGAATAATTTCTGGAGATAAAAATTAAAGAGATGAAAAATAAAAACATTAAGCTAGTATTCGCAGCTATTGCATTGCTTTTGGCAACTGCCTGCAATAAAGAATATTATGTAGACTCAGGGGTGCTGACGCCAACCTACAACGGAACCATACTCCAATACCTAAAATCGAAACCAGCCATGTTCGATACCACAGTAAGGGTAATTGCTCTTGCTGGGATGAATGATGTGCTGGACAAGGAGAACTTAACATTTTTTGCGCCAACGAGTTCTTCTATTTATAAATCTGTAAGGGCTTTGAATGCATATCTGATACAGAATGGAAGAGACACTGTAAGGGAACTCTCGCAGATTAAACGCGAGGTATGGCGAAAAACACTTTCCCAATACATTTTTAAAGGTACTAACCGTTTGAAAGATTACCCGCAATTAGACACCTTAGCTTATACTGCATTTCCCGGACAGTCTTTTTCCTCCTATGAGAATGGAAGGATTATGAATATAGGTGTGATATTTAATGATGCCGTAAGCGGATCTACCAGTATTAAATACGCGGGTTACAGGCAATTGTTCCTATCCTATATAAAGGACTTCACTAAACCCCAGCAAAGTTTGGTCAATATACCGGTTGCCACCTCAGATATTGCGCCATCCAACGGAATCATACATGTATTAAGGCAGGCCACACTGTCAGGTAGTACCTTGGTTAACAAGCATAATTTCGGGTTTGTGAACAACATTTTCATAAATGATGTGCTGGCCAGTGGAATAACGCCAATACAGTAATAATTTTTTCAATGATTAGCGATTTAGAAGATGATATCTCTTTATAATAAAAATACAACCAGGTTTTTTCAAGTCGGATTTTTTCTTCTGACCATACTTTTGTCTGCCTGCAAGAAGAATGAAGTAGAATTGAAAGATCCCTATGCCAATGGTAAAGAACCACTAGGCATTCAATTTAAGTCAAAGGCCCTTAGCCCTGCCATAGCTTCCGCTGGCGATGAAGTGGATGTTAACATCAGAGGTTTGTTAAAATACACAGGTAAATTTAAATTGTATGTTAATGAAATTGAAGCCGAAGTATTAAATTTTACCGATAGTACCCTAAAGTTTAAGGTGCCGGTAAATGCTAGTAGTGGTGGTGTCTGGATTACGGTTAATGATCCTACCCTTGATAATCAGACCTTTTTTGGGCCAACCATTCAAATTACCGGTAAAGTAAGCTTCGATGCCGGGTTTCAGGTTGTGAATGGTTCTAATTTTCCAATTTATGATATTTTACGTTTGCCGGCCGGTGGTTACTTTTTAACGGGGGCGTTTACGGACTATGAAAACAGGGCTACCAAGGATCTTCCGATAGGTAATGTTGCACAGATAAATGCCGCAGGTGCAGTAGAAACAGCCTTAAAATTTGGTATCGGAGCAAACTATCTGGTTAATTCGGTAACCAGGATTTCTAGTGGTAGCGAGAATGGCAAATTCTTAATTGCAGGTAATTTTTCATCCTTTAATACCAAGCGAACAAACAGGGCCAACATAAACAGCATTACCCGCTTGAACGTAGACGGGACTTTAGACTCGACTATTATTGACGTGGTAAATGCCACACCTAATGATCCTTCAAAAAACCGAGATACTGTACCAACTTTTAACGGTGGGGTACAAGGCACAATAAAGAAGATTTTTATTTACAACGACCAAATTTATGCCGTAGGTAATTTTGATTACTATTTAAGGGCTTTTTACGAAAGGTCCACATACGATTCGAAAGTTTTCGACCGCGTACTGATGAGGCAAATGGTGCGCATGAATATGGATGGTTCATTGGACCAGACATTTCACTACAACGCCGGGACAAAACAAAGTCCTAATGCGGCAAACGGGAGCATTAACGATGCAATACAGTTGCCCGACGGTAAATTGGTGCTCGTAGGTACTTTTACCACCTTTAATGGGGTAAGCAGAAATCGCGTGGTGAGAATAAATTTAGATGGATCTGTAGATAATTCTTTCAATATCGGAACAGGTGCGGATGATGAAATTACCTCCATTACCTACAATGCAACTACAAACAAATTATTGGTAGGTGGAATTTTCAAGAGTTTTAACGGGCAGCCCCGTACCGGAGTGGCCATGTTAGATGCAGACGGTGCCCTAACGACAAGCTTTACTTTTCCAAGCCTAAGTGGCGGCATTGTCAGTTTCGCCGGCCAATTAAACAACGGAAAAATAGTAGTTGCGGGAAGCTTTAACCTTTATAGAAATATCCTGCGACAGGGATTTATGATTTTAAATGCCGATGGGACCTTAGCCAGTGGCTATAATAATACCGGGGTATTTCAAGGTACAATAGAAAAGATGATCGAAACTACTTCTACGGCAGGAAATCCGGCAGTCGTTTTAGTTGGGAATATTTTCAGGTTCGATAATATTCCGGTTAAAAATATATTGAGGGTAGAACTGCTTAACTAATTAAAATATTCAAATCTCACAAATATGGGACAATTAAAAATATGGCTTTCAAATCTGGGCACTTGGTGTGTATCGGTTTGTTTTTTTGCCTTTGTACTACTGGGTAGTGCTTGTAACAAAAATTTTGATAATGTAATTCCAGTCAACACCAGAAATGACACTGTAGGGGTAAGTTCGGGTAAGCCAAAAGTGCTTTATATTATTTTAGATGGGGTGAAGGGTTCCGCCGTGGCCGCAATTAAGCCCCCAAAAATTACAGAAATTAATAAAAATGCAATTTATTCTTTTGTAGGTTTAACCGATAGTACTCAATTGCCGGTAAGCAATGCGGGAGCCTGGGCAAGTTTAACGACAGGTGTGGACCCAAAATTTCACAAAGTGTCTGGCGATAGCTTTGTTGGAAATGATTTAACAACTTATCCAACGTTATTTACCAGAATCAAACAAGAGAAACCAAAATTTGCTACGGTTTCTTATGCCGCAAGTGGTTCTTTTACGCAAAATTTGGCGGGTGATGCAACCGAAAAGCAAACTTTAGCATCAGATGCTGAAGTAAAAACATCAACCGTAGCCAAGCTAAAAGATGGTAATGCCGATTTAATAGTGGCGCAGTTTCATGGGGCAGAAACTGTTGGCTTGGCAAGCGGGTATACCGAAACGAATACCGCTTATAGTGCGGCTATCGTAACCTTGGATACTTACATAGGTGAAATGGTAGCCGCTCTAAAAGCACGTGCGACTTTTCGTGATGAAAACTGGTTGGTAGTGATTGCTTCAAATAAAGGAGGCGCAACGAATAATCCACGTACAGATTTTAGCCTTTTTGGAGATGATACGCGCAATACTTATGTCGCATTATACAATCCTAAATTTGCAGCGAAACTGTTAGGTAAGCCTAATACTACCGATGTACCCTATGCAGGTAGTGCGCCAAGGTTCCAGTCAACAGATGCAACAAAGGTTACTGCATCATTAACCTCCACAACTGTTGGTAATTTTGGTACAACAGGCGATTATGTAGTGATGTTTAAAATCCGTAATGATGCTGGGTCAGACGCTTTTTGGCCACCGTTCTTAGGTAAAAGATCTACCTTTTCAGGTGTGGGTAGTGGAGGTTATTTATTCTCTTTTTCAGGTAAACTCTTCCAGTTTGATTTTGCAGATTCATCACGGCCTGATGTGAATACAATCAGAGATGGTCAATGGCACACGATAGCTATCAGATTATCCATGGAAGGTGGAAAAAGATTCCTGAGGGTTTATTCAGATGGTGTAAGAAGTACCAATGCTATATACCCACTTGATGTAACCACAAAAGTTACCGATAACACTTCTGCTTTCAGAATTGGTGCTGAGGCAACCGTTGGTAAGGCCACCAATTTTTTATTAAGAGATTTGGCCATATTTAAAGTGGCCATGACCGATGCGGAGGTAATTAACTATATGAAAAGGGAAGTTACCGTCAATCATCCATATTTTGCAAACTTAGAAGGCTGGTGGCCGTGTAAAGAAGGTACCGGATTTTTATTAAAAGACCGTTCGGGCAAAAACAACGATTTTGTTTTAACCAGTAATGCTACCTGGGCAACATTTAACGATTTGTCGCCAAACATCAATCCCGAAATAGTAGGAGCAGCTTACCGTACGGTACCAAACAATGTAGATTTACCTTTTCAAATCTATAACTGGTTAGGTATTCTGCCACGAACCGAGTGGAACCTATCGGGCAAAGCCTGGCCACCCACTTTTACTGATGTGGTAACGAACTAATTTTATTGTATTAGATGAAATTTCAAATGAAAAGCATATTAAAGCTAACGATATTGATAAGCATAGTAGCTTTATCAGCGTGTAAAAAATACGGATACGAAGTAGAAGATGGCTATGATGATAACTCTGGAAATGTTAAGAGCATAACAGTGGATACCAACAGGTTATTTGTTGATCGTTCTGCCTTCGCTAAAGCCAGGGTTTTTCCTGGATTGGTGGGAGATGGCGAACCACGGGTCACCGATGCAGAATTTGCCCTGAATTTAAACTTTAGTGCCCAAACTGCCGATATTTTACGGATTTCTGTTGCACCACAACCTCAGTTTGGTACGGGATACTATGCGCCGCCAGGAGAGCTAATCAAAATTGTAGTTCCCCAGGGCGCAGAGGGATTGAGCGTGCAGGTTGGCGGGCATACCGATAATTTGACTGGAGTGAGTCCTTTGCTTCGAGATCCGATTATTGTGGTTAAAAAACAATTGTTTGCCGGTGTAAATTACGTACGTAATCTTTATGGTGGCTATATCTATATTAATGCTACCTTTTCTTATCCCAATCCGATAGAATTTAGCATCACAGGAGCATGCGTGGCCCCTGATTTCGAATTGGGCAAGTCAAACGATGCGGCTTGGATTGCACAGGTTAAAGCATCACAGGTACCCTGGTTAGAACTTCGCTGCAGAAGTGTAGTGTATTTGGTGCCGCGAGATCTGATTGTGGAGAAGTTTACTTCATCGCGCGACCCGCTAACCAACCCAACAGCATTGATGACCAAATGGAACGAAATTTTTGATGAACATTATAACGCTTGGATGGGTTTATCGCCCAATGCAGCAGATGTGCGCGACAGAAGCCCACAGGGCCCCTGGAGAGGCACAGTAGATATTCAGATCAGCGGTTTCCCTACGGCTGCGGGGCATTCTGGTTTTCCTTTTATGGGTTTACTAAACTATAATGGTAGCGAGTGGTTTCAAACCTGGGTAAGTTTAAATCAACTTACCACCAATCAGCCTCATCCAAACTGGGGTACTTACCACGAATTTGGACACAACTGCCAGCAAAACACAACATGGAACTGGTCTGCTTTGGGAGAATCGACCAATAACCTCTTTTCTTATAAGGTAGCCAAAGCTTATGGTCAGGATTTCAAAATTCTACACGCACCTAACGAGTGGAACGACATTGCCTTAGCTTATGCTGCCACGCCACCCAGCGCTACCAAAAACTTTGATGTAGACCTCAATGGCGGTAGAGAAAATGGATCATTTGCCCGAACAGTTCCTTTTGTACAACTACTAGAAAAATTTGACTACGGCCTGTTAACCTATATCTATACCAAAGCAAGACATGCACCTCGATTGGCCAATAACGATCAGGACAAAAAGGATAATTTTTATGAGTGGGCCTGCGAATATACCAAAACCGATTTAATCCAGTTCTTCAGTGCCTGGGGTATAACAGTAAGCAACGTTTCGCAAGCAAAAATTAAGGCGGCAAACTACCCACCGCTTGCAAAAGCGATATGGACCTATAATATTATGACAGGAACAGGAGGAGATGGACCTGTGCCAGTTATTGCGACACCTATTCCAACGACTGTTATTTCAGCAAGTTCTCCGGCTCAGGAAGGATCTTTGGCCAATTTGGTTGATAATAATACCGCAACTATTTATCATTCAAAGTATTCATCACCTACCCCTGCAGAAAGTTTTCCTTTTACCATTATCGAGAGTACTGGCGCTGCTGCTGCACCTGTTAAAGGGATTAGTTTTGTGCAAAGGATTGGTACATCTAATGGCTATGTAAGAAATGTTGAAATTTATACCAGTCCAGATAATGTGACCTATACACTTGCGGGCTCTACAACGGTACCACAAAACGAAACGCGGTATAATTATGCATTTCCTGGAGGAACAATCACCACCAGGTATGTAAAAGTAATTGTAAGAACAGGAGCAAGTACTTCATTTATGTCCTTATCAGAACTTACACTATTTAAATAAGCCCTAAAAATATATTAACATGATTTATTTTTTAAATAAAAAACAGATTTTCTTGGCACTGTCCTTAGCTGTCATGTCGATTGCTGGCTGTAAGAAATATCCTAACCCACCATCTTTTAACGAAGAACTTGATAATTCTGTTACACCTTCAAGAAAAGTAATTGTAATTAGTATTGATGGCGTTACGGGCTCAGAATTAAAAACCATTGCGCCACCAAACATTATGGCATTGTTGCCTACCAGTAAATATTCTTTTGCTACCTTTAAATCGGCGGTGGCAACTGATGCCGCTACTTGGACATCGATGCTTACAGGTGTACCTTATACCAAACACCTTGTGTCTACAGATGATTTTCAGCCTACAACTGATCCAAATTCAGGAGAGCACGATGCAGTACCCATCAGAAGAAATGTTTTAGATTACATTATGAGCGGTATCGGTACTAAAACGGCTTTTGTAAGCCCTTGGGCCAACTTACGCAATTATGTGAAGGTTGCGGATTACAGGCCCATCGTAAATACCGATCAGGCCGCTAAGGATTCAACCATTGCGCTGTTGGGCAAGTACGAAGGAATCGGCGCCACTGTGGTTAACTTTAGAGAAGTTGAAGCTGCAGGCGCAAATGGTGGTTATTTAGCCACTAATGATGTTTATAAAAACGCCATATTGAAGGCAGATGGTTATATAGATGAAATTATCAAAGCCATTAAAGCACGCAAAACATACGCGAATGAAGAATGGCTGTTCATAATTACTTCCAATCATGGCGGAAGCAGTGAAAATCCGACCAATGGTTTTCTGGTTGTAAATAACCCGGCATTAAAATCATTTGAGTTAAAAAAAATTGGCTACAACTCTGTCCTGTTTACGGGCACAAGTGTATTTGCACAAGTTGCCCAAGATAATGGTTTATATAATGCGGGGAACGATAAAGATTTTACTGTACAAGCCCAGGTTAAGATAATTAAAGGGGGCACAGGATATGTTGGTTTTCTCTCAAAAGGCACAGGCTATAAAGATGCCACAAAAAATCCAAGTGGAGGCACAGGCTGGACATTTGGTACCTGGGCGAGCCAATGGAGGCCTTATTACAGTGGTACATGGTTTCAAGGTGATCAGGGGCGGTTGACTGATGTAGCCTGGCATACCCTTACCATGACGGTTAAAAGGGTTAATGCTACAACCAGGACGGCAATATGTTATTATGATGGAGTTAAAGCTGCAACAGAAGCCAATTGGAATGCCCAGACACTTACATCCACTGATCCATTAAGAGTGGGATTTAAATATTGCGGATCAGGTGATCCGATGGATTATTATGTCGCGAATCTAGCCTATTTCCAGACTGCGTTGGACGCTCCAACAATTCAGGCGAATCTAAATCTTAAAGATATTACCAAACATCCTAATTATAATAGCTTAATTGGTTTTTGGAAAATGGACGAGGGGGCAGAAGGTACACTGCAAAATACCGCCCAGGTTGGATATAACATGAATTTATCGGGTAACTATGTCTGGAATGCATTGGGTGCAGATGCACCATCGCAATCAACCTTCGAGGGTACAACCGGTTATTCTTTGGCACCAGCGGTTGCCGATATTGGTGCATTAATGATGTATTGGACAAAAACCAAAATCGATCCGGTATTTGATATCACCGGAAAACCATTTATAAAAGATTTCGAAAAAGAGTTTTTAAAATAATAAAAACTCACTACGCAAAACATCTGCCTGCGATTTAGAAGGCGGGTGTTTTTGCCGCATCCCAATGGAGATTATGGGCTATTTGTATTGGTAGTTAAAGCATGACGTATTTCTTCTGCCACAGTAGCAGTTAAGCCAGAAAAATGCAAATATTTAATAAGAACAGGTCGATAAGTGATGATGGTAAATAAAATAACTTACAAGGAGTATTTGGAGGCGCTTGAAAGGGTTAAGGCCTTTCATAAGCAGCTAAATAATGAAGTGTTAAATGCAAGGAAGGATTTAATAACGCTCAAAAACTCGCCAGTAGAGGAAACCATTTTTAGCCTTATTGAAGGGAAAGCAAATAACAGGATAATTTTTGCACTCAGGTCTTTTTTGGAATCTGAAGTTTGTTATCAAAAGATACCGTTCGCCTCGGCCGCTGATGTTCCGGTTGTGTTTTTTATCGAAAAGTATACCTTAAGCCAATTGCGGGGAATTAGGGGCTTAGGACGCAATAGCCTTATTCTGATCAATGAGATATTGGTGCATGCCGGACATAATACAATGAGGTAGTCGCACCGAACAGACAGCTGAAAGGCGGTGGGAAATAAAAATTCAATAGTATAATTTATAATGAAAGTTTTACCTTTTACCATTTTATATCCAAACGAGAAGAGTATTATCGCAGAACGTATTTTGGATACTCATTTTTACCCACACCTGCACCGGCACGATGAACTTCAGATGACCTGGATTGTAAGGGGGAAGGGGATCGTAATTTCGGGAAACAACCTGCATGATTTCTGTCCGGGCGATATTTTTATGTTCGGATCCAACATTCCCCATTTATTAAGGGGCAACACAGACGAGGCTGGCACGGCCAGCAATGAAATTGAAGCTTATACCATTTATTTCAATTTGAAAGCAGGCATTGGAGCGATACTGAATCTCCCGGAAATGAGATCGGCCAATAGAATTTTTGAAGATTATAAAAGTGGGTTCAAGCTTAATGGCAAGCCAGCTGCGAAAATCGCCAAAATAATGGCGCACATTTACCAGGCGGAGCATGATCAGGTACTTTTAGGCTTTATCGCATTAGTCAAAGAACTTCAAAAAATTGGAAAAGTACAGCCACTTTGCCCGTTTGATTATGCACCACAGATGACTGAAAATGAAGGGCAGCGGTTGGGTAATGTGATTAATTTTATCATGGAGCATTACCATAGGCCAATTAGTTTGGAAGAGGCTTCCAGTCAGGTATTTATGACGCCGGGGGCTTTCTGTCGTTATTTTAAAAAGCATACCGGCCGCAACTTAGTTTCTTTCGTTAACGAGGTGCGCATTAACGAAGCATGTAAGCACCTCACTGTCGGCAATGGCACAGACTCTATCGGAGAGTTGTCCTCAAGAATAGGTTTTAACAGCCTTAATAACTTTAACCGGGTATTTAAAAATTTAGTTGGCCTTTCACCACGAAATTACCTCGAACGTTACCGGACTTTAAGCCGTGCATCTTAACTGCATTATATAAGAGCTGGTAATCTGCAGGATTAATCACTTTTCTCAGGCAGAGATTTGCAGGTATTCGTTTTACTGAATTATTAAGGAAATTTTATCACTTACCAAGCGGGGCAAAATGAACGTTTTAGTATCAACACCCGATGTTAGCGAAGAGATAATGCTTTAGTATCAACATCCCATTATTATACCCTTTAAATTAAGATAGGGGACTTTGCTACTTGTTTCTTAATATTTTAGATTCTTGTTAAAATCCTGTGTAAATCGGTCAATCTCCACGTGTTTTTTTCTTTGGTGTTGATTAGATTTGTATAATGTTTTTTGAGCATCCTAGCTGATGGTTCATTAAATTTAGACATTCCCAGGATGGAGATATAATTAATTGTTAAACTCCCCGAATTTTATGAAATACTTTTTTAGGTTTTTTTTGCATATACTTTCATTTATGCTATATCTGAATGTCAGTGCACAGGTTGCCGGTCTGGGAGCAAAGAAACCCAATATACTGTTGATCTTTGCGGATGATCTTGGTTATATGGATTGCGGTTTTACCGGAAGCAAAATCATGGAAACCCCTAATATTGATGCGCTTTCAAAAAAGGGGATGGTGTTCAATAATGCTTATGCCGGGGCTGGCAATTGTGCGCCAAGCAGAGCTGCTTTAGTTAGCGGTAAGTATTCTCCTCGGACTGGAATTTATGCTGTGGGCAGCACCACCCGGGGGCCTGTTGATCTGATGAAACTTGTTCCGGTGCGCAATAACACTGCCCTGGATCCGTCCTTTAATACCATTGCTGAAGCGTTGAAAGCGAAAGGTTATGCTACTGCTATCTTTGGTAAATGGCACTTGGGAAATACTTCGGATACTCAACCCCAGGCTCAGGGATTTGACCAATATGTTGAGGGGCCTAAAGAGCATTCAGTTAGAGGAAGCAATGAGGCCGCTGATCCAAAAGGTGTACATTTTCTCGCCCGGGAGGCAATAAAATTTATGCAGGGCTCAAAAGATAAACCCTTTTTTGCCTACTTGGCCCACAATGCCATTCATTCGAAGTTGGAAGCAAGGTCCGAAAGCATTGAGAGATTCAGGAAAAAGGGACTAAGTGATAAAATGGCCGTTTACGCAGGCTGTACATATGATTTCGACGCCAGTGTAGGCGAGGTTATTGACTTTCTGAAAAAATCAGGGCTCGAAAAAAATACGCTTGTCATTTTTACCAGTGACAATGGAGCCACGCAACAATCTTCACAGGAACCCCTGAGGGGAAATAAAGGATCGTACTACGAGGGCGGAATTCGGGAACCATTTATCGCCTATTGGCCCGGTCATATCAAATCGGGTGCGATAAATTCTACTCCAATCATCAACCTCGACTTGTACCCAACCTTCATGTCATTATCAGGAGATACAAAATTCAAGAGTGATGGCGAAAATCTTGTTCCACTATTACTGGGAAAGAAAAAACAAACGGTTAGGAAGTCGATTTATTGGTATTTTCCTGGATACTTGGATAATCCTGTAATCAGGGGAAGGGATAAGGTTTTTCGTACCAGACCTGTTGCCGTGGTTAGAAAGGGAGATTTCAAGCTGCACCTATACCTGGAAGAATGGTTACTCAAAGGAACTGAGAAGGTAAAAAAGAACAATTCAGTTGAATTGTATAACATTAGAAAAGATGAAGGGGAGCATGTTGATCTGGCCAATTCCAACGCTGTTAAAAGGGATGAGCTTTTAGCTGATCTTTTAAGCTGGATGAAAAAAACAAAGACACCACTGCCCACTAAGATTACGGCCACTAATAAACCAGTACAGGGGACGGTTGGTGGGGAACCGGAATAAAGGATTGTGGAAAATAAAGGCTACAATTGCCGCGGGTGAGACCGGTTTACTAAGAACGTGGCCAAAAAAATAATGTAGGCCAGAGTAGAATGAGAATCGGTGAAGGGTATAAATGATTGATGTAATGTGTGCTATATAGTGTCTTTAATCTGACGAAGATAAATTTTGCTGCATGGATGATGACTTGTAGCCGAGTAGAGTTCACCATAAGGTCATTTCCAGGTTTTTACTGGCTGCAAATACATGATGCCATATTATTGTATTCGCTCAATCGAAAAGGAAGGATTTATATTTAAGCCAAGCAATCAAATTGGCAACCAAGTTGATCATTATAGTGGAAGTCACCCCTACTGATAAACAGAAATGTCAAAGCTCATTGCGTACCCGTTAAGATCCGGTATTAGACAGAATTTATTAGGATACGAACTTATGAAAAACAGACGCTGTTTTTCTACTGCCGGAAATGATCCAAAAGCCGCTAACCCAGCTTAGCAAAGATGTAGAAATACCTAATTTCGGATCGGACAGCGTAAAAGAGGATGAAATAGATACTAAAGAAACCGCAGTTGAAATAAATACGGAAGATACTTTTTCACACAGACGATGGTTCAAAAATCAAAGCAAGCTAGCTGAAAAGGCAAGGGGAATTGTCAATATTTAACTGGCCTGATATTTCTACCGAAAAAGTTGGTTTTATTCTGTGTTCGTGGTAGTTGTTAGTACCTGCCCGAGGACATAAAGAAACACTTTTTAAAAGACGCAAAATTATCTAACTTAGGACCTGGCTCTCGATGAATAAATACGTATCTCGGACCGCCCTATAAATGTAATTATACAACGCTTAAATAAAAATCTAAATGCCTCAAAGTAACCGGGAACAAAAAGCAGTCATCATAGACATCTCCGAAAGTAACAATGCCAAAGAATTTGATTCCTCATCCTTAGTACATCAGCTTGAACTCAAAACAGCCATAAGCTGGATTGACAACAGACTAGAAAGGGTTGTATCAGAACAAAAAGAACGCCTACATGAAACCATGGCTGTACTTGGCACTAGGGGAAGTGGAAAAACCTCTTTCCTGTTATCGTTGATCGAGGAATTTAAATCCAGTGAATTGCAAGCGATGAAAATCATCGATCCAACATTGATAGAAGAAAAAGGCCACGTCTTTCTCAATGTTATCGCCTCTATCAAAAAACTCGTAGAAGAAAAACTGGATTTCTCTGAATGTAACCCACTTGATTCCACCTATCAGTTGAAGTTAGGTTGGGAGAAACGCATGAAAATGTTGGCAGATGGTCTTCCCTCAATCGACGGAATTGGCACCGGACTTAACGAACAGAGCTGGCAGGATTCCGAATACATTATGGATAGAGGGATAAGGGCCGTTTCTTCTGCGCAAGACCTTGAAGAAAACTTTCATTTATTTATAAAAGAAGCGTTAAATATTCTAAAAAAGAAAGCTTTTTTAATTGTCTTTGATGATATTGATATCGATTTTAAAAAAGGTTGGCCTGTACTAGAAACCATCCGAAAATATTTTACCTCATCGCAGCTTATCACCATCATCAGTGGGGAACTAAGACTGTTCTCTTTAGCCATTAGAAAAAATCTGAATACCGATCTACACGCGGCTTTAAATAAAGACAAATCTAATAATGAGTACATTGGTTCGATCATAACCGAACTCGAAGGCCAGTATCTTCAAAAAGTGATCAGACCAGAACGGCGCATACATCTGACCAGTTTAGCCGAAAAAGGTTCCTATTTTTCAAAATTGGGATTAAAAATCAAAACCAGAAATTACGAGCAGTTCATTGAGGATGCTTATGATTCCATACTAAAAGCATCAGGGATCAACAATCCGTCCCAATCCCAGGCATTTTCCAAATTTATGCTTGGACTCCCCCTACGTACCCAGATCAGATTCTTTTCTTTACAAGAAAATAAGGGACGGAGTCAAAGGTCGTACGGAGTAGAGCAGGCATTTATCAGCGAACTTTACGATAAACGTGTAGATGTAAATAAAATCCAATGGAACGATAGCTTTCTAAATATTGAAATCTTGGACCTGCTCATCAGAGAGAAATACCTGTCGGAAGGCTATCAGCTTCAGCCAATATCCGAAAATCAAGTGCTCAACGGATGCCTCATGGCGCTTAGTCTCATCTACGGAGAGATTCTTAAAGGTAGCCCCGCAGTTATTTTCGATTATTTTATCAGGATCGGCTACATTAGAAATCTGTTGAATGGTCTGGGATACGCCAGCGATGAACAAAATGCAATTTTGATGAATGCCCCATCTGTAAACGGTTTGATCAAATTTTCTGGCATGAGACAAGACGGTGTTCTTAGAGATATCGCTGGCCTAATTACAGCATACATGCGAGGTTTTCTCAACAGCGGAACCAAAGGCTCAGTGATATACGCAGGAATAATTCCACTGAAAGCTCTTGGAGATCCTCAGAAGGATCAAATAACAAGAACAGCAGATAGAATAGACTCTGTTTTTAAAGATGCATCCTATACTTTCAGGGTTCTTGGCTATATTCCTTTAACGCTATCAAAATACAGTACCAAAAATGAACGCGTTCCTTGTTACTCAGTGTACACCCTTCTTGCTACACTTTCGGAACTTTTAAAGTATGATGGGAATGATGAGAATAACCAGTTAATGAAAGCACTACAGGAACTCTCTCAAGTTAGAACCTACACGATGCCGGAATTTTCTGAACGCGCCGTGGATATGGACGAACAGTCGTTATGGCAGGATGACCTGGAGGAATCTAAAGATGAACATGATGGGCTTTCTTTGGAACTGCTTAGATGGAGAAAACGTTTTGCACGCATTAAAATTGCTCCATATCTTCTAGGTAAGATATCAACCCGTTTTTTCTACGCACTTGAAAGCATACAGCCTGATAAAGACCAGTCGCTAGGAGAGATCTTTCATTCACAGATTGTGAGTTTTATGAATGCAGTTTTAATCGAAGATATCAAGGAAAACTTATCTTTTAAGAATATTAACATCAATAATACCGTTCACAGTGATAAGGTTCTAGTGGACAATCTTGGCAAGATTACTACCGCGCAGGACAAAGAACGCCTTTCATTTTCCAAGTGGATGCTGTGCTGTCCTTTGCTGACCTGCTACCTGAAGCCGAATGCTACCGGCCTTTTACAAGCACTAAGTATATTTTGCCGTGAAAAAGATCGTAGCTTTGAAAGAGCTTTTTCTGTGTTTCATCTGCTCGATAAGGTGGCTCTGCAAGCTAAAAAAACCGCCGGCCGAACCTCTGGCGCACGAAATGAACGGCTTGAAAAGACGATCGCCCAGTTGATCGACCGAAGGGCGGTATGGGAATGGTTTAGTTCAGGCTCTAAGGCAATGATAACCGAAAGAAACAAATTGATCTGTGCTCAATTCCCAGACCTTTTCGGAAGTGACGATGATTCTTCTGGTAGGATACGTGAGGTGCGAGAGCACATCAAGAAGAACGCAATCAAATGGTAATCCAGTCGATACTCAAAAACCTGCTGATGGATAATGAATCTCTGGAAGACTATCGGATGGGAAATTTTTCGACGTTAAAAGATGTTCAGAGGAGACTTTTTTTAAGAGAACGCAGAGAAAATAGCAATATTCCCGACCAGTACTATCATCTTTTAGCGGAGAAGAGTTTTACAGGGATTCAATCGCTAAGCGGTCTTTTAGGCGAGGGCGTTTTTCGTTTAGCAGATGAATATCTATTATTAAATGGGGACAGGATATTTGTAAAGCCTGATAAAGTCAATGGCTGGCAGAAGTTATTGACTTATTTTCCGCCATTATACATGCAATCCGTGTTCTTACAGTTTAAGAACCCCTTACTGGATTTGAAAAAAAGTTCAATTAGGAACTACTTTAAAAATACTCTGCTGCCAAATTTCCGGTATACCGCTCTTCCGTATCCACTTATTCCACAGCTTGAGCGTTTTATCAAAGACCAAAAAGGTTTTTATGACCTTCACGTACACTTAAACGGAGCAACTGAAACAGACGTAAGCTGGCAGGATTATCTAAAAGAACCTAATAAAATTCATGATGAACTGCAAAAAGGCTATGATACCCATTCAAAAGTAAAAGAGCAGCTGGAACAGGAATCAAGCCTTCTAACACCTACACGATATTTTCACCTACTGAAAGCCGCCCAAAGGTTACGAGAAGTTTTTTTTGATTTTATTTATGGCTTAAATCCTGATAAGTATGAGAACTATAACCGTAAGCGCCTGCTAAAAAAACTGGTCGATGAAAAGGATAATTCAGTTTTTCCTGCCAGCTATAAGAACCCCTTTGCCAAACTGATCGGAAAAGAAGCAGATAGCGATTTCAGCATGCCTGTAGAAGCACTGATGCATGTGATGATTACCAGGTTTCTTCAACAGACTTCAAACGAACTCATCGCATCATTATATCATTTCTACCTGCTCATATTAGGGCTTACAAACAGACTTCTTGTTCAGCAGGCCCACCAGTACGGATTTGATCAGTTTCAAAAACATACCCTTAACGGGCTTAGGGAGCATAGCGAGAAAAAATTTAAGCAGCGTTTTTTTCAGATGCATGGAAACGATCTGCGTAATATCGCTTTTCTGGAAGGTAGGATTTCTCCAAAAGAATCAGTTTCGGAAACGCTCCTTCAGCTCGCTGATATTGCGAAGGGATGGAAGGTACTAAAAAAACATATAGCTGAACGCTTACATTACGAGTCCACATTGTCTATGCCCCCTTCGGGATATGTCTTGCCTTCACTTAACCTAATCGCACATTTCATTAAGCGCCTGGATAATAAACCCGCTAAATTTATCCGGTATGAACAGTTGAGAAAAAACATATGGAAAAGGGCGAGAGCGCTAGCTTATGTAACCAAAAACCATCCGGTATATAAAGGCCTTACAATATCCGGCGTTGATGCGGCATCAAACGAATTTGATACCCCACCAGAAGTTTTTGGTCCTGTATTCAGATTTCTCAGGCGTCAGGGGATCAGGCATTTTACCTATCATGCAGGAGAAGATTTTTATCATATCCTCAGCGGCGTCCGGGCAGTATATGAAGCAGTGACTTTCACAGGGCTCGGACAGGGAGACCGGATCGGACATGCAACAGCAACGGGGATATCATCCGAGCACTGGCATTCAGTTATGGGTAGAAGCATCATCATCAGAAGGGGAGAATGGCTGGACAATCTCGTTTTTGCCTACCATTTGATCCTTGAAGAAAAAATAAGCACTTTGAACCATCTGCTTCCCACCATTGCCAATGCAATCCAGGAAATCTTCCATGATATCTACGCTAGTACCCATGCCATAAAATCGCTGCGCGACGCATGGCTGGCCAGGCAATACTGCCCGATACTGCTGTTTTCAGATAATATCACCGAAGCAAAGAGAAAGTTTGTTTTTGATGATGTGGAGTGGAGGGATATCAAAGCATTTAACCTTGATTCAATGGGCAAGAAAGTACTGGGAAAATATAACAATGATTTTTTTCGTACTCGCATTAACGAACCCATTGAAATCTCTACTTTTGAGATTTTTGACAGTGAATCGATCACCGAAATTCAACTTGCCGTTTTAAGCCTGATGCATAAAAAAGAAATCATCATAGAAACCCTACCTACCAGTAACGTCAGGATAGGCCACTACACAGACTATACTGCTTATCATTTGTGGAACTGGTTCAAATTTGAAGCTGACGGACATCCAATACCTCCAATAGTTGGAGGAACGGATGATACTGGGATATTCGCGACAAGTATCTATAATGAGTATGCCAATTTGTATAGCCATCTTGTCCACAATATGGGAGCAGGTCATCACAAGGCGATGCAGATTTTGGAGCGTTTACATAAGAACAGTAGCCTATATGCCTTCAGGTAAGCTAAAACGTTATCCATTATAGCTTACTTTTAAGTAAAGGCCAATCCGCGGTTGGCCCGAAATAACGGCTAAACATTAGTCGGTTTGTAAGCTCCCCTGTTTTTCAGACCATTCAAAAGTATAATTTTGTCCTCAACTTTCCTGCAATAAATCGATGGGAGATTTGAAGTTCAATGCCTGGTGTGGTCGATGGTAATTATAGTCCA
>Ga0157370_10001314_pt1 | contig 30974 bp, 38 predicted proteins | sample C35metaG_FD_113463 | JGI IMG/M metagenome (GOLD analysis project Ga0157370, IMG submission 113463) | Corn rhizosphere microbial communities from Kellogg Biological Station, Michigan, USA - C3-5 metaG | ecosystem: Host-associated > Plants > Roots > Rhizosphere > Soil | place: USA: Michigan...
CTCCCAAAGGAATATCATCTTTGTCTAATACTTCGTTAAATTTGCTGTTCAAAAAATAAAAAAGAGAATAATTTTAACTTGTAGAATGATGAATATAACTTTTCCTGATGGAGCTGTAAGGCAATATGAACAAGGATCTTCAGCGATGGATATTGCAAAATCAATTAGCGAAGGACTTGCACGCAGGATTTTAGCAGCAGAAGTAAACGGTGAAATTTGGGATCTTTCACGGCCAATAAATAATGATGCTTCTATTAAATTTTTAACATGGGAAGATGCGAATGGAAAATCAACTTTCTGGCATTCTTCTGCACATTTAATGGCGGAGGCAGTTGAAGATACTTTTCCGGGTGTAAAATTTTGGGTTGGGCCACCGGTAGAAAAAGGTTTTTATTATGATATTGACTTGGGAGATAATGTCATTACAGAAACCGATTTAGTGAAACTTGAAAAGAAAATGACGGAGCTTTCAAAACAAAATAATCCTTTCGTACGTAAAGAAATTTCCAAAGCAGATGCGATTGAATATTTTGAAGAAAAGGGTGATGAATACAAACTTGATTTGCTTTCCAATTTAGAAGATGGAAATATTACTTTTTATACACAGGGAAACTTTACTGATTTGTGCCGTGGGCCTCATATCCCTTCTACCGGATTTATTAAAGGAATAAAATTGACCAGCATAGCGGGCGCTTACTGGAAGGGCAATGAAAAAAATAAAATGCTGACCCGCATTTATGGTGTTACATTTCCTAATCAAAAAGAACTGGATGAATATCTTGTTTTTCTGGAAGAAGCGAAAAAACGCGATCACCGCAAAATTGGAAAGGAACTGGAATTATTCACTTTTTCAGAGAAAGTGGGACAAGGTTTGCCTCTATGGCTTCCAAAAGGTGCGATGCTTCGTGGAAGGCTGCAGGAATTTATGCAAAAAGCACAACTGAAGGCCGGCTATCTTCCTGTGATTACTCCTCACATTGGTTCAAAAAATTTATATGTTACCAGCGGTCATTATGAAAAATATGGAGCCGATAGTTTTCAGCCGATAAAAACCCCGGTAGAAGGTGAAGAATTTTTTCTGAAACCAATGAACTGCCCTCATCATTGTGAAATTTATAAAGCAGTACCAAGAAGCTATAAAGATCTGCCATTGCGGCTTGCAGAGTTTGGAACTGTGTATCGTTATGAACAATCAGGAGAATTGCATGGACTTACAAGAGTTCGGGGATTTACTCAGGATGATGCACATTTATTTTGCATGCCGGAACAGGTAAAAGAAGAATTTAAAAAAGTAATTGACTTGGTTTTACATGTATTTACTTCGCTGGGTTTTAAAGATTATACAGCCCAGATTTCTTTGCGTGACCAGCAAGACAGAACCAAATATATCGGAAGTGATGAAAACTGGGATCTGGCAGAAAAATCAATTATGGAAGCAGTGAATGAAAAGGGATTGGGAAATGTGGTAATTGAATATGGAGAAGCAGCTTTTTATGGCCCAAAACTTGATTTTATGGTGCGTGATGCGATTGGAAGAAAATGGCAATTAGGAACCATCCAGGTGGATTACAATTTACCCGAAAGATTTGATCTTACTTACATTGGCGAAGATAATACCAGGCATCGGCCGGTGATGATTCATCGTGCGCCATTTGGAAGTTTGGAAAGATTTGTGGCCGTACTTATTGAACATTGTGCTGGAAAATTTCCGATGTGGCTGGTTCCTGTTCAGGTAAAAATTTTGCCCATAAGTGATAAATTTATATCTTATGCAGAAAATATTTTAAGTCAATTAAAAAATAATGATATTCGTGCTGAAATTGATGATAGAAGCGAAAAAATTGGCAAGAAAATAAGAGATACAGAACTGGCAAAAATTCCGATAATGCTTATCATTGGAGAGAAAGAAGTGAATGAAGAAAAAGTTTCAGTGAGGCGGCAGGGGAAAGGGGATGAAGGAACAAAAATTTTAGCGGAAGTGATTAAAAATATTAAAGAAGAAGTGAAGAATAAGACGCAGATTAATTAATTGATAATTTCATTATTTATTATTTTGAGAGCAATAAGGAGCAATAAAATGTAATTTTAAATCAATGACGGCAACATAATCATTAAGATTATATCAGTTATTTTTAAAGTATTTTAATAATGATGCAGGATGCAAAAGCTTTTGTCGATGAATTAGAAATTGTATTTGAAGAGAGACCGATCAGCGATAAAGGTCATTTATTCTAACAAAAATGATTTGTAATCCTTTAGAAAAAAGGATGTAGAAAGAGACTTTCAGCTTAGAGGGAAGAAATGAAAACTGGCTTTGCAGAAACAAAAAGTGAAATTAAAACTAAAATTAATAAATTAATTACCTTTTAAGCAGTAGGAGTTTGATGATTCTGATTATAAAATTATTTTTTAAAAAATGAATTATTCATAAAACTTTTTTAAGTTAATTTCAAAATCGAAGAAACAAAATCAATAATTGAAGATGTCAATGAAACTTTAAATACAGTCCGATTGAAAAGGATGAAATGCTTTGATGAAATGGTCTATTAGGTTGTAGGAACAGGCGTTGCTTCAGTAATTGCATTATATATTCTTTTCAAATTATTTATAACCAAATAAAAAAATTTATAACCTAAAATCAATTAATGGCATTTCCACCAAGACCGCCGAGAGGCGCATTTAACCCACGTTTTAAAAAAGAACAACAACAGGAACACCGTACCAATCACATGATCAAAGTACCGCAGGTACGATTGGTTGGTGAAAACATTGAAGTAGGAATTTATTCTACTGCAGAAGCGCAACGAATTGCAAATGAGCAGGGTCTCGACCTGGTAGAGATTTCTCCACAGGCAGATCCACCCGTTTGTAAAGTAATAGACTACAATAAGTTTCTTTATGAAAAAAAGAAACGCGAAAAAGATATGAAGGCGAAAAGCAAGGTTTCTGAAGTAAAAGAAATCCGGTTTACGCCCAATACTGATGATCATGATTTTGATTTTAAATCAAAACATGCAGAAAATTTTTTGAAAGATGGCAACAAAGTAAAAGCATATGTTCAGTTTAAGGGCCGCGCTATCATGTTCAAAGAAAGAGGCGAATTATTATTATTAAAATTCGCTGAACGACTTGTGGATGTTGGCACATTAGAGAGTATGCCGAAATTAGAGGGTAAAAGAATGTTTGCCATTTTTGCACCTAAAAGCCAGAAGAAAAAATAAGATAATTTGAAAGCAGATAAAACAGAAATCATACCCATTTGTTCGCTTGACAACCGATAATGTGTGTTTTTGTCTCAGAGATTAACAAATTGCCTATTAATTAATACGGAAATTTTCGTACCGTTTGGCACATGAAACCTTATTAAATAGATCAAAAACGCTTTTATAAAACCCGGACCTATCCTTTTTTGAAGTGCAGATTTTGGAATATTGTAAGTTTAATTACTCAATTTATACGTATTATTACGATTGCCTAAATTTGGTAATTATTCTGTATGAAATGAAGCGAATAAAGTAGAATTTTGTCGTGTTGTTTAAATTTAAAATTCATTTAATAGACTATGAAAGAAGAAACAGGAGATGTGATCAATGTGATGATTGTTGATGATCATGTACTTTACAGAGCGGGTGTGAAAACAGCACTTTCCTCTAAAAAAGATATCAGGATAATCGCAGAAGCTGACAATGGAGCCCATCTTTTAAATATGCTGAAAGGCATCCAGCCAGACGTAATTTTACTGGATATACAAATGCCGATTATGGATGGAATTACGGCTTTACCTGAAGTAAAAAAACTGTATCCCGGAATAAAAATTATCATGCTCACTTTGCTTGATGACCAAAGTGTAATTACCAAATTGATGGAGCTTTGGGCTAATAGTTATCTCGTAAAAACCTCAGATGCAGAAGTAATTTATGAAGCTATTAAAACATGTCATGAACAGGAATTTTATTTTAATTCCATGACGAATAAAGCGCTTTTAAACAATCTGCGTCAAAAAAATATATCGTCTCCCTTCAAGACAAACCATGATGATGCGGTTCTCACTGAAAAAGAAATCACTATTTTACGTTTGATGTGTGAAGAAAAGAGCACCCGTGAAATTGCTGAAGCAGTTGATTTAAGTCCGCGCACCATAGAGGCGATTCGAGACAAACTAAAAACCAAAACCGGCACAAAAAGCACGGCAGGTCTCATTATGTTTGCTGTGAAAAATAACCTGCTCGATCAGGAAATTTAACGCCTTTTACTCAAACCAAGCATCTACTTTTGCTCATTCATTTTTTTAATTATGAATGAGCATTTTTTTATTTACAACAATCAGTTTTTTCATCAGGGCGAAACCGTTACCACAATTGATAATCGCGGCTTGCGATACGGGGATGGCTTATTTGAAACAATGCGAATGCATGAAGGCAAAATTATGAATGAAGATTTTCATTTTGAAAGACTATTTCATGGAATGAAAATATTGGAATTTGACATACCGGAAAATTTATCACAACTGTTTTTTGTTCATGCAATAAAAGATCTTTTGCTGATGAATTCCATTGAGAAAAACGCAAGAATCCGTCTGATGGTTTTTCGAAATGATGGAAATATTTTTGACACAGAAAATAATTTTCCCAATTATATTATTGAAGCATCTGCACTTCCACAGAAGATTGAATTGAATGAAAACGGCTTGGTCACTGATATTTTTCCTGCTGCAAAAAAAAGCTGTGATATTTATTCCAACCTGAAATCGAACAATTATCTGCTGCCCGTTATGGCGGCCCGTTATGCTAAAAAAAACAAGTTGGATGATGTGATTTTATTAAACGCTTTTGGAAGGATTTGTGAATCAGCAATTGCAAATATTTTTCTCATAAAAAATAATAAAATCTATACGCCTCCATTATCTGAAGGCTGTGTGGCTGGTACTTTGCGCCGTTGGATGCTGGAAAAATTTTTTTTAAAAAGATATGAAGTTGTTGAGAAAAAACTTTCAATGGATTCTTTATTAAATGCAGATGAATTTTTTCTTACCAATTCAATTCAGCTGGTAAGATGGGTAAAAAAATTTAAAGAAAGAGTTTATGAAAATGAAAGAGTAAAGGAAATTTTTCAGATTGTTATTGAAACTAAATAACCGGAAAAGACTCTTCATCCACAAAAGTTTCCTTATCTGAAAACACGGTCTGATTGAACGTTTCATGCGTATCACGATAAATATCCATAAATTTTAGAATGGCGTTCCTCCCTTCTTTTCCAAGATTGATTGAATAATTATTTACATAAAGATCAATGTGTTTTTTCATCACTTTCGGTTCCATTTCCTGTGAATGTTGTTTTACATAATCTGTGATTAACGGATAATTCTCAAAAGCATATTCCATACTTTCTTTTATTAACCCATCTACTTTCATCAGAATTTCCTCATCCATATTTCTTCTGCCAACAATACCACCCAGAGGAATTGGAAGAGATGTTTTTTCTTCCCAAAAATTTCCAAGATCAACTATTTTATGCAAGCCTTTTTCCATGTAAGTAAAACGATTTTCATGAATGATCACGCCTAATACATTATCTGATTCCAAAACCGATCTTTCTATTTCATCATACCTTTTAAAAACTTTATTTTTTGCATTTGGAAACGCAAGAGAAAATAAAAGATGCGCGGTGGTATTTTCTCCGGGAATAGCGATCAAATATTTTTCAACATTATTAAAACTAACAGGTTTTGATGAAATCAAAAGTGGTCCAACGCCTTTGCCCAATGCACTTCCGCTATTCATTACTTTGTAGTTTTTAATTATCAATGGCAAAACACCATAACTGATTTTGGCAAAATCAAGCGCTTCTTTTTTAGCAAGATTGTTTAATGTTTCCACATCTTCAAGCCTTACCTTAAAATCAAAATCGCCGGTATTAATTTTTTTATTTACCAATGCATCAAAAATAAAAGTATCATTCGGGCACGGTGAAAATCCAAGTGTAAAATCCATGTTCTTTATATGTTTTCAATAATTCTAAATAATTCTTTATTCAGGTTTTCAATTGATTCTTTTAGTTTCCATTCCGATTTATTCCTCTCGCCTACCCTGTTGGAAATGCTTCGAATCTGTAAAAATTTTATTTTTTGCAAAAGACAAACATAATGAAATGCAGCGCCTTCCATGCTTTCAACATCTGGTGAATATTTTTCTTTCATGATTTTATTTTGTAAAATATCATCACCGATTTTATTTACTGTAATTGCTTTTGCCACCGGTAAATTATTCTTTTCAAAAAAATAAGAAGAATTTAGAAGCCATCCATCTGTAAATGGAAAATCATTCTTATAGATAAAGCCCATATCAAAAAGGGTTTTAAAATTTCCCTTTTCTTCAATTCCCAAATCAGCAAATGCGTCTTTTTTTATCTGCACTACTTCTGTTAATTGATAATTATCATTAAACGTTCCTCCGATTCCGGCCTGAATTACAATGTCATATTTTTTCTCGGATAACTTTTTTGTGAGATGAAAAACTATTGACGGAATTCCGACTCCTGTAATCAAAATTTCTGCATTATTTTTTTGTTTTAAAAACGGTTCAATTTCAAATTCTGTTGCAGCAACAATTAATAACTTCATTCTGCAAATTTCGTATTTAGAACCGTATTATGAATTATGGGGTTACCTTTGCGAAAATTTTTGTTATTCAATGTTGTTTTTAACGCGTATAGAACATTTTAATGCCGCTCATAAATTGTATAATCCGGAATGGAGCAAGGAAAAAAATGAACTGTTTTTTGGTAAATGCGCCAATGAAAACTGGCATGGCCATAATTATGAATTGCATGTAACCATCAAGGGTGAAGTGGCTGCAGATACAGGTTTTGTAATAAATGCAAAAATTTTAAGCAGGTTAATTAATGAATTTGTTTTGGAAAAATTAGACCATAAAAACCTGAATATGGATGTGGCTTTTTTGAAGGGAAAAATGTGTTCTACTGAAAATCTGGCAATTGAAATCTGGAGACAATTACTTCCGCATTTACCGGAAGGCGTACAAATGCATTCTATAAAATTGTATGAAACACCACGGATTTTTGTTGAATATTTTGGAGATTAGTAATTTTTAAAAACCAGATAGGTTTATTTGGCTGATTTAATTTGAAGCCCTTATCAAAACCTTCCTCGTTTGCTTTTTGAGAACCTTTGAAAAAATATTAAATTACATTTATAAGATGAATAAAAACGTATCGGTTTATAGAAAAGAACATTTTAATGCGGCGCATCGTTTGCATAATCCCGCATGGGATGAAGAAAAAAATTGTGCTGTTTTCGGTAAATGCAACAACCCCAATTATCATGGCCATAATTATGAAATGGATGTAAAAATTACCGGGGAGCCTGGTGCCGATACGGGTTACGTAATAGATTTGAAATTTTTAAGCGATCTGATAAAAGCAAATGTTTTAGAAAAATTAGATCATAAGAATCTGAACTTGGACGTTGCTGAATTTGCTCATCTGAATCCTACAGTTGAAAATATTGCAATCGTCATTTATAATATTTTGCGAAGCAAAATTGATGAAAAATTTGATTTGCAAATCCGCTTATATGAAACTCAAAAAAATTTTGCAGAATATCCTGCATCCTGATTTTATTTCTTAAAAAAATGTTTTTATGGCTTATAAAAAAATTGAACATTACGACGAAGATGTTACCAAAGATTTAATGCAAAATTATTATCGTACTATAAAATTAATTGGTGAAAATCCTGACAGGGAAGGCCTTTTAAAAACTCCCGAACGTGTGGCAAAAGCAATGCAGTACTGCACGCAAGGCTATGGAATAGATGCCCAGGCAATTTTAAATTCCGCAAAATTTCATGAAGATATCAGTGAAATGGTGATTGTAAAAAATATAGAATTATACAGTTTATGTGAACATCACATGTTGCCTTTTTTCGGCAAGGCGCACGTAGCTTATATTCCCAACGGATGGATAACAGGCCTGAGTAAAATTGCACGTGTAGTTGATGTTTTTTCAAGAAGATTGCAGGTGCAGGAAAGATTGACAACGGAAATTTTAAATGCAATCCAGGAAACACTAAATCCTCTTGGAGTAGCCGTCGTTATTGAGGCTGAGCATCTATGCATGATGATGCGTGGCATATCCAAACAAAATTCCGTAACAACCACTTCTGCTTTTCATGGTGAATTTGAAAAACAAAGTACCCGCAATGAGTTCATCAATTTAATCCAGGCAGATTTAGTTAAAAGGAGATAAAAATTAAACAAATAGTTATGTCACACGCTTTTATTTTTCCCGGGCAAGGCTCACAATTTATTGGAATGGGAAAGAATTTATATGATGAAGATGAACAGGCAAAATTGCTTTTTGATGAAGCAAATGAGATACTTGGTTTTCAAATTTCAGATATTATGTTTTTTGGCACTTCTGATGAATTAAAGCAAACCAATGTGACACAGCCGGCCATTTTTTTGCATTCAGTAATATCATTTAAAACGATTGTAGAAACTACGCCTGATATGGTTGCCGGACATTCCCTCGGTGAATTTTCAGCACTCGTTGCGAACGGATGTTTGAGTTTTCAGAATGCTTTGAAATTAGTTTCTGTAAGGGCGAAAGCGATGCAAAAGGCCTGTGAAATAAACCCTTCCACCATGGCGGCAATTCTTGGGCTTGACGATAAAAAAGTAGCAGAAATTTGTGCTTCAATAACCAATGAAATAGTGGTTCCAGCAAATTATAATTGCCCGGGTCAAATTGTAATTTCCGGATCAATAAAAGGAATTGAAGAAGCTTGTGTTTTATTAAAAGCCGCAGGCGCAAAACGTGCATTGGTACTTCCTGTAGGCGGGGCTTTTCATTCTCCCTTGATGCAGCCGGCAAAAGAAGAATTATCTGAAGCAATAGAAAATACAAGATTTAAGATTCCTTTTTGCCCGGTTTACCAAAACATTGTTGCCAAAGCTGTTAAAGATCCTGTTGAAATAAAATCAAATCTTATTGCACAATTAACCGGGCCTGTAAAATGGACGCAAACTGTAGAACAAATGATTGCTGATGGCGCTACAGAATTTACAGAATGCGGGCCGGGAAAAGTCTTACAGGGATTGGCTTCAAAAATAAACAAAGAAGTTGCTACCAATGGGATCGGATAAAAATTTCCATTAGAAGCGTTCACCTTTAAAAATTAAAATGAAACTCAGAATTTGAATTATTCCTTTGTTTACTGCCTTTGCACTTTCCACATAAAATTTGTTTAGTTTACCGGCTTTTAAATTTATTTCTTTTAATATTTTATCTTCATCGATAAATTAAACTCTTATGAAGATTATCCTTTTTATTTTTCTGATGTGAATACACACACAAATCTTTTCGCAAATAAAATATCCAGATACAAAAAAAGTGAATCAGGAAGATAATTATTTTGGAACAGTTATTAAAGATCCGTATCGTTGGCTGGAAGATGATAACAGCGAGGAAACCAAAGCATGGGTAAAGGAAGAAAATAAAGTAACAGAAGGTTATTTATCCAAAATTCCATTTCGTGAAAAAGTAAAAAACCGGCTGGAAGAATTATGGAATTATACAAAATATGGTTCACCTTTTAAGCAAGGAGATTATTATTATTTCTACAAAAATGATGGGCTGCAAAATCAGGCTGTATTGTACCGCCAAAAAGGGTTCGAAGCTGAGCCGGAAGTTTTTATTGATCCAAATAAAATGAGCAAAGACGGCACTGCAGCGATAGGAACTTTGTCTTTTAGCAAAAACAGTAAGTATGCCGTTTACTTTGAAGCCCAGGCAGGAAGCGATTGGGAAGATGCGCACATTATGAATGCAAATGATAAAAGTTTACTGAAAGACGAATTGCATTTTATCAAATTTAGCGGTGCATCGTGGAGGGGCGATGATGGTTTCTATTACAGCCGTTATCCTGCACCGGATGAAAAAAACAAACTGACTACACAAAATCAATTTCATAAAGTTTATTATCATAAAATAGGAACTCAGCAAAGTGAAGACGCATTGATTTATGAAGATAAAGAACACCCCTTAAGAGTAATAGGAGCCTTCCTTTCAGAAGATGAACATTTTTTAATGATTACAAAAAGTGAAGGAACCAGCGGCTCTGAATTATGGGCAAAAGACGTTCAAAATACATCTCCACAAAATGATTTTATTCTACTGGTAAAAGGCTTTGATACTGAATCAAATTTTATTGATAATGATGGTGATAGATTATTGGTTCGTACAAATGATAATGCTCCAAATTATAAAGTCGTTTCAATTGATCCAAAAAATCCGGCAAAAGAAAATTGGGAAACCCTCATTCCGGAGAGAAAAGAATTACTGGAATCTGTAGGCACAGCGGGCGGAAAATTATTTCTCACTTATTTACAGGATGCATCCAGCCGCGTTTATCAAACTGATTATAAAGGCTATGATGCCCGTGAAATAAAATTGCCGGGAATTGGTACGGCTACAGGGTTTGATGGTCATAAAAAAGACAAAGAAATTTTTTATTCATATACGTCATTCAATACTGCGAATACCATTTTCAGATATGATCCTGAAACAGGGAAATCAATTCTTTTTCGAAAAAGCGAAGTGAAAGTAAACACTGATAACTATCAGACATTGCAATCATTTTGTACCAGCAAAGACGGTACAAAAATCCCCATGTTTATTACTTATAAAAGAGGTCTAAAATTAGATGGAAACAACCCTGTTTTGCTTTATGGATACGGCGGATTTAATATTGCAATGACTCCCGGATTTTCTATTTCAAATGCATTTTTCCTTGAACAGGGCGGCGTTTATGTTGAAGTAAATCTGCGTGGGGGAAGTGAATATGGAGAGTCATGGCACAAAGCCGGAATGCTGCAAAACAAACAAAATGTTTTTGATGATTTTATTGCAGCAGCAGAGTTTTTAATTGATAAAAAATATACTAATCCGGATAAATTAGCCATTCGAGGCGGAAGTAATGGCGGTTTATTGATTGGTGCAGTAATGACACAAAGGCCTGAACTTTTTAAAGTTGCGATTCCACAGGTCGGTGTATTGGATATGTTGCGCTACCATAAATTTACAATTGGCTGGGCATGGGCAACAGAATACGGCAGAAGCGATAATAAAGCAGATTTTGAAAACATAATTAAATATTCTCCTTTGCAAAATTTAAAACCAGGTGTAAAATATCCGGCAACTTTAATTACCACCGGAGATCACGATGACCGGGTAGTACCGGCGCACAGTTTTAAATTTGCAGCAACATTACAAGCCGCAAATAATGGAACCAATCCCACATTGATTCGTATAGAAACAAAAGCAGGCCACGGCGCCGGAAAACCTACCAACAAGCAGATTGATGAGGCAGCGGATATCTTCACTTTTGTGATTTATAATCTGGGAATGAAATTCTGAGATAAAAATGCAAAACTGCAAAAACAAAAACCGTCTTTTTTTAAGGCGGCTTTTTATAGCCTGAATCTGTTAGACCGGCAGAAAAATAGGCTGGACTAAATACCTGAATTCGGTATTATTTCTTTTTACTTTCTTTCTTTTCTGATTTTTTAGGCGCAGATTTCTTTGAAGAAGATTTAGATCCTGATTTTTTGGGCGGAACTTTATCGCCCTCTTTTCTTGCTTCTGATAATCCAATTGCTATCGCTTGCTTTGGGTTCGTAACTTTCTTTCCGCTACGGCCGCTTTTTAATTTGCCTTCATGCATTTCGTGCATTGCTTTTTCTACTTTTTTTTCTGATTTTTTACCATACTTTGCCATAATGATTTAATTTAAGGATTAGTGATAAAAAATCAATAGAAATTTCTATGCCAGATTTTTTTAATGTTCCCCTTATTTAATATCAAGCTTATAAATTTCCTGTGCGTATTTTTTCGGTAACAGGAGTTTCTTAATAACACTATCCAAATGAAAAAGGCGGCTGAATTTATAAAAGGGTAAAATGAAAATGAGCAATGAAATCTTTTTGAATTTCAATAATTCTCTTACTCTCTCGGGAATAATTAATTTTTGTCCTTCTATTAAAATAAAATAGCGAACTGAGCCAAGATGTTTTTTGTATTGTTTAAAAAGATCGACAGTATAGTTACTTTTTCTCAAATCGTTTTGCATATCTGTTTCCCTTTGTCGCATCCATTCAATATGGTTTGAAGCCATATCTTTTAATTTCATCCTCTTTCCAAAACGATAAAAAACATTATAAACTTCTTCTTTTTCTTCAGCCGATAATTTTCTTTCCAACACTTCAAAAGAAGCAATGGAATAATGAATCAGCATATAGAGCACATCTCTGTAAGCCCAGTCTGGTATTGATTTTCCACGGTTATTTTCAACTACTTTATGAATGGTAAAAATGGAATCTATTATTTGCAATGCAGATTCGTTTTCAGCAAAAATTATTTTCCGTGCATAACTAACTGTTGAAAATAATCTGGCCAGGGGATCTGACGGAAGCCTTCCCGTAAAGTAAAGCCAATCCACTGCTTTGTTTAAAGCAAATTCTGCAGCAGCACCACCAAAAATAAAAAGCACCGTATCACTTTTGCCCCATATTTTCCGGACAACAGAATCCTTTTCAACGAAATATTTCATTCCAAATTATTAGAAAAATCTTTTAAAAATACTGATGATAATGGTAATTAGGAGACTAAGAATAAGCATCGTAGCCAATGGAAAATAAAAACGGAAATTTTCTTTTTCAATTCTAAAATCACCAGGAAGCCGGCCTATCCATTTAAAATAATCATGGAAAAAATAAATGACTATTCCCGCTGCAACGATGATCAAGCCCGCAATCAAAATATATTTTCCAATTTGTTGATCCATAATTATTCGTTTATCTTTTCCATATGTCCTGAAAATGAAATGGGATCTCTGTGGGTATTCACTACATTCAAAGTAGTAGTTCCATTATCAAAAATATTAAAAAACAATTCCTGCACATCTGAATAATCGTTGGGCCTGATGGTCACTTGCCATTGGTTATTATTCTTTGGTGACACATTATAAGAAAACCTGGTAGATGTAAATTGAATTCCTCCTTTTGATGGATCCACCGGTGCCTCAAAAGCACGTCCAAAGAAGGGAAGAAAACAGGTAATGCTGTCTTTTTTTACAACTACATCATACCTGGAAGTAAGATAGCGTGTACGTCCCCGCAATGGGCTTACTCTTTCTGCAACAAAAACGAACCGCGAAGAATCTACCATATTTCTGATATCATCTGAATTTAATTTCACTGCATTTTTCGAAGAAGAACAACTAAATAAAAGAATCGAAATCAGTAAAGCGAAAAATGAAAATGAAATAATCTTTCCCATATTTTTTGTTTTCATGATTGTATTTTTTAATCAGAAAACAGCAAATACTGCACCCCAATTTTAATAAAAATGTAAAATTTTAATTGTTGCTATTTAATATAAATTCCAATAATTAAAAATAAGGAACAAACAATAAAAAGCATAATCAGTAATGGATAAATAAACTTCCACCACGCTTTCAAACTCACATTTACCAAAGCAAGAGAAGGCAGAATTAAACCGGTTGGTGTGAGGAAACCCATAATGCCCATTCCGAATAAATATGCGTTTACAATTTCTCTTCCAGGCACATTTACAATTACTGCAAGTCCGCCCATAATCGGCATTGTAAGCACCGCCATTCCCGATGAAGAAGAAATAAATAAAGTAAAAATGATAAACAAAACAAGTAAAACAATTATAAAAAGCGATGGTGGCATTCCACTTACTAATTTTGCTGAATAAAATAAAACGGAATCGCTGATATGCCCGTCATTTAATACAATAGTAACGCCTCTCGCCACACCTACAATAAACGCGACCGCTAATAAACTTTCAGCGCCTTTGATAAATTGTTCCAGAAATTTTCGTTCATTTGTTCTTGTGATTACCGCAATTAAAATAGAAACACCCAGAAATAAAGCCGACATTTCGAGCAGCCACCAATCGAACCAAACGACACCTGCAATCATCGTTAAAAAGGTGCATAAAAACAACAGTAATAATAGTTTTGTTCTTGCAGATAACGGCTCTGTAACATTTGCACTTTTTATATTTTCATAAGGAGAAATAACATTACCATCTGTTTTATACACAAGAGATTTTGTCGGGTCTTTTTTTACCTTTTGAGAATATCGCACCAAATACCAAATCAGAATAGCTGTAGAAATAGCAAACATTAGAATCCGCTCCGTCAGGCCTTCGGCCCAGTTTACCCCCGCCGCGTTTGAGGCGATAATTGTTGAGAACGGATTGGTAAAAGAAGATAAAGTTCCTAATTGAGTTCCACCAAAAATAACAACTATGGGCACTAGAAGATCGTAGCCAGCGGCCAGAAATAACGGAACCATTACAGGATAAAAAACCAACGCCTCTTCGGCCATTCCATAAGAAGCGCCGGCAAAAGAAAATAAAAAAGTGAGGGTAATAATCAGCCACGCTTCTTTGCCTTTCATTTTATAAGAAAGAGCGGTAAGTCCTTTTACCATTGCGCCCGTTTCATGAAAAACATTCATGAATCCACCGATTATGAGCAGAAATAAAATAATTTCTATTGCATCTGTTATCCCTTTCAAAGGCGCTTCGAGAATATCTATTGCTCCCTGTGAATTTTTTGCTATCAAATGAAAAGTGCCGGGAACAGAAACTGGTTTTCTGATAGAACCGGAAGCAAATTTCTCGGGGGAAATAAAAATGCCGAGGCTATCAAGCGTGTGTTTGTCAAAAGGCAGAACAATTTCAAAAGAATCGGTACTATATTTGAAACTGTGGTCATTATAGGAAAGGGTATTGTATTTTCCTGCTGGTACAAACCATGTAGCCAGCGCGGCAATTACAATCACAATCATTAAAATAGTAATGGGCGAAAACAGTTTTCTTTTTTTGGCCATCAGTAAAAATTAAAAGTGAAAGTAAACATATTCATAAAAAAGATATGGAATTATTTCCCCGAATATAAAAATGTAAAGCCATGAAAGTAAGATTTGAAATTATCATTGCAACTATAATCGGTTTTGGTGCTATTTATATGAATTGCAATCCCTCAAAAAATACAAATAAAAATTCTGCAAATGCGTCACAGGTAAAGATTCCTCCTTTACAGGAAACACATTGGACTTTAGTGGAATTAATGGGAAAACCAATTCCCGATACACCGGTGCGAAAAGAAATGTATTTGATGTTGCGAAAAGATCAAAACCGGGTAGAAGGTAACGGCGGTTGCAATGCTTTTTCCGGCACTTATATTTTAAAAAATAATGAAATTTCTTTTGGGCCGCTTGTAAGCACAAAAATGTTTTGCCCGGGAATTGAATACGAAAACGATTTTTTTAAGGCGCTCTCCACAGCAAATCATTATTATATAAAAGACGATACGCTTTCATTAACCGAGGGAAAAGTTTTAAGAGTGGCAAAGTTCATCGGGAAACAGTAAAACAGTAATGCGCTGAGGTATTAATTTGCGCATGGGCTAATTTAAGAATATGAAAACAATTTTTTCTTCATTTGCTATGAATAAATAATTTATTAGTGAGGTGAAAGAATAATTAAATAATTCATTTATGTAATAATTCATCTCCATTATTAACTTTCTGCCATACTGACGCAATTTTTTAATTTGTTATCTTTGCCTGCTAAGAAATAAAATTGAAAATGCAGGAATTAATTCTTGAGAAAAAGCATGACGAAAGCAGGCAGGGTGAAGCGTTTGCGCCAAAACAAATTGCCAACAACCTATTTACAAAAAAATTTTATATAGAAAGCTACGGCTGCGCTATGAATTTTGCTGACAGCGAAGTAGTTGCATCTATTTTGCAAAAACAGGGCTTTGGAATCACGGCAAAATTTGAAGATGCAGACATGATTTTCATCAATACCTGTTCAATTCGCGAAAAAGCAGAAGCAACCGTAAGAAAAAGATTGACGGAATTCAGAAAAATAAAAAAGCACCATCCCGGACTACTGGTAGGTGTATTGGGATGCATGGCTGAAAGGTTAAAATCAAAATTTTTAGAAGAAGAGAAATTAGTCGATATCGTTGTTGGCCCTGATGCCTACCGTTCCTTGCCCGCATTGATTGAAGAAGCTGAAAGCGGCCAAAAGGGAGTGAATGTATTATTGAGCCGCGAAGAAACTTACGGCGATATTTCACCAATCAGATTAAACAGCAACGGTGTAACCGCTTTTGTTAGTATCATGCGTGGCTGCAATAATATGTGTTCTTTCTGTGTGGTCCCTTTTACCCGTGGGCGCGAACGCAGCAGAGACGCAGCTTCTGTGATAAAAGAATGTACTGATTTATTTAATGAAGGTTACCGTGAAGTAACCCTATTAGGACAAAATGTGGACAGTTACCAATGGATAAATGCAGCAGATAATTCGGTAGTTTCTTTTGCAAATTTGTTGGAAAAAGTAGCTCAGATTTCTCCTTTGCTTCGGGTCAGATTTTCTACTTCTCATCCAAAAGATATTACTGATGAGGTTTTATTTACCATAAAAAAATATGATAACATTTGTAAATACATTCATCTCCCGGTTCAAAGCGGAAGCACCAGGATTTTACAAATGATGAACCGCACTTATACACGTGAATGGTATATTTCTAAAGTAAACAGGATAAGAGAAATCCTTCCCGGCTGTGGGCTTTCTACTGATTCAATCACCGGTTTTTGTACAGAAACAGAAGAAGATCACCAGGAAACTTTAAGCCTTTTTGAATATTGTGAATATGATTTGGCTTATATGTATTTTTATTCTGAACGCCCTGGAACGCTTGCTGCAAGAAGGTTTGAAGATGATATACCGCTTGAAGTAAAGAAAAGAAGGCTGCAGGAAATAGTTGCTCTGCACCGCATACATTCTTTAAAAAGCATGGAGCGTGATTTGGGAAAAACATTTAAAGTTTTGATAGAAGGAGATTCCAGAAAAAGTAATGAGCATTGGGCAGGAAGAACTGATCATAATAAAATGGTAGTATTTCCAAAAGCAGGAAATTTGAATAAAGGAGATTATACAGATGTATTTATAGAAAGTTGTACTGCAGGAACATTGATGGGAAAAATAAAATGAATCTTATGATATCAATGGATGAAAATAAGATAAAAGAAATAAAAAAACTTTGTGAAAGAATGCAAATAAGATCATTGTATTATTTGATTAAGGAACAAATGAAAAGAGATTCACAAAAAAAAGTGATTTGGATTTTTTATTTCAATTTATAAAAGATGAACAAGGATTATCTATCTCCGGATATGATTACTTTGATCTCATGTTTGATCTTGAAAAAATCACAGGAAGAAAAGTTGACTTGGTTGATGAAGAAAAAATAAAGAATAAAATCTTCCTTTCAACAGTAAACAACGAAAAAATAAAGATTTATGAATCCTGAATCCCTCAAATGTATTGGAGACATTTTAGATTCTATTGGGATTCCCAAATTATATCCAGAGTTAAACGTAACAGGTCAAAAAAAAATAATTGGACTACGACACATACTTGTACATGATTATGATTTAATAGATGATGGTACAATTTGGAAAATTGCTCATCAGCATTAGAATAAATTAAAAGAAGAACTTCAAAAATATTTAAATAAATAAATGGATCAGCAAGCAATAAAAAACAGGTTTGGAATTATTGGTAACTCACCTTCTTTGCTCTACGCATTAGATGTTGCAATACAGGTTGCAAATACGGATTTAAGTGTTTTAATAAACGGCGAGAGCGGTGTGGGAAAAGAAGTCTTTTCGCATATTATACATTCGCTTTCTGCCAGAAAGCACAATCCTTTTATCGCAGTAAACTGTGGAGCAATCCCCGAGGGCACGATAGATTCAGAACTTTTCGGCCATGAAAAAGGATCATTTACCGGAGCTGTGGAAAGCCGCAAAGGTTATTTTGAAACCGTAAACAGTGGCACAATTTTTTTAGATGAAATCGGTGAACTCCCTTTGGGAACACAGGCCCGCTTATTGCGTGTACTTGAAGCAGGAGAATATATTCGTGTAGGATCTTCAAAAGTGCAAAAAACAGATGTAAGAGTGATCGCTGCAACAAACAAGGATTTGCTTGAATATACACATTCCGGCAGGTTTCGCGAAGATTTATATTATCGCTTAAATACAGTGCCGATCAGGGTCCCGGCACTCCGCGACCGCAAAGAAGATATTCCATTATTATTTAGAAAATTCGCCGTTGATTTTGCTGAAAGATACAAAGCGCCACCGGTTCAGTTAACCGATGATGCAAGAGAAGTTTTGGTAAATTATCCATGGCCCGGAAATGTGCGTGAATTAAAAAATATTGCGGAGCAGGTATCAGTTCTGTCAAAAGATAAAACCATCAATAGTGATCAATTGCGAAAATTTTTGCCTCTGACTAATTTCAATCGTTTGCCGGTTCTTGCTACTCACCAGCAGGGAAGCAATCAAAAAGAATTTGCAAATGAAAGAGAAATATTGTACAAGTTATTTTTCGATGTAAAGAAAGATGTTACTGAATTAAAAAGAATGTTTTTTGATGTATTGCAAAATCCCGCCGCAATGAATGATCATCATTTCAGAAATGAACCAGTGTTGAATGATTTCAGAGAGGAACAAAGATCTCCCGCAATTTCTTCCGGTCAGCCAATGGTTCTGAATAATAACAACATTGATGAGCATCAGGAAGTGGAAGAATCATTGAGTATTATGGATGCTGAAAAAGATCTGATTATTAAAGCATTAAAAAAGCATCGCGGAAAAAGAAGAGATGCTTCAGGCGATCTTGGAATCAGTGAGAGAACACTTTACAGAAAATTGAAAGAGTATAATATTAATGAGTAACTCATAGTTCAAAATTCAAAGTTACCTGGTTTATATAATTCGTGTTCAAAATTTGAATTTAAAAATTTGTCTTAAAAATGAAATCTGATTCAACCATAAAGCTTTTTGCATTACTCAGTTTCCTTTTCCTGGTATTTAGTTTTGCAACGTGTAAGTATTCTTTTAAAGACACCTCTCCTATTCCGCCTGAAATAAAAACGTTCCGCGTAAATCTGTTTCAGAATAAAGCTCGATATGTAAACCCAACAGTAGCGCCGGCTCTGACAGAAAAACTAAGACAAAAAATCATAAGCCAGACAAGATTGCGGGAAACAAAAAATGATGATGCAAATTATGATATTAGTGGTTATGTTTCTGATTGGAGCGTTACCACAAGTGGCGTAGCCAATCAATCTGCGGGCACAAACCGGTTGAATGTTACTTTTCATTTAATCTTTAAAAACACAGTAGATCCGGATCCTGCAAAAAGTTTTGAAACAGACCTTACCAGCAATTATGATTTTCCTGCAAGTCTAACTTTGCAACAGGCAGAAACAAATAAAATGGATAACATTCTTAAAACCGTTACGGATGCTATCTTTAATAAAATATTTTCAAACTGGTAATAACATAATTTGATGAATACATCCACAAATTACGCCGCACTTTTTTATTCAGAAACTGATAATGATATTGAAGTTCTTGAAAAAAATGTACATGATTTTCCGGCAAGTTCTGTTGCACGCTTCTTGCTTTTGTATCATCATAAAAAAAATAACAATCCCGCTTTTGAAGATCTCGCAAAACAAACAGCAATTTTTTTAAACAATCCTTATTGGAGTGAATATCAGTTGTGGCAAATTGATAATCCAACAGAAAATAATTTGCAGAAAATAAATGAAGAAAATAAAGAAAATTCTTTACCAGAAATAAAAGAGGAAGAAGAATTACCGGCATCAGTAAAAGAAGACCCTCTGGCTGCATCAGCCGGGCAGGAAATAATAGAAGTTCCTTCTTCACAATTAGTTCCGGTTGATGAGGAAAATAAAGATGATTCTTTTCCAGAAATACAGGAGGAAGAAGCATCTGTAAAAGACCATGTGACCGCATCAGCCGGGCAGGAAATAATAGAAGTTCCTTCTTCAGAATTAGTTCCGGTTGATGAGGAAAATAAAGATGCTCTTTTGAAAAATATTGATCCTGCAAAAGAAGCAGAAAAGAAATCTTTGACAGAAGATGAACAAATTATTTCTGAGGAAAATCATGACTTTTCTAAAGAAGAAAATCAGTTTGAAGACGAATCAGTTTTGGACATAAAAATCCCTGATGAAGATATTAATTCTTCGAAAGAAAATCTGATTCCTGATGAGGACAATTATGAGACTATCGCTTTTGAACCACTTCATACGGTTGATTATTTTGCCTCTCAGGGAATAAAAATAGATGAAGAAGCGCTGGCAAATGACCATTTAGGAAAGCAGGTGAAAAGCTTTACTGCATGGCTAAAAAGTATGAAAAAATTGCATCCCGGTCAAATGCCGGAACAAAATGAAGTAATTGAGAAAATTATTCAATCATCATCAGAAGCTTCCAACAACGATGCACATGTACTTACAGAAGCCATGGCAGAGGTTTTGATTAAGCAGGGAAAACGTGAAAAAGCGATGGAAATGTATGAAAAATTAAGTTTGATAAATCCTTCAAAAAGCGCGTACTTTGCAGCCAAAATTGAAAATTTAAAAATTGTTTAAATATGTTAGTTGTTTTCATTATTCTTATTGTTTTAGCCTCGATAATTTTAGGAGTGATTGTGCTCATCCAAAATCCAAAAGGTGGCGGTCTTTCCTCTTCCTTAGGCGGATTCAGCAATCAACTGATGGGTGTAAAACAAACTACTGATGTGCTTGAAAAAGGTACCTGGCTTTTTGCAGGAATCATCGGCGTGCTTTGCCTTACTTCTACCTTATTTATACCCAGAGCCGGCGGAACTAATTCGAAAGATAACCTGATAAATGAAGCTCCTGTTGGAACTCCATTAGCGCCTCAACAAAACAATACTGTGCCAATGCCTTCAACTCAACAAGCTCCGGCGACTACCCCGACACCCGCAAAATAATTTATTAAAATATTTATTGCCCTGTCTCCAAAAAGACAGGGTTTTTTATGATTACTTATTTTCGTGAAGAAATAAAGATTTACTTTCAATGAGAATTATAAATTTATTATGAAGAAAGCGTTTTTATACATTCTTTTAATCGTTGTAATAGCGCTGGTTTATGTTGCCTGGAGTATCTTTGGACCTGTTATTCAAAATCCTAATAAGAAATTTTTATACATTAAAACCGGCAGCAATTATGAACAGGTAAAAGACAGTCTGCTAAAAGATAACTTCTTAAAAAGCACTTTTTGGTTTGATAAAATTGCAGACTACGCTGATTATCCTCAAAATGTAAAAGCCGGTAAATATAAAATTGGAAACCGGATGAGTTTATATCATCTTGTAAAAATGTTGCGTTCAGGAAAACAGGTGCCCGTGAATTTAGTAATTACAAAACTGCGTACTAAAGAAGATCTGGCGAAAAAAATTGCTTTAAATTTCGAAACTGATTCATTAACTGCGATTGATTTTTTAAATAACGAGGATTCATTGCGGCAATTTGATGTGGATACAAATACAGTGATGACCGATGTGATTCCGAATACTTATACTTACCGGTGGAACACTTCAATGAAAAATATCCTTAAAAAATTATACGAAGAAGAACAAAAATTCTGGAATACAGAAAGACTTCAAAAAGCAGGACGGTTGCAGCTTTCACCCAAACAGGTTTATACTTTAGCATCTATCGTGGAGGAAGAAACAAACAAGCAGGAAGACAAAGGAAAAATTGCCAGTGTATATATCAACCGTTTGAAAAAAGGAATGAAACTTGCAGCAGATCCAACCGTGAAGTTTGCATTAAAAGATTTTGGATTAAAAAGGATTTATCACAAACACCTGGAGTTTGTATCTCCATACAACACGTATCTGAATTCAGGATTGCCTCCCGGCCCCATTTGCACGCCTTCGATAAAGACAATTGATGCCGTTTTAAATTCTCCTGAAACGGATTATTTATTTTTTGTAGCCCGTTCAGATTTTTCCGGCTATTCTGATTTTGCATCTAATTATCAGCAACATCAGGCATATGCGAAGGCCTACCAGCAGGCATTAGACAGTTTAATCAAATCAAGGCAAACTGAAACACCCTATTAAAAAATCATTATTTTGGATAAAAGATATTTTTTAAAAATTAGCCGAAAGTTTTGAGCAAAAAAAAATATTCCTTTGCTTATCCGGTAAAATACCTGATAAGAAAAAGCAAGAAATGGTCGCCACCTGGTTTCCAGGGAATTAAATTATATGCAGTACTCAGGTATTTTTTTAAGGGATTTAATTTGCCTGATTTTACAGAGAAAGCATCCGCGATTTCTTACAATTTCATCATGTCGGTTCCCACATCCTGCTTGTTTCTTTTTACGCTGATTCCAAATCTTCCATTTGTTTCAAAAAAAGGAATGAAATATCAGTTACATGGACTGATTCATGATATCATTCCATCCAAAACGTACAATACCGGTTTAATAAATTTTGTTGATAGTTTTATTGACGGATCAAAAATAGGTTTGATTTCTTTTTCTTTTATATTATCACTCTTTTTCGCTTCAGGGGCCGTAATGGGGTTGATGCGTTCGTTCAATAAAAATCATGTTGGTTTTGAGAAAATAAAAGGACTCAAAACAAGATGGGAAGCAATCAAATTAACCGTAATGCTTTTTGGGTTGTTGTTGTTGTGCCTTATTTTATTATTGCTTCAATGGAATATTCTAAACTGGTTGGGAATAAAAGACATTAATTTAAGAAATGTGATTTATTATGGCCGGTGGGTCTTCATTATCGCATTAATATTTTATTCGTATGCTTTTATTTATCGCTACGCGCCATCAACTACCAGAAGATGGAACCTGGTATCGCCGGGAGCAGTGGCAGCAACGTTTTTAACCATTTTGGTTACCATTGGTTTTACTGCTTTTGTAAATAATTTCGGAAGATATAATATTCTCTATGGCTCTATTGGAACCATCATGGTTGTGATGATCATGATCTTTCTGAATTCTATGGTCGTACTCATTGGCTTTGAAGTAAATTTAAGTATCAACACCCTGAAAACTATGTCGGAAAAGAAACAGGAAATAAGTTGATAGAATTAAGAATCCAACCGATATGCTAAAATAATAGTAAAAGAAAGCTTTATCAAAGCCGGTGTTACAAATAACTCCTTTACCATTTACACAGCGTTTTTTTTTCAGTTCAGATATTTTTAAGAATACTAATTCAACAGTGACAAAAATTGAATTAAAGCAACCATTCTCTTTCGCTGCTCGTTTCTATTTCAAAACCTTTTTTATGAAAACAAAAACCAAAATCAAATTATTTATTGGCACATTTGTGCTTTGTATAATTGCAGCCATTATTTTCAACTCATGCGGCAAAAGTTCCGGTTCAAATAGCAGTAACACAAATGCCGCAGGAACTACCGCCAACACAGTAGTGATAAAAAATTTTGCGTTTTCGCCTGCTTCACTCACTGTTACAAAAGGAACAAAAGTAACCTGGGTGAATAATGACGGGCCGGCACATACTGTTACAGCTACTGATAATGGAAATACTTTTAACAGTGGAACTATTGCGCCAGCGGGAGGCACTTATTCTTTTACATTTACCACTGCAGGCGATTTCAATTATAAATGTTCTATCCATCCTCAAATGCTTGGAATTGTGCATGTCCAATAGGATTTCAAAAGTAACGGTGAACATTTTAATAAATCAGAACTGCTGATCTCAATAATCTGAAATTTATTTTTACAGGAGGCAATTTAATATTTTTAAAATTCCGGTTATCCTTTTAAATTTATTTTTTAAAATTTGCATTAAAAAACCATCCTTACTACTTTTACGTAACTATATGAAATATTATTCAGGAGCTATTGACTATTCCATTAACTTTGAAAAAAATATTTTTAAATAACATTAATTCATCAAAAAAAAAAATACAATGTTAAGCATCTTTTTAAAACCTGTTTTATTGCTTTCAATGCCTGGTGGCAGCGAATGGATATTAATTCTGTTGGTTGTTTTATTATTTTTCGGAGGCAAAAAAATCCCCGATCTGATGCGCGGTATCGGTAAAGGCGTAAGAGAATTTAACGACGCAAAAGAGCACGTAAAAAGTGAATTGGAAGCTGGAATGAACGAGAAAAAAGCAGATTAATCATTTTCTTTTCATTAAAATACTGAATTCAATCTTTCAAAAATTTGAATACCCTGTAATATTTTTGCAGGGTATTTTTGTTCGTCTTTTTTTGAAAAAATTACATTGTGCTGACAGATGTTCTGCTAACTTTGCATCAGAGTTTTAAATAAAAAACAAATTCATCCCTATGTTAAGTATTATTCTGAAACCTGTTTTACTTCTTTCAATGCCCGGAGAATCTGAATGGTTGCTGATTCTGCTCGTTATCCTGTTATTTTTTGGGGGCAAAAAAATTCCGGATCTCATGCGTGGTATCGGTAAAGGTGTGAGAGAATTTAATGATGCAAAAGAGCATGTAAAAAGTGAGATCGAGGCTGGAATGAAGGAAAAAGACGTAATTCCTGAACCGCCGCAGACTACTGTTACAGCAACTCCTATTAGTACTTCAGCTTCTGCAGCAACTGAGTAATCAACGGTTTCTGATACAGAAAATTCACATTATTTGTTGGTTTACTGATTGTTTTTTCAGAAATAAAAAAGGAGAACATGGAAGTTCTATAGCCTGACCTGAAAAAATTGATAATGGATCTAACTTCATTATTTGTAGTAAAGTTTATTGTCAAAATAGGTTTCAGTTTTCGCGGTTTCACTAAATAAAAATTTAGTAGTAAATCAATAAATAAGACGATTTTCTATTCTCCCTATCGTAAAATCTATATTTACTACCCATAAAGTAAATATATAAGCTGTAATCCGTTCGTCCGCTACAACAGGCTGCCCTTTCCAACTTCCAGTATTTTATTAGTGATGCCTCAACAATGGCTAATGTTAAGATAAATATGTCATGTCAAGATAAGGATACAGCAATTCTGTTGCTGGTTTAAAGTATAAGACATGCCTGTATGGTGGCAGGGTACTCCCTACCAAAGCAGTATCAAGTCCGGGGTAAGTCCGGCATATGCCGGACTTACCCCGGACTTGATACCTGCCAATAGGCTATAATAGCGGTAAAAGATGCTTATTATATTTGTCAATGCTTGCTTTGTGAAGATTGCGCTACTCCATCATATATTTTCCCATTTCCCAAAATGTTCTACCAATTTATTCAGATAACGGTTTTTCCTTTTTCACTCTGAAAGTAAAATGTTTTTGAGAAAGAAAACTAAATGTAACAATAATCACTGTTGCAAATATTTTGGCAATCGTAGGGAAAAAATGGAGGTATTGGATAAGCAAATTTAAAATGAGATAATTGAGTGCAAGATTAACAGCAACGATCAAAATATAGCGGAATAGTTGCACATGGCCGCGCAAATAAGAAGTATTAAAGACCAGGTATTTATTTAATAAAAAACCAAGGGGAAAAGTAACGCAAAATGCCATGCACAAAGCGGCATTGTAAGGTTTGAGGGAAATAAAACCAAGATGTACAATTTGTTTGTCCAGAATAAAATTGAAGCTGAGGTAAAAAAGAAAAATATCAAGGAGCATATTACTTCCTCCGCAAACAGCATAGCGAAAGGTTTGCAAAGGAATAATTTTTTTAAAAGGCGGATAAAAAAAATCTATAAAAGCAAGGATTTTTTTTCGCATTTGCTCTGATGCTAATTTTTATTTCGATACTAAAATTCCCGGCATGGGCCGGGAATTTTAGTATCGAAATACTTCTTTAATTATTTAATGACATAACGAAGGCCAATGCCTAAGGATAAATTAGAACCCGTGTATGGGGCCAGGTAGAAAAACGGATCAAGTCCCAGGCTGACATCAATTGGTGCATCAGCAAATTTATAATCTACCCCACCGGTCAAGCGTAGAGCAAATGCAGTACTGTTATTATGATTGTCATTATAACGTGGGCCGGTTCCAAAACCAATCATAGCGCCACCTCCGACAAAATATTGCAATCCTTCTGCGCCTGAAATTGGTCCCTGGTACTGATACAATCCTTCTATTCCTATTCCACCATTAAAAAATAATAGCGAGCCTTCCAAAGCCGTATTAACAGCAGTTGAGTGACGCACATTTACGCCACCAATTGAGCCATCACCTGTATAAAATTTAGCACCTAATGCCGTCTGATAAGTTTGCGCGTTAACAGTCAAAGCTCCCATAAAAATAAAGGCAGACAGGAAAACAAATACTTTTTTCATAAAGTTGATTTTAATTTTTGTGGATGGTTATTAAATTTTTTCTGGCGCAAAAGTATTAATTAAATAATTTGAATAGAAATGTTTTTATGGTTTCATTCATGTTTCATTTTTCAAAAAAACACAGAACGCTGCATAGCAATTTTAATTTAGTATTTGGTTAAGATAAAATGTTGTTAAACAAACGCCACTTCTTTTCCTTCCGAACTTTTACCCTGTTATTTGTGCAATAAAAAATTAATTATGTATGAGAACAAAAATTCTACTTGCATTCGCAATTTTATTTTGCGCAGCCATTACTACAAACGCACAAATCACTGAAGGAAGGTATTTATTGGGAGGAAGTGCCGGTTATGGTAGTTCTAAAACTAACGTTACAAATCCCGTAACAAAAAATGAATCTTTAAGCACAAATATTCAATTTGGGAAAGTTATAAAAGAAAACACTACAGCAGGAATTATTTTATCTTATGCATCTTCAAACATGGGGAATCTTAAAATTAACCAATATGGCGGCGGTGTTTTTTATAGAAAATATAAACCTTTAGCCAAAAATTTTTATTTTTTTGGTGAATTGGACGGGGTATATAATTATTCAAAATATAGGCAGGGGATATTTCAAATTGGAAATAATGGCACTCGATCTACAGGAGGTGCAGCAATTATTTCATTCGTTCCAGGTATATCTTATACCGTTTGGAAGAAGATGCAAATGGAATTGTCTATGCCAAACCTGATATCAGTTTCTTATTCGTACTTGAAAGACGAATCTACTTTTATAGGTACCACCTCAGTTTTATCTTCAAAATCAAATAATTTTAGTGCTAATGCAAATTTTAATGCAAACCTGTTAAGCAGTTTTGGAATAGGTTTCAAATTCCTTTTAGGAAAATAAATAGTATCTATAAAGTATTTGGAACGAAGGCGAAGAAGGCGGTCATTTAGAAATGATGGCCTTCTTGTTTTTTATCAATCTCTCTTTAAAAAGTTAAAAGTTCGCGTAAGGATGACCGTTACAAATTATTTAAACGAAATTTACAGCATTCTCAATTTTAATAACACTGAATGACTGCTATCCTTATATTTTTCTTTTGTCACTGGTTTTTTTCTTTATTTTTTCATTCTTTTTTTCTTCATCGTTTCGCTTCTCATCAGATGTACACCACAAGTAAACGCTGGGAAAAAACTTTCTATTTTCTTACCTGGTTTGTGCAGGGTTCTTCATTTTTGATTCCGCGCGCCTATGCTGTTATGCATCGGATGCATCATACTTACAGTGATACGGAAAAGGATCCACACTCGCCGCATTTCTTTGAAGATATCTGGCACATGATGTTGCATACCGCACAAATATTTCGCGCTTTTGTTACGGGAAAAAATCTGCCTGATCCGCAATTCACCAGGGAATATATTCCTGTTTGGGATAAACTTGATAAAATCGGCAATCATTGGTTTACCAGGTTAACATTCGGTGCTTTTTATGTGGCATTTTATTTCATTTTTGCTCCAAATTTCTGGTGGTTTTTATTGCTGCCGGTTCATTTTTTAATGGGACCAATACAAGGTGCAATTGTAAATTGGTTTGGACACAAAATGGGTTACAGCAATTTTGATAATGGCGATCATTCAAAAAATACTACGCCCTTTGGTCTCATTATGATGGGAGAATTATTTCAAAACAATCATCACTTCGAAAAACTGGATCCAAATTTTGCAAAGAAATGGTTTGAATTTGATTTCACTTATGTGATTATGCGCGGCTTGCATTTCATCAGAATCATTAGGCTGAAACAGTTGCCAATAAAGGGCTAGAAGATTTTTTTTTCTAAATGCTTCTTAAGTTTTCAATTTATCTGCGAATACTTTTTTCAATTTATCCAGCTTTGGTTTGATGATATAATAGCAATAAGATTGTGTTGGATGATTTTTATAATAATCTGCGTGATAATTTTCTGCAGGATAAAAAACTTTAAAAGGTTCGATGGAAGTTACAACCGGCGAGTTAAAAACGTGACTTTCATTCAAAGCTGCTTTGTATTTTTCTGCTTTTTCTTTTTGTTCTTCGTTATGATAAAAAATCACACTCCGGTATTGCGGCCCGATATCATTTCCCTGGCGGTTTAACGTAGTGGGATCGTGGGTTTCCCAAAAAACTTCCAGCAATTCATCAAAAGATATTTCATTCGGATCGTATTCGATTTGCAGGCATTCTGCATGGCCGGTTTTTTTATTGCAAACCTCTTCATATGTTGGGTTTTCTACATGGCCACCGCTGTATCCGCTCGTTACTTTTTCCACTCCTTTTAATTGCTGAAAAACTGCTTCTGTACACCAGAAACAGCCGTTGGCAAATGTGGCAGTTTCTAATTTTTTACCGTTATTCATTTTCGTTACTTTATTTCACCAGCTTCACATTCACCGCATTAGCACCTTTTGGCCCCATTTCTATTTCAAAACTTACTTTATTGTTTTCTTTTATGGGCTGTGATAGCGAATTTGCATGAACAAAAATGCTTTCATGTGTGACCTGATCCTTTATAAATCCGTAACCTTTATCATTATTAAAAAAAGTAACAATCCCGGTGTGAATAAGGTCTTCGGGATTTAGAGGCTCCTGTTTGGGAACGCCAATCTCAATGTCTTCGACATTTACTATTATTTTTTTGCGTGGATCCGGTGGCTTCGAAGAAAGGTTCCCATTTTCATCCAGGTAAGCATATTCGCTCTCAGGATTTAATTTACTGTTTTCTCTCCGCTCTTGTTTTTTTTCTGCTTTTTCTTTTTTATTCTGTTTTTTTTTCTTTTCTCTTTCCTTTTTGTTCCAGGTTTCTGCCATATAGTATTTTGCTGATTTTTTTATTGATTCTGTTGAACCATGTGATGATTTGATATATTTTCCGGGATGTATTTTTTTCCGGAGGCAATCAAAGGTACATCAATATTTTTCTTCTTCAGACAATACTTACATACTGCAACTTTTACATCAAATTTTATTTGTGGGGTTTAAAATCAGGATTATTGTACATGGATTTATCGAATAAATAATATTTGCCATCTTTAAAATTTTTCCAATACCTGTGGCCCATCACATCATAATATAAACGGCCATCCACACTCTTGCTTGCCGCTTCATCATTTACAGTTATCACTTTTGGAAATTCGGTTTTTGGTTTTGGTTTTATTACCGGTTTGGGGGTTTCTACTGAATCAATTTTTTTCGTTTCAGCCGGAGGAACAGCAATTACCGGCTTTTTGATTTCCGGCGAAGTATTGTTTTTTGACGGAATAACTGTTGCTGTTTTAGTAGGATGGATTTTTTTGCTGCAACTGTTTAATGTGACGCAAGCAAAGACAATAATAATCAACAAAGATATCTTATACATTATTATAATGAATTATTTTGATCATAAACCAAAAATTATGCCTTTAAAATTTAAAAAGTATTTTTTTAAAAAATGAATACTTTTTCTATTTCATTTTTTCAAAAAATAAGTTTTGATAAGCAACCTTTAATCCATTTTTAGCAAAACGTTTTCAGAAATAATCGGTTATTTAGCCACTATCGGTTTATATAAAAACTGTTAAGGCTTTAACTATTTTTTGGCTTTTTTTGATTAATAATAACGACTGTTTTTATTTTAACCAAAAACATTTTAACACATAACCTAAAATTTTTACTCTATGGAAAAGAAAAGAAGTTCGATTTGGAAAAACAAATTTATTTATGCTCTTGCAGCAGGTATTTTTTTGTTTTCGGCATGCAAAAAAGAGTTGCCTGTTAATACTACGCCCGTTTCCGGATTGATGGCTATTAATTTAATTCCTGACCAGCCGGCAGTTGGCTTTATTATGTCTGGTAATTATCTTACAAATTCACCGCTGGCTTATACGAATTATACCGGGACTTATTTATCAGTTTATAGCGGAAACAGAATGGTTGCTTTAGGCGTTGGAAATTCCGATACAACAGTTGCCAGTACAGATTATGTTTTTGAGCCGTCTAAATTTTATTCTGTATTTGCGATGGGAGCAAATGGGAGTTATCGCAATCTTGTTGTAAATGATAATATTGATTCCCTTTCTACCGGTTCAGGGCTTGCATTCGTGCGCTATGTGAACGCCATTCCTGATTCATCTAAATCAGGTTTGAGCATTACACAAAATGGAAATAATGTCTTAAATACGGATGCTTCATTTGCTACAGCTTCTGATTTTAAAAGCGTAAATCCGGGCGATCTAACTGTAACGGCTTCCGGTGAAAATTATTCTGTAAACAGAACTATCAGTGTTGAAAAAGATAAAGTTTATACTATTATGCTGACTGGTATTCCACAGTCAACCGATACAGCAAAAGCAGTGAAAATAAAATATATTCTGAATGGAACTGTTACTCCAACAGCAAATCCTTAGAATTTGAGATGATTTTTTATCGCAAGAATTATTGAAATTTTATTTCAATAATATCCAAAAACAGAACCGGAAAATGAATAAAACATCTTCCGGTTTTTTAATTTATTAAATCTGCCAGAACCATTGCTGTTACAGCTTCCAGCACAACCGGAACACGCAAAGCAATACAAAGGTCATGCCTTCCTTTTACAGAAAACGGTTCTACATTCCCTGTTTCAACATTCAGCGTTTCCTGCACTTTTGGTGTGGAAGATGTAGGTTTTACCAC
>Ga0157370_10001317_pt1 | contig 30924 bp, 44 predicted proteins | sample C35metaG_FD_113463 | JGI IMG/M metagenome (GOLD analysis project Ga0157370, IMG submission 113463) | Corn rhizosphere microbial communities from Kellogg Biological Station, Michigan, USA - C3-5 metaG | ecosystem: Host-associated > Plants > Roots > Rhizosphere > Soil | place: USA: Michigan...
AAGCCTGCCAGGGCCCACGCATAATGGCGCATCGCGTCGTCGTCGATGAAGTCGGGCACTTCGGCCCTGACTTCGAACAGCAACGGTGCCGGACCGTGGCGCTCGGTCCACTCCACCCGGCCCCAGACGTTCTCAGTGTCGTTTGCCCAGCCCGGCGCATTGACTGGGGCGATGGTGGTGGCCGTGTGCCGCTCGTCGCGCCGCAGGCGGTAGTCGTGGGTCAGCCCCGTGCGCCCATCGAGCAGGCGGAGGCGAAGGCGCTCGGCGACGAGGGCGACAGCGCTGCCCGAATCCGGGCGGGTCATCAATTGAAGGTCGATACCGGGATTGGTGTTCATGAAAGGCCCTCCTTGGCCAGTGTTTACGGGTTGGATTTCCGGGGTGACAGAAACGGTGCTTCAGCCCGCGTGGCGGACATCACATCCTGGACGTCGAGCTCAAGGACGGTTGCGAGCTCGGCCACGTCATTTTTCTGCACGTCAGACAAGGCCACTGCGATGGAACCGACGACAGACCGGAAATCAGGCTTGTAGGCGTGCATTTTTTCGACAATGGCTGCCATGACTTTTTCTTCCTGGGCCCGCTCGACCTCCCTGTCGGCGCTCACCGAACCGATGCGCTCGACGTGACGACGAATGTCGGTCTGCGCTCCGGTTGCCTGCTTGGCTGCGGTGTCGCGGTTGGTCTGCAGCACGGACCACTCGTCGGACGGAATGTGCAGCCGTGCCCGCAAGGGGTTGGCAATGAGCCAGGCGGTCAGTCGCTCTTCGGCGCGGTGCAAGGCTGCATCGACGACGGATTTCCTGGCGCGGGCGTCGGCCAACGCGGACTCTTCGCGCATCATCTGCATGTCAAAATCCCCCTGTGCCTGCCTTGCGCGCTCCTGTGCAAAGAGCAGTGACTCGATAAAGTCGGCCAGAAGCATCGACCGCTCCAATGCGGCCTGCTCGGCGTCACTGGTTGGACGAGGTCCGGCGCGTTTCATGAGCTCTGCTAGCCGCAGATGCGAGTCGATGCGCAAGGTCCGTCCGCCGACGAATGACACCCGGTTGATGAGCGGTGACTTGCCCCGGATGTCCCGCTTGGCCTCACGCCTTGCCCGGACCATGGAATTTTTCAGCCCCTGCGCTGCAGAAGTTGCACGGCGTGCATGCAGCCGTTCCTTGACCGAGTTCGCATCCAGTTGCAGCGCCGGCGCTGCACCAGCATTTCTCGGATACCACTGGTTTTTGGCTCCATAGCACCGCGCCCGGGTGCGCTTAGGGGTCTTGTCGAGGCCGAGGCGCTTGTAGCTTTTTGATTCGTACGTTGCCGGTAGCCCTGCTTTGGTGAGGCACTCATTGGCAAGCTTTGCCCACTTTTCATTCATCGAATCGACGATGGGCGACGACTGACGACGGTTGGACAGTTCGGTGAGTTTCCGTGCAAAGCGCCAGTTTTCACCGCCGCCCTCGCCTTCACGAATGAGTTCGCGGGTCGGAAAAAGGAGATGCGCGTGGAAGCCGACTTTGTCGGCTGGCTTGGCGTTGCCGTCAAGGTCGACGGTGTTGTCCCGGTGCACAGCAATGCAGACGGGCACGTGGAAGCGCGCGACGATGTAGCCGCCCATCGAGCGGCTCATGGCAATCGCGGCCTTCTCATCGAGGCCAAGGGGGATGGGAATGCGGTAATCGCGGCAGATTTGCGCGTCGACGCGGTTCTCCGCTTTCTCGATCTCGTTCCAGAGGGTTGCCGGTTCAAGCAGCCATGCGGGTGCGCCATGCGGGCCGATGGTCTCGCCGTAAACGACCTGCTTGCCTGAGCGTTTGGTGTAGTCGTGCCACGTCTCAGTGCGCTCATCAAACAGTTTGATGCCGAGCCTGTAGGCGGCTGCCGCCACCGCACTGTGGCGCCGGTCGCGGTTGTGAGTGTGGAGATGCGGGCGGGCGTGTTCTGCCATAGATGTACTTCCTTGTCGTTGGTCATTGGCCGTCCTGGCCTGTTTGGCAGTGGGTAAATTACAGACCCGTCCGCACCTCATATATGCATACATCGAATATTTTCGACGTCAAGAGGGAGACGCAGAATTATTTTCGGGTATCAACCAGGGTGTAACGCGACCAGTCGGGCGCAGTGTGCAAATGACGATGTCAGTCCATTCAGAATCAAAGCCGAACCCCTCAACTTAGCGTTTCAGAGACAAATGCACGGCTTTTGCTCGCAACGACTGTACATCGGGGCGACTGGACATCTGCACTGGCCGTCATGCACTGACCCGGCGGACGCAGTCCGACGCTTGCATGCGCAGCATGCTAAGACGTGCTCTCCAGTTTTTTTGCAGAGGGACTTCTCTCAGCTCGCCACGCTCGTCGCCCCACCAGCCCGGCCAACCGGGGCGACGAGCGAAAAGAGGCCCCTGAGGCGCTTTGTATCGAATCAGGAACCGTTCTCTGGCGAAAGCTCGTCTGGTGAATCGCCTGGTGGCCGATGCCTTGCCGCAAGTCGCCGCCCATCCTCACGGTATGTGTCGGCAAGGTTTTGAATCGCTTCGCCCAGCCTGGGGAATCCCTCGGCGCGCGACTCGTCAGCTCTCTTGCGGTATCGGTCCTCGAGCTCAAACTCTGCCTGCCCACTCGGGTCAACCCAATGCGTGCCGCGAAGATTGAAGTATTCGTGCGCGATGGCTTCGCGGATTCCGCCGAACTCACGGCGCTCGGCAATGCCCGCAAGATTACGGTTGATCCAGAACCCGTCCGGGTCTGCCGGTGCGTGAGCAAGGAGCTTGCCGATCACCATCTGCGCCACATCGACGTGCCCTGACTCCTTCGCCTCGTCCATGAGCCTGTCAAACCACGCTTTGAACACGCTCCAATGGAACATCCCGTCCACGAGACCCGGCACCTCCCGCCAGTGGTGCAGCAACCGCCAAGTGTTCTCGATGAATCCGTCGGGAGCCTCGGGAGCCTTCCATCCTGGCCGGTCTGACTTGTAGGCGATGCGGATGGCGCTGATGGCAAATGACGCGTCGGTCGAAAGCGTCGTCCAGAGCGTGGTCGGTGTCGCCCCATTGAACCTGTCGAGCGCCTGCAAGTAGCGCCACTCAATGGTCGCAAGGGTGGCCTTGTCTGAAGCCGGGTCCTGCTGGAGCGCCTTGATGACCTCGCATATGGCATATCCATCCGGCATGTCGTCGACCGGTGCCATTGAATCGGCCGCAAGAAGCGCCTCGGCCATGGCCGCGAAGCCTGCCGGCTGTCGCATGTGGATAAGCGCATTGGCCAATTCAACCGCGTGCCAGGCGCGACCTACCCTGACAAGCTCCCGGATGGCGGTGTCGCCGTCTTCAAGCTTCCAGGCTCGTGGCACCACCGTCTTCCAGTAGATATCCCTCACATCAGTTCCGGCAACAGAGGCACGGGTCCAAGCGTCGGGTCCAAAGGGAAGTGCCGCATACAAGATTGCGCGAACGTCGGCCGGGAAACCCGCTAGGTCGATACCGTCGAGCCATGCCCATCCGCCTTCGACGGTGCGTGAGTGGACGAACGCCTTCCCGAGTTGGCGAAGCTTCGCGTCGTCCGAAGAGAGCACCGCGTTGACCACCTTTGCATCGTCGCTGCCAGCCAGAGCCTGCATCAGCGCATAGCCAACCTCCGATGCACCATCGACGTCCTTTGCGAGCTCGAACACCGCCTCGAGGCCGGCGCTGGACAGCAATTCGGCAACAGCGCTTGTGCGCCGCGCCTGCAGCCGCTCCATGGAAGCCGCCCAGTCTTCGTGGTCATCGATGTGCGCCGCATCCGGCCCGGTGAACAACAGCCGCAAGAGCAGCGCAGTGTCGGCTGGCTCGAAGCGTGCCTCGGCCTGCTCTATAAGGGAGACCGCCTCTGAAGGGAGCGCCCACTTCGCGCTCGCAAAACGCCGATGACGCCGCGCAGTCTTGCGAAGCGCCTTCCAGAGCTCAATCCGCTCGCCTTCTTCCAATACTGGAGCTGCCGCATCAAGCCGAGCAATGGCTGCCTCAAACGCTTGCCTTGGAAGGAAGGCCAGAAGGTCCACCAGCTTGGGGAGTCTCGTCTTATCCTTCATCGAGAGCTCCACCACCAGCTCTGCAATGTCCCCGATCTCCTCGCTGTAGTGTTCGGAAACCTGCGGCTCATCTGGTACATCCACCGGAAGGTAGACGGGGCGATGGGACATCGAAGATGAGAGGGTCTGATTGGGCAGAAGACGTGAGGCGACGGAAAACGCGACGCCCTCTTCCTCCCGGGCGACGGACCGCAGCGCCTTGGTTCGGGCGCTCCAGTCCGCGAGCGTCTGCGGATACCAGGGCAGCAACAGGGTCACCAGTGAATTTCCCGGGCGGTTGCCCCACGTTCCGCCCGGGTCGATACCGGCGAGCTCGGCCAGGAGCAGAACGACAGGGTTGAACGTGTCAGTTGCCCAGGCCAGGCTCTCCAGTGCCCACAGCAACCCCGTCATGTAGGTCCGGCCGAAGGTCCCGCTCCGCTCCTCGGCGAATAAGGACTGGAAGACGTTGTTGTCGGATCGCAGCCCTTCGTCGACCAAGCCAAGGAACTGTCGGGGAGAAGCCTCTGCAATGAATGGCAGCACCTCCTCAAGGCTTGCCCACCGCTCCCATGCCGTACCCGAAAGCAGGCCACGGATCGCTGCATGGACCTCGTGTTTCCCTTGGGTGCTGCACCCGGTCAGTTCCTCTTCCCGAGCACCGATAAGAGCCAGTCCTTCGGCAAGCCCGCGACGCAAGACGTCACTGTGCCGTTGCGTCAGTCCCCTCATGGATGCCAGGTGGCGTTCCTCGGGCGCAAGCGACAACCCGGGGTCGTCCTCTGAAAGAACCATCGTCGCAGCTTCCGAGAAGCGCTTGATGTCCTCATCCGAAAGCAGCCCGGCGCCATCCACCCAGGCCATCTGCCGGTCCGACACGCGCCAGATGCCGTCGTCGAAGATGAGCAACCCCGGGGAGCTGCGCCTCGCGGCCTGAACCTGCTCGATGACCTCCTTGGCGGGTCGGTCAAAGATGCGGGCCACAACGTTCATGTCAGCGTTGGAGCGCTGATCCCATTGGCCAGTGATGGCCAGAAACGCCATCAGATGATCGCCAGCAACAGTGCTGGCAGCGGCTGCAAAGGCAACGCGCGGCATTGCGGGCTGGACGACGACCCGACGGGATGCACGCAGCCGCTCGAGTTCGGGTGGAAGAGACCCCAACTCGAACGCTCCACCGCGAGTGTTTTTCTTGGCCACCAAATGGACAACCTGCGCCCAGAGCATCGGAGGGAGGTCACCTGCCTCGGCTGACAGGTGGGAGTGCAGCAGGGAGACAACAACACCCTTGTCCCCCCAGAAGTCAAAACCAAGAACGTGGAAGTCGCACAGAAACGCATGCAGCAGCACGTCGTCGACAGGCGCGTTGCCGTTTGCCGCTGTCAGCAGACTGCGTATGACGCCGAGTTTCTCTCCACGATTTGTCGGGCCCATCCTGGCCTGATTGATGCGCGTATAAAACTCATTTGCGGAGAACTCCCTGGCCTGCGCGGTTAGCCAGTGGAGGGTATAACCGTCCGTCGCAGTGAGCGGCCCCGTCACGAGCGCGATTACATCGCGTCCCTGCCGGAACGCTGTCGGATTCGTAAAGTCCGCCCAGGCCGATGTAATCGTCTCTCGAAACTCAGTATCGGTCGTCCGCACTGAAATCTGTCGTTTGATTTGGCAGAGCAGATGCCGGAACTCGTTGCCGCCGGGTTGCTCGACACGAACGAGGCAGTCGTCGGTGTGATACCCATCGATTTTGGTCTGCAATGCAACCCGTACGATGGGCCATGTGGGCAGCGCAGGCGCGTATCCGCCCGTGGCCATGAGTGCGACGAATGAGGCCTGCACCTCATGCTCGAATACGACGCCAGCGCCACCGGTTGAAGCAGCATTGCTCATCTGCTTTGGTCGAACGGCTGACCTGTCTCCGGACCGAGCCCGCGAAGGCTTCGCATCGGTGCCTGGCTTCTTGCCCGCCCTCTTCTTCGCTGCCACTGCTGTCCCTCGCCGGCCTGAAACGGGCCGCTGCAATCGACATCGTACCGTGCGGTGCTTGAGCCGTGAACCACAAATCGGCCGGCACGCTCTGAATTGGGTGTGGATTTTCCGGAGATTGTTGCCCAGATCTTCACGCGAATGGCCGCCCAACCGTTTACTCCCGCTGCGCGTCGGTCATCAACGCGCTCCTGGCACGCCCTGTGACGGCGTTGCCCCGGTTTCGTACGACTCGGCTCGGCGCTGCGTCCGTCGTCCAGGGTACCGCCGAGAAACATCAGTAGGCCCATTTGGTCAAAAACTTAGCCCACTGGAAATCAAACTAGCTAGCAATTACTTCAGCCACTCCATCGTCGACACCTGAGCCAGCAGCTCTCCCATCGTCGGTTTCCGGCTGTAAGCCCCATGATGTTCGTCCCCCAACTCGTGCCCCACATAGGCAGCACGCAGTTCCGATGGCACACCGACCGTCTGCAACCCCTGAACAACAGACTTTCGCAAGGAGTGGAAACCAAACTTGCCTTTGTCCGGCAATCTGAGGTGCGCGCGCACATGCCGGGTAAACGCCTTGCTCAACCAGTTCCCCGCCCCATTGACGCCATCCATCTTCACCCTCGGGAAGAGCCGCAGCTCTCCAGCAGCCCAGAGCTTCTCGACCCGGTCGAGCAGGCCCAGGGCCAAAAGCGCAGGATGGATGGGAATGGTCCGCAGGCTGGCATCGTTCTTGACGCTTTGGCCCCGTCCTTCATTCGTGATGCGAATGGCGGGAACGCCGTCCAAGATGACAAAGTCTGCCAACGCCAGCTGACCCACTTCAGCCACACGGGCACCGGTATACAGGCCAATCCATGCGCCCCACCGTGCCGCGTCACTTAGCCCCTCCAGCGCTTCCTGGGAATAGAGGATCCGGATGTGTTCAATTGAGAATGCCTTGAAGCCGTGGACGCGTCGCGCCCTTTTTTCCTTCTTGCGGAACAAAATCTGCCCAGCAGCAGGGTTGTCGTCCTTTGAAAAATCCGGATAGTAGCCCCGTGCCTTCGACCAATCGAAAAAGCCCTTGAGGTAGCCGACCTTGTTGACGATGGTTGGCGTGGCCAAGCCCTTGGCCCGAAGCGCCTCTATCCACCGTCCGACTTCCAACCGCCCTGCGTCGGTCAGAGGTGTTTTTTCGCCATGGTGCCGCGCAAACCCCTCGACCGCTGCTGTCTTGATTTTAAGAGTCTTGGGAAGAGTGCTGGACGTGATGTCGGCCAGCCACCGGGTGACCACCTTGCCGATGGGCAGCACCGGAATGTCGCTTGCGGTCTCGAGCATGGGTACCGGCATTGCCGCCGGCCTAGCCGCCAGTCGCGCAAGCGCTTCAGTTACGAGCCGTTGGACGTAGGCCTCGATCATCGAGGTTCCGATGTGGTCGATGCCACTCGGCGAACGGCTACCCATTCCCCTGCCCTCAACTTTCATCTCCACGCTCCCGTCGGGTCTCATGATGAGCGTGTAGCCCGCACCGCCCAAAGCGGGTGCGGGCGCCTGCCCAATCGACGGACTGCCGTCCCTCGCCACGTCCAATCCACGGGCCTGCCGGATCATCTGGCGCTGCTGCTCAGCCATCCGGCGCGCAAGGCGCTTTGCCTCTTTGGAGTCACGTGTCCTCAGCGACCGCTTGATAACTCGCCGACCGAAGGTCACCTGGAGGTCAGCCGGTACACGTTGGCGAAAATGCCAGACGCCGGATGGGGAGCGTTGGAGGTAATGGGGCGAACGCATGGAGATCCTTCGATGAGACGGCTGGGCCGGAAGACTGAAGGAAACAAATGTGGTCGCAACCCCCGGCCCACCACCCACGCATGCCAGGGACAGCCGTCGGCAGATGAGTCGCGGTCGGGGATGGCGTCGGCGCGCGCGAGGCGACCTGAGCGTTGTCGGCCGGCAGCAAACGATCAAAAATAGGTCACAGCCCAGGTATCACGGCTGGAGGATGCTGGGGCATTGGCCGCTGGCCGATGCAATGAAATCAGGCACTTGCCGGAATTCGCCGGATTTCTCCCGCCACCTCCACCAGTTCAGGCCGGTAAGTGATTGATTCGCTTACTGGCCTTTTTATTTTAGTTCGTCTGGATTGGTCCCCAATGGGCTCCGTTTGGTCAACATTTGGTCACCATTTCGAGTCGGGTGCGCACAGACTGGGCGCCCCTCACGTGCGCGTCAGAGACCGGCGGACCAGCCGACGGCACTCCCTTCCCTTCAATTCCATGTGCCACGCGTGATCCAAGACTCCGTCGTAATGAATCGGGAAGACGTATCGCTCCGAGGCGGCGCACTGCGCTACCTCGTGGGCCCAGTCGAGTGTTTCGTGGCGCCTCTGTCCGTATAGGTAGGTCTGCAGAAGACTGAGCAACAGCACCAGGGCGATGAGAATCCCCTCGATCCGCTCGGCGCTGGCCAATCCGTAGATCAGGAGCCACGACAGCAAAAGGTAGGGGTAAAAGAAGTACCGCGGGCCATCGGTAAAGGCTGACACCCACTGCAGCGGGGCGCGGGCCATTGAAGCGGCGACTGCGGCGAGAAGAATATATCCGAGAACCAAAAGGCCGAAATCCGGTGAACGTCGAATACCGAATAAGGCGACGACGATAATCGCTGCGCCCAGCCACGCACCAATGGCCACCCCTTCGATTCCGGGGAAGAACATGTACCAGCCTACGAACTTTGCCAGCACGTCTGGGATGGAGATGGCAGCGAGCGCGGCCCCTGGGATCGGAACCGGAGTGGTCAGGTACACCAGCGCCACCTGCACGACCGCCCAGAGGACCGCGATGATGCAGATAAGGGTCTCGCGCCGGTCTCTGAGACGCAGCGCACGGACGATGAATATGGGTGCAAGAATCACCGTCATCGGTGAAGACAAACCACCGACCACCGTAAAAAGTGCCCGCAGCGGCACCTGATCAATCGCATCGTCGCGCCAAAGCGCTGATAGGAAAATGAGCAGCGACCCGAACCAAAACGCGTATTCCGATACTGCGTATACCTCGGAGTTTATCGGCAAGAGCAACAGGGCTGCGGCACAAAGCCAAGGTAGTCGTAGGCTCGTGGGACTTCTCGCGACCGCGACGCACACGAGGAACTCAAACAGCATGGTGAGCCAGTATGCGATCACCGGAAAGTGCGAGAAGGACAGCTTGATCGCTATGAAGAAAATGATTTTGGAGGGAAGAATTACATACCCTGACGCCGGTATAAAAATGGACTTCCAGCCTTCCTGTACGAAGAGGGAGACGAAATCACGGCCTTCCTTGACCCATGTATAGGGGTGCAGGAACTGGTCAGGGCGCCGAAATACCATGGTCGCGAGGAATGCCAGGAATGCTCCTGTCCAAGCCATCGCGTGTGTCCATTTCCAGCTACGCATTCCCACGCTCCCCACTTCCAAAACGGGAGAGTTGATCGCCAGCGCCGTCTGCGGCGCCAACGCCCGGTGTTCTCACGATCGGTCCTCAGCCCCCTTCGGCTTCCGGGGCTTGAGCTCGCCCTCGTGGGGCATCCGCTTCCTCTGCACAGGCCTGATCATCGCGTGGTTCCGACGGGCCCACTGCACAATCGCCAGCTTCGCCTGCTCTTCGGTCGCCAGATAGACGTCCTTGCTGTGCGACGTGTCGCCGTCGGCAAAGATCGACGCGCGCCAGCGACCGTCGACGGTCTGGCGCACCAAGCCGAACTTCGCCCCATCCCCCTCGGCGAAGCGAGCGGCACCCGGAACTGTGGGCTTCTTCCACGTAACGGTTGTCATAGGCGCCGAAGAGTACGGTGCTCCGGTCTCTCAGACGTGGACGCTGCCGTAGTGGGGGCCTTCTATCTGCGCGCGCAGTCGCCGAGACAGTCGGGGAGCTACTGAGGGTTCTTCAAGAAGTCCAAAATGACTTCCGGGTTTGAACCAACCTTACGAGCGACATCCGCCACGTCGCGGGGATCCGTCTTCATCACCAGTGCCCAGAGGGCAACGTCCGTCGGGTCATCGACGTTAACCCGAGTAACCTCGGGAATCGCGTCGCTCGGCATGAATAAGTCCTCTTCCTAGCGCGCATTTGGCGCAGTGCCGTGTCTACGAATCGTCAGACACCGCAGCGGAATGACTGACAGACGTGAACTCCGAGCGCCCGGGTGACCGTGGGCCGGTGCATTTCGCCGATGGATCCGCAGGCCGATCCCATCCTCCGTGTCGCCGAGATCGTCGAGGAGGCGGCGGCCGTGAACGCCGCAGTGCTCAGCGGCGACTATGACGAGGCCCGGTTTCGGGCCCAGCTGGTCGTCGCCAAAGCTGACGCCGCCGGGCACCAAGACGTGATGCTGGCCGGAGCCTTCGTGGTGGATCGGCTCGGCCCGGTGGGGAGCGTCCCACGTGGCGGTTTCGCTGCAGGCATGCTCCGGGTTGCTGAGGCACTGGATGCGATTTGCTACGAACCACTCTAAGGAATGCCCGCCTTCGCCGCAGCCGTCTCAATAGAGAACGAGATCCACGCGACCACTGGCGGCAAACTGGCCCGTCGGGCTAGTCTTACGCTCGAAAAGGGGACCCCATTCACACAGTGACGAATCGCCACAGGGATGTTGCGTGGACCTCCGCACGCCCTTAACTTATAGGTTAATATAGTGCGTTTGCTGGTTCTGGCAGAAGGGAAGCGGTGTCGTGTAGTCGCCCCCGTCGGCGACGAGGATTCGTGTGCACTCGTGGATCAGCTGGAGGAACTGGCAGGACACGGGAAGGCGGTTCGGAAAGCGGTACTTGGGTTGTACGCAGCCCTGGATCTGATTTCCGAGCAAGGACGACAGGCGTGTACCCACCTATTTCACGAGGCGTCAAAGAGCGATGGTCTATATGGCATTCGAAAGGGAGACCTTCGAATCTACTTCTTCTTCGACGCCGACGCCGGTGAGCTGGTGGTCTGTAGTCATGCTGCAGTGAAGAAGCAGCAACGTACAGCGACCGCAGACGTTAGCGCAGCTGTGCGCATGAAAGAGAAGTTCGACGCGGCCAAAAAGCGCCGCGTTCTAGCCTATATTGGGAGAGAGGAATGAAGCACATCTTCGGTAAGCTCGATGCGAATCGCAAAGAGAAGATGTATCAGCAGGAAGCTGCAAAGCTGGAATTTGCGACGCAGCTGCATGCTCGCATGACAGAGAAGGATGTCAATCGAGCTGCTCTCGCCGCCATGATTGAACACTCGCCCGCATACGTGACTAAGGTGCTGCGGGGCGATAATAATCCCACCATTGAAACAATGGTGGAGCTGGTCTATTCACTCGGCGGGAAGCTTCACTTCCAGATTGCTGACCAGGATCAACGCGTCCGTTGGCGTGGAATCGTTGATGGTGGATCGCGCGGAATGGGCATTGACGCGATCGCTTGGCCAAGCCCCTCCAGCGAAGGGGCAAAAAGCAAATACGTGCCGGTGGTCGACCCCGAAACTGAGAACGATCATGCCCTTGTCGCTTAGAACGTATTTTTTTCCAAGAATTTTAATTCAGGCTAACGATTCGTACTCCAGAAACTCGGATGGATACGACGAAACAAAATGCACCTTTTCCGGCAACGTTGAGTTCAGCGATGGCTCTTCGTTGATGGGGAATTTTTTGTTCGATCTGTCTCCGGACGGCGATGAAAGTATTCCTTACGAGATCGAGATCCACGCGTTTGCAGCTTTCGAATTGCACGAAGATTTAGCCGCGCGTGAGGCACCGTACATAGAATTATTTGACCGGCAAGTCGACTCGCTGAAGCGATCTGCCATCGGCATGGTTTACGGTGCGTTGCGCGAGCTTGTCGCATCCACGAGCGGTCGACAGCCGTGGGGGCCATTTTTGATTCCGACGATTATTCCCGACGAGATCGATGTCGATGTCGTGTTGTCCGAGGACCTGGAAGCATTTCGGCGATCGCTGAAATCAGTTCACGAAGAACGAAAAGCCCCCAGAAAGGTGTCATTAAAAAGGCCCGGGGCGCCGACAACGAAAAAGCTCGTTCGCTAGGGCGCGATCTGCTCGACCAGTTCGAGGCCGTGGTTCGTCGGCTTCCCGACATGGCGTCCAGCACATCCGTCGCCTTACCGGCCGACGTACTGTCGACCGGTACGACAAGGCGGGCGGTTTCATCGGTCACGTGACGTCCTCATTGCTGCTCGGCCCGCCAGAAGGCGTCAAGCTGTTCGATGACCAGCACCTGCCAGGGTTCGCGATTTCGCCCATCTGGTCGGTGGAGGCGAGCACGCCGGACTGGAAGAACGCAGTCTTCTCGACCGGCTCCTGCGTCTGGTACGACGCGATGACGGGGATGTTGCCGGTGACGATGTCGCCGATGGTGGTGATTGCCATGGGATTTACCTTTTCTTGGCTTCCTCAACCAGACGGTTGAAGGTGATGGGGTCATCCTTGGAGAGCGCGACGCGCTCGGCCTCGGAATAGTCAGACAGCTTCGTTTTTTGCGGCCCCGCCGCCCTTGGCACCGTCGGACCCGCCGCCGGATGCCCGAGTTCCTGCGATCAGCGGCGCGAAGGCCGGATCGTTGGAGAATTCGTTCTTGAGGTCGTCCAGGCTCAGTGCCGACGGACGACCATCCTTGTCGTGCACGACCACCGTGGGGCGGCCGTCGCGCGTTTCCATGTCGAGCCGCTTCTCGACGAAGCGGGAGAGAATCCGCTCGCTGCCGGACACAGCTAGGCCAGCGGCGATCTCGATGGCGGTGCGGCCCACGGTCAGGTCACGGACCTGCTTGCGCAGCGTGCCCAGCTCCGTGTCTTTCTCGCCAAGGGCCTTGGCGTGCTTCTCGGTCCAGCTCTTGTCGAGCGCCTCGACGTCGCCGCCCTTGCGCGCCAGCTCTTCGGCGGCTTTGCGGGCATCTTGGTCGGCCTGACGGCGGCGTTCGCCCCCGGCCTTCTTCTCATCCAGAAGCTCTTGAACCTTCTTTTTCAGGCCAGACACGTCCTCCGGCTGCGGCGCACCTTCGATGGCGAGGACGAACTTGCCGTCCTTCTCCACGTAAAACGCGCGCGTGGCTTCGTCCAGCCCGTCAAGGCTGTCGATCTGATACTTCAGCATGGTGCCTCCCAGAGGCGTTGATGCCGACCCGGCCGGCGGTAAAATGCAATGCTCGACAACCCGAAGGAGCTGGTCGTGCCGGATAAAACGTTTCGTGTCGTCCTACAGAACCTGCAGGAAGGGGACCTCGAGCAGGTCAGGGCTCACGCTGGCCGACAGGCCGGTTTCAAGTCCGTCTTGACCGACGTCGGGACCGTCCGCGCGGAGCTCACCTTCACTTTCAACGGAAGCGATGCGGACGCCGCAGCCGCGGAAATCTTGAAGTTCGCGAACGCCCGAGGTCTTTGAGTCAGAACAGATCGACGCGATGGCACAAGATGGTCTCTTACTCGACCATTGCGTCCAACTGATCGCCGAGCAGGCATAAAAAAACCCACCGAGGCGGGTTTTTGTCTTGACTGAGCTCTTGAGCCGTCATTCGACTCGGTACGTCACCCCGAACCCTTCGGCTCGGTCGATGGCCGTGACCTTGTTGTCACCCTTCTGACTGATCTTTTCGGCAAGCGCCTTCACCAGATCGACCTGAATCTCGTCCGCGTCGCGGATTTTGAAGATGCCAGTCCGCATTGGTGTTCCTAGCGGACTATTCAGCCCGTCGGTCAGCTCTCGAATTGCCTCAACCGGCTCCAATTCGAAATATTCGTCTTTCCCGCTCATCCGAACCTCCCTTCTGGAGATCCGAATCTAAACCCCCGCGCGCTGGAATGCCAGCGGCTCCAAGTCCTTCATCTCGTCCAGCGTCAGCGGCTGGAAATTCTTGTCGAGCTGGAGCGCTGCGAAGCGCTCCGCGCTCAAACCGCCATTCATAAGCAGGCGGGCCCGGGTAGGCCCGATGGCGGTTTCGATGAAGGCCATCGGCTGCCGCTTCAGCCACTCCTAGTAGGTCTCGTTCGCGGGGACCTCCTTGTTCGCCTCACGAGTCACCGTGCGCAGGTCCCAGTCCGCGGCGACCTCCTCCATCGTGGGGAAGAAGATGTCCCGGATCATCGGGTACGTCGGTGCGAAGTACCCGTGTTGATGCCGGGGAACTCCCAGAAGTGCTGGGCAAGGCCGGAACACCCGTCCCACGTTTTCCCCGAACCGAACACTGCAACGAACGCCCTGAACTTGTGCGGCAGCGCGAGGAGAGCAGCCTGCGGTACGTTAAGTCGTGGCTTGATCTCGTGACCCACGGCGAGCGTCCTGTACCTGGACGGTCACCTTCACCGAGGTGGGCGTCTCGTCATCCGGTGTGCTGCCCTCCATACCGAGCAGCTTGGCCTTACTCATAGTGGCCGCGACCATCGCCGCTGCCCTGCCCGTGGCGATCCCGACCTTCCGGGCCTCTTCCAGCTCGAGCAGGAGGCTATCCACGGTGACGTGGTGGCGCTCCTTCTGCGCATCCTTAAGCTCGGCGAGCCTTGCGGCAACCTTGGGATTCTCCAGTACCTCGTGGGCGGACCGGTTCACGGTCGCCGGCTTCCCCTTCGGGCTGTAGACCCGGCGGTAAGCCTCGCTGGCGTTACCCGTCTCGATATAGGCCTGGCAGAAGACTTCCTGCTTGGGTGTGAGCGCCATGCGGTTTAGGACAGGACCTGCCCGCCCCCTCTTAATCGGTCCCCAGGACCGGAAACGAAGAAGCCGCCCGAGGGCGGCTCCGGAGCCTCACGCGTAAACGTTGACAACGAGGCACTGCGCAGGGAAGGACTGCCCACGGTACTTACCTTCGGCTTCCACGAACCACTCGCAGTACCACCTCTCGCCGTCCTCATCGGGCGACGAGCGCGAAATTATGGTCATTCCTGGGCCACCGCCGGTGAGCTTGACCGGGCTGCCAATTTTAAGCTCGCTCATTATCGTCTCCTTACGCCGTCCATTCGGCGAAAGAAGCCTACATCGTTAGCCCGGGCCTGCAAGATTTGACCATGGCGCGCTCCGGCATTCCGCCGGCGGCACATCATGGCCGGCCGTGCTCACCCACCAGACGAGGCAGCGCAGTCGAGCCGCGCACTTGTCGTAGGCGACCTCGGCTCGGGTCTTGTTCTCTTGGATGCCCTGCGCGTGGCCGCGTTCCTCATTAACTACTACGGTAACGGCACCGCTCTGAATCTTGACGAGCCCGTCGACACCGTGACGACGCGAGATCGCATCGCGCTCGTGACCGTGTGGGTCAAGGGCAGTCCGTATGTGATCGTCGTCATGGCCTGCGCATGCCGCGCCGTGAGGAACTGTTCCGCGCCCAGGGTTTCCCCGCCGACTACATCATCGACCGGACTGCCGACGGCCGCCCGCTCAGCATCAGCAAGAGCGTGCGCATGGTGGGCAACTCGGTCAGCCCGCCGCCGCTCCGCGCGATCGCCGAGGCAAACCTTGATAGCGCTTACGAAGAAATGGCGGTGGCCGCATGACCACCATTCAGCATCTCGTGAACGTCTCCGGCGGGAAAGACAGCACCGCGACGTACCTGAAGGCGATCGAATCCGGTCGGCCCTTCAGGGCAGTGATGGCCGACACCGGTAACGAGCACGAGGCCACCTATGAATACGTCGCCCGGCTCCATGAGCGCACCGGCGGTCCTCGGGTGGAGGTTGTGCGGGCGGACTTCTCCCGGCAGCTCGCCAAGCATCGTGAATATGTCCTACGGATGTGGCCGACTCAGGGCATCCCGCAGGCGATCGTCGATGAAGCTGCACGCCTCCATGAGCCCAGCGGCAACCCGTTCCTAGACCTGTGCATCAGCAAGGGTCGATTCCCGTCCCGCATGGCGCAGCTCTGTACGGAAGAACTGAAGACGATTCCCATCACCTTCCAGGTGGTCGGCCCGATGCTTCGCAGTGGCCCCGTACTTCAGTGGCTGGGCATCCGCGCCGAAGAGAGCGCCAACCGTGCCAAGCAGCCGATATGGAACAGGCACGAGGCTGGCTCGATGCTATGGCGCCCCATTTTCGATTGGTCCCATGAGGACGTGTGGGCTACTCACCGTCGCCACAGACTCCCACCAAACCCTCTATATGCCATGGGGGCCGCGCGAGTCGGCTGCTGGCCCTGTGTGAACTGCCGCAAGGACGAGTTGCGGCTTATCGCGGACTTCACGCCGGAGCACATCGATCGCATCGAACGATGGGAAGCGGTGGTCGCTGCGGCGAACAAACACGGGTCGGCCACCTTCTTTCCGGCCGTCACCGACTCGACCGACGTGGACCGGCCCGGCACCTATTCGCGCATTCGGACCATCGTGGAATGAAGCCGCACCGGCCGCGGTGGCCGCCAGTTCGACATCTTCATGCACGACCAGGCCGGCGGCGGATGCACGACAGACCTTGGGCTCTGCGAGCGGGAGGCTGCTTGATTAAGTTGCGGATTGTGACGACGAGCGTCAGCTTAGGTGGAGCGCGGAGCCGGCGCCCCCCCAGCGCGAGTTTCGTGCCTGAAGCTCCTCCCAAGTGATCATCTCCATGCCCGGGATATTTATGAAGTAAGGGACGAGTGCTTCCTGCAGCTCACGGAATACGTCGATGATTTCAGTGCACTGTCCGGAGAAAACAGTACGCCGGGCGAGGAGATACATATTGGGCAACCTGGGGTCAACTCCTTTTGTCAGGAAGGGAATCTGCCTCCATACGGCAACAGCATTAAGGATCGCTATTGCATCCCCTTCGCTGAAGCCTTCCAGATCTGGCGAGAAGCGCTCCATCATCGTGAAATAGTCCTTCTCGAGCGGGACGCTCAACGCCTCTCTAAATTCCGCGATGCTATCAGCATCAAGCACGTCCAGAAGCCTCACAAGGCCTCTAACTTCGACAATACCCCGGTGAAGTTCAGCGTGAAATGTTTTCGCGAGGATTGCGGCACGGCGCGTTCGTGCGGCATCTGCCCGCGCCCATTCGGCGCGCTGGGCAGTGTTCTGTCTCTGGTTGTCGCCACGTATGGCCATCGCCGCCACCACGACCGTTGCGGCAGTAACAACCGCCGAGACCCAAGTAGCCAAATCACCTGCTTTAACGCCTTCGATAAACACGGGGCGCGGGGGGTAAACGCACATCAGAAAAACGAGAACTCCGGCGATAACGCACGTGAGCGAAAGAGCGGTCGTCTGCTTATCCATTGCTTATCCCTCCCGAGGCCAGCCGGCATCTTCGCTGATCTCATATCCCGTAACAACGCGCAAGGTTTTCACGTGGCGCAGGAGGCCGCATGACCAAGTACGCCCAGGGGACCACCGTCAGCAGCGACAAGAGCCGCGCGGAGATCGAGGCGACGCTGCGCCGCTACGGCGCCACGTCTTTCATGTACGGCTCGGCGCCCGACCGCGCAGTGATCGCCTTCGAGGCCTTTGATCGCCGCGTGAAGTTCGAGCTTCCGTTGCCTAGCCAGATGGAGCGCCAGTTTGTGATGACCCCTGGCGGGAAGAAGACGCGCACGCCTGCGCAGGCCGTCGTGGCATGGGAGCAGGCATGCCGCCAGAAGTCGCGCGCGCTGGCCGTCTGCATCAAGGCCAAGCTGGAAGCCGTCGAGTCCGGCATCACCACCTTCGAGGCCGAGTTCCTCGCGCACATCATGCTGCCCAACGGCCGCACCGTGCATGACGAAGTCGCAACCACCGTATCCATCGCCTACGAGTCGGGGAAGGTCGTCCCGCTGCTCGGCAGATTCTGAGGTAACCCATGAACGATTCAACGAATACCGTACACGGCGGAGCGGATGTGCAGGACTCCGTACCTGCAGCGGGCGACAGCGCCACCCTCACCCAGCTGATCGCCCTGTTCCGCCAGCGCGAGCAGATCGGCCTTGCCAGGTACGGGACCACCGTCGACCGGACCGACCTCTCCCTACGCGACTGGCTGCAGCATGCCCTCGAGGAATCCATGGACAAGTCGCTGTACCTGTCCGGGCGATCGAGACGGCGCCGGTGTGGCGGCCCATCGCGACGGCGCCGAAGGACACGCGGATCATCTGCGCCTGGTTCGGCAGCAAGGAATTCACCGAGACCTCGCCAGCCATGTTCCGCACGCCGATCAACGCGTGGTGCAACGTGGAGGATATCCGCGACATCTACGGCATTCCCGACCTCTGGATGCCATGGCCGAGCGATCCGCCGCACCCGGGCGAGGGGTACATAGCAGCCAAGTTCCCCGGCGGCCTCATGACTGTAACCGCGCCGGAGGTGCCCCGTGGCTGAGGTCTCAACGTCGTTGCCTACGAGAGTCCGCGAACTCCCTATGGACCACATCGAAGCCTCCGAAGAGCGCTCGCGCTGCGCATTCTTGCGCCTTGTTAAGGCTCATGCATATCGGGGATCGCCACACGGTGGCTCCATCATCTCGGCGTCGCAGGTAGCCCCAGTATCGCGGTCCCCACAGCGTGACGCATTCCTCAGCGTCAGCGTAGACATCACCCGGCGAGAAACTTTCCATGCGTGAACTCCCCATCCTGATGAATGGCGCCATGGTGCCCGGACCAGTCTCCGGCGGCAACCGACTCGCCGAGTGAGGTAATCCAGCAACGATGCGCTACATCACGATCGCCAAGTTCGCGGCCGAGTCGGGTTACACCGAGGACGCGATACGGGCAAAGATCAAAAACGGGGTCTGGCTTGAGGGCCTGGTCTGGAAGAAGGCGCCCGATGGTCGGGTATTGATGATCCCAGAAGGATATGAGCGATGGGCGGAAGGCAAAACGGCGTCCGATCTGCTACGCAAAGCAGCACAGCGATCGACTTTTACTACCAGGGCGTACGCTGCCGGGAACGAATTAAGCTCGCGCCCACGAAGGCGAATCAGAAGTACGTCGAGAACCTGAAGGCGCAGATCCTCACTGAAATAGCGCGCGGAACCTTCGACTACGGAAAGTATTTCCCCGACAGCACGAGGGCGTGATCGCTCGCGAAGCTCCCGGGCGCCGCGGTGACCATCGGGGCTGGCTTGGACATGTGGTTGCTCGGCAAGGCTGGCGAATTGCAGCATTCGACGCACCGCGACTATGAGCTGGCCATCGCCCGTGTGTGGAAGCCGGCGATGGGCTCGAAGCGGCTTACGGAACTCACCCGGGCGGACCTGAAGGCACGGGTGGCCAGCAAGACCTGCGGCCTCAAGCGGATCAGCAACCTACTGCTACCGATGCGAGGGATGTACGACCAGGCGCTGGATGACGGCCTGATCGCCGTGAACCCTTTCGTCGGCTGGACCCCGAAGGAGGCGGCTCCGCCGAAGGAGGACGACGACATCGATCCCTTCACCCAGGACGAGGTCCGCTCGATCCTTGAGGCATGCGAGGAACATATCCGGAACCTGTTCCAGTTCGCCTTCTAGACGGGCATGCGCACGAGCGAGTTGATCGCGCTGCGCTGGGAGGACGTCGACCTGATCGGCCGGACGGTAGCCGTGAAGCGCGCGAAGGTGCGGAAGAAGGTGAAGGCGCCGAAAACCCGGGCTGGCCGCCGACTGGTCACCCTGCTTGAACCCGCGTGGGCCGCGCTGATGGCGCAGCGGTCACACACGCAGATGGCTGGCAGCGAGAACTTCCTCAATCCGAGGACGAGCGAAGTGTGGCTGCACGACGGACCGATACGGAAGACGGCATGGCAGCCTGCGCTGAAGAAAGCCGGGGTCCGCTACCGCTACCCCTACCAAACCCGGCACACCTTCGCATCGACGCTTTTGTCCGCGGGCGAGCACCCGGTATGGGTCTCAGCAATGATGGGTCATAAGGACTGGGCGATGATCATCAAGGTGTACGGCCGCTGGATACCATCGATCGCGCCGGATGCCGGCCAGAAGGTGGCAGCGCTCTGGGCTCCGCAGGCGAATCGCGACATAAGAGGCTAGCGACCCAGCGAATAGGTATCCCGGGCGGCGTCGATGTGTGGCAGCATTGCCCACGCCGGCCGCAAGTGTCGACCGCATACACAGGAGGGGTTTGTGATGCCTTTATCGCAGGAAGTTCGACGACTACAGGAAAAGTGGCGTGCTAACACCAGTTGGCCGCAGCGCCTCGAGTGGCTTGAGATAGACGGCATAAGGGGGTGGACCGGACAAAAGGTCGAGTTCGGTTTTCCCGTCGTTGCTATCGTAGGCGAGAACGGCTCCGGAAAAAGCACAGTAATCCAGGCTGCAGCTGCGGTCTATAAGGCGGCAACAAAAAAGGAAATGCGTTATGCCTCCGATTTCTTCCCAGACACTCCTTTCGAGGAGGTCGAAGGTGCGACCATAAAATACTCTTATCGTCAGGGACCCCACTCCAATACGGGATCGGTAAGAAAGCCGTCAAATAACTGGCTGGGAAATCCGGACAGACCTGAACGCAAAGTCGAATATATTGACCTCAGTCGCATTCAGCCTGTTAGCAAGCGTACCGGATATTCGAAGCTGCTGAAGAGCGGTGTTGCCGAGCACAATCACAGTGCTTTCGATGCCCAGACGCTGGAAAGATTAACAGCGATAGTTGGAAAGAAATACGAGGGTGGCGGCATCTCGCTGACCACTGCTGACGAGAAGCGAAACATTCCTGTACTCCGCATAGGAGCTACGCGCTATTCGGGTTTTCACCAAGGTGTTGGAGAGATCGCCGCCGCGGAACTTCTTGCGCAGAGTTATCCCAAGAACGGCTTGATTCTCATTGATGAAGTCGAAACGTCCCTCCATCCTCGGGCGCAACGTCGCCTCATCCGAGAGCTTTGTCGCTTAGCACGTATAAATGAGCTGCAGGTGATTCTCACTACCCACTCACCCTATGTGCTCGCCGAGTTACCTCCAGAAGGCAGGGTTTACTTGATGGATGGCGCCGATGGAAAAACCGTTGTGACCGGCGTCAGTCCCGAGTTTGCGATGACGAGAATGGATGACGACAAAGTACCCGAGTGCGACGTTTACGTTGAAGATACGCGAGCGCAGCAATTAGTGACCGAGCTTCTGGCGCTCAGCAATCGTGACGCGCTAAAGCGAATTCAGATCATTCCTTACGGCACTGCGTCCGTCGGGAAAGCACTCGGCCTCATGGCAGCGGCGAACCGATTTCCTCGAAAGTCACTCGTATTCTTAGACGGCGATCAAGACCCGGCAGATGGTTGCCTTATCCTCCCGGGAGAAGATGCACCCGAGCGAGTGGTGTTCGAAGCTCTTGCGAAGACAGGATGGGCCGGCATCGCGACCCAAATCAGCCGCGGGCCGTCCGAAACGATTGATGCTCTCAGTCGCGCCATGAACCTTGGAAATCATCACCTTTGGCTCAGCCAAGCAGCTGATGATCTGACTATCGGCACAGACATGCTTTGGACCGTAATGTGCAGCGTATGGGCCAGCCAGGCAGCGACGGAGCCGCAGGTTACCGGCGTCGTACAACCTGTTACGGACGCACTGGCGCAGCTCTGACGGTCCATTTTTAGACACAGTCTTCGGCAATTGACTGTTTTGATAAAAGCGAACGCGGGTTCGACTCCCGCCACCTCCCCATCTCGACGCCGGGCCAAGACTAAGTTCTTGGCCCGTTTGCGTTTTAAGCGCCGGATTTCGACCTGAAACGCCCATCCACGAGGTATCGTTTTGGGTATCGTTTTGTGCCGAAGCCCTATTTTGTGCCGCGCCCATCGGGCCTCTATGTCAGGTTCCTGGTTCCGGTCCACGCAAGAGACATTGTCGGCTCCCGCTTTTTGATGAAGAGCCTGGGTGACCTCCGAGGCGGCGCGGCTCGCTGCAGCGAAGCTGGGATATGCTCTGGCCCAAGAGTTCAAAGCGCTGCGGGCGCTCATGGACAAGCATGGAAAGCGATCTCGAAAAGTGGTGATCCGGACGGATACCACGGGCGACGAGGTCAAGGATTACACAGTCGAAATCGGCCCGGATGGCACCAGCCGGATCTCCGCTGAAGACGCAGACGAACATGCGCGGGCGATGGAGGCCTGGCGCGCCATCGAGCCCAAGCAACTCACCGAAACCACGGGGATGTTTGAGCTGCGGGGCGCCGCGGACGCCGCGGCAAGTCAGCCCTCGTTTCCGTCGAGCCACCCGCCGCACGCCGTGCTACCTCGACCCGCGTCCTCACCTCCTGAACTCGAAGAGCGGGCACAGCTGTTCCTAGCCCAGTTTTCACAGAAGCAGCGTGCCGCGGCCAATGTTTTCGACACCACGCACACCCTTAGGTTATTCGTCGGCATCGTAGGTGACAGAGCGCTCGCGGCCGTCGGCACAGAGGACATGCATCGGTGGCTCGACGCCATCGCCCACTACCCGCCAAATGCCAACAAGCGCGAGGCCTACAAAAACCTGACGCCGACTGAAGTGGTCGTCTTGGCCAAGCGGACAAAGGCGCCAGCGATCAGCTTGCGGACTCAGGAGAAGCACCTCGACCGGCTCAGGGTCTTTTTCAACTGGTGTGTCGAACGCAGGGACATCGACCGCAACCCGTGCGCCAGCCTCCATGTCATGACGCGCGAACAGGAAGACAGCCAGAGCCGCCGGTCTTTCACCAATGACGAGTTGGTCACGATCTTCGACCCGATCCTTCGATCAAAATCGTGCCGCACACCCGCGCAGTGGTGGCTGCCCGCGCTCGCGCTCTACACCGGCGCTCGTGCTCAAGAGCTCGCCCAGTTGCATGCGCAGGATGTCGAACAGGTTGCCGACGTGTCGGGCATCCACTTCGCGGCTCGCTTCCCCGGCCAGCGCCTCAAAAATCGGCAATCCAAAAAGTTCGTTCCGCGTCATCCCGCGCTGATCCAGGCCGGCTCTCTGGACTACCTCACCCACCTGAAATCGGAACTCGGTGACGGCTCCCTATTCTCGGCACTAGGTGCTAAGCCCGGCAACGCCATCGGGGATTGGTTCAACCGAAGTTACCTGCGTAAACAGTGAGGGATTGACGGGCAGGTGTTCCACTGCTTTCGGCATACCTTCAGCAGGCCCGGCCGATGTTCGATATCGAGCCCGCTACGGCCGTCGTCGCGATAAGTGCGGACGACGACCATGTCGCGCTGTTTGGCATAGGCGGCGATCGCGCGGCTCTGGTTGAGCATCGAATACAGCTGCATGTCCGTGGACATGCGCATGTAGGCGGCCACCGGGATCGGACCGCTGCCCCTTTCGGCTGAAGGATCGAAAGTGGCCATGGCGCCACCTATCCGGGGCTTAGGACAACTTCACACTAGACGCCTGCGCCGGAATGCAATGTTTCATGACATACGGAAGAAGCGCGATGACGAAATAGGAGCGCCGGCAGAAATCCATCGACCCCCGCAGATAACGAGTGCTATTCGGTCACGTTACGTGCGGTCAAAACCCTACAGGACGCGCACAGAAAATAGACCAGTTGCACGAACGCATTGCCAAAAAAGGGATGCTCAGAGTCTCCTGACTCGTCTGAAACTGAGGCAAATACAGGCATGTCCCCGCCGCATAGCGGACAAGTCGCCTCCGCGTCGAAAGGGTTCAGTAAATATGGCTCACCGCCAAACTGGTGGGAGGGCCGGGAGGCAACCCAAAGAGATGAATCCACATCAACGCGCTCATCGCGAAGCGCCATCGCGTTCAGTGTCGACCGCTGCGCCGCCTCACCTGGCGTCATATCACGAGCGTCGAAGCGCTGCTCCCTAAATATGATCGGATAGCCACGATAGGGGAAGTCATCCACATCGACGGCTCCCTTTCCATACGCGAGAAGCTTCAAGTGGCTCTCAAGCACTTGATATGAGAAGTCGTCAAGATGAATGGCGCATTTCCACCCATAAACGAGCGGTAGAGGGCCTTTCCACTTCGCTTCGCGAACGCACCGAACATTCGCCTCAAGCAAAACATGCTGAGTAAGCGGTAGCCCATTGTTGGGCGAAATGGCGCCCGCGAATGCGCAGGCGCCACCCAGCTGAATTACGCCTTGAGCGCAACGGCGTCCCGGGACGACGCCGTGCGATGTAGCAAAGTCAATCTGTTTGGTCACGGAATGAGCATTTCCTTTATCAAAGGATCTTCCACCTTGACCGGCGCCGTCTCCGGGACCACCGTCGGCGGAGGCGCAGGCTCGGCAGCGGCGGGCGGCTCGTTAATGGGAGCAGTTTCGTCAGGCGTAGTCAGCTCTTCGCCCGATTGGATCTGTGCGTTGGACCGTGCCACTTCCGGACGCGCGAAGGACCGAGGCAGCGGAACAAAAATGACAGCGATTAAGGCTGTTTACCGAGTCGGGGGGAACATTGTTGCTGCTCCAAAGTTCTAATATTTCGATGGCCGTGTTACGAGCCTGGATTTTCGTGACGTTACAGCCCGGCGGGCTGTGGGAAAAACCTTTTTGCGGCCTACAAGACAGGCCCCATCCTCAAGGCGCCCTCACCCCGACCAGAGATCCGCGCTTGCACGCGGAGGGCCGACGCCAAAAACTCGAGTCCGCCACGTACCCACTAGCACTTGCTGCTGAGTCTTCGGGGACATCTGCCGAAAGCGCAAACAGGACTAAGGCTGAGGCTGGGGCTTGTCGCTGAAGTTTGCCTTGCAGAACTCTGATGGGTTGCCACTCGGCCAGTCCTGGTTGAACCACTCGTTTGCGTAATGCAGTCTCGGCATTGCGACCCCTGCCCGTTCAAGCACCGAGCGTGCCTCGGCTTCCGATAGACCCTGGCGTACTTCTCCGGTTCTGGTGTCAACGACGCCGTAATTTGAACACGGCTTCTCGCCGGGCTGGGGCGTCGCGCGCGCACCCCCTCGGACTTCACAACGTGCAACGATAAAATCTTTCACCAGGCCGACCTCGAAGACATTGCGTTCAAGCACTGCGGTCTGCTGTCGGTCATACACGCCAAATTCGGCGTGGCTGGGCGCGGCAATCCAATAGCCGTTTGAGAGGCAGCCAAAATCACGAACCTCGGCGCATGAAGACGACACCAAGCAAAAGAGAACCACGCCGGCTAAGCGATACTTCATAGCTGCCTCCTCCCGAGACTTCGTCCTACCACCAGCCATCGACGTAGAACGTCGTGTTGCCGTGATTCCACCTGTCCCAGAAATCGGAACAGGACTTTCCGCGCCGTCGTCGTACCGGAAATGCGCAGCGCATCGTAGGGGCTGATTGTTGCACCGCGTAGACGGACTGGCCAAGCACCTAGCGGCACCAAGTCGAGCCCGCCAAGACTGTCGTGTGGGATCTCGCGGTTGTGGTCAGCTAGCCAGAGCTTTGCCTGCTCTCGCACTTCCGTCAGGTTCCGAAAGACGTGCATGTCGAGTACACCCCGCCGAAAGCTGCCGTTGAATCGCTCTATGAAGCCGTTCTGCATGGGTTTTCCGGGCTCCATGAAGTTCAGGGCGATCGCTTTGCGCTCGGCCCATTCCGCTAGCGCGAGAACCACGAACTCCGGGCCGTTATCCAAACGAAGCTTCGACGGATAACCTCGCCAAGCCGTAACACGCTAAAGCGTCCGAACGACACGTGACGCAGGTAGGTTGAGGTCGATTTCCACGGCCAGCGCCTCGCGAGTGAAGTCGTCAATCACGTTGAATGTTCGGAACCGACGACCATTCCAGAGGGCATCGGAGATGAAGTCGATCGATCAGCTTTCGTTGATGGCCTCGCCAGCGATCAAAGGCAGCGGATGGCGTGTTGGGACGCGCTTCTTCCCGCGACGTCTGCGATTCAGTTGCATCAGGCAATACACCCGCCAGACCCGCTTGTGGTTCCACGGGAAGCTGACCATTGGCGTCGTACGAACCAGTGATCGTTTGGCCGTTTCCGAGCTGATAGCTCGCAACCAACCCAAACGGCTGGTAAGTGACGTTCCTGGCAACCGTCGTCAGGGTGCCGCCCGAGGGAGTGGCGGTGACCGAGGTGTTGCGACCCGCTCGGTCGCGGGCCTAGGCAACCACAGTGCCGCTGGCGGTGTTCACCGGCTGCCGGGTTATCCAGATCGGCGCAATAGCTTCAAGTCCTCGTCAGCGTCCTTGAACCATTCCAGGCCAGTTCCGGGCGAGTCCACGAGGAAGCCCGCCCCAAGGTAACCCCAGTCTTTCGGATCAAAGCCCGCCGAGTACAGCCTTTCTGAAATGATAGCGACAACCTGACCACTTCCCCCGTTCGGGGTTTCTACGACGTCGAGCAGCCTGATCCTCTGACCGTCCACGTAAAACCCGTGATATGCCGGTATAGCGGTGACTGGCAGGACGCGGGTTTCGATCCGTTGGTCGATGGCTGCGGCAGAGTGCTTGCAAAATCGAAGGGGTACTCCCGGTAGCGGCCGCCATTTGAGTGATCCGTCAGGGAAAACAACAAGGACTCCAGCATCCCGGTTGAGGGGCGTGGGCGGTTGAAATGCAGGCGCATATTGATCAGAGTCGGCAATGCCGACGACCGTCGCCTGACCGTCGCCGCCGTCGACGATGTCAAAAAGTCGTACGGCAGATCCGTCCAGATACCTCATTCAGATTCCTCCGACGTCCACCCGCCTTTGGCAGCGGTCCGGTCTCAGTCCGGAATTTTACAGTAACGGTTCTGCGTAGGCGGCGGGCGTGAGCCCGCCCTGATATTTGTCCCCCGCACCTTTTTCGGATTATCGGGCGAGGAGGCACGGGCGACGATGTTGTCGCACTGACCGACGGGCCCGCCGCGCTGTCGGGGCTTCGATCCATAGCCGATCTGTATGCGTAAGCCCTCTGACTGCATCGAACGAAACACGCGATGGCGACTTAACGCTTCGCCACCCTCACGCAAGTCGGTGGTCAGTTTGCGACGGCCATACATGCCGCCGCTGGCAATCCAGTGATGCTTGATCAACCCAGCCAGACGGCTGTCCTCGCGCGATCTTGGGCTATGCAGCGTCTGACGCCGGGCGTAGTAACCGCTCCGATGCATGCGAAGAACCCGACACATGGCGACCAGCGGGAACTCACGGAGATGATCGCGAATGAACGCGTACTTGGCCCTTACCCGTTGGCAAAGCACGCGGCGGCTTTTTTTGGCGATGTCACGCTCCTCGGCGACACGCTTCAGCTCAGCCTGTAGGCGTCGAACCTCGGCGCTCTGATGCAGCTCCGCACGCTTGACGATCGTGGGCTTGGAGAAGGCCTTCTTCCAGCAATACAGGCTGGGGCTCGTAACGCCCAGCCGCTGGGCGACGTCGAGCACCGGCCGCCCGTGCTCACGAACTGCCTCGATCTTGAACCCATCCGTATAACGCTTGCCGCTCATAGAAATCTTCGCGATTGCCATAAATTATGGCGCCGAGTGGTCTACAAACGTCTGGGCGCTCGAGTTCACGTCACAGCTTTGCCTATGAAAGGCGACCAAGACCGGGCGCTACAACGGCTGCGAAAAACACGACGATAACAAGGGTCGTGCCGATGAATGCACGACTTCGACGAATGAGCTCACCCACCCCACCATCATTTCGTTCGATGAAAAAGAGAAGCAGCAGATGCCCGAAGGGCGCAACCGCAAACGTCATAAGCCCATCAACCGCTGAAGCAAGAACCCCGCCGTGCCAGAGCGCACCAAGAATCGGCGCACAGAGCGCAGCACCAAGGTAGGGAACGACCAGACGCAACCTGCGGCCGTCAATAACGGAAACGGCTGCATGCCTGAGGACACGAAATGTCATCCAATACCCTAAAGCTCCGACGATAGCAGCGACCATGTGCCATTGGCTCGGCCAACTCAAGTCTCTGGCAACATGACCCCAGTCGTCGCTCCCGTCAAAGGCCTCCTTGACCATCTGGGCGAAAAACCAGAACAGAAGCATGCTTGCAACCGTGAACAGGAGCAGCTTGCAGAGCGCATTTGTGGGTCGACTCCGTTGTAACAAAATGAGTGCCAGACATCCAACAATCAGAGCTCCGGCTGGACCACCCCCGTCGGCGACCCACCCCGCTCCATCGCACCTGAAAACCAGAAAGGTCAGAAGGGTGACGGTCCCGCCATCCAGTGCACACCCCAGTCCATGACCGATGGCTTCATGGGCCACGGAGCCGACAATTGCCACGAGCGTGCCGAGCATGGCCAGCACGACCCAGTCATCTCGCATACCGGTGTCGTCAGTCATGCGCAACCCACACGTTTTGAGATGTGAAGCGAACGTTCCATCAGAATCGGCCAAAGCCATCCACGGGTGAAATGAACATGGGGCGATCTGAACGCGTGCGAGGATTTCCAGTCCATGACGTGGCCCGCACATGCATTGGAGGCGAACGCCATGAAGTCGAGGAGAAGCGTCTCACCTATAACTCACCCGTTTTCACGTCATTTACTCCCTCACGGCGGACCAGCACCAAATCGTGCTCGGGATCCGTGTAATGGATGAGACCGTAACTTTCAAATTCAATCATGACGCCTGCCCGCAGATACCCCCACTGCTCGACTGAATATTCTGGAGCATCCCCATAATTGCCCCCGTCGATATCGCTGACGACCCGGCCCGGCTTTCCGCCCAAGGAAACAATGTCGCCGAGCTGGCTGACTTTACCATCACAGTACTTCACTGGGATCACTCCGCTTAGGTAGGTCGTTCTGTCGTTAATCGCCGAGTGGCTGTTGCATCGGCTTTCCTAACTGGCCGCCCCAAGAGATGCGTTTGCCTAGAGAGACCTCAGGAATGCCTCGATGTCATGTTCTTTCAGCATCACGGCAAGCTCAACCGGCGTAGTACCGTCGTCCGTCTTGCCGTAGGGGTCGGCACCTTCCTCGATAAGCCGCCTGACCACGTCAAGGTGGCCTTGCTCAACCGCATCGTGCAGCGGCATGTAGCCATGTTCGCCCCTGTTGTTGACATCGACGCCTACAGACAGGAGCGTGTCGACTTCTGCCATGATCCCACGTGTGGCAGCGATGTTGATGGGCTTGTTTCCAAAAAGACTCGTCGTGCCGACATCGTCGAGAACCAACTCGGAATACTCAGGCAGTTCGGCGTACTCGGCCAGAAGTGCAGCAACGTCATTTTTCACAGCCGCTCCCACAGTTTTCTCCTGAATCCAGACACGCATCTGGCAACAGATTCGCGACATAAGATTACCCGGTTAGGGCTCATCGACGTATTCAATGACCGGTGCATCACCAAAACTGGAAAGGGTGTCACCAGCCAGGTGAAAGAATGTCTGACACGCTTCTTTGCAGGTGACCAGCCAGCAATGTTCCCAAACGACGCATGGACTGCCTGGCGCGCAAGATCGACCTTGCTGCAAAAAGAGTTAAGGTTTGCAATCACCACGCGACCGAGCGTGCGCACCCGGCTATCTTCGCGGGGATGGTAAGAAAGCATGATGGCAACCGTGGTGCTCTCGCTTGATGCCATTTCAAGAGAATTGAACACAGCGTCGTGCAGGTTTTTTTCCATGACATTGCTCATACCAGAGGATTCGCATTGAGCCCGACACCCGCGTCAGCTTGAACACATCTCACTACCAAAGTCTCCGTCGGGATCGATGCTGCCAGCACCATCAAGACGGCACGAGTCACGCTCGCGAAGCCGCAATCTCGATACGCGTCCAGATATCGTCCGGAATCGTGTTTTTCCAAACCATGCCGAGCATGAGCTTGAATCGGCCGTCGGTCTTTGCCAGTGCCTCACACCTGTCAATAAAGTCCCTACCTGAATTTGCAAGAAGGTCTTCGAGCGGTCCGGCCGCCAGATTCGACAAAATCTCGTCCGAGTCGTTCAGGCGCGTTATTTCATTGATGATATTCCAATGCCGCTCCACATCATCATGACGAAGGTCATCGAGCGCGGTGTACGCCCAGAAGTGTGCATCTTGCGCGTCCGAGCCCTTGGTCGCGAGATGCATGTCAACCCAACCTCTTGCGATATCTGCGTCTTGCCGCTCTTTCATGGTATTCCGGATAGTTGCAATCCGCCCAGCGGGTGGGTACCACCGCCTTGACGCACTCCTGCGCGGTTGCTCTTACCCATGTTTCGGAACAGACCTGAACTGGGCGGCATCAAATCCGCCTTGTTCTGCTAGATCAACGTCAAAGTCGGCACCGATTGTTGCCATCGCCCTAAGCGCATCCATGGAAAGGTAATATCCATGGCGAGAATCATCCGCGTGATATCGCTCGATCAAACAAACTGAAATATGTCCCGCGAACGGCTCCAGCATGTCACTTGGAATGAGCGCCAGAAGAGCTATCAGGTCGGTTGATATTTCTTCAAAAGAAGATAAGAAATACTCTGATCGCCAGTATTGCTCAGACACGTTGGTAATTGGCGCACCACGCCCCAAGCGGGTCCTAACCTCCCCACCAAGCAGCGAAGAACATTGCTTAGCGAAAGCGTCAAGTTCACAACTATCGCTATCAATACGAAGATAGATCAAGAAAATACTTTTCATCATCGCCACGTCGCGTATGTCGGAATCGAAGGCCTTGGCCTACCGCACATCCCATGTGCCTTTATTTGTATTGACCCATCTTTACATGCGCAGATGTCAAATCGGGAATTGGGCTGTGCGCCGTATTCAGTCTTGAATTCATGTTCGTCATCGATGCCAGCTTGCTCGAGCTGGTACTTGGTAGCCATTTTACAGTCGCCCCCCGAACATTCATTTTCATCCGGCGGGTATGGCTGATCGCACGCACTTGTAGCATTCGGCCAGAGGGCGCCGACGACGCCCAAAACACGGCTACAAACTGCGCCAATGGCATTCCTCGAGTAGCGGACGCGAAGACGCGAGACTTTATTGTCTCGTGGGAATATGTGTTCGTAGCTTCCGATTACGACGCGCACACCGGCGCCACGGCAAACACTGCCGCGCTGGCATGTTGTTTCATGACTTAAATCCTTCAGGAACGGTGACCGTACCATTGTGCAAAGGGCCCTGTCACAGTTCACCTCCCGGCGGTTTGAACGCGCCCGGCGTCAATCGATGACGTCGATGG
>Ga0157370_10001319_pt1 | contig 30910 bp, 17 predicted proteins | sample C35metaG_FD_113463 | JGI IMG/M metagenome (GOLD analysis project Ga0157370, IMG submission 113463) | Corn rhizosphere microbial communities from Kellogg Biological Station, Michigan, USA - C3-5 metaG | ecosystem: Host-associated > Plants > Roots > Rhizosphere > Soil | place: USA: Michigan...
AAAAGATTTGAAAAGATAGAAACAGTTATTTTCACGGATTCGCTTTCAGCTTCAAAATCTGTAGCAAAAGAGATCTCAGATCTTATACGTGTAAAGCAGTCTCAAAAACAACCTTGTATTTTAGGGCTGGCAACAGGTTCCTCACCCAAAAGCTTATATGCCGAATTGGTACGTATGCACAGAGAAGAAGGCTTGAGTTTCAAAAATGTAGTCACTTTCAACCTTGATGAATATTATCCTATGGAACCCGATTCCATACATAGTTATGTTCGTTTTATGAAAGAGTTATTGTTTGATAAAGTAGATATTCTTCCTGAAAATTATCACATTCCAGACGGAACATTATCTAAAGAAGAAATAGCAGACTATTGTACTGAATACGAACTTAAAATAGAAGCCTTAGGCGGAATAGATCTGCAGGTTCTGGGTATTGGTGGTAATGGTCATATCGGGTTTAATGAATCGGGCTCCTTGCAAAATTCCAAAACCCGTCTTGTAGCGTTAGATCATATCACAAGAGTCGCTGCAAGCAATGAGTTTTTAGGACTGTCAAATACCCCCAGAACAGCTATTACATTGGGAGTAAAGAAAATAATGGAAGCGAAAAGAGTCATACTGTTAGCATGGGGTGAATCTAAGTCAAATATTATAAAAGAGTCTGTAGAAGGTCCTGTTACCAACCTGGTGCCAGCTTCCTATTTGCAAGAACACAAAAACGCTACTTTTGTATTGGATCAGGGATCAGCTCATAAACTAACCCGAATTAATACTCCATGGCTGGTAGAAAAAATAGAATGGACTGATACCCTAATCCGAAAAGCCGTTTTGGGATTAGCCCAAAAAATAAAAAAACCTATATTAAAGCTTACTGATTCTGATTATATAGAAAACGGAATGAGCGATTTGTTGGCAGACAAAGGACCGGCTTACGATATCAATATCCAAATTTTCAATAAATTACAACATACCATAACTGGCTGGCCAGGAGGTAAGCCAGGTGCAGATGATACTAATAGACCAGAAAGAAAAACTCCGGCTAAGAAAAGAGTGCTTATATTCAGTCCACATCCGGATGATGATATTATTAGTATGGGTGGAACTTTTATAAGATTACACCAGCAGGGGCATGAAGTTCATGTAGCCTATCAAACCTCTGGAAATATAGCAGTAGCGGATTCTGAAGCATTACGATTTGCGAATTTTGTGTGTGATTACAATGAAATGTTTGGCATAGAAAATGGTCCCGCGAAAAAGATTTTTGAAAAAGCAGTCAAATTCTTACAGAATAAGAAAAATAGTGATATAGACATTCCTGAAGTAAGACATATAAAGGGCTTAATAAGAAAAGGAGAAGCAAGATCTACCTGCTATTACGTGGGAATACCAGACAGTCAGATTCATTTTTTGGAAATGCCCTTCTATGAGACAGGCAGAATAGAGAAAAAACCATTGAGCAAAGAAGACATAGAAATTGTAACCGATATAATAGACAAAGTAAAGCCACATCAAATATTTGCGGCTGGTGATTTAGCAGATCCTCACGGAACGCATAAAGTGTGTTTAGATGCTATTTTTGAATCCGTTAAAAATTTAAAACCGAAAGAATACATGAAAGATTGTTGGTTATGGTTATATAGAGGAGCATGGAAAGAGTGGTCTATAGAAGAAATAGAAATGGCCGTTCCGCTAAGCCCAGACCAAATTTTGGAGAAGCGCTATGGGATTTTCAAACATCAATCTCAAAAAGATGGAGTAGTATTCCAAGGGACAGACATGAGAGAATTCTGGCAAAGAGCAGAAGAAAGAAACAAAGAAACAGCAGAAACTTATCATAAAATGGGACTTGCTACTTATGCTGCCATGGAAGCTTTTGTAAGGTGGGAATTCTAAAAATTAGGGAATGTCCTTAAATTCTGTAGAAGAAATTTCACTTTCTAAAGGTTTGTGGAGGAAGTACTATGCCTGTATTTCAAGAATACATTGCAGTTGTTTTAGGCTGTTTGCAAAGTTATTTGATGATTGTACTCGAAATTCTTTACATCCTGTTCTATGCTTTGGTAGGAAGCAATTCTTCACAAGTACAAATACAAAATTTATAAATCAAATTTAATATATTTAACCTCTTTACTGATACTTTTTGACCGGTATAAAGGGTAGTTCTGGGCGGATTTTTTCCGTCCATTATTATTTTATGCTTTAAAACCTTATTGTGATTACGGTGTATTAATATGATTAGGATGGCGGAAAATCAGAAGTAAAAACTGATTTTTCACTAATTTAATGTCTCTTTTTTTGTCAATTCGGAGCAGGTATATGCTTTAAGTAGTATTCATATTATATTTTTTGATTTCAGGCTTACTATAAATTTCAAATTAAAGTAATTAATGTTTGTTTTTGAAAACCTTCCTAAAATTGAATGTATCCATAATTCTTCTTCTCTCAATCCAAAAAAAATTAAAGCCGTAGATGCTGAAGATATCTTTCAATGTCCTTTGTCTTATTTTTCATTATTAAAAAATACAAAACAGAAGTGAGTAAAACATATTCTTTGGGTAAACAATATTACATATAATAATGATAAAAAGGTTACTTAAAACGCTTTTAAAACTTGCTTGATAAGATTTTTTAACCTTTAAAAACCAGCGTTAATATTTGATTTTTGATACATAGAAAATAAAATCAAAATACTCTTTAATGCAGATAACTGATTGATTAAATGGAGGTTTTTTCTTGAAAATGAGAAAAGAAAGAAGAAAAGTTTGCCAGCCATAACCAATCCATAGGAGGTTCCTAATGACATATATTCAAATGATTTTCAAACTGGTGGTAAAGGTACAAAAACTGGTGGCTACCAGTATGGAGATATGATGTAAAACTATACATTTGAGTTACACAGGGTTAATATTATAGTAATAGTTAGTTCACACTCAGGCAAGGGAAATAAGAAGAGAATATAGAGCGTATTTGTGCATTATCAGGAGGTTTCATTTACCTATTTTCCAATTGTGTCAGAAAAGAGGTTTGCATCATAAAATAGGGAAGATTATAATTTTTTTTGTTCTTGCCTGGAAAAAAGGTTAAATGGATATGGTTTTAGAATTCAGCATCATCTGGAAAGTTAAAACTAAATCTCAAACAAAATGTTTTGGCTAAAAGGACATTGTTAAAAAATAAACTGCTCAATACAATGAAAGATACTAGGTAGTGAAGGGAGTGAAAAGGTAGGAGCGATTGCATTTAAAATCGAAAAAAATACTGAAATAGTCATTGGGTTCTATAGAATTTGAAGAGCAAAGAGTAAGATAAGACCTTTAGATTTTTCTTATTATATCTTATCTGTAAAGAAAGATAGGTAAGAAGAGAACTACCCTTAGATAGAATAATATTTTAATAAAAGTCAATAAAATATGAAGAAAACTACAATTTGTATTTTGAGTGCAATTCTAATGTCATCTATAACATTAGTGGATGCACAGGAAACTAAAAACAAACCTTCGGACTCCATCGGGAAAGAAGTAAAAGATGTGGAAGAAATTGTTTTAGTAGGATTCGGAAAACAAAAAAAAGGAACTGTTTCCGGATCTATAGCTTCTGTTGATAAAAAGATACTGCAGGATCGCCCAACAACAAGTTTAACATCAAGTTTACAAGGTGCTTTGCCGGGAGTTACCATTAAGTCTTCTTTAGGAGATGTAGGTTCTGCACCTTCCCCAATAAATGTAAGGGGAAGAAGTGTTGCCGGTAATTCACCATTCTATATTATAGATGGTATGCCTTCTAGTGCTGCAGATTTTTCCAGGCTAAGCCCGGCTGATGTTGAAAATATAAGCATATTAAAAGATGCTTCAGCAGCTATCTATGGTTCAAGAGCTGGTTATGGTGTAATTCTTGTCGAGACCAAAAAAGGCGGTGGAGGTAAGATGAGTATAGGCTATAATATGTATAATGCCTATCAGTCACCCACTTATTTGCCTAAGTATGTAGATGCTGTTGAATATATGAAACTGAAAAATGAAGCATATTACAACGCTAATAATAATGTCGGTCATTTTTCTCAATACAAGCAGGATCAAATAGATCTTACAGCTGCAGGTACAGACCCCGATAGATACCCAAACACAGACTGGTATAAAGCCACTTATAGAAAAATGGCCAATGTGCTTAATAATGAGATTAATGTATCAGGTGGAGATAAAACCCGTTATTTTGCAAGTTTAGGGTATTTGAAACAGGAATCTCTATCGCCTACAAAAGGCATGGATAGATATTCTTTTAGGACAAATACATCCTCCAAATTAAGTGATAAACTTACCGTAAATTCTAATATATCATTTATCAAACAAATGGTCAATGATCAGGGAGGTGATATTAATACTGCGGAATTGGCAAGAATAACCCCTACTATGGTATTAAGGCAATCCAATGGATGGTGGGGATCTGTTAATGCTGGTAAAGTAGATAATACATTTGCGAATACCAATCCTGTAAGAAATAACATAGAAGGGGGAGATTCCAAGTTAAATGATCAAAAATTTATGGGGGCATTATCCGCAAGCTACATTCCTGTAAAAGGATTGAATATAGATGCTCAAATCAGCTATTCAAACTGGAACTATCGTAAAGGTACTTTTGTAAATACATTAAATCCTGTATATAATTTTTTAACTAACGCTCCTATTGGTTCAACGGCGAGAGCGATTAATAACTATAGTGAAGAATGGAAGTCTGATGAATGGCTTAATACCCAGGTTTTGATAAGTTATGAAAAAAAGATATCCTCACATTATTTTAAAGTGTTGGGAGGTACTTCCTATGAAGACTATACAACCAGACTTATATATGGTAAAAAATCTAATATACCAAAAGACGGATTACATTCTTTAAGTGCTCTTTCTACCCTTGATGGAACCTTAGATGAATTAAAGTCTAATACTCAGCAATATGCTTTCCAATCTGTTTTCGCTCGTATTAATTATAATTATCAGGAAAAATATTTTTTAGAAGGTATTATAAGGGCAGATGCATCTTCACGTTTTGCTAAAGAAAACAGATGGGGATATTTTCCTGCAGTTATGGCTTCCTGGAGGTTAGATAAGGAGGATTTCATTAAAAGCCTGAGTTTTATCAATACACTAAAATTAAGAGGTTCTTATGGCAGCACCGGATCTATCAATACCATTGGTTATTATGACAATCAGACCTATATGAATAATGCTTCTTCAGTTCTGGGGAATGTTATAGTAGGGGCAATGGTACCAGGTAAGCTTGGATTCTCGGGTATAGGTTGGGAAACAATTGTTACCAAAAATATAGGACTAGACGGATCTTTATTCAATAATACTTTTACTTTCTCGGTAGATTTATATAACCGTCTTACAAAAGGTGCTTTAATGAAAAATCAATTACCATATGAAACAGGTGTACTCATAGACAGTGATCCAGACAAAAACGAAACACCGCCAATTAATGCAGGTGATGTAGAAAATAAAGGGATAGAAATTAGTTTGGGATATAATAAAAGTTTTGAAAATGGAGACTTTTATATCAATGCTAATTTTGCTAAAAACCACAATAATATTCTTTCACTTGTAAATAACCAACCTTTATATGAAAATAACTGGATAACACAAGTAGGGGGCTCAATTGGAGATTTCTATGGATACAAAACTGCCGGCCTCTTAACCCAAGAGGATATTAATAATCATTATCCTAAATTATATAGTACCTCTCAGGCTGGTGATATAAAATATGTGGATATTAATGGAGACGGAGTTGTTAATGAGAACGATAGAACAGTAATAGGAAATGATGTTCCAAGTTTTACTTATGGCCTAAGCATAGGTGGCAGATATAAAAATTTTGATCTTAGTGTAGTAGGGCAAGGGGTAGCTAATGTTCAGGTATATCTGGATAAAGAATCTTCTCAGGCATTTTTCAATGGTGCCGGTGCAAAACAATATGTTTCAGATAATAGATGGACTCCGGAAAATCCAAATCCAAATGCCTTGTATCCTAGGATATTGCCAGCTGGGGGAGGAACTCAAAATATAGGTGTTACTTCAGATTTTTGGCTTTTTGATGCAAGTTATTTTAGAATTAAGTCTATTACTTTGGGATATTCTATTCCTCAGGAAACAATTAGCCGCATAGGACTGAAAAAATTCAGAATATATGTAAACTTAGAGAATTATTTTACACTGAGAGGAGATAAACGAATGAAAGATTTTGATCCTGAAATGGCTAGCGCCCGTTCAACATATCCATACTTAAAAACCATATCGTTTGGTATCAATGCAACTTTTTAATTTATTAAACATCTGAAAATGAAAAAAATAAAAATTATATTATTATCAGCTTCCCTGGCTATAGTGACTAGTTCTTGTAATTTAGATAGGTTTCCAGAAGACAAAGTATCAGAAGAAACATTTTGGAAAACTGAAAAAGACGCTACCTTGGCATTAAATGGTGTTTACAAATATTTTTCTGATGCCGCTCTTAGCAATTTGTATAACGATAGTTTTACCGATAATTCATTTGCTCAATATCCTTGGGAAACAACTGCAGTAGATGCTTCTGCAGGAAATATACTTCCTACAATAGATTTCGGATATGATTTTACTACAATTAGAAGAGCAAATACTTTTTTGGAAAAAATTGATGAAATTCCCATGGACAAAAATTTGGCCGGCAGATATAAAGCAGAGGCCAGGTTTATAAGAGCTTTTAATTATTTTGATTTATCTCAACGCTTTGGAGCTCTTCCACTCGTGCAAAAATCAGGTGAATTGGATGGTTCCACCCTTACACCTATTTCTGAAACTCAAATTGATGATTTTGTAACCAGTGAACTAAATGCTATAGAAAATGATTTACCAACTGCCTATCCCTCTAGTCAAGACAAAGGTAGAATAACAAAAGGCGCTGTATTAGCATTTAAGGCAAGAGTATATTTATACACAGGAAAATATAAGGAAGCTTATGAAGCTGCTCAATCAGTAATTAATTCAGGAACTTACGAGCTTTTCAGTACGACTTCAGTAGACACAAGTACAGATTATGACAGCTTTGTTACCTTTACTTCAGCAACAGATAAAGATAATTTTTATAAAGGCTTAAGTAATTATCAAGCGTTGTTCTGGGCTAAAAATAATGGCAACAAAGAATCAATTTTAGAAGCTCAATATGTACCGGATTCTAAAGGAATATTTAGTAATAACATGGCCCTTTACCTATTGCCGAATGAAGAGAGTGGATGGAGTTCTATAACCCCAACAATTGATTTGGTAAATGCCTATTGGAATAAAGATGGAACGGCATTTACGCCCCCTTCTAATGCTACAAGAGCTTCAAATTATAATCATGGTAATCCAAATAACGCCTATCTGGATGAATTTAAAAACAGAGATACCCGTTTATATGCAAGTATCATGCATCCAAATGGACCATGGTCTTACTTAAAAGGTTTTGGGACAAGTACACTATTCAAATGGAGTGAAGGTGGAAACAATACATCTAAGATAGGCTATAATTATAAAAAAATGGCTGATTATGGCTCATTAGATGAAAACTTAAATATGAATAACAACTTTATGCTTATTCGTTATGCAGAGGTATTACTTATATATGCCGAAGCAAGAAATGAATTTTTTGGCCCAGATCCTTCTATTTATGGTGCATTAAATCAAATTAGAAGTAGAGCAGGCATGGTAGGAGTCAGCAATACACAAACAAAAGAAACCCTAAGAGAAATTATAAGAAATGAAAGAAGAATAGAACTTGCAAATGAAGGACACAGATTCTATGATATCAGAAGATGGAAGATTGCACCAAATGTAATGAAAACAGTTTATGATATTACCAATACACAGGTTGCAACAAGAGTTTGGGATGATAGATTTTACAGATTTCCTTATCCTCAAAAGGCTGTGGATCTAAATCCGAACCTAAAAGAAGCTCAAGCAGCAAAGGGATACTAAATATATATGAAAAAAGATGATTAGCAATGGGCGTTGATGCTAAATATTTTCATTGTTTTAAAGCTATAGTTTTGGATTCCCAATAAGGCTGATGAAATCAATAATACCATTAGATAATCTTAAATGAGAAATTGTAAAATATGGTATTCGGTTTTCTATTAATTAAACAAACACTTTATGAAAAACAAATTATTTTTGTTGATATTATTGATATCGGTGATCTACAAAGGTCAGGACTTTTCTTCAAAGAAAACCGTAATGGAAGAAGATGAAGATATTGAATATGAAGTTAAGCATAAGTCTATGTCTTGGTTTTCAGAAATGAAAGATTATGCAGACTATTTTAAAATCAAATCGAATTTTGATAAGTATTTTGGAAACCATAGATGGGAAAAAAGTAAACCACGAAGTCTTGGTGAAGACTGGCTTAGAACGAAGCTGTTTTATTTGAATGAGAAAGGAAAAGTAGTTCCGGAGCCTTTTTTAATAAACGATTCAAAAACCAAGAATGGGTTATTAATAAATACGCAGACTCAAGTGGGAAGCTGGTCTATGATTGGTCCTGTAAATAGTGCTACTACATCTTATTCAGCCCAGGGAAACCATGGAGGGTATGTGTATCTAAATAAAATTGATCCTACGAATCCTCAGAAGATATTTGTATCTTTTGTCACCGGTGGGCTATGGCGTACAATTGATGGAGGTTCAACTTGGAATTTGGTTGATAATGGCTTCCCTGATTCTAAATATAATGATATAGATGTGTGTATCGCCAATCCGCAAATTGTTTATGCATTAAGTGATAATCAGCTTATTAAATCTACCGATGGAGGCCTTAATTGGCTTACAACCACTATGACTGCCAATAACTATCCGGGCAAAGCATATGATATTGCAGTTTCACCTGCAAATCCGGATATTGTAGTTGTTCGTTGGGGTACATCGCTTTATCGCACAATCGATGGAGGAAGCTCTTGGAATGAAGTTTATACTGGGCTTCCTAATTATGCAATATGGGACTCATCAATACACAGTGAGTGTTTGGAATGGGATACAAATAATAGTAATTCTGTTTATTTTGCCAGTACTTCCAATAATAATGTTTTCAAAGTTTATAAATCTGTGGATCAGGGAGCAAGTTTTTCCCAATTGAATTCTACAACGTTGAATGCGTCTTCAAATGGTCAAATCATCGGATGGACAAAGGTGTTTTTACCTAGTAATAATGCGACCTCATTCTACATAGCTGTAGGTACAGGCTCGAGCGCTTATGGTCATAATGCAGTTCATTTATACAAATTAAATAAATTAGCAGGAAATGTAGAGCTTACCAGAACAAATATGATTTCTGGTATTGGAGATCCGGTTAATCATGATCCGGTACTACACCACGGAGATATTCAGATGGATCGTAATGATGAAAATAAAATGGCTTATGGAGGGTATGCAAATATAAAAATACATATTTCTACAAACAATGGTGTTTCATTTTCAATACCGTCAGGAACAACTCATTCTGATATCAGGAGTATTGATTTTGTCAACGGAAAGCTAATTGTAGGAAGTGATGGAGAAATGGTATATTCTAATGATTTGGGAAATACTTTGACAACAAAAACGAATAGTATCAGCAATCATGAATTATGGGGGTTTGGCAGTGCTTTTAAAAGTAATTTAGTTGCATCAGGAAATAACCATGGCCCTGTTATGATAAAAGAAGACGGTAATGGTTTTACTTGGTATAATGGGACAGGTGCAGATCAGGGAAATACAGATGTAAATCCTTTGGATGACCGTTATATATACAGTCAGGGATATAGTAACTATCGTTATTTTAGAACCGGGGTACATACTTTAACAAATGAATCTAATTTTTTAGATTTGGGAGGACTCTATGATTATTTCAATTCTATAGAATTTCATCCTAATAAATATTACACAATTATTACACATCATGCAGGTCAATATCCGAATGGAAATCCTAATCTTGCAACATGGAAAAACTCTCTTATCAAAACTGAAGATAACGGAAACAGCATTTCTATTGTTAAGACTTTTAGTAAACAAGTCTTCAGAGAAAAAATTTCTGCTAAGAATCCAAATGCAATGTGCGTTGTAGAAGGTATTACTAATAATAAGCTTTGGAAAACCACAGATGAAGGAGCAACCTGGACTGATATAACACCCAATACAACCATTACGCAAGGCCCGAAAAATATATCAGATATTGCTATTGGAGATAATAATGCTAATGAAATTTGGGTTACATATAGTGGAGTTCAGTCAGACTGCAAAGTTTTAAAATCTGATGATGGTGGAGCTACCTGGACTAATCTTAGTTCTTCTGTGCTCACTACTTCTCCTATCACGAAAATTATTTTCCAAAGAGGATCAAACGGTGGAGTGTATGTAGGCAATAAAGCAGGAGTGTTTTACAAGAATAACAGTATAAGTAATTGGGTGATGCTGGGTAATGGTCTTCCTATGTGTGATGTTCGCTTTATGTTTATTAATTATAATGAGAATAAGTTAAAAATAGGAACTTCCAGAGGTGCTTTTGAACATACTTTGTATGAGATAAGCCCACCTAGTGCTCTAATATCAGCTGATAAAAACAAAATATATTGTCCGGTAACAGAAAAAGTACAGTTTAAAGATTATTCAGTAGTTCGTAATGCCAGTGCAACATGGCAATGGAGCTTCCCTGGTGCAACCCCTTCAACTTCATCATTGGAAAATCCAACAGTATCTTATAAAGATGCTCCGAATGGATTGTATTCTGTAACATTAACTGTAACAGATCAGTATGGTACGAGTACACAAACATTAAATAATTTTATTGAAGTAAATAATCAATGTGTTCAAAATTTCGATCCGGCTAAAGATTATAAAATCATAAACCGTGCAAGTGGGAAATCCCTTGATGTATATTCCGGATCTTTGGCTGATGGAGCGAAAGTGATTCAATGGGACTATACCGGGGGCAACAATCAGAAATGGAAATTGTCTCAAACAGGAGGGAGTTATAAAATAATCAATAAGAATAGTAACAAACTGATTGATAATCCTTCTAGTTCCACTGCTGACGGTACAATAATGACCCAATATGTTGATAATGGGGGGGCAAACCAGCAATGGCAGATAGTAAATTTAGGCACTGGATATTATAAAATCATCAATGTTTCAAGTGGCAAAGCATTAGATAACTCCGGATCCAGTACAACAAATGGTACAGATATAGTACAGTGGACTTATGGAGGAGGAAATAACCAGCAATGGCAAATTATAGAAGTATTTGATCCGGCTAAAGATTATAAAATTATAAACCGTGCAAGCGGGAAATCTCTTGATGTATATTCTGCATCTTTGGCTGATGGAGCGAAACTGATTCAAATGGACTATACCGCGGGAAATAACCAGAAATGGAAATTGGCTCAAACAGGAGGAAATTATAAAATAATCAATAAGAATAGCAGCAAACTGGTTGATAACCCTTCTAGTTCCACTACTGACGGTACAATAATGACCCAATATGTTGATAATGGAGGGGTAAACCAGCAATGGCAGTTAGTGGATTTAGGTACGGGATATTATAAAATCATCAATGCTTCAAGTGGCAAAGCATTAGATAACTCCGGATCCAGTACAACAAATGGTACAAATATAGTACAGTGGACTTATGGAGGGGGGAATAATCAGCAATGGAAAATTGTTGATGTGGCTTCTTCAACTGGAAAGATGGCTGGTTCTGTGATGCCACTAGACCAAAGCAATACTATTGAAAAGCTGATTGTATATCCAAATCCTTTAAAAAGCAATACGCCACTAAAAATAGACGTGCCGGCAGGATGGAAAAATTCTACATTATTTGTATTCGATAGTCTAGGAAAATTAATGGTAAATGCTACATTAAAGGAAGGCGTAAACGAGATGTTACTTAATGTATCCACCGGGGTTTATTATTTAAAAATTGTCAATCAAAATGATACTTTTAGTACAAAACTTATTGTGAAATAAATATTGTTTTGATTCGTTAGAAAAGCCCATCATATAATTTATGATGGAGCTTTTTAGCTAACCTTGGTTTGGGGTAAGAGAATTAAGGATAATGGGGCGGAACTGGAAATTTTTCTAGTTGTGCTGAAATGAAATTTTATTCCTCTGGCACTGGATTAATTAAAAATTAATCAGTGATTATTTGAGCAGACAGATTTTATGATGTGTGTTATTAAAATTAAAATAAATATGGGTCGCTTTTTAAACAAAATCGTTGAATAAGTTATCCATATTTTTTAAAAAGGCAGCTATTTTTTTGAAAGTCTTAATATAACAAAAGATTATAGTTAGTTTTATCTTAAATATTGATCGAGCAGTATACAATGTAAATTAATAAATAAAATCAAGATAAATGAATGCAGTTTTAAATTCAAAAATTCAAAAGATTTTACTCCTGAGCTCTTTTCTTTTTTTCTTCATTGGAAAAACTCAGGCTCAAAAAATTGAAAATGTTTCTAAGAAAGGAGAAACTTCAGTAGAAGTTTTGTTTTCTGACAACAAAAAAATGCTAATAGATTTTTATGGAGAAAATATTTTTCGATTATTTTTGGATCCCAAAGGCGGAGAAGTAAGAAATCCCGAAGCGACACCTCCTGCTCAAATTTTGGTAGATCAGCCTAGAAAAAAAGTAAAAGAAATTGCTGTAAACAATTTACCACAGACTATTTCTATCTCTACCAGTAAAATGAAAATAGAAATTGAAAAAACAACATCTTTATTTAAAGTATTCAACTTGAACCTTAATAAAGAAGTCTTTTCTTTTATGGCTCCCATTGAATTTAATTCTAAAGAAGCAGCGCTGACTTTATCCCAAGGAAAAAATGAATATTTCTATGGAGGAGGTGTACAAAACGGTCGATTTTCTCATAAAGGAAATACTATTTTAATTGTTAATCAAAATAACTGGACTGATGGTGGCGTAGCCTCTCCAAATCCTTATTATTGGTCTACAAATGGATACGGCTTTATGTGGCATACTTTCAAAAAAGGATATTATGATTTCGGTAAACAAAATAAAAATGAAGTGAAACTGGCTCATGAGACTAATTACCTGGACGTTTTCTTTATGATAAATGATAATCCTAAATCTTTGTTGAACGATTTTTACCAGCTCACAGGAAATCCTGTGCTTTTACCCAAGTTTGGTTTTTATGAAGGACATCTTAATGCCTACAACAGAGATTATTGGAAAGAAGATGATAAAGGAATCCTATTTGAAGATGGAAAAAGATATAAAGAGAGCCAAAAAGACAATGGTGGAGTTAAAGAATCTTTAAATGGTGAAAAAAATAATTATCAGTTTTCTGCCAGAGCAGTGATAGACCGTTATAAAAATGCAGATATGCCTTTAGGATGGATTTTGCCGAATGATGGTTATGGTGCAGGATACGGACAAACAGAAACTTTAGAAGGTAATATCGCAAATTTAAAATCATTTGGAGATTATGCCAGAAAAAATGGAGTGGAAATAGGATTATGGACACAATCTGATCTGCATCCAAAAGAAGGAATAGGTGCCCTTCTGCAAAGAGATATCATAAAAGAAGTAGGTGACGCAGGCGTAAGAGTGCTAAAAACGGATGTTGCCTGGGTAGGCCCTGGCTATTCATTCGGGCTTAATGGCATTTCAGATGTAGCTCAAATAATACCACGATATAGTAATGGGAGCCGTCCTTTTATCATATCGCTAGACGGCTGGGCTGGTTCACAACGATATGCAGGTATTTGGACAGGAGACCAAACTGGTGGAGAGTGGGAATATATCAGATTCCACATTCCTACCTATATAGGTTCTGGTTTGTCTGGCCAGCCTAACATTACTTCGGATATGGATGGTATTTTTGGCGGGAAAAACCCAATCATCAATACAAGGGATTTCCAATGGAAAACCTTTACTCCTATGCAGCTCAACATGGATGGATGGGGAACCAATGAAAAGTATCCCCATGCTTTGGGTGAATCAGCCGCTTCTATTAACAGAAACTATTTAAAATTGAAGTCCAGCCTGCTTCCTTATACCTATAGTATAGCGAAGGAAGCCGTAGAAGGATTGCCAATGATCAGAGCAATGTTTTTAGATGAAGCTAATGAATATACATTAGGAAAATCTACTCAGTATCAGTACCGATATGGCCCCTATTTCTTAGTAGCTCCTGTATATCAAGCTACAAAAATGGATAAAGAAGGAAATGATATTAGAAATAATATTTACCTCCCTAAAGGAAATTGGATTGATTATTTCACAGGGCAGACTTATGAAGGAGAGATTGTCTTAAATCATTTCGATGCCCCAATTTGGAAACTTCCTCTATTTGTGAAGCCAGGCGCTATTATTCCGATGGTAAATGCCAATAACAATGTTCATCAAATCAATAAAAAATTAAGAATTTATGAAGTGTATCCTTCAGACAAATCTAGTTTTACAGAATATGATGACGATGGTGTAACCGAAAATTACAGAAAAAAAGAATCTGTAAGCACTCTTATAGAAAGTAATGTTGTAAAAAATACTGCAGCAATAAGCATTTCTCCTACTCAAGGTAATTTTAATGGTTTTGAAAAAGAAAAAATGACAGAATTTAGAATTAATGTCACTCAAAAACCATCTGGTGTAAAACTTTCAATTGGAGGTAAAAATATAAAACTGAATACAGTAAATACTTTAGATGAATTCAATAATGCCACAAACGTATACTTTTACAACAGCAAACCAGAATTCAATAATTTCTCTACAAAAGATTCTGAATTTTCAAAAGTTTCGATTTCCCGAAATCCACAAGTTTGGGTAAAATCAGAAATTACCGATATCAGCAAAAACAAAGTAGAGCTTGTCATTAAAGATTACCAATTTACTAATTCTAACCAATTAAAAAATAATTCCGGAGCATTTGCAGAAACGTTAAAACCAACCACTTCAGAAAATGCAAACACCGCATATTCTATATTGCCATCGTGGAATAAAATCCTTAATGCTGATTATTACGAAATATTATATAACAATATGGTATACAGTAATATAAAAGATACCTCTTTCTTGTTTGAAGGATTGGCTCCTGAAACGAAATATGATTTCAAATTAAGAGCTGTAAATAAAACCAATACTTCTGATTGGGTTTCTTTTTCGTCTGGAACCAATAAAAATCCTTACGAATTTGCAATTAAAGGCATAAAAGCCACAGCCACAATTCCAAGTCAGGAAGGAGAAGAGATAGAAAATCTTTTTGATCAGGATGTGAGCACGGGCTGGCATTCGGACTATGAAAAAAGCAAAGTCCCTTTTGAAATAATTTTAGATTTAGGCTCTATTAATACCATAAGCAAATTGGAATATATTCCTAGAAACAGTGGCTACAACGGAATATTTATGAATGGTAAAATTTCGTACAGTGATAATAAAAAAGATTGGACAGAACTTGGCTCTTTTACGTGGGATAGAAATAATAAAAGTAAATCTTTAGATTTCACCAAACATCCTACTACACGATTTATGAAGATTGAAGTCAGCAATGCTTTCAAAAACTTTGGCAGTGGAAATGAATTATATGTATTCAAAGTTCCAGGGTCTTCAAGTTTGCTTCCAGGCGATATCAACAATGATCAGAAAATTGATATGAATGACTTTACTTCATATATGAATTATACAGGTTTGAGAAAAGGAGATTCTGATTTTGAAGGGTATATTAGCAATGGAGATATAAATAAGAACGGTTTCATTGATGCATTGGATATTTCCAACGTAGCTGTAAAGATAGATGGGGGAGTAAGCGATGAAGAATTGAAACCACTGCAAGGCAGCATTACAGTCTCTGCTTCAAAAAAGCAATATGCTAAGAATGATATTGTTGAAGTAGTAGTAAAAGGTAGTAATCTGCAATCGGTAAATGCATTGAGTTTTGCTATTCCATATAACCAAGAAGAATTGGAATATATAGGAATTACCCCATTAAATATCGGACAAATGGAAAACCTGACTTATGATAGACTGCATACCAACAAGGAGAAGATATTATATCCTACGCTGGTTAATGTAGGACAAAAACGTCCTTTAGAAGGCACAGCGGATTTATTTATTATCAAATTTAAAGCAAAACGAAACGGATCATTTAATATAAAAGCTGCTAACGGATTGCTGGTTGATAAAACACTGAATTCTATTGACTTTTAATGACGAAGTTGTTTAAAAGCAAAAAGAAAGAATTTACATTTTTTTGACATTAATCTCACGAAATGAGTAAGTTAAAAAGTCAAGGCTTGGATTTTATAATCTGAGCCTTTTTTCAAAAATAAATGTAAGCTGGTTGAGAATACATCTGTTTTTTAGCTTTTGTTTGTGTTTTTATGAAATAATTTTTGATAAAAAACTTAATTCAAATCAATTATAAGGAATTCCTGATAATTAAATCAGAAGCATTTTCGATTCTTTCTTGTTTGGCATTAAGAATCATCTCTGCCAAGATCTTTCCCATTTGCCAAAAATCCGTAGAAATCGTAGTAATGCCATTTTCTACAATCCCTTTAAGAGGCGTTTCGTTGTAGGAGATAATTCCGAAATCCTTTTTAATCTTTAGCTTCTGCTTTTTAGATTGCTTAATAACGTTTACCAAGTGTTTATCATCAGGAATTATGAATACGTCTCCATTCAGTATTTCCTCATCGGTAAAATTACTGATAATGATATGTTTCTTTTTATACTGCTCACAAAAACTGGTAAATCCTTCTACCATACCTATGGGTTCTTTTTTTCCCGGGAAAATAAGAATCAATCTTTGGTAGGCTTCAAGCAAAGTTTTTGCTTTTGATAAACCATTATACATGTCTTTTGCGAAATTCTGGTGTACTGATGAATATTCTCTTAAATGTAAACTGGTTTGGTCTAATATATAAACGTCCTTCTTTGGCAGCTTCTTAATAATGCAAGCTGTATCATTCATATTACCTGGCATTATTATGTATTTTGTGTAGTTTCCATTATTTTCTTCAATTAACTTTTTGAAGACATCTATATTGAAATAGTGGAAAAAAACATGGATATTAGATCTTTGCTGCAGCTCTTCCAAAAATGAATTATAAAGGGTTTCCTTGAAAGCATTCAGCTCATCAAATAATAGAAAAATTCGCTCTTCAAAATCCCAATCGGTACTTTTTATATAATATCCCTTACCCAAAATGGCATTTACAATTCCTCTTTTTTTCAGTGTTTCGTAGGCATATAGGACAGTGTCTCTGGAAATACCAAACTCCATACACACCTTATTGATGGAAGGTAGTTTGTCATTTTTTTTTAGCAGTTGCTGAGCAAGAGCTTGTTCAATGGAATTAATAATCTGCTGGTATTTAGGAACAACCGAATCGGGGATTATTTTTATAAGCTTCATAATATTTCCAATTTTTTAAAACTAGTAGTAAATATACAAAAACTGGTAGGAACAAGTATGGAAGTGTTTGTTAAATTTATACATTTGATAATATAAGGTTTCTTTTTATGTGATTTTGGTGCAAAAGATTTGATTTTATTCTAAATGAGCTATTGAAAGTGATAAACTATTGAATACTCTAGAGTGCATAAAAATGCTAAAAAGTATAGAAATCTATGAAAAATTTACTATAAAAATTTTTAAGCGTGGGAAAACTATCGACATTTGATTTGGTTATATTTCTAATTTATTTTTTGGTTGTAACAGGATACGGCTTATGGATATACAAGCGAAAAAAATCAAAAACTACAGGAAGTAAAGATTATTTCCTTGCGGAAGGCTCACTTACATGGTGGGCAATTGGAGCAAGTTTGATTGCATCCAATATTTCGGCAGAACAATTCATTGGGATGAGTGGGGAAGGCTTCTTCATAGGAGTAGCTGTTGCCGTGTACGAATGGCTGGCTGCAATTGCACTTATAATTATTGCAGTGTGGTTTATTCCTATTTATCTCAAAAATAAGATTTATACGATGCCCCAGTTTTTGGAAACACGATATAATAAGTCTGTTTCTCTTATTATGGCTGTTTTTTGGCTATTTTTATATGTAATTGTTAATCTTACTTCCATTCTTTATTTAGGAGCTGTAGCTATTGATTCATTGCTTGGTGGAGGTCATCTGCATATCATTATGATTGCACTTTTACTAATGGCTTTGTTTATTGGATTGGGAGGAATGAAAGTCATTGGCTACACGGATGTTATTCAGGTAACAGTTCTTATTATTGGTGGTTTTGCTACAGTTTATATGGCATTACAGGTTGTGGATCAAAGGATTAATGGTGCTGCTATTGGAAATGCCTTAACGGGTTTAAATACCCTTTTGAAAGAAGCTCCGGGACATTTCAAACTCATTCTGGATAAACCACAAATTACAACAACTTCTTTATCAATGCCAGAAAATTTAGCAGTACAGAAATATGTCGTTTTGCCAGGTTTAGCAATGTATTTTGCTGGACAATGGATTGTACAGCTTAACTATTGGGGATGTAACCAATACATTACCCAAAGAGCATTAGGAGCAGACTTGAAAACAGCAAGAACAGGAATTTTATTTGCTGGATTTTTAAAACTTTTTATGCCTGTAATTGTTGTGCTTCCTGGGATTGCAGCCTACGTACTCTATACAAAAGGTCATTTGTCAAATTTTAATGGGGTAAAAGATAGTGCCTATTCTGCAATGCTTGGGTTACTTCCTTCTGGGCTTAAAGGTCTTGCAGTAGCTGCTTTAACAGCTGCAATTGTAGCATCACTTGCTGGAAAAGTAAATAGTATATCCACAATTTTTACTTTAGATATTTATAAAAAATATTTAAAAACCAACACCTCTGAAATACAAATGGTAAGAACAGGACGTTGGGCAATTATAGTGGCGATGTTGATTGCTTTGGTATTTACATGGACAGATATTTTGGGAATCGGTGGAGAAGGTGGTTTCACATTTATACAAAAATATACGGGTTTTATTAGTCCGGGTGTATTTGCTATGTTTATTTTAGGGATGTTTTGGAAAAGAACTACCGGAACCGCTGCTATAGTTGGAGTTATTCTTGGTTTTTTATTATCTATATTTTTTAACAGCTTTGCCGTTGAGCTATTTGGAAAAGAAACATGGATTTATACAGCATTCACTTATGAAAAATTAGAAAACGGTGTGGTGAAAACGATTACAGAGATTCCTTTCCTTATCAATATGGGGTGGTCATTTTTCATTACTGCAGCTGTAATGGTTCTCTTAAGTGTTTTAGAACCAAAAGTAAACCCAAAAGCTTTTATTGCAGACAAACATATGTTCAATGTGGACAATAGAACATTATTCCTGATCGTCATTATTGTATTACTTCTAACTGCTATTTATGTTCGTTTCTGGTAATAGAAATAATTTTGAGTGTTGCATTTGAGAAAAATGAGAAATGGTGTTTTTTTACAAAAATTTATTCCATACACCCATTATTTGTGGAAGCTTGTTTGTTATTTTTTTTAGCAGTTGTTGGGTAAGAGCTTATTAAAATATTTCCAAATTTTTAAACTGGTGGTAAATCTATAAAAACCGGTAGGAACTAGTGTGATAGTATCGAGTAATTTTATAAATTTATTTTACTAACTAAACTAGATTTATAATACATACTATGAAGCTTATTAAAAATATAACTTTAGCCTTGTGCTTAGTAGGGGTAAATTTGATAAATGCACAGCAGAAACCTATTAAATATGAATCTTTCAAAATCGAAAAAGGAGAATTTAAATTTAACGGACAGGCAGTTAAATTGCATTCAGGTGAGATTCATTATGCTAGGATTCCTCATGAGTATTGGAGACATCGCTTAAAAATGGTTAAAGCGATGGGACTAAATACAATAGCTACTTATGTATTTTGGAATTATCACGAAATAGCTCCTGGAAAATGGGATTTTCAAACCGGGAACCGAAACTTACCTGAATTCTTAAAAATAGCAAAAGAAGAAGGCTTAATGGTCATTCTTCGTCCGGGACCTTATGTATGCGCAGAATGGGAATTCGGTGGTTATCCTTGGTTTTTGCAAAACGATAAGGATATGAAAATCAGAGAATACAATACTCCTTTTTTAAATTCAACAAAAGCATATTTCACAGAGCTTTACAAAGTGGTAAAACCTTATCTGATTGTTAATGGAGGCCCTATTGTTATGGTGCAGGGAGAAAATGAATTTGGATCTTTTGTTGCTCAACGAGAAGACATTAAGCTGGAAGATCATAAAAAATACAGTTCATCCGTATTTGATCAATTAAAAGAAGTTGGTTTCAAAGGAATGGAGTTTTTTACTTCAGATGGAGACTGGTTATTTGAAGGAGGCGCTTTGCCTGGCGCTTTGCCAACTGCAAATGGAGACGAAGATCCAGAAAATATTAAGAAAGAAGTCAAGAAATTTCATAATGATGAAGGTCCTTTTATGGTAGCAGAATACTATCCAGGGTGGTTAGATCATTGGGCAGAACCTTTCCCTCGTAAAGCTGCGGAAAGAGTAAAAAGCCACATTGAAAAATTCATGAATAATGATATTTCTTTTAATATTTACATGGTGCATGGAGGAACTAACTTTGGGTTTACCTCTGGAGCTAATTATGATAAAACTCATGATATACAGCCGAGTATGACCAGTTATGATTATGATGCTCCCATTACTGAAGCAGGTTGGGAAACCGAAAAGTATTTGAAATTAAGAGAATTATTAAAAACTTCCTCTACACCTCCTATTCCTGCAAAAATTCCAGTCATTCAAATTCAGGGTATTAAATTGTCTCAGGCAATTGATTTAGAAAATGTAAAAAATAATGTAAAACCTGTAATTAATGACAATCCTTTAACTTTTGAGCAATTAAATCAAGGGCATGGCTATGTTTGGTACAGCAAAAACTTTAATCAGCCAATTAAAGGAACTTTAAAACTTGATGGATTAAGAGATTATGCGATTGTTTATGTGAATGGAGAAAAAGTTGGAGAGCTTAATCGTTACTATAAAAAATATGAATGTGAAGTTAATATACCCTTCAATGGAAAATTAGACATTCTGGTAGAAAACATGGGAAGAATTAACTATGGAGCTGCTATTAATAAGAATACAAAAGGAATTATTTCTCCTGTATTTATTAATGACCGAAAAATCACTGGAGATTGGGAAATGTATGGGCTTCCTTTTGAAAAGGCTCCAGTAATTGATGCAAAACAAAAATCTGATTTAAAAGAGAACAGACCAACCATATACAAAGGAAGTTTTAATGTATCCAAAGTGGGAGATACTTTCTTAGATATGCGACCTTTTGGGAAGGGAATTGTATTTGTTAACGGTATTAATTTAGGAAGATATTGGTCAGTAGGGCCGCAACAGACATTATATTTACCAGGGTGTTATTTAAAAAAGGATAATAATGAGATTATTATTTTTGAACAGAAAAATAATAAAATTAATAAAGAATTAAACACATTATCCGAACCTATTTTGGACAAATTAATCCCTGAAAACGGGTCAAACTGATATAAATAATAAACTCAATATGAGTAATTCATTTAACAGCAAAGATCATCCACATAGAAGATATAATCCTTTATTGGATGAATGGGTTTTAGTATCACCGCAAAGAGCAAAACGGCCATGGCAAGGACAACAGGAAGAACCATTACCAAGCGTTCAAAATCAATATGACCCCGAATGCTATTTATGCCCGGGAAATTCAAGAATTAACGGAGTCCAAAACCCTCAGTATGAAGGTGTATATGTATTCGATAATGATTTTGGATCTTTATTAAGCGAAGGAGTATCCTTCAATGAAATCGAGGATGAATTATTTAAAATTGAACCTGAAAGAGGAATTAACCGGGTAATTTGCTTTTCACACGACCATTCATTGACTCTTCCTGAGATGACTGTGGAGGCAATTACAAACGTGGTGTCTACTTGGAAAGAAGAATATCAGAATCTGGGAGAACTGGATTACATTAATCATGTTCAGATTTTTGAAAATAAAGGAGCAATTATGGGATGTAGTAATCCTCATCCTCACGGGCAGATTTGGGCGCAGTCATCCATTCCTTCTCAGGTAGCTAGGACCCAGCAAAATTTGAAGAACTATCATGACAAAAACGGAACAACGCTTCTGTCTGATTATCTTCAAAGAGAAATAGAAATTAATGAGCGGATTATATTAGAAAATAAGGCTTTTATGGCTTTGGTTCCATTCTGGGCAACCTGGCCATTTGAAACAATAATTATAAGTAAAAAGCCTTTAAAAAGCCTATTGGATTTTTCACATGAAGATCAGGCTTTATTGGCTCAGATGTTGAAAGATTTAACTACGAAATACGATAATATTTTCTCCACTTCTTTTCCTTATTCTGCAGGAATACATCAGGCTCCTACAGATTCAGAGTCCCACGAAGAATGGCATTTTCATATGCATTTTTATCCCCCTTTGCTTCGCTCAGCTAGCGTGAAGAAATTTATGGTGGGATACGAAATGTTAGCAGAAGCCCAAAGAGATATTACTCCGGAACAAAGCGCAGAAATTCTTAAAAAAAGTTCAACAATTCATTATAATAATAAATAAAATAGCTCTTAATAAAAATAGGCTGTTTTATAAATTAGATACAAATAAATGTCAAATATTAAATATATTGATTCTTTAATTAAAGAGGGTGAAGTCCCTTTTTTTAGAGAATTATATGGACGGAATTCAGAATTATTACATCAGCAGGCAATCCGATATACCAAAACATTAACTCGTTTCAAAGAAGTTTTTGGTGATAAAGAGGTTTCTGTATTCAGCTCACCGGGACGAACCGAAATCGGGGGCAATCATACAGACCATAATCATGGTCGCGTATTAGCGGGCGCAGTAAATTTAGATAATATTGCCATTGCTGCTAAAAATAATTCAAATATAATTCGCATTGAATCGTCAGGTTATCAAACATTTGAAGTAGATTTAACTCATCTTATACCCAATGAAAATGAATTTTCAACTCCAAACGCTCTTGTCCGTGGGATTAATGCCCGATTAAATGAATTGGGATATGAAATAGGAGGATTTGATGCCGTAATTGACGGATGCGTTCCTAAAGGTTCTGGATTAAGTTCGTCAGCATCATTTGAAGTATTAATAGGAGTAATCGTTAGTCATTTATTTAATGAAGGTAAATTAGATCCTATATTAAATGCTCGTATAGGACAATATGCAGAAAATGTTTTCTTTGGAAAACCTTGTGGATTAATGGATCAGGTAGCTTGTTCGGTAGGAGGATTGGTAAGCATTGATTTTGCTGATGTAGAAAATCCTATTGTTAAAAAAGTAGATTTTGATTTTGAATCTACTGGTTTTTCTTTAGTCATTACAGATACTAGAGGGGATCATACCAATTTGAATCATGAATATGCTGTTTTACCTAAAGAGATGAAAGACGTTGCTGCCCATTTAGGATGTAACGTACTGAGAGAAACTACTTTGGAAAAAGTAATGGATGTTGCACCTTCTATTCGTCAGAAAGTGGGAGATCGGGCTATTTTAAGAGCAATTCATTTTGAATGCGAAAATGACCGGGTAGTAGATGAAGTATCGGCATTAGAGAAGAATGATTTTAAAAAATTTTTGCAATTGGTAATAGATTCAGGACACAGTTCGTATATGTATAATCAAAATGTTTATGTATCAAGTAACATAAAAGAACAAGCCGTTTCATTGGGATTGGCGTATAGCGAAGTCATATTAAAAGGTGCTGGAGCCTGGCGTGTGCATGGGGGAGGATTTGCAGGAACGATACAAGCCTTTGTTCCTGAGGATTTGCTTGAAAGATATATTACAACTTTAAATCATTTATTTGGTGCAGGTTCTTGTCATGCTTTATTTATTCGACAAAAAGGAGCTGTTAAATTAGACTTTTAAAATAATGGGTGTCATCAATGAAGTGGCTTTTAATACAGTTCACAACAATCAAAAAGTGCAATTATTTACTTTGAAAAATAAGAATGGGATGATTGTACAAATCACTAATTATGGTGCAATCATAGTTAGTATTAATGTTAAAGATAAAGATGGGAAATTGGCAGATGTGGTGCAGGGGTATGATACAGCACAAGAATATATTGATAATAATGAGTCTTATCAAGGAGCTATTTGTGGTAGATATGCTAATCGTATTAAAAAAGGAAAATTTACATTAAACAGAAAAGAATACGCATTAACAGTTAATGATGGAGGCAATCATTTGCATGGTGGTTCGATTGGTTTTGATAAAAAAATATGGGATGTTAAAGAGTCTTCTGACTCGGAAGTGACTTTTCAATACACTTCTCCTGACGGGGAAGAGGGTTATCCGGGTACAGTAACTGTAACAGTAACCTATTCTATTAGTGAAAAGAATGAATTGCGATTAGATTGTTCAGGGACAACAGATCAGGAAACTATACTCAATCTGGTGAACCATTCTTATTTTAATTTGGCAGGAGAAGGTAGTGGAACAATATATAATCATCAATTGCAGATGGAGGCTGATTTTTATACGCCTCTTACAAAAACTAATGAACCTACAGGTGAGATTTTAACTGTAAAAAATACCCCGTTTGATTTTACTTCCTTAATAGGTATTGGAGATAGAATTGATTCTGGTCACGATCAGCTTGCTATTGGGAATGGATATGATCATAATTTTGTTTTAAAACACCGTATGCATAGTTTAGAGTTAGCCGCTACCGCTATAGAGCCGCAATCGGGTAGAAAAATGGAAGTATTTACCACTATGCCGGGCTTACAATTTTATACTGCCAATTGGATAAATAATGAAAAAGGAAAAGAGAATCACATATACCAGGAAAGAGAGGCATTTTGTTTAGAAACGCAAAATTTCCCCGATGCAATTAATCAATCTCATTTTCCATCACCAATCCTAACTCCTAAAAATGTATATGAACATTCAACTATTTACAAATTCTCAATTATTGACAGCAAAATTAGATTTGATAGTCAAAAATAATTGGTGAAATTTTTAGGAACCTATTAGCTTCATACGAACACTTTCCTTTGACATATAATCAAAAAAATAACCCTTCAAATTGTAAAATTTGAAGGGTTTGTTAGAAATTGTTTAATTTCTAGTGGTTTCTCCAGGAATCGAACCAGGGACACATGGATTTTCAATCCATTGCTCTACCAACTGAGCTAAGAAACCATTTATGTTTTCGTTTATTACTTCGTTGTTTTAAAGTGATGCAAAAGTATAACATTTTATAATACCGCGCAAGTTTTTTGATTTATTTTTTTGAAAGAATATGTTGGTATAGCTTGTTTTTGGTTTCAATGATCTGTTCATCAGTATTTTGATGGGTCTTAATTTTTTTTTCATTTTTTCCAGAATATTATTTTTAGCAGTTTCCTGTCAGTGTATTTTCAATGCTGAAATTGTTTTTTTGTTCTGATAGTACTGTCCTTATCTGTTCTTGAAAGAAAATAATTTCCCATTATTTCTCTGTTTTATAGAATATTAAACAAGTAATTAAATTACTTTGAATATAAATAGCTGTAAATGTCAAACACTTGATTTATAGTGTATAAATTGCCTAACAAGTGTTAGTCGTACTATTACGACATTTTTTAAAATTTAATCATAAATTAAATTTGTTTTTTATAAATACATCTATATTTGGTGATATAGAAAACAAAAATCACAAAAATAATAACGATCAAAATTTACAATCATGGCAGAAAGAAATTCAAGAGGAATTTTAAAATTCAACAACGGTGAAGGGCAAAAGCTATTAAAACTGAACTACAGCGTATCAAGAGCTACTGACGTATCAGGACGTGTAGCATCAGATCCTTCTAATGCTCTTATCAAAATCACGGTGGAAGCTACTGATAAATCAGACATCCTGGAAAGTTTACTGAACGGAAAGTACAAGCCTACAGTAGGAGAGATTACTTTCAATAAATCTCACGAAGAAGGAACCTTGACAACATTGAAATGGACAAACGGTTACGTAATTCAGCACGAAGTAGATTTCGATGCAGTAGATGAAAATAGCATGTACATCAGCTTTGTGGTAAGTGCAGAACAGATTGACCTGGGGAATTCTTCTTATTTCGGAGCATGGCCTTCTTAAATCTATTCAGAATTTAAATATCAGGCAGAATGGTACACCCGGTTCAAGGGCTGCTGTTCTGCCTTTTTTAACCTTATAGCACAACTGTTTATTTATAATAAAGTTCTGAAAAAAAACACCTAATCACTATGAAAAAAAGCACCTCGAATTCCGATAAGATTTCTGAGAATCATATTCCCGGGATCAACCGTGTGGTAAAACTGGATATTGTGATTGAAGGTAAAATCATCAAACACTTCAAGCATTTTCGTCTGCAGCAAAGTGCAAGACGTCATCATAATTTTGAACTTATTCTGGCCCATGATTCACTTGGGGAAGCTCAAAACCATACCTTGGAACAAGCCCGCCAGTTTTTGGGAAAAAGAATTACCATCGTTTTCAAATACAAAGATTACGAAAGCGAAAGCCCGGAAAGAACCTTTGTAGGGGTTATCACCAAAGCCGCATTCAGCCAGGAAAAAATGAGTCTTGGAAATATTGTACTTCGGGGGCAGAGCCCAACCATCCTGATGGATGCAGCTCCCCATACCCAGAGTTTTGGCGGAGATCAGGCTGTGAATACCGGAATCATTGCCAACAAAATATTTAAAGAAGCGCTGGGATCAGAGAAATTTGATTTCAGAGTAGATACTCAGAATAAAAGCTATATCAATTATAGTTCACAATATAACGAAACCCATTACAACTATCTTGCAAGAACTGCAGAAGCTTATGGAGAACAGTTTTATTACGATGGTGAAGTTCTTCATTTCGGGAAACTTCCCCCTTCAGAAAAACCAATTCGCCTCGTATACGGAAACAATGCCAGCGATGTACAGGTAGAACTGAATGCGGTACATACCAATCCTCAGTTTTTTGGGTATAACAGCAGCAGCCATACTAAAATGGAAGGCTCTGAAAATAATATCAGACATTTGGGAGAAATACCCTCAAAAGCATATGAACTCAACAACAGTATCTTTAAAACGCCATCTCTGTCGCCCGTACCCATCAATGCCAATATGTTTATGGATGTAAGCGATTCCCAGAAAAGTGCTGCCGTGGAAGTATTTACTGTTGCTGGAAATACGACAGTTCCGTTTCTATATCCCGGATGCCTTGCTGACATTGAAATGCGTAAGCCGGATACCAGTCAAACGTCCTACTTTACAAAACTCACCATCACTGAAGTGAATCACGAAGTCAATGCCAGAGGATATTACAACGGTAGTTTTGAAGCCATTGCTGAAGGAACAGGCTTTATGCCGAAACCAGATTTTATATTACCTAAAGCCGAACCGCAGGTTGCCACCGTTATTTCCAATACAGATCCGCTTAATCAGGGAAGAATACAGGTAAGATTCGATTGGCAGAAAAATCCGGATACCACTCATTTTATCAGAATGATGAGCCCCGATGCCGGAGGAACAGATATGATCACTCAAAACAGAGGTTTTGTAGCAGTACCGGAAGTAGGAGATCAGGTAATGGTCGGTTTTGAATATCATCACCCGGATTTTCCATTTGCCATGGGAGGAATGTTTCACGGACAGGTTGCATTGGGAGGCAGTATTAATAATCATCTTAAGTCTATTCAGACAAGAAGCGGAAACAAAGTAATCTTTAACGATCAGGAAGGAAGTATTTTCATTGAAGATCCAAGTGGCAATACTTACCTCATGGATGGAAAAGGCAATATTGTAGTGAATGCTCCCAAAAATATCACCTTTACTGCAGGAGAAAATGTACAGATCAGCGCAGGGAAAAATATCATCGCTTCTGCTCAGAGGAATGTAAATATCATGGCTGGGGAAGATATCACGGAAACAGCCAATGATGATTATAATCTGACAGCAAGTAATATTATCGAAACTGCAGAAGTTGGAAGAAGTTCAAAAGCTAAAAATATTACGGAAAATATGGAAGCTGGCTCTTACATCAGTACAAAAGATGCCATTAATGTAGAAAGTGCCAAGGAAGTCCTTATCAATAGTGGTAAACAGGTAAAAATGCAGTAATATGGCGGGCGAAGGCGGAAATATCGTACGGAATGTCTTTGGGAAATCCTACAAAGAGGCAGAACAGATCATGAAAGATGCTTCCAAGGGTACTTTGGATTTTAAATCTCCACAGGAAAATACCTTTTATGGAAAAAAGGGAGGGAAGAAATTTGATGAATATCAGGCGAAAAAAGAAACTCTTCCAGTGAGAGTTTTAAAAGTAAAATGTTATGAAGATTTTGCATGTACAAAAGAAGTAACGGTTATAGAAAAAGAAAGAAAATATTTTTATAAAGTAACCCAATATAATAGAACTCCTACTAAAGCAGAAGTGAAAAATCTTAAATGGGCAATACAATATGATGATGGAAGTATTTCTAATGCTATGCAAGTAACTGGAGAAGAGAAGATTTCTTTTTTTGTTTCTGATAATAGTCAGGTAATGAGAGTTCGTGTATTTGCCTTTTTTAAAACACCAAATAAAAACGCAAGTATAGAAGTATTTACAAAACATATAGAATTAGAAATTACAGATAAATCAGTTGGGTATTCCATAATGAGATTGTTTGATGTAGCAGATGACTTTACAACGACAATGTTAAAAGATAAGTTTCCTGCTTGTATTGTTAATGTTTATAGTGTAACAATAAAATACTATGAGGGAAATGAAGTTGTAGAACATGGGAGTTTTGGTGTTACCAGGGATGGATGGCAAAAAATTGATGAGAAAGATGGAAAATATTTTATGATAAACAGAGCCTTTGAACCTAAAGAAAGTAATCAAAACACTTATAAAGTTGCTCATAGTTTTGTTCCATCTCAATATAAAGGATTAATGAAAATAGATGCTTTTGAATTACATTCTTTTGCAGGAAAAGCAAATTTACCTGCAGAACCAATTTATACAAATTATAAATTGGATAATAAAACACCTATTACTCATAGTAGAAATAAAATAGATGAGGTTACGAATGTAAATATTCATATTGGAGGACATTATACTAGAGGGCGGACAATGAAAAGGCCAGTAGAAGTTCAATATTCTTCTCCTACAACAGGAATACCTACAGGAACAAGTTATAAGATCGAGGAGGTCGGAATCCATTGGCTTGGAGGGTCATTGGGATGTTTTGCTTTTGTTGAACCAGAAGATATAAAACCCGATATAAAATCGGCATTTGCAGCTCATAATAATAATGAATATAGTAAGCACACATCAAATCGACCTTGGCAAAATATAGTTGATAAAATACATAAATTAGAAGCTGAATATAAAGCTCAGATAATAGTTAAAGTTGTTAAGCGAAGTAATTATAAAAAAGTAATTCCTGATTTCGATCCAAAAAGCATTTTATGGGAATAATAAATAATAAATCTAAAATAGCTATAGGTATAATAATATCTTTAGGAGTTGTTTTTCTAATAAGGGCATATGTTATCTATTCCTTTTACAAAAATGATGAATTGTACGGAGATGGTATTCCTGATAGTACTAAGTATGACAGAGAATTTTTGTCAACAGTGTTATATTCTGTTTTGATAATGATTTTTCTGTCTGGTATTAGTATTCTGATATTTAGAAGAAAACAGAAATGAATTCAATTTAAGTATTGGGTAATTATTAGATGAATAAAAAATCTCATATTGCTTATCAATAAAACCATAGTATGAGGCCTTCTACATTAATTTTTATAACTATAACCTTAATAATCTGCAATAAAAGTGACAATTTGGGTGGTTATAGAGAAAATTATAGATAAGCATTTTGATTTCTAAAAGTAGGTAACAGTAAAATTAATGAAGAAATATTTTATTCCAAAATGAAGAAAAGAATCATAAATGCAGGAGGATTTATAGGAATATTATTCTCAATATGGGACTCAATGGTTGATAATGCTGATACAGCTTCATTAGAAGACCATTTAAGTGTTGGATTTGTTTTCAGCTCGGTTTTTAGTTTGAAAACATTGATTTATTTGTCGATTGGTATGTTCTCCGGATGGATAATCAATTTTATGATCAATAAAATCAGCGAACTGCATAGAGAGTGGAATGACTTTTAAATTACAGAAAATAATAAAACCAATATGGTAGAAACGAGAGTAAAACCTTTTCAGAGATATACATCAGGAATCCACCATTATCAGGTGGAAAATGCTCTTGAAATACAGTTTGGAGAAGCAAAAGGGTTTTATTCATCTTTTAAAATTGTGCTGCAGGAAAAAGTAAATGAAGATCACACCAAAAACTGGCTGATAGAAAAGACAGAAGATTCCTCTTTTCCATCCGAAAATAAATTCATAGAAATTCTGCATGTGTTGGAACGAAGCTCTTATCCGCTGGAAATAAAAGTGGATGAAAAAGGAAGCTTTCTAAGTGTTGTAGATCATCAGAAAAATATAGAAAACTGGAAGCTCAAAACAGAAGGACTTCAGGAAAAATACCAGAATGTGGATGTTTTCAGAAATCAATATCTGTCAGCATATGAAGATGAAGCTGGTTTTTATAAAAATAAACTTAAAGAACCCTTTTGGAATCTTTTGCTCTTTGCTCCGTATTATGTTGATAATGGCGGAAAAAATGAAGAATCCATTGTATGGAATATCAAAGGAATCGGAGATGTAGAATGCCACGGAATTATCAGTGCAGAGCAAAGGGAATATGGCTTTGAGGCTTTCTTTACTTCTGAAATTAAAGTTCCGGAAATAATACAAAAGGAATTGGATAAAAAATATCTGTATCAGGCGGGACAGTATAAGGTAAAATTACAAATAGAAATGGAATACAACTCCCATAA
>Ga0157370_10001320_pt1 | contig 30887 bp, 31 predicted proteins | sample C35metaG_FD_113463 | JGI IMG/M metagenome (GOLD analysis project Ga0157370, IMG submission 113463) | Corn rhizosphere microbial communities from Kellogg Biological Station, Michigan, USA - C3-5 metaG | ecosystem: Host-associated > Plants > Roots > Rhizosphere > Soil | place: USA: Michigan...
GGGATCAAAGGTTCGAAAGAGCGGTCGGCTCAAAGGAAGATGCAAAGTCGCTGAACTTCTTTTTGGATTCGCTGACTTTAAAAATCAATGAAATCAAAACCGAAATGATGTACAGCGGCAAAACCATAACCGCTGAGAAAATTATGGACGAGATTTTGGGAAGGACTGCCCCAAAGATTAAGGTTCTTGAAGAATTCCAGAAACATAATGATGAAATGGAGGCGCTTCTTGGAAAAGGCTATGCGAAAGGCACTCTTGACCGGTTTACCATTACCAAAAACCATTTGACTGCATTTATAAAGTTCAAGCTTAAAAAGGATGATGTTGAATTTGCGGATTTGAACCTTGAGTTTGTAAAGGACTTTGAGTTTTACCTTAGAACTGTACGCGACTGCAGCAACAACACCACCCTCAAGTATATTGCAAATTTCAAAAAGATTGTAATCCGCGCCATCGATAGGGAAATAATTTCCAAGGATCCATTCAGGAATTTTAAGGGACGTAAAACAAAACTGGTGAAAAAACCGCTCACCGCACAGGAATTGCACGAACTTGAGAGCCATTATTTCACAACTGACAGGCTAAATGTCGTAAGGGACGTATTTGTCTTCCAATGCTACACGGGACTTGCATACATAGACGCTTATCAATTAAAGAAAACGGATATCAAAGAAGGCATTGATGGAAATCTATGGATTATGTCCGAAAGGCAGAAAACAAACTCATCATTTAATGTCCCTCTTCTTCCCCACGCACTGAAAATAGTTGAAAAATATAAAGAGCATCCCCTATGCAAGCAGCGTGGAACCGTGCTTCCTGTTTCATCCAACCAGAAAATGAATGAGTACCTGAAAGAAATTGCCGTATTGTGCGGTTTTCCTTTTACGCTCAATACTCATATGGCCCGCCGGACTTTCGGAAGCACGGTAACACTCAACAATAATGTTCCTATTAACGTAGTTAAAGAACTGCTCGGCCATGCTTCAGTAAAACAGACTGAAGCTTATGCCATAACAGAGCAGGCAACAATTGGCCGTGAAATGTCTATTCTCAATAAAAAATTAAATAAGACCGCTTCAAAGATTTCAAAACCCGATTTAGCGGTTCTCGGAAGACTTGAAAAAGAAATCCAGGCAATCAAAAAGAAATACAATATAACTTCATGATATTTAATTTCATAAATTAATTAAAATCAAAGAGGCTATCTCAGTAATTTTAAGATAGCCTCTTTTTATATAGTTTAACTTCGCTTTTATAACCTGGATGATAAGATGGAGTATACTTAATGTATCCTAAATCCTGAAGCTGTTTGAAATACTTATGATAAGTGGGCAGCGTACTCACATGTGACAGCTCCATAATTTTACTGCGGCTGACTTTAATCCTTCTTCTCTGCCCCTGCCTATATCCTAATCCTAGTATTGCAATTAAAATCGACAAATGCCAGACATTCAGCCGTGGGTCTTCAATGTACAAGGAGATGTACGCCATAATCTTCCTTTCTTTCAATCTATTGTTTTGCTTCATCATCAAATAGTTTTTGAAGATCTTCTTTATTGTAGTAGTACGAGCCAAACACTTTTTTGAAACGGACTTTTTGGCTTATTCTAAGATTCTGTACTGAGCCTGCTGAAATATCAAGCAATTTTCTCACAGACTTGCTTCTAATCCACTCTGGTTCCAAATTTTCTTTCCCTCCAGAATCCTTATCTTTAAATACAGCCTGTATTTTATCAAGCAGAAGAACACCAAACTCTTTTAAGTCTTCCTTGGTCACAAATTCATTCATCCCTTAATTATATAAAAGTTATTAATTGCAGAAAACTTTAGAGGTCCGCATCAGCTGAAAACAAAAAATATATTTCACTCACTCGTGTTTTCTTAAAAGAGGGCTTATACTTTAAGTATCCATATTGGTGAAGCTCTTGGACACATTTATGATATGTATTTGCAGAGGAAACTTTGGCAATAACAATGATCTCCGAGCTGAATACAAAAATTGGATTAATAAAGCCCTTAACGGATCTGAACTGCAGTAAAGCCGCATAAATGGCAATATGCATTGGACTGATCCGATAATCATTCTTTATTGCGGTGAAAAAATCCGATAAAGGCTTTAAAGTATCCATAATTTAAAGTGAAGGAGATTTTCTTTTCTTTACTTTATTATCCTTCTTCCCTGAATCCCCTTCATCTGAATCTGAACTCTGTTTGTGATCTTTAGAAACGGATTCCTTTTGAGATTCAACCTTCTTCTCTTCCTTGCTCTCTCGATGGTTGATTCGCTGGAAGTTTGCATCATAGACATTGACCGTCTTAAACTGCGGATTAGCCTCCACATACATTTTGCTTTCAGCACCGCCGACAACAAAAGTCGCCGACTGAAGATTTCCCTTCTTAAGCGAATTCAAAAGGTCTTCTTTATACTGCGGAGTATTGAGTTCTTTTATTGAATGTTTTGCCAGACTTGCTTCCAGATCATACCCGTAGTTCTGATGGTATTGATTGAGTTTAAAATTTCCCTGCGAATCTGATTCTTTGAAGTTTATTTTCAACCAGCAATTATAACTCTCGCCTTCTTTATTCTTAAGATCTTTATTGACAGATCTGCCTTCCATTAAATTATAGGCCTCTTTCATTGTAATGCTGGCGCTGTCTTTGTTGATGTAAAAGGTCTGTTCCATGCCAGGTTTGTTTTCTTCTTTCTGAAGATTGACGTGATAGGAATTAAAAAAGTACATATCAGTCTGCTCGGACTTCTTGAAGTTTAATTCTACAGTTAAGGTGTCCTTATTTGGGACACCATTGTTCATAATGCCGGTGTGCATGATTTTAAAATCCTTATCTCCTTTCATTATGTTCTCTCGCAGTTCGGCATCGAACGTTTCTCCAAACCCAGTATATTTCAACTGGTCTTTCAGGTATTCTAAATTTTTCTCATTCATTTTGTTTGCATTTAAATTATTTTCTAAAAATTCTTTCCCGTCTCGTTCCCTTTTGGAAAATCCGGTAACTTTTATTGTTTCATTTTTGGAATTATCTAACTCACTCTTTAAAACTGCTTTTAAGTCAGATATGATTTCTTCAATCGGCACATGCTGAGCATATTCAGCATCATTAGCCTTCGCCAGACAATAATCCTTTGCATCCAAAGGGTACCTGAAAAACTTTATTTTATTGATTTCAGTTATCTTATCTGCATTAAAAGCCACATAATAATAGCCATAGAAAACCATTTCTTCAATGTATGACAACATCATTTCAGTGTCAGCGCGATTGATAATCATAATCTATTTTAAAAATTAAAAAGTGTCAATATTGAATTCTGTAATTGGAAATACCTTCTCAGTCAGATTACTATTTATATCTACTTCCAAATGTCTTCCGCCGTTTTTTTCAATCATCTGAAGTGTCAGATACTGATTCTCAGGAATAGTAAATTTCTCCAGCGCATAGACTTTAATTATTTCAGATTTATACGGAATTACAGAGGAAGATGAAGTTGCGTATAAAGGCTGAAGTTCTATTTCCTGCGATGCGGTGCGTTTTGACTTCTTCTGGTCTCTGATAAAAAAACGGAGCTGGTCAATATCGTAGTTAATCTTTGATTTGTTTTCAAAAACAACACGCAGATACAAAACATCCTGATGTATAAAGATGCCGTTTACTTCCAGTCTGATCTGATACTTGGATTTTTTTAATCCGCTGGTCTTTTTCTTTTTAGATAACGCGAGTAAAGCGCACTTTTCAATTATTTTCTGATTTTCGTTTTCGAAAGAAAACAGTACATCCCTGCTTGCTGGCGCTGCATTTTCAGCATTAATATTTAGATCAGGGCACTCATCATTATAGTTCAACACAAACACGTATAATCGGCCGTCAGAAGTGACGGCTGTGAGATTGGTTTGTATAAAATACTGCTTTGCCGCTTTGACAAGCACTATATTCTCAACGCCTTTTGCTTTCTGCACCAGCACATCTGCGCTCCCTTTGTCAATGCTTTTGATTGGATAAGGGAAAACGATGCTTGTGGTTTTGGAAAAGCCTATCTGCAGGTTCGAATATTGGTCTTCGTAAAAGATATTTCCTTTTCCGTTTAATTGAGGATAAACTGAAATGCAGATCAGCATCCAGCTCATCAAAAACAAATAATCCGCTCGTTTCATTTTTCGCTGTTTTAAGGTTTTATATTCTTTTGTTTTTCATCATACAGCAGTACTTTATAGCCTGCTTTCACAACCACTTTTATAAGTTTTACCTTTTTGCTCATAAGACTTTTGGCTGCCTCGATTCCCATTCCTGCTGCCTGTGCACCCCATGAATCCGAAATCCCGCTAAGACCAAGACTCTGAATGGAACGGTCTGCAGATGCTTTGGCAACATCCCTGTTAATCGCTCCGGGAATATAGATGCCGTCAATGCCGTCAATGTCATAGACGGCCAGATCCACGGGAAATATCGAATTATTGTACTGGATGTTTGTGATCTTTACATCAAGCCTCTCTCCTTTTAAAGCCGCCATCCCATACAGAAAAGTATTTCTGGGTATATTAGTTCCTTGCAGGAAGATATCATTCGTAAGCCTTAATTTAACCACCGATCCGTTAACAATAGTCTGCGTCTGATGCACAACTGCTTCAATAGCGTTTTGTATTTCTTCTGCAGGCTGCGAGTCGTCCAGAGGATAAAATTCATTTGTTTTTAAATACGTCTGCATATCGGCATTCCGCTGAAGGGAGCTTATGTGATTCTCTATAGCTTTTTTCTGCACGGAATATATTTTTCCCTTTTTACTGTCAGATGTCTGCTTTAGTCTTTCCTGCACGCGCTGCGGATGCTGTATATCCAAAATATTTTCAAGCATACCGCCTAACTGCTGAAGTTCAGGATCAGCTTCCTGCGGTGCGCTCATCGCTGACATAAGCCCTTCCAGCTTTCTGATTTCTTCTGATTCGCCCCCAGAAGTGCCGTAATTCTCAAATTCCCTCATATCCTGACCGTAACTCTGGACAGCAGGCTGGCTGATTACTTTTTCAAGAGCCTTAAGCTTCTCATAAACCTTTTGTTCATTGCGGTCCTGAAAAGACTTGGAATTAAAAGCCGATCTGTTTTTTGGAAGCATACGGGATTCAAAATCGTCTGTGGCAAAAGAATCTGTTTTATCCTCCGCGGCTTTGTTATCAAAATAGTTGGGATCTTTTTTGATCTGCTCCCGCAGCTTTATCGAATCAACCGCAGCCTGATCATAATAGCTCATCTTATCCAGTGCTGAATCCTCTTTAAATTTGGGCAGGGGCAGGTTAAAATTAAATCCCTTCTTTTCACTATTCGCTGCTGTTTTAGCTTCCACTCTTCCTCCTCCTAACGAATAGAATAAGAATGTCAGAAATGGAAATGTTATAAGAGGCAGCATTAAAAGCATCTTTCTTTTCTTAGTTTCCTTCGGAGATACTATATTCTCTTGCATAATTTTAGTTTTTTAAGTTGATTGTCTTAATTTTTGAAGCTGCTCCAGCACCGGCTTCTTTATAAAATGTCCTGTACAGATTATAGATTAGATAACCCGATGCCAAGACCGTAAAGAACAGAAGACCCAAGATCAGTTTTGTTTTAGAGAGCCCGGCTGTGGCTCTCTGCATTTTTTCTGCCCATCTTTTCTGCACCAGCAGATAATACCTGTGGTACACAAAGGGTTCAGTCCGTCTTTTAAATAAGGATTTCATAAATTTCATTTTCTGGTTTCAGCGGAGATATCCTTATTTTCAATGGTATTGAAGCGCTCGATAAGAAAACCGTGCGGATTGTTATCGCTTCTTGATACATTGCGGAGCGAACCTTCGGTCAGAAGGCTCCTTTTCATAATGCTGGTAGTCCGTATAATGCTCTGCCGCGCATAACATCTAAAGCGGTAGGGATACTCGCGGATATCAATACTCACGCTGTCAATCTGAATGGTCTGGCTGATATTCCCCGAAATGATGCCGGAATAAAAATTATTCTCTTTCAGATCATCGTAAATGCGTTTGGCGCTGTCATCTGCCAGATAAAGGGCTTTTGTAATATTGGTTTTAATGACCTTATCATCAGGGTCCAGGCTGAAGAAAAACTTGTGAAAAGTCTTTATATGGTCCCTGGCTTCCACAGCAATATTATCCTTTCTTTCCGAGGCATATGCTTCCAGCGCTTTTCCGTTTGCCAGAATATATACTTTATCCTGCATAAGGCTTACCGTATGGAAACTTTTGTAGACTGCATAGCAGCTTATTATGATGCAGCCGGCAATTACAAGCATTGTGAAGCCTCTCACATATCTGAAAGCGGTATCTATGTTTTTCATTTTCGTAAACATGGGACGTTGGTTTTAAGTCTGTTTAGAATTTCCTTTAAGCCTGTCATTCATATAATTTCCTTTATCTTGGAAATAGGGACTGCTTCCCGCTGTCGCAGCCATGCTGCTGGTCATTCTCCGATCAGCATCTCCCATTGCATCAGCGGCCATCCCAACTGCATTTGTAGAAGTCCTCACAACAGAACTGGCCATATTGCCAAACATACTTGTCACTTTATGGCCCAATGCTCCTCCTCCGCCTGCATGAACTATATAGTTTGCCACAGAAGGCACCGTAAAATAGCCTATGATTCCAATTATCATAAAGATTAAATAGGACATATCGGTTCTGCTGAAAAAAGTGTCTCCTGTTGCCTGCACCTGTGACAGGTCCAGCTTAAGCATAAGCTCCTGGATTTTACCGATTATGCTTCCGAAAATATTGGCAACGGGAAGCCACAGGTAAATATTGATATATCGGGCAAGCCAGACAGTGAGCGTGTGCTGGAAACCGTCAAATACCGCAATCCCAAATACCAGCGGTCCCAAAATGGAAAGCACCACCAGCTGAAATGTCCGAAGCGTGTCAATGCATAAGGCCGCGGCTTCGAACAAAACCCGCAGCACCTCGCTTAGCCATTCCTTAACCGAATTCCGGAAACTGTAGGAAGCTTTTTCCATGGCAAATTTTACATCATTACCTATTCCTGCCAGCATGCTCTCATCGGATGGATCGGCACCGTCATGCGTATATTTATACCATCTGTCACGATCACCCGTCCCTCCAGCTCCCACATACATTTTCCATGGATCGGTTTCTTTAATTGCTTTTTCTTTCTCTTTAAGCAGAACAGCTACCGCATTGTTAGAGCCTGTTACCATAGCGGCTGTTGCCGTTACAGTTGGTTTCATAACCCCGTTGATAAGCGCCAGCACCGAAGGAAAAATCATGATGCAGAATCCTATCACAAAGGGACGGAAGAGCGGATAAAAATCAATCGGCTCGGCGCTTGCTATATGCCTCCACACGCGTGAAGAAATGTACCATATAGTTCCAAAGCCCGCTATTCCCTGCCCGACTGCGATAAGGTTGCCGCACAACGGCATCATTTCATCGTAAAGCTGGTCTAAGACCCCATGAAGACTATTCATCTCGTCTCCTAGTCCCTGCGCTGCTATACTCCAGGGAAGCAGTACCATGATAAGTATTACAAATACTGCATTTTCGTTTACTGGCCATTTCATAGTCTATTCTTTAAATTCCTGAAAGCTCTTTGAAACAAATACATCATTTTTCTCCTTTGATCTCTGAAGAGCCAGAATATTGGATGAGGCATTAAAGTTTCGTAAGAAAAGCAGCTTATCCTGCATCTGTCCATAGATTTCATCAATTGCCTTCAGCCTATCATCATCCGACATTCTGAGCTTATCGGCAGTTATGGCCATCGTAAGTTCATCAATATTGCGCAGGCTTTGATTTAGCAGGTTTCCGTAAACTTTTTCAAAATATTGTATTTCATCTCCACTGAAATTCCCGCTTTTTACATATCGGTTCATGCTGATTTGGCTTTCCCTCACAATTGAAATCTGATAATCCACTATCTCTCCTACCCTTTTGTAATTTCTCACCGCCGGGCTTACCTGCATCAGTGCGTCCAGAAAAGTTTTATGGAGGCTGAAATTTCCTTCGGTCATCTCTTTGACCGTTTTGTATCCTCCTGACAGCAGCTCATAACCCTTTTTCATGTCACTGAGGATTTTCTTGAACTGAGAAAGCTTCTCAATATTCAAAATCAGCTGCTGAATTTCTGCTGACTGCGCCTTTGATTTTTCCGGACTCAGAAACAGGCAGATTACAGCCATAAACAATACTATCTTTTTCATCATCATAAAGTTTATAATCCGTACAATTCACTTAATCCTTTAGAATCCTTCTTATCTGCAGTTTTTGAAACCGACAGAAGTCTGGCTTCGCTGCAGAAAGAGAGGCAGAAATTATAATCATCCTGCATAGTTTTGTGCAGCTGGTCAATTCTTTCGAGTCTCTGGTCATCTTTTAGTTCCAGTTCTGAATCCGTGGTTATTACCAGCAGCTGTTCAAGAGTCTGGCTGCAATTCTGCAGCAGCCTTCCAAAAGACCTCTCGATATAATCAAGCTCACTCCCATGAAACAAATCTGCCGTTTTAACGTCAGCTAAAGTCTTTCGGCAGAGGTTCATTATCTTAAACTGCAGCGATATGATCTCGGCTGTTTTATAATAATTCCTGATCTTTGGATTGATCTTTAATAAAGACGTAAAATAATCACCGTGCAGGTTCAGTTCTCCTTTTCTGGCATCACCGATGAAATTAAGTCCCTTTGATACTGCCGAATAACCTTTCTTTGCATAGTCTATATAAACCTGAAGCGCCGCGATCTGAAGGATCAGTTCCTTCCTCTGCTTTGCCTGCCCGTGCATGCTTTGATTAAAAACACAAAGCGTTATTAGTATTACAGCTGTCTTTTTCATTTTTCTTATTTAATTATGGAATTCCGTAAAATTGTTTCACCCTATTTACATCTGCTTCTGTTTTAGCCCTCTGCAGGCTCAGCAGTATGTTCTGCTGGTTAAACATCTTGAGGTCATCATAGTTTGAATCAATCTGATCGGCTGCGGTATTGATGATTTCAAGACGCTTGAGATCGCTCATCTGCGTGGCAAAAGAATCCAGAATCAAAAAAATCTGGTCGATATTCTTCACGCTTTCCTCCAGTATTCCATTGTAAACGCCCTCCATATATTGGATTTCGCTGTCTTTAAAATGGGTATCCTGCCTGAAAAGATTCCAGGCTCTTTCATATTCCTGAACAAGCTGCGTTTGCTTTTTGGTAATTTCCTTTATCCTATGGTAGTAGGTAATAATTGACTTTACTTTTGCCAGCTCTTCATAATAGTTTTTATATAGATCTTTCTGCTTCTGGGTCCAGTCCGATATTTCATCAAGTTTAAGTTTGGAGAGAACATTTTCCACCTGCTTCTGTGCATTCTGAAGCCAGATGGTCTTATTCTGCAGTCTTTGGATTCGAAGATCGATTGCTTTGATTACTTTTTTGGTTACTGCTTTTACAATCTCGAGTATCGGCAGTACCGTTACTTTTTCAGCAGGTCTTGCCGAAGTGCCGACAAGCAGCAAGCAGATCATAAAGACAATTAATTTCTTTTTCATTTTTCTTTTTCATTTAATTCCATTTCTCATATCCTGCGCCATTGCAGCTATTCCCTTCTTTATGTCCCCTCCAAACTTCTGCGCATAGGCATTCATCTTCACTTTTTCGCTTTCCTCGGTCGTGTACGCCAGATATTCCTCAAGAGAAACTTCCGTGCGATACACCTTGGAAAGCATCCCTCCTAAAGAGATAAAAACTTCCTTGTATTTTCGAGCTGGATCATTGGCTTTGTTTACTGATAAAACCAGCGCCTTTTCTTTATCGGTAAGTCCCAGCAGTTCCTGGATCTGATCAAATTTGTTCTGGTATTTGCTCTGGTCCAGCAGGATCTTGCAGTCGCTGTTGTTGATAATAGCCTGTTTTACAACAGGTGAAGAAATAATATCCTCAACTTCCTGCGTGACCACAATCGCTTCTCCAAAGAACTTCCGAACAGTCTTGAAAAGATATTTTATGTAATCTGCAAAACCCTCCTTCATCAGTGCTTTCCATGCTTCTTCAATGAGTATCATTTTTCGGATGCCTTTCAGTTTCCGCATCTTGTTAATAAACACTTCCATAATTATGATGGTCACAACAGGAAAAAGAATCGGATGGTCTTTTATGTTATCAAGTTCAAAGACAATAAAACGTTCTTTCAAAAGATCGAGATTTTCAGTCGCGTTCAGCAGATAATCAAATTCGCCACCCTGATAATAAGGTCTAAGTACATACAGGAAATTATTTACGTCAAAGTCCTTTTCTTTTACCTTGTCGCTTTCCAAAATAGAAATAAAATCACCTTTCAAAAATTCATAGAAGGTGTTAAAACAGGGAAATATTTCTCCATTCGAATCCAATTTTTCGTAATACAGTTGCAGGGCATTGGAGAGTGCTACATACTCGCTCCTGTTAAAGGTTTCATCGTCTTTCTTCCAGAGTGCCAGCAGCAGGGTTTTAATGCTTTCTTTTTTCTCCGTGTCCAGACTGTCTCCCTCAGAAATATAAAAAGGATTAAAACGGATCGGATTCTTTTCATCGTAAGTGAAATAATACCCCTTTACCATATCGCATAGTCCCTTGTAGCTGTGTCCGACATCCACCAGCACGATATGTGTCCCCTGCTCATAATAGCTTCTGACCATATGATTGGTGAAAAATGATTTCCCGCTTCCTGATGGGCCCAATATAAATTTGTTCCTGTTTGTACAGATACCCAACCTGACAGGCTCGTCGCTGATATCCACATGAACCGGTTTTCCTGTCAGCCTGTCTCCAAGCCTGATGCCGCAGGGACTCAGGGAAGATTTATATCCCGTTTCCATATTCAGAAAGCATACTGCCTGTTCTGTAAAGGTGTCAAAAGTGTCATTCATGGGAAAGTCAGCTGCATTTCCGGGTATTCCTGCCCAGTAGATCTGAGCAGCACCTACAGTCTCCTGTTTAGCTGCGGCATCCATCTGAGCCATCGCAGAAGATACCTTATTTTTAATCTCTTTCAGTTCTTCCTTGTCTGCGCTCCAGGTCAGGACATTAAAATGCGCTTTAACCGGAAGCCTCTGCTGTGATACTGCTTCGTTCAGGAAATCATTAGTGGCATCTCTGGCGATCATGTTCTCCCTGCTGTATGCCGAAAGAGACTGCAGTCTTAACCTCTTGCTTTCAAGCTTCTGGATGGCTTTCTGCGCATCTTCAATGAAAATATACCGATTGTAAATATGATTGCAGGACAATAGCTGGCCGAGGGTTGAAGCAAAGCCAACGCTGAATTTTGTCTTATCAGTCGAATAACGGTCGTAATTAATCCTGGATCCGCATAATCCAGGCAGATCAGCCGCATCACCCAGCGTAAAGAGCTGGCAGTATTTATCCCCTACTGCCAGTCCCTGATCAAATTGTATATCTTTAAAAATAAAGGATTCTTCCCGCTCAGATAAAAAACAGTATTTTTCTACCAGCCCAATTCTTCTGCTCTCGCTTCTAAGCGATTCATTTTTCAGACGCTCCAGCTTTATAAATCCGCTGTCTTCCATAATCCTTTTAAACTGGCCGCAGGCATCTGCAAAATCCTGCAGCAGCTGCGGTTTTAAAGTTTCCTCGGGTACTATGGAACTTCTAAGCAGATTAGAAAACAATGAGGTTGCATTTCTTCTTCCCGCCGGTTTCTTGGTCATCATGATGTAGCAGCAATGATCCAGAAAAGGTCTTTCGTTGAAGAAACGCTCGCTGCTTCTGGTCAGAAAACTGCTGTCTTCACTTTTAAAATCGGCCTTGTAGGCACTCTCTAAAAACCAGTCCTGTTTGTGAAAAACACTGAACTTCGGCAATACTTTTATAGCCTTTATCCACGACTGGTGGAACGCTTCATATTCCTGATCCGACATTGTAAATATTTCAGGCAGTTCAGCCTTAAATACAACAGTTACATCTCCCTGTTTTGACAATATGCAGTTATGCTCCACTGCCATAATGGGCAGCAGATCTTCCATCTTCTTCTCCATTCATTCTACATTTTTACCATTAACGTTTTATAACTATAACTTTGTAAAAACTTCTCTGCTATAGACTTTAATCCACTTAGGAATCTGTTTCCTAGCCAAAGCCTTCATCATTCCGTACTCGCCGTAAGTATTACTCATTCCGTATATTTTAAAAACAAGAAACGTTCCTGAAACTCCAATAAAGGCAATGCATATCAAGGAAGGAATTCCAATTATATACATAACAGCAAACAAAATCATAAGGCCGACAACACCTCCGCCCAAATACCAGATGTACTGCGCTTTAAGCCCCTTAAATTCTATACTCTGATTGATTCCTTTGTTAATCGAATAAACACTGTTACTCATTTTTAGTATCGTTTATACTCCGAAGAAGGACTTGATTACCGTAGCAACCACCACCAGAAACACACAGCTTCCAAACCAGGCAGCAGCGACTTTCCCAGTATCAGGATCTCCGGCATTCCATTTCTGGTATACTTTTACAGCACCTATCAGCCCGAGGATTGCTCCTACTGCGTACATTAGTTCAGTTCCCGCATCAAAGTAGCTTCTCACTTTCTGGTTGGCCTCATTGATTCCCGCCACACCATCCTGGCCATAAATAGCATTACTCAGTAAAATCATCAGCAGCGACGATCCCATAGCTCTTAATCGTCTAATAAGACTTTTTAATTTCCATCTGCATTTTTTCATCACACACATTTTTTAAAGTTATTAGTAAAAAGAAGAGGAATACCGCCGTTGCAGCTCTATTTTTCCTGTCACATAAAGCCATACCGCACCAGAGAGAACGGGGAATATTCCTCTTCTGAATTTTTTAAAATACCGATCCTTCCCATAGACTGTCTGCTTCGCTCAAACTTAAAAGAAGATTGGGATATTGTTGGGACTCAGAAACAATAAGCTGGTTAATGTTTTCCTTGAGAGAAGAAATTTTAACATAAGGATATTCTTCCAGAAGCATTCTTAAATAGTTTTCAAACTGCTGTTTTGATAAATTCTTTTCAGAACATTCTTTAGCGGCATCCTTAATCCGCTCGGAAAGTTTTTCTGCATCGCGCAGCGTATCGAAAGATTTTGGAAATGAATCGGATATTGATTTTATATCCTGTATATTTTTAGAAGTTTTTTTTTGAAATGGTATCTGCAGTTTCTTTTCACCTGATAAGATTTTCTTTAAATCGCCACTGTAAAATTTCAGTAAGATTATCAGATACCAGAAAATTATAGCAATACCAGCCGCGGTCAGATAACTGCCCCATGAAATATTTGTAATCATAGCTCCTCATTTTATCGTTCAACATTGTATCCTTTTCTATGAAAACCGCCCTCAGTTAAAAGCTGGCGGGATTTATTCTACAGGCCAAAGGAACGGTAAGTATAAATTTTCTACAAGTACAACTTTTCTGTATCCTTTTTGTACCCTTTCAAAATGCTTGAATTTAAAGGGTTGTCAAATTATACACGGCAATAAAATCTAATACGTTTTTATTTTACGGATAATTTTCTCAAGACTTTCAATGGCAATTTCCTTATCGCGCTCTTCCGCATTATATGAGTTGCTTCTGACTGACTGGTACGAAAGATTTTTCTTTACTGGAGTAGATAGATAAGGTACAATGCTTTTAAATATGTAGTTCATAGACTTGGCCTTAATAATCCTCGCCTCATCTGTCGCCCTTAAAATAAGTCCAATCTGATCTCCCGAAAGCATGCATTCCAGCTTGGAATCAGCTTTCTCTACAAATTCACTTCCGGCATAATAGGCAGTCTGCTGCTGCATTTCAATTGCAGCCTTCTTTTCAACATATCTGACTTCGCTGGAAAACCAATATTCCAAAAATAGAATCAGATTCTGCTGTGATGGATTAAAGGTTAATTTTAAGTTAGGGTTAATTTTGGACAGCATGCTCCAGATGTAAAGTAATTTTTCAAGTCTTTCCGATAAATTCTCAAAACCCTCTAAATAACCGCCAATTTTAGCGACCAGTTTCTCAGCATATTCCCTGGAGTTAAAATTCATTCTAATAAGCATAAGGTCAAGATCTGAAATACATTCTGTCTCAGAAACTGCATGCTCTAATTTCTGCATTTCAGTGATTATCTCTCTGTAATAAAAAATCTGTCGGTAGGTAAATTTTGTGTTTTTGGAGTTGTGCAGCGGCGCAGCGAGAAGAGCTGCCACGAACTGCAATTCGTGGTCGTGATCTGCTGGGTTTTCTTTTATTTCAGCCAAATTCATCAAAATTGCTAGCATCTCTTTTTTCCATACTGAAAAATAGCTGTAAGATACTCTTTGGTCCAGACTCATAAACGCTGAATATCTGATCTCGACAAATGACAGTAAATCATCAAGGGAATTGACAATCAAATCAAATATTTTATTAAACTGAGCCGAATTGAATTGTTTCCTCTTTCTTATCTCTACTGCCCTGTCTATTAAAAAAACCAATGAAGAATGATACTTTCTTATAAGAAGCCTGATCTGCCTTTTGCTTTTCAGCTCAAAAAAAGAATTCTTAATATGAATTTTAATTTTCTTTGCTTCAGAAACTATTCTTTCATTCAAAATGTCCAGTTCATTTTCCGATACGTTTATCGAGGAACTATCTGCATCAAATGAATATATAATCAGCGAATCGAACCATTCCAAAGGATACATTTTAATCATCGTCTTATCGTATTAATTAAACAATCTCTGGCAGAATAAGAAGCGATTTTGGCAGCTTACTTTTTATTGGAACGAAATTCTGTTGGCAGCATACCGGTATGTCTTTTAAAAAATACGCCAAAGTTTTCAGGGCTGCTGAACTCCAGTTCACCTGCAATATTAGCCACGGTGTAGTTGGAATCAGTAAGAAGGTTTTTCGAGACATTGACAAGTGCCTCAATTATAAAAGATTTCGCAGTTTTCCCGGTGCTCTCTTTAACCATCTTATTCAGATGCCCCGGAGTAATAAACAAAGCACCAGCATAAAACTGTACGTGGTGCTGTGTCTTGAAATGTATTGAAAGTAAAGTCAGGAATTGGATTACAATGCTTTCTCTTCTTGAAAAGTCAAGATCGAGCTCCGGTTTATATTTGGAATGAATAAACTTGAGTTCATATATAAAGAGATTAAAGCAAATGCGTCGCAGCTTAATAATAACCTCTGGTCTTTCATTTCCATACTGCAGCGCATTCATTAGTTTATAAATTACCGATAAAACCTTAAAATCATTTTCCTGCAGATTTATCTTTTGGTCAGATTTCAGCATTAAAAAGCTGAAAGCATCCAAAAGCTCTTTTTCATAACAGTTATTAAAGGCAAAATCAAAATTCGTCCGAATAAGATAAAGCTGGATGTTGGAAGTCACCTCAAGTTTGGTGCAGACTGAATTATAGGGAATCAGCAATAAATCTCTGCGTTTCAAAATATTGGCCTCGTCATGAAATCTGATATTCATTTTACCGTTTTTGATTAAAAGCACTGAAAAATTCGAAATGGAAAATGGGACCTGCAGCACATTTTTCACTTGATACTCTGTAAGCAGCAGCACATCGATACCATCATTTTCAATGCTTTTAATTTCTGTATTTAAGATTTCTCTAATCATTTTTTGTCCTTTGTGCAGATCTGCATTTAAATTTTATCCTTGAAAAAATGTTCCATCCATATCAGAAACTGGAAATACAGATTAGACAGACAGCACACGTATAAAACATATGCTGTCAATCTTGGACTTTCAGTAATACTGTCTTCGTTTAAAGCGTAACGCACAAGCTGATCGGCCGCAAAAAGCTTCATTATAAAATAAAGGCTCACGAGATTGAAAAGGAATAATAAAATATAAAAGAAAGCCCGCTTTTTCATATTCAAACAGTTTAGAAAAATATTAAATCACTTATTTTAAGTTGCGCACAGTTTAATTGAACCAGCACCATTAAAACTTTAATAGCCGTTGCGCTTACTGGTTGTAGAGGTCTCCCAGTCCCTGTCCTTTCTCTCTTTTTCACTAAATAATACTGCTTCCGAAATAGAAGAAATAGAAAGGATTGTTTCCTTCTCATTTGTAAGAAGCGTTGAATCTTGCCGTTTGGAAATCTCATATTGGATTATAAAATCATCCACAATATTATACTGCTGGCCGCGGAGATTTGAGAGATTGACTATATATCCCTTTACATCAAGTTTCAATGATGATCCTAGTGTACTTTGATCAGCAATGATAAGTAAGGTGCCGACAGGATCATGATTAGAGGAAATCGTATCTAAATCAGAATTGCTTTTCTGATAAATCTTTAATTCATTTCTCGAAATCTGATCTCTGAGCACTGACACAACTTTACCTTTTATTTTGGCAGGTACTAGAAGGATATATTTTCCCGCTGGCACTTCCTTAAAGTTTTTCTCTGAAGCATTTGCTTTTTTAAAATCTAAACTCTTGTCTTTGTTATCTGTTTCTTTCGAGATCAGACTTACATCGGAATTGTCAAAGTCGTCATTTGAACATGAACCTAAAAAAATAATTAAACCAGTTAATAGTAACTTTTTCATAATGCAAAATGGTTAGGTTAATTGAGAATTTATCTCAGTCCATTTTGCCCGGGCCAGCAGAACTTTTGCTCAGTGCTTTACTGAATCTTTGCTGTTGAATTCAAGGCAAATCTAAATTGCAAAAAAGCAATAATCAAGCACTTGTATGTGGGTTTTCGGAAAATCCACTATCGATTTCCATGAAATCGATAAAGTATTTTTCTTACATTATTTTACTCTATTCCAAATATTTACATTATTTTTGAATGCTTCTCACAGTCAGTTTCCGCATTTTTCATTATTAATCTGTTTATGCCTTTTCAAGGTGTAAGCATAAATTTTCTATGTAGTATGAGATGTAAATTACCTGTATTGCTGTTTTTACTTTTAGCTGAATCATTAACTGCGCAGAAAACTGTGGACAGAGTTCGGGATTCACTCCTGTTTAAAACATATACTTATTTGGACGATAAGGTTTACGAACATAAAAATGACAGTCTGAAAGCCTCCCCATATTTATATGCCTATTTAAAAAAAGCAAAAAAGGAAAAGAATTATCAGGAGATTGTTAATGCATATCAAAACATGCTGCATCATTCTCCAATGAATCTGCGTTTGAAATATGCTGACAGTATGGTAATCGCAGCTGTAAAATCAAAAAGCAATGAACTGATCGGCTCAGCTAACTTATCTAAAGGGATAGTCTATTACAGCCAGAAAAATTATGTGAAAGCATATGATTATTACATTAAGGCAAATGAAAGCATTTCCAAAACCGAAAACGATTACCTGATCTGCAAAACAAAATATCATATTGCCCAGATTACATATTATCTCGGCTTTTATGATGAGGCCATTTCACTCTTTAATGATTGTCTTGCATATTTTAAAAAAAATCAGGCACGCCCGTACTTAAACTCACTTCACTCATTAAGTGTCTGCTACAATAAAGCCGGGGATTACAGCAGATGTTCGCAGACTAACGCGTTAGGGATTGTAGAATGTGATCGTCTGAAAATTCCGGAAATGGAATTGTTTTTTAAACATTCAGAAGGAATCAACCAGTTCTTCCTAAATAATTATCATACTTCTATCCAAATGCTTCAGGAGGTGCTGCCCCATCTGGACAGCATGACAGAATTTGCCAACGTATCCATTGCAAATTTTTATATAGGAAAAAGCTATTGGAAACTGCAGCTTCCTGCAAAAGCAGTTCCCTACTTCAAAAAAGTGGAAAAGGCATTTATTGAGAAAGGCTACATCCGTCCGGATTTGAAGGAAGTTTTTGAATTAATGATTAAGTATTACAAGAAGGAAAATAATCTGGAATCCCAGCTGTATTATATAGACCAGCTTTTAAAAGCGGATTCTGTATTAACCGATTCCAATACGTATCTAGTGGGAAAAATCCATAAGCAGTATGATACGAAGCAAATTCTGCTGGAAAAAGAAAAAATACAGCGGCAGCTTGTAAAAGAGAAATATTACGACCTTATTCTAATCAGCGTAGTGGTTGTTCTGTTCTCCGCTGTCATTTACGGCACCTATAGCCACTTTGAAACCAAAAAGCGCAATAAGGTCAAATTTGATCTGCTTCTGGAAAAAAATGAAAAAAGCATGATACAGAAACAGTCACCCGATAAATTCGAAATAACCGATATTTCGCAGGAAACCGTACAGCAGATAATTAGACACCTTGAAAAATTTGAAAGGGATAAAAAATTCTTGCACAAAGAGGCGACACTGGCTGCTTTAACTGTACGCTTTAACACTAACAGCAAATACCTCTCAAAAGTGATATACCATCGCAGCGGCAAGCGCTTTGCCGATTATATCAATGACCTAAAAATTGATTATCTGGTGGAAATACTGCGAAACTCAAGCGCGCATAGAAATTACTCAATAAGCTCGCTGGCTGAGGAAGCCGGTTTTACATCCACTCCCCGATTCACCAATGCGTTCCATTCTAAAACAGGAATTTCGTTCAGCTATTTCCTTAAAGAATTAAAAAAAGAGAATTCATGAAAATATTTTGCTGCCAATACCGTTTTCATCTAAGGCAAAATTTTACTTTTGCCCTCTTAATTTAAAAAAATTGTACAATGAAAGACCTGGTTGCAAAAATCAACGCTGAAATCGAAACGTTTAAAACAGAATCTGAAGCTGTAGCTGAAAAAGGAGTTAAAGCTGCCGGAGCTAGAGCTAGAAAATCATCTTTGGAAATTGAAAAACTTTTAAAAGAGTTTAGAAAAGTTTCTATTGAGGAGTCTAAGAAATAATAGTACTGTTGATGTCTTACCGGCAGTAAAAGGTTGGATAATGGGGCTATTCGGCCCCATTGTTTTTTTAGTTTACCTGTATGTTGTTTTCAAGGATTGTTTATTGTAAACGGAATTATGATTAATTTCTTAAAGCTTAGATAACAGTTTTTAACTTGGCAGCTTATCCCGCTTTTCCCTGCAATCTTTTATGCCGAACCCCGGCAGAAAAGGATTTCCGCTTCAATCGGGGCTGTAGAGAAACTATCACTCTCTATTAATAAATCATTTTACATACTCTTCTATTAGCCAAAGTTTATCTTGATGCCTAATCTCTCTTGTAGCTTATCTAATTTTTTATTTACTTTTTGAATAATATAGTTAGTGCAGTGATCAAAAAGATTAAAATATTTTTCATAATCTCCAGATGGAGATTTGAACGTTATTGTTTGGCGTAAAGTAATTTCATTTTCTGTTTTTTTCTGAAAAATCAATGCTAATTCAAAATCACTTTTGCCATTATGTGCAATATATTCATTACGCATGTCCATTAAAGCACAATGAATCTCATTTAATAATGGCTCATCTTTAAAAACTGCATTTGCGTCCAACGATACTTTTCCAGGTCCTGAACTTGAAAAGCATTTAGCATAGGAAAGAATAGAATTTTTGAACATTCCATGTGCTAGAACAAATTCTTCGAAGTTATCTAATGGATGTTTTTCGTTGAATGATTTAGCATGTCTTAATGAATGTTCAGCTTCTAGAATTTGCATTGATAAATTTGTCCACGAGTTTAGATATTGAGTTTCATCTTCACTAATGATAAAATTATTATCAGTAAAACTTTTTAAATTCTCCGATAATTCTTCTGGTTGCATATTTAACTTATTGAATTTGTAAAAATAATTATCATTGTTAATGTATTTTTATATTTTTTAAACCTATTAAAGCTTGATGAAATAATAAAAGTCTGTTTCTCAATAATAATTACTGTAGAACATTAGGGATTGGATGATCTGAATTTAATTGTCATAATAAACTTCAAAATCATGTTCCAGCAAATTTGGCAGTCTCTCGCCCACAAATTTGTTTCGCCAAAGGATGCGAGTTGCTACATCTTCTTCATCATAAAAATCGAGTGTTGTTAATACTTGTCCAACCGCGTGAATATCCAAATTTGAGTAAGATTCCAAATGTTTATATATAAGATCATCTAGATAATCATATTCGTATTCATCATCACATCCTCGTAAATTATCGACTAATAAGTAAAGCTGTGTATCCTGTATACAGTCTTGAATTGTCGTAAATTCAAAGCAACTATTGCAAGTTCTTACTAAATCTCCACAAGTTTCAAAATATTTTGAGCTACGCTCACTGAAAACTAATATGTTCACTAGTTCGCCATGATTGCAATCTTTACATTTTGAAAATTTCTGCAACTTTTTTATTGTTTCCTTTTCAATTTTAAAGATTGCATCAAATTCGCGTAGAAACTTTTTTGATTCTGAACCGCAGTCTTTAATTAGCATGAGATTTTCAAAACTTTTTGCGGCATTAAGGGACCAGTTAAAAGAACCGTTCAAAATAGTTACTCCGTCAATTATAGCAAATTTGTGATGCATATGATTATTATTACTTGGCATTTGAAGTAATTTAATTAGAGCACCTTTTTTTTGCAGGTTTTCGATACAATCCATATATCTTCTGTTTGACGGATTGTCGGTGCAGATAATTTTAAGAAGAATGTTTCTTTCTAAAAGAGAATCAAAGGTACTTTCGTAAAGCTCAAAATTTATCCATGCTACTGCGACCAAAACTTCTTTTTGGGCTTTTTTTAATTCTTCGTCAATTACATTTTTATGATCTTCAAAGTAAGCTGTAATTTTCATTTTTTATTTCTAATTCTATTATTTAACTTTTAATACATATCTATCAAAATCACATCAAGATATAAATATCGTTCTCTGAAATTTAAACATTTGAAGAGCAATCATCTTTTATAATTGAGAAAAATTTACCTCGAAAAAAGTATCACTAACAAAGGTTAAATGCTTATCTCAGTAAGTTCGCCGGTTGCACTAATATTCCAAAATTTCAGATTTTCGACAGATGTCGCTTTAATTAGTCTGAAATTTATTTGTTGAGTTAGGGCATCAAACAAATTTTCTGGAAAACCAGCCATGTTATTGAAATTATGTTGTGGATCATCCCCATGTTCGCTCAGTAAAGAACTTGAATGTACATTGCTAACCTCAATTAATACAGGGCTCGGAGTTAAATTCATGATATCATTGATATGTTTAAAATCTGTTAAAAGCGAATTCGGTATTTCCTCTTTTACTAGTTCTCTTAAAAACGTAATCGTATATGAAAGTAGTTCTGAGCCATAAGTATTTCTTAAAGAATAATTAATGGCTGAACCTTTGGAAGGAGATACATAAGTTTGCCCATGCTGGAAATTAAAAAGTCCGGTATTATCCTGTTCAATCATTTTTTTAAATGAATATCCGCTCTTCAGAAAAAGAGCAGAATCTTTAAGAGCCTTTTCTGAAAGAGAAAATACGTTTTGCGCTAATTCTAGTATTCGCCATTCTTGAATTATATCTTTACCTGCCAGACCATATTTTAAAATACTATCTAAAAATAGACTTGATGTTCCGTGAAAAAGATTAATTCTAAGTTCTCCATTGTTATCAATTATTTCCATTCTACGTTATATTATTATCATTCATATTAAATTTTTTTTACAAAAGGAAGTCCTTTTAAATAAGTACAAAATAATTCTTTTCTCTAAGTTACATACTCAGTATAAATACCTGTTTTATGTTTATATTAAGCATAAAAAAAAGATGACTAAGCATCTTTATAATCTTAAAAAAAATCTTTTATTTCAACGTTTAAGGCTTTTGCAATTAAAGTTAGAGTTTTCACTGTGGGATTCGTTTCTCCTCTTTCTATTCTGGCAACCTGATTTACTGACATACCAATTTCGAAAGCTAATTTGGATTGAGAATATTCATCTTTTTCTTCCCTAATTTTCCTGATGGTAGCCCCCAGCTTAATTTGTACTTTATGTAATTCTTTTTCTTCCACATTATAAATTTCCATTATAAAAAAACATTTATCCTACACATATATGTGTAGTTGTTAGTTTTTTTTATTATATTTGTTTTTGAATTTATATATTTGCGATTCTTCACATAAAAATATTTGAAGCATTCGCTTAGAATCTCGACTTGAAAACTGGAAATTTAGAAGGAACGAGAGGATAAGTAAGATGCTCACGCCTATGGCGTGGGCTCACTTATTGTTCCTCGGTATTTCCAGTACCTCAAGTCAATAAGCTGAGTTCCACGCCTTTTTTATTAGGCTCTTCAAGGCTTATATTCTTAGCGGTACTTTAAATCAAAAACGATATCGCAGCTTCCAACAAGTTGAACTTTTAATTACTCATTGCCTGTGCATTAAACAAAAATCTTTTTTATGGTCATTAAGCCGTTTACTCAATGCATAAAAAATGGCCCTCAGCTGCAGCGACCAAACTAGAGCAGAGGACCTTAGCTAATCAAATATCCATTTAACTAACCAATCCCAATATTATGAATTATTTTTCATTTTTTAAGGATGGAAGAGCTCTTTATTGCCTATTATTTACTGGCATTCTGCTGTCTTTTTCCACCGTTTATTCCAGAAACTTTCGAAATACCAAAATGCTTTCTTACCAGAGCCATCAGGTCCAGGGTATTGTAAGTGACGGAACATCTCCCCTACCCGGAGTGACAATTGTGCTTAAAAGCACTAAGAATTCAGCCGTTATCACAGACTTCAATGGCCACTATTCTATCCAAGCTTCTCCCAGGGATACATTGATAGTATCTTTCATTGGATTTAAAACTAAACTTGTTCCAGTAAATGACAGAGCTAAAATTGATATTAAGCTTGAATATGATGCAACTACCTTGCAGGAGGTTCGGGTGAATGCTGGTTATTATTCCGTAAAAGAAAGTGACCGTACGGGGAGCATTGCCCGAATTACCTCCAAAGATATTGAAACCCAGCCTGTGACTAATGTGCTGGCCGCCATGCAGGGCCGTATGGCCGGAGTAAGTATCACGCAGACTACTGGAGTTGGCGGAGGCGGTTTTGATATTAAAATCCGCGGGCAGAATAGCCTGCGATCAGCGGCCAATGCCCCAATGTATATCATTGACGGGGTCCCTTATTCTTCCAGCCCTATTGGTTCGGGGCAGACCTCATCCATTTTTCCGACCTCAACCAGTCCGCTGAACAGCATCAATCCTGACAATATAGAAAGCATCGAGGTTCTAAAAGATGCCGATGCTACCTCTATTTACGGATCGCGGGGAGCGAACGGGGTTGTATTGATTTCAACTAAAAAAGGAAAATCCGGAAAAACCAGATTTACCATAACAAGCTGTACGGGAACCGGAACCGTTACAAGATTTCTCAAGCTCATGAATACCGAACAATATCTGGCAATGCGAAAACAAGCTTTCGTAAATGATGGAAAACAATATGGTAGTACGGATTATGATGTTAACGGTACTTGGGATCAAAACAGATATACTGACTGGCAACAGGAACTACTGGGTGGAACTTCAAAAATTTATGACAATCAGATGACTGTTTCCGGGGGCTCAAAAAACACCCAGTTTCTGCTCAGTGGCACTTACCATAGTGAATCAACAGTATTTCCGGGCCATTTTGGTTATAACAGAGGAGGGCTTCAGGTCAATATCAACCACAGGTCCGAAGATAATAGATTTCAAATGATATTCACAGGCGGATATTCTGTACAGAAAAATAACCAGCCAGCCAGTGATCTAACTAATGCCACAAGGTTTCTGGCACCTAACGCCCCTGCACTTTACAATGCGGACGGAAGTTTAAACTGGGAAAATCAGACTTGGGAAAATCCACTGCGAAACCTTAATGCAAAATATGAATCGAAGACCAAAGACCTCATTGCAAACGCTAAGTTTTCTTATGAGCTATCAGAAGGTTTAAGTATTAAAAGCAACTTCGGTTTTACTGATCTGGGTACTCAGGAAACCCGCACGGCACCTTCAACAATCTTTAACCCCGCTTACAATTTCACCAGTCAGAGATCAGTGCTTTATCAAAACCAGACCTCAAGGACTTCGTGGATTATAGAACCACAGCTTACGTGGGAAAAAGAATTGGGAAAGGGAAAAATAAATTTATTGGCAGGCACCACTTTTCAAAACCAGACCACAGCTGCTCTTTATCAGTCAGGGAGCGGTTTCAGTTCCAACAGCTTAATTTATAATCTTGCAGCCGCCAAAGTCATTACCATACAGCTGGACGATGAAACACAATATAAGTATCAGGCCATTTTTGGAAGGTTAAACTATAACTGGCAGGACCGATATATTTTAAACCTTACGGCAAGAAGGGATGGATCCAGCCGCTTTGGACCCGGCAGACAATTCGCCAACTTTGGAGCGGCGGGATTTGCATGGCTCTTCACAAATGAAAATTTCTTTAAAAACAGTTCATGGCTCAGTTTTGGAAAACTCCGTGGCAGCTACGGAACAACAGGAAACGACCAGATTGGAGATTATCAGTTTTTTGACACCTATGGTACAACAAGTGTCAACTATGATGGTGTGACCGGAATTTCCCCTTCAAGGCTTTACAATGCTGATTTCGGTTGGGAGATAAATAAAAAACTTGAATTTGCATTTGAAACAGGATTTTTCAGAGACAGAATCTTCACAACGGCAGCGTGGTATCAAAACCGTTCCTCTAATCAACTGGTGGGTATTCCACTTCCGGGAACAACAGGTTTTTCCTCCATTCAGGCCAATCTTAATGCTGTTGTTGAAAATAGAGGTTTAGAATTTACACTGCGTACAGTTAATCTAAAAAAAGCAGATATTCAATGGATTACCAATTTCAACCTCACCTTTGCAAAAAATAAACTGCTGAGTTTTCCTGGTCTGGAGGGTTCAACCTACAGCCAGCAGTACAGAATAGGTGAACCTCTCAATATTCTGCTGCTGTATAGACTTAAGGGCGTAAATGCACAGACAGGCATTTATGATTTTGAAGATGTAAACAACGACGGCGTAATATCTTCACCTTATGACAGGCAGTATACCGCCGATCTGAATCCCAAGTATTTTGGAGGCATACAAAATCAGCTCACTTATAAAGGCTGGAATCTTGATTTTCTTTTTCAGTTCACAAAACAACAGAACCGAATATTTCCAATGGGGACGCCCGGGATGATGTCCAATCAGCAGACAAGATTAATAGACAGCTGGCAGACAATAGGGAACCAGACAGCCTATCAAATGTATACAACTGGCACAGATAGAAACGTAGTAAACGCAAATAATAATTACCTGCTCAGCAATGCAATCATAACCGATGCCAGCTTTATCCGTTTAAAAAATATTGCGCTTTCCTATACTGTTCCGTTAAACCTGAAAGATACAAGCTGCAAGGTAATGCTTCAGGCTCAGAATCTGCTGACTTTTACAAAGTATCAGGACGGGGATCCTGAATTTTCTACTATCGGTTACCTCCCTCCTCTTAAAGTTGTGACTGCAGCGGTACAATTAACCTTTTAAAAAAGATATTCTAATGATACATTCTATTAATTCATTTTTTTCAATGCTGGCCATCTTGCTAATGTTCAGCTCCTGTACTGATTTTGTCGAAGTTGATCTTCCAAAGTCACAACTGACCGCACAAGCTGTATTTGATAATTACGACACTGCAAATGCCGCTCTTACCAATATTTATTCAAAGATCAGAGATAACGGAATTCTGAACGGATCAAGCATAGGAATTTCAAACCAGCTTGGAAATTATGCAGATGAATTGACTGCTTATGGCCTCCCCTCAAATGCGGTATTTACATTTTATGATAACACGGTTCCTGCTTCATCAACTGTGATACTGACATATTGGAACAGTTCCTACAACCAGATTTATACCGCCAATGCCATATTAAAAGGGGTCGAAAACAATATTAATTTCAGTCAAGACCGAAAAAAACAGCTTCTTGGTGAAGCCCTTTTTATCAGGGCTTTATCGCACTTCTATCTTCTCAATCTTTTCGGTGGTATACCATACATCAAAGAGACTGACTATGAGCAAAACACAAAAGTCATTAGGATGACCGAAGAAAAAGTGTATCAGAATATTATTAATGATTTAAACCAAGCAATGGATCTATTACCGGAGAATTACAGCTCTACAGATCGAATCCGTCCCAATAAATATGTCTGCCACGCTTTTCTTGCGCGGGTTTACCTCTACAATAAAATGTATGAGCAGGCATCAAATGAAGCCTCTGCAGTGCTGAACAAAACAGAACTTTTTATAATGGAAAATGATCTTTCAAAGGTATTTATAAATAATTCGAAAGAAACTATTTGGCAGCTGCAGACCTCGGTAGCAGGCCAGAATGCAGCTGAAGGATCCTTTTTTATCTTTCAGGCCGGTCCGCCTTCCACTGTAGCACTCACCCCCTATCTGTTGAACTCCTTTTCAAATGCCGATCTTCGCAAAGCCAGCTGGATCAGGACCGTTACCAATGCAAATGGTTCATGGTCTCATGCTTACAAATACAAAGAACAGAACAACACTTCCCTTTCTAAAGAATATTCCATCATTTTTCGCACTGCCGAACAATATCTAATTAGAGCTGAAGCGCGGATCCGTCAGGGAGACCTCATTGGGGCAAAAGAGGATCTGAATAAAATCAGAAGCAGGGCAGGTCTTGCAAGCACTGCTGCAGTTTCTCCGCAAGAAATCCTGAATGCTATTCTTCAGGAAAGAAGATGGGAGCTTTTTACAGAACAAGGACATCGCTTTTTTGATTTACGCCGATTTGGGGAAATAGATGCCGTGCTCTCAGAAGTTAAGCCAGGATGGGATGCCACGGACAAGCTTCTTCCCTTGCCCGAGATTGAACTTAATTTAAATCCCAACCTTCTTCCTCAAAATCCTGGACATTAAACCTTTTATTATGGCAACATTTATTCCATTGAGAATATTTAAAATCTCATTTTTACCATTTTTTAACCTTGTTCCATTTTTTATTTTGCCATTAGTAACCTGCCCTTTAAAGGGGCAGGTAATGCAAAAAAAGAAATTAGATCAGGCCTCTTACAAACTATGGTCTAATTTTGAAATAGATAAAACGGCACCGAATGAAAAATGGGTAAGCTACGGCATTAATTATGCCTACAGCTTCGATACGTTATTCCTGCGCAACGTTACGGACGGCAGAACCTACAGTTTTCCTACTGCTGTAAAGTCCTTGTTTACTAAAAATAATCTCTTTCTCTTTATGAAAGGAGATACCTTAACCACCATTAATCCAGAAAACGGAAAAAAGGACATAATCACAGGAGCTGATCATTATGAGTATTCCTATCAGAATAACCTGCTGCTGGTTTTTATCCGTTCAGAGAAAAACAAAGGTATCTTAAGAGTTAAGTCCCCGCTAGATAAAACGCTTCTGGAGATACCTAATGTGACTAAATTTTCCATGAGCCCTTCAGGTAGTCGATTGTTATATAACATCACTCTCAATGGAAAGAATTCCCTGTTTCTTTTTGATCTTAAAAATATATCCGTGTCAGAACAGCTGGTAAAAACTGATGAAAACTATTATGACAATTTTACCTGGCAGAGAACTGATAAAGCTGTCGCTTTCTGCAGTAATTCAAAAGAAGGAGCTCCAGTATCACTGCTTCTATATACCATTGCTGACAAGAAAATTTATCAGCTTGATTCAAATGTAGTGGATAGTTTTCCTAAAGGAGCTTCCATAGCCGCCACTTCACGAAATAAGATGCTGATATCAGACGATCTTAAAAAGGTTTTTTTTCTTTAAAAAACAAAAGCGAAGCGCCCCTTAATCAATTAGATTCAAAAGTAGAGATCTGGAGTACTAATGACAAATGGATATACCCACAGGAGCAGCGAAACGGAAATTCTTACTCGACTCCAAAAATTGCGGTATGGATGCCTGAACAAAAATTATTCAGACAGATTACAGACAATAACTTGTCTTCTATGATGCTTTCCCCTGACTCCAGCTACGCTGTGCTGTCCGATCCAAAAGCCTATGAACCACAGTTCGAATTTGAAGGTCCCAGGGATTATTATCTTTTAGATCTTATCACTTTTGAAAAACATCTTCTTCTAAGAAAACAACCTGTATTAATGCATGATATTTCCATTTCTCCAACAGGAAAATATATCACATACTTTAAAGACAAAAACTGGTGGATTTATTGCCTAAAGGATAAAACCCATACCAACCTAACTTCAAAAACTGGCATTCCTTTTTTAGGAAAAGTAGTCGCGCTTTCAGCTGAAAGTCCTTATGGAAATGCCGGTTGGACTTCTTCAGACGAAGAAATTCTTCTTTATGACGAATTTGATTTGTGGGCTTTTAAACCGGATGGCACCCGAAACAGAAGATTAACTAATGGCAAGGAAGCACAAATTAGATTTAAACTGGATCTGAAACCTAAAACAATTAACCGTAAATATCTTTATGACGGACTAGTGCACCAGCAATATGATATAAAAAAAACACTACTGATGCGGGGTGAAAACCAAAATGGTCAAACAGGATTTTACACGTGGAATTCCACTGGGGGAATAAAGACAATCATAGCCCGCGATTCCTATTTTTCCAATCTTATTACAGGATCAAAAAGAGGCACCTATTTCTGTATGGAACAGAAATTTAATCTTCCTCCGAGGATGATTGCCGTGGGAAACAATTTAAATGAAAAATGTATTTTCCAGAGTAATTCTCAGCATGATGATTTTAACTGGGGAAGAAGCGAACTTGTATCTTTTCAGAATTCAAAAAATAAAAACTTAAAAGGTGTTTTATATTACCCAGCAGACTATTCCCCAAATAAAAAATACCCCATGATTGTATATATTTATGAAATACAGTCCAGCGGACTCCACAAATATTGGAACCCTACGCTGGAAAACGAATCAGGTTACAATCCAAGTGTTTTTACGACTACCGGCTATTTTGTCTTTCTGCCTGACATCCTGCATGAAAAGGAAAATGTCGGCCCTTCCACCTTGGATTGTGTGCTTTCCGGCACAAAAAAAATCATGGAAACAGGAAAAGTGGATACTAAAAGGATTGCAATTATGGGACATTCCTTCGGAGGCTACGAAACTTCATATGTTATAAATCAGACTAACGTATTTGCTACGGCAATAGCCAGCGGAGCCATAACAGACCTGACAAGAAGATATCTCACCGTAGGCATAAATACGGCAAGACCAGAAATATGGCGTTTTGCATCAGGAGGCTGGCGTATGGGAGACAAAACGCCTTTCTCCAGCAGGGAAGATTTTGACAGAAATTCACCACTTGCGTTCATTGAAAATTTACAGACTCCGCTTTTAATGTGGAGCGGAAAAGAAGACACACAGGTTGATCCATTCCACACCACAGCATATTACATGGCACTGCGCAGGCTAAACAAAAAAAGCATCATGCTTCTCTATCCAAAAGAAAGCCACACACTCCTTAATCCAGTTAACCAGAAAGATCTAACCATTCGAGTGTTACAATGGTTAGATTATTATCTTAAAGATGAAAAAACACCTGACTGGATCAACGGTCATATTTAATCATTAAATAATTAAAACTCACAATGCCGCTCCTGTTTGGAGCGGCATTGTTTTTTAAAAGTTAGTAACAAGCTTATGGCTGCTCTTGCCATAAGGTCTCTGTACAATTTCCAATATTGTCTTTAGCATAGAGCTGATTACCGTTAAAACTACAGATGTAGGTTCTTTCCTGATTATCACATTGTTTGACAATGTCCTGACAATTACTCGGATTGTAAGCATCAACAAGAACCATTTCTTTTTCTGCACTTTGCATCGAAGTGGTTGTAAAAGCCCCAATAATACCCAATGCAGCTACTGCAAAAGGCATTGCGTTTTTAAAAAATTGCGTTTTCATAATATCAAATATTAAGTTAACTTTGATCTACTTTTTTTTACAGGTTTTCGATCTCCCTCCTGATACTGGCCAGTATATTTTCAAATTCAAATTATTCTGAATCCTTATTTTCCATCTTATTTCTCAGCTCATCTTTAAAGTCATAAACCACTAAATCACGTCCAATCACTGCATATAAATGGGTATGGCTTACTCTGAATGATTTCATTTTTTCATCTTTTAAATTATAAACCGGAAAGCTCAGTACATAAGCGTTCTTACTTAAATCGTAAACATCGATTATGGATGCCTGGTTCCATAGTTTATCATTTTCATATCTTCCCTTTATTTTTGACTGGACAAAAAGCAGATTTTCACATACGGCAGCTTTAGCATTCACAACATAAGGAGGAGCTGACATTTTTCTCTGTGTGCTGTCTTTAATGTAAGAGACCTTTATTTTTGCTTTACTAGTTGTATCAATTGTGTTACCACGAAAAGTCAGTCTGCCTATCTGGTCAGCTACGATAAATTCATTTCTGTACAGATACAGATAAACTATTTTACGCTGCTTCTCACTGTAAGTCAATATTCCGTCCGTATCAAAAACACCATCTATCTGCTTTTGAAGCAAAGAGTCATTATAAACCACTTTAGTTTTGTCATTCGAATTGTATATCCCTAAAACATGCGCGAGGTTCTTACCATTGTTGGAACGAAACACAACAGCTGTACTGTCCATTGGTTCTGCCTGTGTAAAGTATGGCAGACTTTTAAGTTCACTATTAACTCTCCAATCAGAAATTTTTCCTCTGAAAATTGCGGGAACCGTTCCGTCTTTCAGATAAAAATACTTTCCTCTGACATTAATTGTTATACTTTTAAAAGGAATTTTTTGGGGGATAAAACTAATCTGATGCACTTGCTCGTCCTGCAGTTTTTCATCCACGGAAACAATATGTAAAGGGCTCGTATAATTTCCCAAATAAATTCTTCCCTGAGAGATTCCTGCAATATAAAAAGAATTAAACGTTAGATTTTTTTTAGAAAGAAATGTGACAGGATGCTTTGCATAACGTCTTATAAAAGGA
>Ga0157370_10001323_pt1 | contig 30824 bp, 26 predicted proteins | sample C35metaG_FD_113463 | JGI IMG/M metagenome (GOLD analysis project Ga0157370, IMG submission 113463) | Corn rhizosphere microbial communities from Kellogg Biological Station, Michigan, USA - C3-5 metaG | ecosystem: Host-associated > Plants > Roots > Rhizosphere > Soil | place: USA: Michigan...
ATTGGAAGGCGACAGCACGCGTTGCTACTCGAGTTGCCAGAAGACGGCCTGACAGTCGACGGCGATATGATGCGGCTCGAGCAAATCGTGACGAACCTGCTGGGCAACGCGATCAAGTACACCCCTGCCGGCGGTCGCATTCGACTTTCGCTCGAACGCGATAAGGACGATGCCGTACTGACCGTTGCCGACAACGGTATCGGGATGACCGCTGAGTTTATCCCTACGATTTTCCGGCTCTTTGTTCAGGCGGAGCGAACGACCGATCGCCGGGGCGGCGGTCTTGGGCTCGGCCTGACGCTGGTGCGGCGGCTCGTTGAACTGCACCACGGATCGGTGCGTGCTTCCAGTGAGGGGCTCGCTCGCGGCAGCAGCTTTGTCGTCCGGCTTCCGGCATTGCCCCCGGGCGCCGCACCGCAATGCTCGCCGAACACCAGTCGATCCGCGGCAGGGCCGACTACTACCCACCGGATTCTGGTCGTCGACGACAATATCGACGCCGCGGAAAGCAGCGCCGCGGTGTTGCGGCTCGACGGACACGCGGTACATGTGGCCTGCGATGGGCCAGCCGCGTTGCGCAGCGCGGAGGATTTTCGCCCCGATGTGGTACTGCTCGACATTGGCCTGCCCGGAATGGACGGGTACGAGGTCGCACAGCGGTTACGGGCGATACCGGCTCTGGCCGATGTCGTCTTAATCGCGCTGAGCGGGTATGGCGGGGAACAGCATGCCGACCGGTGCCAGCGGGCGGGTTTCGATTGTCAGGTAGTGAAGCCAACCGATCTTGAACAGATCAATGCGTTAATTGAGTCATGCCGCAACAGGCGCACGCCTGCCGATAATGCATCGTGAGCGGCGCGCCTGGGTCATACACCCCTTACTTTCGACCTTAACTCGGAATCGGCATAGTAGAAATGCTGGCCAACGCCCCCCGCAGCGCCTGCCCCAGCTGCAACTGCGCAAGGCGCGCGGCGCGTATCGCCCCGCCCATGCTGATGAATCCGTGCGCCAGCCCGTGATACTCGACGACCATGACGTCGTTGCCGGCTTCGCGCAGACGCTCACCATAGGCAAGTGCTTCATCGCGCAGCGGATCGTAGGTCGCCACCTGCAGCAGCGCAGGAGGCAAGCCGGACAGATCGTTCGCGAAGAACGGCGCCGCTGACGCGTCGCGCGGCGGGTGATCGCTGCCGAAGTAATGGCGGTTGAAAAACTCGATACTGCGCGCAGTCAATGTCGGCCCGCCGGCATACGTCGTACGCGACGCAAACTCGCCGAGCGTACCTGCCGCGGCCGGGGGATAGACGAGCCCTTGGAACACGACCGCGGGCCCCTTGTGTTCGCGCGCCAGCAAGCACACCACCGTCGCAAGCAACGCACCCGCACTATCGCCCGCCACGGCTAGACCCCCACCGCCCGGCGCCAGCGTCGCGAGACGAGCCGCGGCCCATTGGAGCCCGGCCCACGCATCCTCTACCGCAGCCGGATACGGATGCTCGGGCGCCAATCGGTAATCGACAGAGACGACCGTCGCGCCGCTATCGTCGCAAAGGCACCGGCACACGTTGTCATATCCGTCGAGATCGCCAAGGACGAAACCGCCGCCGTGATAATAGACGACGACTCCGCGCGGCGACTCGCGCCGGGATCGATAGACACGCACTGATAAAGGACCGCCAGGCCCCTCGATCGTCTCGTTTTCGACTGCGACGTCAGCGGGTGCGACGTCGCTCGCCGCAAGGATGTGCCGATACAGCGCGCGCGCCCCGTCAAGCGGCAGGTCCGCCAAATCGGGCACGCCGGCCGCGCCCGCTTGCGCGACGATGAATTGAAGAGTCTTGTCGAGTGCCATGGGGGAAATAGACGGTGAGAGGTTCGTTTATCGAATACGACATAATAGTTATGTCACATATCTATATTAAGTGAACCGCGCCACCGTCATATCGGTATAAACGCGCATCGCACGCAGGGCGTCATTCCGGCGCCGCGTCCTCGCGAATCAGTTTTGCACCGAATAGGCGCGAGCGCGCCGCCTGGTCCTTGAGCGCATTCTCGAGATTGCGGTGTGCGATGCGCGCATGCTCGCGCATCAACGCTTCGGCGCGCGCACCTTCGCGACGTTCGATCGCATCGAGCACCGCACGATGCTGCGCCTGCGCGACGACGAGCACTTGATAGGCATCGCGTGCGACCGCCTGCACCTCGACGAATCCACTCGGCGACGCAAACGGCAGGGCCACGGCCTTGGCGAGCTGCCGCTCGACCACACGGCTGCTGCATGCCGACGCAAGCAATCGATGAAACCGTTCGTTGAGCTCGACATAGCGCGAGAACTTTGCCTCGCTCATTTTCGGGGAAGCAAGCAAGACGTCGATCTCGCCGACGCATTCGTGCCACGCGGCCATCAACGACGGCTCCACGCCGCGCTCGGCTGCAAGCCGCGCAGCCATGCCTTCAAGCGTGCCGCGCAGTTCGATCGCGTCGTACACCTCCGCGCGGCTGAAAGAACGCACCGCATAGCCGCCCGACGGCACGGCATCGAGCAATCCCTCGTCCTGCAGCCGCATAAGTGCAGCGCGTACGGGCGTACGCGACATGCCGAGGCGATCTACGGTCCATAGCTCGGTAATGCGTGCGCCAGGCGCCAACTCGCCGGCGAGGATCAACTCGCGCAGTCCCAATTGCGCCTTCACCGTTTGCGACGCGCCGGAGGAGGCCCCGGCATCGCCCGATGTTTCGTCGAATGACTCCATTCGAATCCTCGTTCCCGTGCTTGTGCTTCATCCCATGCGGGGTGCCCCTCGTTCTTTCAAAGATCGAGTACCAGCATCGGCGATTTCGACCGCGAACAACACGGCAAAAACCGATCGTTTGCGGCCTTCTCTTCGTCCATCAAGTAGACATCCCGATGATCGGGCTCGCCCGCGAGCACGCGCGTGAGGCAGGTGCCGCATACGCCCTGCTCGCACGAAGTCTGGACCTCGATGCCTGCCTGCGCGAGCGCTGCGACGACGGTTACGTTCGGCTCGACATCGATCACCCGCCCGCTGCTCGACAGCTTCACCTGAAATGCGCCGCCGCCCGCGTGATCGAACTGCGCGGCAAAAAACTCGCGATGCACATTGGCGTCGTCCCAGCCGGCGGCCTTAGCGGCCTGCATCGTCGCGACGATGAAACCGGACGGGCCACACACGTAGAGATGCGTGTCGGAGTGAGGGTGCGCGAGCAACGTATCCAGATCGAGCCGCTCGCTGTCGCTATCGCTCGCGTCGTCGAAGTATAGATGAACGCGCCCCGCGAAACGCGGCTCGGCGAGCCGGTCGCGAAACGCGGTGCGCGCTGCGCTGCGTGTGCAGTAGTGCATCTCGAACGCGGCACCCGCATGATCCAGAGCCTCGGCCATCGATACGATAGGCGTCACGCCGATGCCGCCCGCCAGCAGCACCGAATGGCGCGCATGGGCATGCAGCGGGAAGTGGTTCTTCGGCTCGCTGATCTCGAGCCAGTCTCCCTCCTCAAGCGCATGCATCGCGATCGATCCACCGCGCGATTGCGCGTCGCGCAGCACTGCAATCAGATAGCGATGCGATTCGAGCGGATCGTTGCACAGCGAATACTGCCGAACGAGCCCATCGCCCAGCGTGACGTCGATGTGCGCGCCGGCGGAAAATGCGGGCAGCGGCGCACCGTCGGCACGCACGAGTTCGAGCGCGCAGATATCGGTGGCCACGGCGAACTTGCGGGTGATTTTGACTTGCATGATCGATCTCACGAATCGGTGGCGACGGCCGTCAGCTGCTGCGCCATCAGGCGATCGAGCACCCGGCGCGACTGCACGCCGCCGGCATCGATGTTCAGCTTCAAGAGGTTGCGTTCGGGATAGTCGAGCAGATTGCGCTGCTGCGCTTCAAGCATCGCGAGATCTTCGGAGAAGATCTTGCCCTGGCCTTCACGGATGCGCTCCGTGAGCGCAGCATCGCCCGGGCGGAAATTGCGGGCCATGCCCCAGAAGTACCAGATCGATGTCTCGGTCTCGGGTGTAATGAAATCGACGACGATGCTCGACGCCTTGTGCCGCGCATCCGCGTGATAGCCGCCGTGCCCCGCGTGCGCGACGCCGACCTCGATCAGTACGTGGCTCGGCGGCGTGAAGCGGCAGATCTGCCAGCGATCGCAGGGGACGTCGTCCGCGAGTCCGTTGCCGCGCAGGGCCGATGCCCAGAAAGGCGGCGGCATGATGTTCTCCATGAACCGGCTCGTGATGACGGTATCGCCTTCGACTTGGGTCTGCGGCGCCGCGTCTTCGATCTCCGCCTGCCCGATGCTCGACGCATGCACGTACGTCTCATGCGTGAGGTCCATCAGGTTATCGATCATGAGCCGATAATCGCACGCGATGTGGTACAGCCCGCCCCCGTAGGCCCATTCGGGACTGTCGGCCCATTCGAGTGGGTGGATCTTTTGCGGATCGGCGAGCGTGACATCGCCCGGCCAGACCCAGATGAAACCGTAACGCTCCACCGCAGGAAATCGGCGTGTGGCCGGGAAGCCCCCTACGCGCTGGCACGGCATCGATACGCACTTGCCGTCGACGCCGACCGTGAGGCCGTGATAGCCGCAGATCAGTTGACCGTCACGAACGAAGCCCAGCGAAAGCGGCGCGCCACGATGCGGACAGAAATCCTCGAGCGCGGCAACGGCGCCATCCGGCCCGCGAAACAAGACCATACGCTCGCTGCAAATGCGCCTGCCGAGCGGCTTCTCCTCGATCTCGTCAGGCGTGCAAGCCACGTACCAAGCGTTCTTCAAAAACATCGGGCCACTCCATTGATGTATACAATGCGTCATAAGATGACGGGTCTGGCGGCATCCGATCAAGCCTATCACTCAAAGAATCGTCGCCAAAATTGGGGGTTTTTGCACAACGCCAGACCGACAAACCGGCCCAACGGTGGGCTCGGACGACGTTGATTGTATACAATCACAAAGAGATCGCCAGCCCAGAAATGCGCGACTCGGGTAAACGACTACCGACAGGCAGCCCTCTCAAGGCGTCTGCCAACCCACACACAGATCGACGGCAACGCCCTGCTCGTCGGCGAAACCGATAGTTGACTTATTTGTTATATGCTATAACTTTCTAGGGAAATAAAAACCGAAGCCGCACCGCACGGTCGGCCCGCGCGACGCACTCCCGCACAAGTCACGCGCAGCGGGCAGACCGTGCAGACAACAACGAAAACCCCTTCAAACCTGGAGACATCGAACATGGCAGACAGCCCGAATCACCCGCTTATCGATCACGATGTTTGGACCGGCCGCTTGTTCGGAGGCCCGGACGGCGCGTGGTATACGGCCGGCGAGACGCGTGACGTCGTCGAGCCCGCGACCGGCGAACGACTGACGAGGATCGGCCTCGCGCGTGCAACGGACGTTGCGCACGCCGCACGGTGCGCCGCTGCCGCACAGCCGGCTTGGGCCGCGCTCGCCCCACGCGATCGGGCCGCGATCATGCGTCGAGCGGCCGCTGCGCTCGAACGCAATCTCGAATCGGCGGCACGCTACATCGCTCGGGAAACCGGCGGCATCCTCGCCAAGGCTCAACTCGAAGTGGCCGAAGCCGCTACGCAGCTGCACATCGCCGCCGGGCTTCCGCTACAGCCCCAGGGTCTCGTGCTGCCGTCCGTCGCGGGGCGCACGAGCTACGCGCGGCGTGTGCCGCATGGTGTCGTCGGCGTGATTTCGCCCTTCAACTTCCCGCTGATCCTTTCCATGCGCTCAGTCGCGCCGGCGCTCGCGCTGGGCAATGCCGTCGTGCTCAAACCGGATCCGCAAACGCCGGTCAGCGGCGGCTTTCTGATCGCCCGAGCCTTTGAAGAAGCCGGGTTGCCGCCCGGCGTGCTGCAAGTCGTGCCTGGCGATGCGGATGCCGGCGCAGCCGTTGTCGAAGCACCGCAGGTGCGGATGATCGCTTTCACGGGCTCGACGGCCGCGGGCCGAAAAGTCGGCGAGCTCGCCGGCCGGCTGCTTAAAAAGGTCTCGCTCGAACTGGGCGGCAAGAACACGCTCATCGTGCTCGACGATGCGGATCTCGACATCGCCGCCAGCAACGCGGCATTCGGCGCGTTCTTTCATCAAGGGCAAATTTGCATGGCGACGGGCCGCATCGTCGCGCATCGCGCGATCGCCGCGGAGCTGACGCGGCGCCTCGTCGAGAAGGCCAACACGTTGCCCCTCGGAGACCCCGCAAGCGGCACCGTGGCGATCGGGCCGCTCATCAATGCGCGGCAACTGAACAACGTCGATTCGATCGTGCGCGCGTCGGTCGAAGCGGGCGCCGCGCTCGAGGCCGGCGGCACCTATGAGCGCCTCTTCTACAAGCCCACCGTGCTATCGAATGTGCGGCCCGGCATGCGCGCATTCGACGAGGAGATCTTCGGCCCCGTCGCCGTCGTCACCCCGTTCGATAGCGATGAGCAAGCCGTCGAGCTCGCCAATCAGTCCGAGTACGGTTTGGCCTGCGCCGTGATCGGCGCTTCGCTCGCGCGCGCCACGGCCATCGGCGAGCGGCTCAAGTGCGGCCTGCTCCACATCAACGGCCAGACGGTTGCCGACGAATGCGTGAATCCCTTCGGCGGACGCGGCGATTCCGGCAACGGTAGCAGCATGGGTGGGCCGTCCGACGCGGAGGAATACACGCAATGGCAGTGGGTGACGGTCAAGAGCGCGGCGGAGCGCACGCCGTTTTGAGCCGCTGCGGCGGCCGCGCGATGGAGTAATAAGCGGCCGCTGACGCTTTCACCGCAGTAGACGGTCTTACACGAGATTGGAGACGAAACAATGAAAATCAAAGCTGCGGTGGCCCGCAAGCAAGGCGCCCCGCTTTCGATTGAAACGCTGGAGCTCGAAGCACCGCGCGACGATGAAATCCTCGTCCGCGTGGTGGCGACGGGTGTCTGTCATACCGACGTCGTCGTGCGAGACGGCCTGATGCCGACACCCCATCCGGTCGTGCTCGGCCACGAAGGCGCGGGGGTCGTCGAACGCGTGGGACGCAACGTGCGCATAGTCGCGCCGGGCGACGCGGTCGTCATGACGTACGATTCGTGCGGCGGCTGTCCCGCTTGCGCCGCGCATGCGCAAAGCTATTGCCACGCGTTCTTCCCGCGCAATTTCTTCGCAACGCGCACGGACGGCACGAGTGCGCTATCAAAGGACGGTGAGCGAATCCACGGAAACTTCTTCGGCCAGTCGTCGTTCGCGACTCACGCGCTGTGCCATGAAAACAATATCGTCAAAGTACCTGCCGATGCCCCGCTCGAATTGCTCGGCCCGCTCGCGTGCGGCGTGCAGACCGGCGCCGGCGCCGTGATGAATGCGCTACGTGTGCCCCCGGGGGCTTCGTTTGCGGTGTTCGGCAGCGGTTCGGTCGGGCTCTCCGCCGTCATGGCGGCGCGGGTGGCCGGCGCGACGACGATCGTCGCGATCGACCTACACGATTCGCGGCTCGATTTCGCACGCAGCGTCGGCGCCACGCATACGCTCAATCCCGCGCGCGACGATGTGGTGGCCGCGTTGACGGCGTTGACAGGCTATGGCGTCGACTACGCGCTCGACACGACCGGCAACGCGAAGGTGATCCGCCAAGCAGCCGACAGCCTGGCGCCGCGCGGCACTTGCGGCATCCTAGGTGCGTCGGCATCGGGCACGGAGATCGCATTCGACGCGGTGCACTTCATGAGCGGGGGGCGGCGCGTGATCGGTATCGTAGAAGGCGAATCGACACCCGATACGTTCATCCCAACCCTCATCCGACTGCATGGGCTGGGCATGTTTCCGTTCGATCGCATGGTCAAGTTCTATCCCTTCGACGACATCAACGAGGCGATTGCGGATTCGCTCGAGGGAAGGACAATCAAGCCGATCGTGAGGATGGGGTAAACGAACGAAAACCGCCGCGCCATCATGGATGGCGCGGCGGTTTCGCACTCGGTTAATTGACGTTGCTCGGGCAGCGCGATCGAGGCGTCTTCGCCCGCAGCCTTCCTTTGTCGTCTTTCCCGCAACCTTCAGCGTGGCGGCATCCGTAAAGCGCCGTCGAGACGAATCACTTCACCGTTTAACGCGACGTTGCCGACGATATGCAACGCCAACTCCGCAAATTCCTCAGGCTTGCCGAGCCGCTTAGGAAAGGGAATCGAAGCCGCGAGCGACTGCTGCGTCTCTTCGGGCAGCGCATCGAGCAAAGGCGTTAGAAAGAGCCCCGGTGCGATCGTCATGACCCGCACGCCGAACTGGGCGAGATCGCGCGCAAGCGGCAACGTCAGCGAAACGAGCCCGCCCTTGGACGCTGCATACGCGGCCTGCCCGATCTGGCCGTCGAAGGCCGCGACCGATGCGGTACAAACAATGACGCCACGCTCGCCGTCGTCCAACGGCTGCGCACGCGTCATACGCGCCGCCGCCAGCCGGATCACATTGAACGTGCCGAGCAAGTTCACATTGACGACGCGCGCGAAATCTTCCATCGGCATCGCGCTGCCGTCGCGTCCCACGAGCCGCTTCGCCCCGCCGATGCCCGCGCAATTGACGAGTATCCGCGCCGTTCCGTGCGCGCGCTCCCCGGCATCGAGCGCCGCTTCGACCGAGGCGGCATCGGTGATGTCGCAGCGGACGGCCTGTGCCGCGCCACGCCCTAGCGCTTCGGCGAGTGCCCCAAGCGCCGCCGCATTGATGTCGAGCAGCGTGACGCGTGCGCCCGCGGCGACCAACGCGCGGGCCGTCTGCGCACCGAGTCCCGACGCCGCGCCCGTCACGAGTGCTGCCTGGCCTTTTATTTCCATCGATATCTCCCGTTCAAGCTCGAATGTGCCGATCGATCATGCGGCCGGCGACGGCGACGCACCGCCGAGCGCGAGCAGCTTCACGGCGTTGTCCTTGAGCAGCAACTGATGCACCTCGGGCTTGAACCCGGCCTTCTGAAAATCTTCCAGCCACCGGTCGGGACGAATCAGCGGGAAGTCGGAGGCGAACAGCATGCGTTCCTTCAAGAGCGTGTTGGCGTACTGGATGAGTTGCGGCGGGAAGTACTTCGGCGACCATCCCGACAAGTCGATATAGACGTTCGGCTTGTGCAGGCAGATCGACAGCGCTTCGTCCTGCCAGGGCCACGATGGATGGGCGATCACGACCGACATGTCCGGAAAATCCGCGGCGACGTCATCGAGATAGATCGGCTCGGAATACTTCAGGCGCAAACCACCGCCCCCGGGCATGCCGCTGCCGATGCCGGAATGCCCGCTGTGAAATACCGCAGGCAGCCCGTATTCGGCGATGACCTCATACAGCGGATAGGCCATCCGGTCGTTCGGGTAAAAGCCCTGCACGGTCGGATGAAATTTAAAGCCGCGCACGCCGCATTCTTCGATGAGACGTCTGGCCTCGCGCACCCCCATCTTCCCTTTATGAGGATCGATGCTCGCAAAGGCGATCATGATGTCGCGGTTGTCCGCGGCGAACTCGGCGATCTCTTCGTTCGGAATCCGGCGGCGTCCCATTTGGCTTTCCGCATCGACGGTAAACATGACGAAGCCGATCTTGCGCTCGCGATAGTAGGCGATCGTTTCGGGAATCGTCGGGCGCCGCCCCTGGCGCAGCACGGTACCGAAATACTTGTCGGCCGCATCGTCGAATTCCTTACCGAACAGGTCCGGCGGCTGACAGCACGAGACCTCCGCGTGTACGTGCGTATCGATCGCGATCAAGTTGTCGATGTCCATGCGCTCCTCTCCTCAATAACGCGTCTGACTAGAATGGCGGCATTGCCGGCGCGCCGCATAACGCCTGTCTAGTCTCTAGTGGCGCGGCAGCCAGATCGGCAGCGCCCCGCTGCCGGCATGCAGCGCGTGAACCATCGCCGCGCGCTGTGTCAGCACGACGCGCTGATTGATCGACCCTTTGTCCGTGACCTCGCCGGTTGCGAGCGAAGGCGGCGGGTCGAGCAGCGCGGCGCGCGCCACGCGGTTCGCGCTGCCGGTGCCTTCGGCATAGAGCCGATCGAGCATCGTCTGAAATGCCTCGACTACGCGCGCATGGGCGAAGACCTCTGCCGCATCGGCTTGCGGTAGCTGCGCAAGCGCACGGCAAGCCGACAAGTTCGGAACAATCAATACGCCGATCTCGTCGCGGTCGTGACCGGTGATGACGGCGTCCGCAACGTATGGGCTGCCCACGGCGATCACCCGCTGCCGCAATGGGCCGACACTCACCCATGTGCCCGTGGTCAGCTTGAAGTCTTCGGCCACGCGCCCGTCGAAGACAAAGCCGCGGCTTGGATTTGCGGGGTCGAGCCAGCGCACCGCGTCGCCCGAGCAAAAGAATCCCTCTTCGTCGAACGCTTGCTCGGTCTGTTCCGGTGCGCGCCAGTATCCCGGTGTGACGTTCGGCCCGCGATAACGCACCTCCAGCTTGCGGCTCACGCCCTCGCCGATCGGCACGAGCTTCAGCTCGATACCGGGCAGCGGCACGCCGATCTGGCCGGCGCTCACCTCGGTCTCGACGATCATCATGGCGGACGGGGCCGTCTCGGTCATGCCAAGCCCCGTGTTCATGACGATCCGCTCCCCGCAATGCGCGACTGCGCTCGCATGCAGCCGGTCCCACACGGGCTGTTCGAGCGCCGCGCCGGCGTAGAACTGCATGCGCAGCCGCGCATAGAAGCGCTCGCGCAACGCGGCGTCGCCTTCGAGGGCACGCGCGATTTCTTCCCATCCTTTCGGCACGTTGAAATAGACCGTCGGCGAGATCTCGCGCAAATTGGCAAGCGTGGTCGCCATGCCGTCGGCCGTGGGCTTGCCGTCGTCGATGTACAGCGTGCCGCCGTGAAACAGCGTGAGCCCGAAGTTCTGATTGCCGCCGAAGGTGTGATGCCATGGGAGCCAATCGAGGAAGACGGGTGGCGTCTCGGCGAGGAACGGCCATGCCGCCGTCTCCATCGCGAGATTGCTCGACCACATCCGGTTCGTATTGATCACGCCCTTGGGCATCTTGGTCGAGCCCGATGTGAACAGGAACTTGACGATCGTATCGCCCCCCGTTGCAGCGCGCGCACTGTCGATTGCCGGTGTCGGGCGGGTGCCGAGCAGGGCAGCCAACGTCGTGCATGCGCGCCCGGCCGGCGCGCCATCGCTCACGACGAGCTCAGTGCCCTCGGGGACCGCTTCGGCAACCGCGGCCGAAAAGCGAGTGCCGTCATCGGCGAAAACGAGCCCCGGCGTGATCAGCGAGACGATATGGCGCAGCTTGCCGAAGCTTTTGTCGAGCAGGCAATAGGCCGGCGAGATCGGCGCGTAAGGCACACCCGCGCACAAGCAGCCGAGCACGAGAAGTGCATGCTCGATCGAATTGCCCGACAGAACCGCTACCGGCCGCTCGGCGCTGAGCCCGCGCGCAAGCAATGCCTCTCCGATGCTGCGCGCGGCGGCTGCGGCTCGCGCATAGCTCAAGTGTCGCCACTGCCCGTCCGCCCCTCGACGTGCGATGAAGGTCCGTTCGGGCGCGGCAGCCGCGTGTTCGAAGAGCCGATCGATCACGCGCTCGGGATACGGCGGGAGCGGTGTGCTCGAGCGCACGCGCAAGCTGCCGTCGCGGCTTCCGGTTACTTCGAGCGGGCCAACGCCGAACTGCACGCGTCGATAGGGGTGAGCTGCCATCGAACGTCTCCTTCCATCGTGCTCTTAACCGCGGTCTAACCGACCGTCTTGTCGAGCGAATTGACTGATATGCTGCGCGACGGTGCGGGTCGCACACACTGCATTCGAACCTGCGCGTTTATTTGGGCCACACTCGGGCCGAGCGATGTTCCAGAAAGTCGGCCAGACGATCTTGCGTTTGAGGATCGCTCAAGGCCACCGAAGCCATCAGCGATTCGGTCAAAAGGCCGTCTTGGATCGATTGATCAGCGATGCGGGGCAATACCTGCGTAACCGCATAATTCGTAGTGGGCGAATTTTGCGCGATACGCTCGGCCAGTTCGCGGGCCTTAGCGAGCCCCTCGCCGTTGCCGACGAGGTACTGCGCGATGCCGGCGTCGTAGCCTTCCTGCGCATCGTAGACACGCCCGGTCAGCATCATGTCGGTCATACGGGCCACGCCGATAAGCCGCGGCACGCGGACGGACGCCCCCCCGCCCACGAACAATCCGCGGCTGCCTTCGGGCAACGCGAAGAACGTCGAGGCCTCGGCCACCCGCACGTGGCACGCCGAGGCGAGCTCCAAACCACCGCCAATGGTGGCCCCTTTCAACACCGCGACCACGGGGGCCCGGCCGAACTGAATCTGTTCGAATGCGGCATGCCACATGCGCGAGTGATGCATCGCTTCGACGGTGCTGCGCTGGCGCATCTCCGCGAGATCGAGCCCCGCGCAAAAATGATCGCCCTCGGCGTGGAGCACAATCGCTCGAACGGTATCCGGCATGGCTTCGAAGGCCCGGCGCAGCTCCGCCACGAGAGGGTCGCTGATCGCGTTACGTTTCGAAGGCCGGTTCAAGCAAACGAACGCCAAAGCGTCGGCAAACTCCACCTTCAGGAATTCGTACGAGGGTTGCATCATGTCTACCACCACGCGGTTGTCCGTTGCCAATGGAAATAGTTATATCACATAACTACATGGGGTGGCAAACGATTGTGGGGAATGGGTCGGGCCGGCGAAAAACGCACGGGTGCGCGTGCTATGATCGCCGCGTTTATTCCCCTGTTTCTACTACCGTCCGCCTACCCCCATGCCTTTGATGCTGCCCTCTTCCGACGACGACGACGCAAGCGAGCAGACGGACCAATCCGCGCTGCTCGAACTCGTCGGCTATAACATCCGGCGCGCCTATCTCGTCATTCAGGCGTTGTTCGACAAGGAGATGGAAAAGCACGACTTGCGGCAAGCCGAATTCGCCGTGCTGTCTGTCGTGAGGGGAAACCCCGGCATCAATCAACGCGCGCTTGCCGATGCGCTCGCGGTTGCACCGCCGAACCTCGCGACGCTGCTCGACCGCTTGGAAGCACGGGGGTTGTTGGCGCGCCAGCGCAGCACCGAGGACAAACGAGTGCAACATGTGACGCTGACGACGCAAGGTGTGCGGCTCTATGGCCGGGCACTGAAGGCGGCTGCCGTTGCCGATGGCATGGCGCTGGAGCGGCTCAGCGAACCCGAGCGCGAGCAGTTGAAGGCGCTGTTGCGCAAGATATTCGTGCAATAGCAGCCGCGGGGGGCGCGGCGAGCCATACGCCGCCGCGCTTTCGCCTGCGTTCGATAGCGTGAGCGGCCGGGTCAGAAGCGCGTCTGCAAGCCGATGCGGCCGATCAATTGCGAGGGGCTGCTCGAAGCAACCATGACGTCGTTGATCTGTGCATTCCCGCCCGCATTGGCCCGCTGATAGACCGCCGCGACATAGACGTTCGTCCGCTTGGAGAAGTTGTATTGCACCTCCGCCGTCAATTGGTGCGCGTGGTTATTCTCGACGACATGATTGCCTTTCATGTACGAATAGACGCCGCTCACGAGCCATGGGCTGTTGAACGAGTATGCCGCGCCCACCTCCGCCTGCCACACGCTTGCCCCATTCAGTTCGTTGCGCACGGTCGTAAAAAGCGCCGTGGTCACCAGCCTGCCGAGGTGGTAGTGGGCGCCGACACCCCAGTTGCGAACGCTGTCCTGAATGCCGCCGACATCGGTTTTCGTAAGCGTGTAGGCCGCATTCGCGCCGAACGGGCCATTGAGGTAATTGAGCCCGAAGCTTTGCGCATTGCCCGCGCCGATCGAACCGGCCACGTTGCCGAATCCGTACATCACGCCGGCGGAAAAACCGCCGAAGGTCGGGCTCAAATACTTAACAGCGTTCTGCACGCGCTCGCCGGCCATACGGTCCCAGTCGAAGGCGCCCGTCGGGTTATTCGGCAAAGCCAGTCCCGCGAACGGCCCGTTACGGAAGTCGTAGACGCCTTGGGCGTAGAACGCCGCATCGTCGAAACCGAAGAACAACGAATCGACCATGAAGTCGTATTGGTTGCCAAGCGTCAGGCGCCCCCATTTCTTATCGTCGAGTCCGACATAGGCATTGCGCCCGAATAGGCTTTGTCCGGGCATGAACGAACCCGATCCCAACTGAAACTGGTTCGTCAAATCGAATACCGCGGTGAGCCCGCCGCCCAGATCCTCTCTACCGTCGATCTTCAGCAGATTCGGCACCTCGATGCCGTCGTCGAACTTGACGATGCGCTTGCCGCCTTGATTGCTGATGTAGGACACGCCGCCGTCGATCAATCCACTCAACGTCACGTTGCTCTGCGCGAATGCGTGAGTGGCGAACAGCATACCGGCCGCCGCGAAAACTGCTTTGCGCTTCATCGAAAATCTCCTTGCCTGATCGGCGAGTCCCCGCGGTCGTTGCCGCGGGGTGGTTTGGTATGAATCAAGCGGCGTCGCGTGAAGCGACGAAGGTGCCGTCCGCGGCGGCTCGCTTGCGTGGCGCCGTCTCCATGAGAAAGACCGATACCACTGCGCCGCCCACCAATCCGGCAAGCGCAAAGTCGAGGGTGACGGGCAGGCCGAAATGCTGCGCAATGTAGCCGGCAATCACGGGGGCGAGGCCGCCGCCGAAAATCTCGCCGGTTCCGGACACGAGCCCGACCGACGACGCGACGAGCCCAACGGGCGCCGCCTCCGTGGCAATGGGCCCGCTCAGGAGACCCAGTAGCCCCAGCGCGAACACGGAGATGCCGAACAGCAGGACGAACAGAAGCCGCGGGTTAGCCCCCGTATGGGAGAAGACATAGAGCAGCACGGCGGCGCAGATGAACGAGATAACGGCCGAGGTGCGGCGCCCGATGAAATCGGACACCCCCGCGATGCCGAACGAACCGATGAAGCCTCCGAAGCCGATCGCCGACACCACGAAGCCCATGCTTTGCGTGTCGAGGTGAAGCACTTCGACGAGATAGGTCGGTACCATCGCGCTCACCACGAAGATCCCCGCCATGGCGCAGAGAATGGCGAGCGTCGCGAGCAAGACGTTGCGGCTACGGAAGAGCTCGGTCCAGCGCGCTTTGACATGCGCGAGACCGGGGTGCGGCAGTTCGTTTCGCGGATGCTCGCGCAGCATCAGCGCGATCAACACGGCAACGATCAGCCCAGGCACTGCCGAAATCATGAAGACCCAATGCCACGACGGCACGACGCGCAGCAGTTGGGTCGCGATGATCGGCGCGAAGCCGAGCCCGAGCAGCGAAAACATGCTCAGTTGCAGCCCTTGGTTGAAGCCGCGCCGCGAAGGCAGCGACGCCTCGCCGGTGGCCGCGACGCTCGCCGGCGTGAACGCGCCTTCCGCGACACCCATGACGGCCCGGATCAGCATGAGGCTTGCGAAGCTCGCGGCGAGGCCGGACAGGCTAGAGAGCAACGAGAAAGCGACCATCGTGACGACGAGGATCTTCTTGCGGCCGAGGCGGTCCGAAACAGGTCCCATGGCGATCGCCCAAATACCCCAGGCAACACTGAGAATGCCGATGAGACTGCCGAGCTGCTGAAAATTGAGCCCCAGGTCGTGCATCATGTGAGGAAAGAGCGGTGCGACGATCCAACGATCCAGGCCCACTAGGCCGAACCCTAGCGCGAGAAGAATCAACGTCTTGCGCTCATTGGCTGTGTCGTGCCGTAAAGGCGTGCTCATAAAGGTAGTCTCCGATTGTTGCCGCTGTCGATATAGTTATTTTCAATATTCGTTATGAAGCATAACTTATACGTCGACGATTGCAAGCACGCGTCGCTAGGGGAAAACACGGAAGTGCTTGCGCAGCCACGCGACGAGCGGCGCGACGGTGCTCGTCTACGGGCAGACGGAGGTGACGCGCGATTTGATGGCGGCCCGCGCCGCGCGCGGCGCGACGACCATCTACGAAGCGCGCAACGTTCGATTGCATGACGTCGACGGCAATGCGCCTCGCGTCACGTTCGAGCAACACGGCGAGACGGTGACGCTCGAATGCGATTACATCGCCGGCTGCGACGGCTTTCACGGGGTATCGCGCAGTGCGATCCCCATTGATCGGCTCACGCAATACGAGCGCGTCTTTCCGTTCGGCTGGCTGGGGTTGCTCTCCGATACACCGCCCGTGAGCCCCGAATTGATCTATGCCCATGATCCACGCGGCTTTGCGCTGTGCAGCCAGCGTTCGAGCACGCGCAGCCGCTACTACCTGCAGGTGCCGCTGACCGAAAAGGTCGAAGATTGGACGGACGAGCGCTTCTGGGTTGAACTCAAAGCGCGGCTGCCGGTGGACGTGGCCGATACACTTGTCACCGGTCCTTCTCTGGAAAAAAGCGTGGCGCCGCTGCGCAGCTATGTGGTCGAACCGATGCAATACGGCCGGCTGTTTCTTGTGGGCGACGCCGCGCATATCGTTCCGCCCACAGGCGCCAAAGGGCTCAACCTCGCCGCAAGCGACGTCGGCACACTGTATCGAATTCTTCGTGGCGTATACGAGGACGGACGGACCGATTGGCTCGACAGGTATTCCTCGATCGCGCTGCGCCGTGTTTGGAAAGCCGTTCGCTTTTCGTGGTTCATGACGAATTTGCTCCACGAATTCCCGCAGCGCGATGCATTCGATACGCAAATGCAACGCGTCGCCTACGCGTACTACACGAGTTCGGAGGCGGGGCGCAGGACGATCGCGGAGAACTATGTCGGCCTGCCTCATGAGGCGATCGAATAGCGGACACCGGGTCGTCGACCGGTTCAGGCGTGCGGCTCCGGTACGAGAAATGCTGCATACGGTGCCGCGACCGCATCGGGAGAAGGTCATGAACCGCCGCCTGCGCTTCTATGCTGCGCCGAGCGTCATTCGGAAAGCAGCACTCGTCTCCGTCCTCGCCGCTGTGTGCTCGTCTTGCAGCGGTGGAAGCGGGTCGTCGGACGGCGCCGGCGCCGGCAGCGCGGGCGCAAGCGGCGGCTCGGACGGCCCAGGCAGTGCAAGCGCGGCTTCCGCGGCCGATGTGCTGACCTACCACAACGATATGGCCCGCACGGGCCAATACCTGGCCGAAACCACGCTCACGCCCGCCAATGTCAATGCGGCTCATTTCGGCAAAGTGGCGTTTCTTGCAGTCGACGGCAAAGTCGATGCGGAACCGCTTTACGTGAGCCATGTCTCGATCAACGGCGCGGCGCACAACGTGGTGTACGTCGCGACGGAACACGATAGCGTCTACGCCTTCGACGCCGATACCCACGCGAAACTCTGGCAGCGCTCGCTGCTCGGCAGCGGCGAGACGACGAGCGACCGGCGAAACTGCAGCCAAATCACACCGGAAATCGGCATCACGTCGACACCGGTCATCGATCGCTCGCGTGCAGCGAATGGCGTGTTGTACGCCGTCGCGATGAGCAAGGATTCGAGCGGCGCGTACCACCAACGGCTGCATGCGCTCGATCTCGCCGGGGGCGCAGAAGCGCTCGGCGGCCCGAAGGAGATCACGGCCACCTATCCCGGCAACGGCGCCAATAGCACGAACGGCGTCACCGCATTCGACCCGAAGCAATATGCCGAGCGTCAAGCCCTGGCGCTCGTGAACGGGAAGGTCTACCTCGCATGGACGTCGCACTGCGACCAAGGCGTCTACGCGGGCTGGGTGATGGCGTATAGCGCCGATACGCTCGCGCAAACGAGCGTTTTGAACCTCACGCCGAACGGCAGTGAAGGATCCGTTTGGATGAGCGGTGCAGGGATGGCATCGGACGGCGCATCGCTCTATTTTCTCGACGCCAACGGTACGTTCGACACGACGCTGAACGGAAACGGGTTCCCTTCGAACGGCGACTTCGGCAATACATTCCTGAAGCTGGCGACGTCGCCGAGGCTCGCCGTCGCCGATTATTTCGCGCCGTTCGACACGGTCACGCAATCGGATCAAGACATCGATCTCGGTTCGGGCGGCGCATTGGTGCTGCCCGATTTCGTCGATGCAAACGGCACCACGCGGCATCTCGCCGTCGGCGCGGGCAAGGACGCGAAGATATACGTCGTCGATCGCGATTCGATGGGCAAGTTCAACCGCACGCGCAACGAGATTTGGCAGGAGATCGACGGCCAGCTCGGCGGCGGGGTGTTCGGCATGCCGGCGTACTACGGCGGGGTCGTGTATTACGGCGCGGTCGGCGACAACCTGAAGGCCTTCCCCATTGCGTCGGCTCGGCTCGCCACAATGCCGAGTTCGAAAAGCCCCGGTACGTTCCCCTATCCCGGCGCGACCCCGAGCATCTCGGCGAACGGCACGCAGAACGCGATCGTCTGGGCCGCGGAGAACGGCAGCACCGGTGCGCTGCACGCGTTCAACGCCAGCAACCTCGCGCAAGAGCTCTACAACAGCAATCAGTCGGGCACGCGCGATACGTTCGGCGCGGGCAACAAGTTCATCACGCCGATGATCGCGCACGGGCAGGTATATGTGGGGGCAACGAACGGCGTCGCGGTATTCGGGTTGTTGCCCTAGGCGCGCTTCCGAGAATGCAGTGTTCGCTCGAGGGGGAGTTCCACCTCTGGCCGGCTTAAGGCGTCCGTCACAAGGCAAATGTAAAATCCGGGTTTCGCCTTGCGTAGAAGCGGCTCGCCGCCATGCTCGGCTCATAACCGGAACAACGCCCCATGCACCAACGCAACCGCCTGGAAAAGCTGCTCGAGTTCTCTCTGTTCAAATCGCGCTGGCTACTTGCACCGTTTTATGTCGGCCTAGTGATTTCGCTGATGATGCTGCTGGTAGCGTTCGTCGGTGAGCTCCTCCACGGGTTGACGGGCCTATTTCAGGCCACGCCCGAGCAAATCATTCTCGCGACGCTCGGTCTAATCGATCTTTCCCTCGCGGCTAATCTCGTCGTCATCGTCATTTTTTCCGGCTACGAGAACTTCATCTCCAAGATCGACACGGGCGGCAACGAAGACCGCCCGAGCTGGATGGGCACGCTCGATTTCTCGGGATTGAAGATGAAGCTGATCGGCTCGATCGTCGCGATCTCGGCCATCTCACTGCTGCGCGCGTTCATGAGCCTGACCGAGCAGGACGTCTCGCTGGATGAGCCGCGCCTGCGCTGGCTCGTCGTCTTGCATTTGACCTTCATCGTCTCGGGCGTACTGTTCGCGACGATGGATTGGATCGCCGCTCGCTCCGAGAGTCATTGAGAAGGCGCGATGGCCTGCGGTGCGCTGTAGTGCGTGGGGACGATGCATACCTGGTTGCGGCCCGCGTGCTTGGCGTCGTACAGCGCCTGATCGGCTTCGGCCACGAGCGGCGCGGCGCCCGTGAGCCCGTCGGCTGCGACGCAGCCGCCCACGCTCACCGTCACACTCAATGTGCCCGCCGCCACCTCGAGCGCGGAGCCCTCGATGGCGACGCGGATCTTTTCGGCCACCACCGCAGCGCCGGCCTCGTCGCAATGCGGCAGGATCACAATAAACTCCTCGCCGCCGTAGCGACCCAGGATGTCGCTGTTGCGCAGCTGCGGCGATACGGTCGCCGCGATATTGCGCAGCACGGCGTCGCCCATCGGGTGGCCGTAGGTATCGTTGATGCGCTTGAAGTGGTCGATGTCGAACAGCAGCACGGCAAACGCGTCATGATGACGTGCCCAGCTGTTGTACTCCGCCTGCAGCCGGCGATCGACGTGGCGGCGGTTATAAAGGCCCGTCAACGCGTCGCGCTCCGACGAATCGCGCAATGCATCGAGCGCGACTTCGCGCTCTTTCCACGCGACAGCCAATTCGGTGACATCCGCAATCGTGACGCACACGGCGACGACTTCGCCCGCTTCGATGAGCGGCATGAACGCGCAGTCCTGCTGCATGAGATCGAGCGAGCCCGTGATCGGGCAGTCGTGCTCGAACGGCAGCAACCATGGCCGGTGCTGCCACGAAGAGAACGAGCCGCTGCGCAGTAAAAAGACGGTATCGAATTTGCGCTTGAGCCACGCGCGCGGTAAATCGGGAAAGCAATCGAAGAAGTTGCACCCGAGCGCCTGCGGGGCGGCCAGGCCGCTATGTTCGTCCATGAAGCGATTCCACAACACGATGCGGTAATCGCGATCCACGGCGAAAATGCCGAGCCCGACGCGTTCGAGCGCGAGCTCGCTCAAGCGAGCGGTGCCAGGAATGTCCATCTGCTACGTCCCATCTGCTACTGCTTCACATCGAACTCAAAGATTGGCGAGAAAACCGTCGAGCGCCGCCGCGAGCGATTGCACTGCCTTGGCCGTCATCAGCGTGAGCAAGTGCGAGCCGAACACGCCATCCTCGGTTTGCAAGTTGACTTCAAGCAAGAGCGCCCGATCCCACGGCAGCTTCGACGGATGCAAGATGTCCTCGAGATCGAGGCGCTCGCCGATCAGCCGCGGCGGCGTAAACGTCGGTAGTTGCTCCAACTGCTCGAAAAGGCCGGTCAGGCACGCGCCCGCAATGAGATTGGCGATATCGGACAGCACCTCGGCGTCCGACATCTCCTCGTCGCTCGCTTCATTGTTCAGTTCGTCTTCCGCACGGAACACGAACTTCATATGCGCCGCGCTGCGGCTGTCGAACAGCGAGATCGCCTCGCCGGCAATCTCGCAGCGAAAGCTTTGACGCAGCGCCGTGACCGGTTCCGAAAAGTCGAGCATGTCGCGTACGGCCGACGGCAGCGTATCGGTGTCGACCATGCGGATACGCGGCACCGAAAGATGCACGAAGCGCCCGAGCAGCGCGGCAAGACGCGCGCCCGCTTGGCCCATGCCAATGTTCGCGATCTCTTGCAGCGCATCGCGCTGATCTTCGGAGAGAATAGGTTCACTCATACAATCCGTACTCTTTCAAGACGGGCAACAGCTTGGCATTCGTAATCGGCTTTTCGATGAAAGCGACGGCGCCGAGCGCCTTCACGCGCGCTTTCGCCTCGGGCTGAATATCGGCGGACACGACGATCACAAAGCTGTCGAGGCCTTCGGCGCGCACGGCCTCGAGTACCTCGAACCCCGTCATGCCCGGCATCGTCAAGTCGAGAAACATAATCGAAGCGCGCCCCTCGCGATACGCGGCAAGCGCCTCGCGGCCGTTGGCAGCTTGACTAATGTCGACGTCCCACGCTTCAGGCAAAGCGTTGATCAATAGCTTGCGGGCGAGCGTCGAATCGTCCACGACCAGTACAGGCAATCCCATTTCAGCAATTCCTTCATAACCACACTCGGGATATCGGCTTTCGGCAGCCAATTCTGAAGTACTCATAAACCCGGGGGACAAATCACTTTCAAACGCCGCAGGTTCGGGTGAAAACGTTTCATTTCGTAAGACTTCGGCATAACTCCGCTCTCCCGGGTTATGGGGTCAGTTTATCTAGGACGCGCAGCGCAACGGCCCTGAGGTTGTTCGATGGGCGCGGTTTCTAAACGTACGCACACTTTGTCAGCTAAAAATGGCGCCCATCGCGACTACCGTTTGTTATAATCCGATCACACGTCCGCTATAAAAGTAACTTACTGAATACGCCTTCCGGCACCCTCGCGGCGCTCTCACGGAACTCATGGTCAAAACCGATCGCCTGCGCGCCTTAGCCGATGCGCTCGCCAAGCACAGCGTCATGCGGCTGCGCGATGCCGCTGCATTGCTCGGCGTGTCTGAAATGACGGTGCGGCGCGATATTGCCGCGAATTCCGAACGCTTTACGTATCTGGGCGGCTATATCGTCAGCGCCGCCAACGTGCCGAACGCGGCCGGCTATTCGCTCGAACAAGAGCAGGATCACTTCGCGCAGGCCAAGGCGCAAGCGTCGGCGTATGCGGCGCAACTCATGCTCGACAGCGAAACGATCTTCATCGATTGCGGCACAACGCTGACCACCCTCGCACGCCTGATTCCCGCCGACATCCAACTGACGGTCCTGTGCTACTCGCTCAATATCGCCGAGATTTTGCGGCGCATGCCGAACGTGAGAATGATCCTTCTAGGGGGCGTCTACGTGCCGTCTTCGGATTCATTTGCAGGCGATGAAAGTCTGGAAATGCTACGGCGTATGGGGATCAACAAGGCCTTCATTTCGGCGGGCGGCATCGATCCCGTGCGCGGCGTCACGTGCTGGAATTTTCACGAGGTGGCGATCAAGCAAGCGGCCATGGCAAGCGCCGTCGAATCGCACCTCGTGGCCGATACAAGCAAGTTCGGCGTTGTTAAAGCCGTGCGCTTCTCGCAAATCGACGCGTTCGACTCGGTCATCACCGAGAAAGGGCAGGAACTGCGCACACGCCGAGCGTGAATGCGTTATCCGCGCCTGCGTAACGCGAACAGCACGCCGGCAACAAGAATGAACGCGCCGACGATAACCTTCTGCCACGTACTCGGCACGCCAACGAGTATCAGCGTGTTGTCGACGAGCGTCACAAGCGCCACCCCGAGCAACGTACCGAGCACCGTGCCGCTGCCGCCCGTGATGCGAGCGCCGCCAAGAATGACGGCCGCGATCACGTCGAGCTCGGAGCCCACTAGGTCGAACGGGTTCGCGAGCCGGTTATTCGACACGTGCAAGATCCCGGCGACGCCCGCGAGCAATCCTGTATAGCCGAACACGAATAGATGCACGGCCCGCAGGTTGTAGCCGAGCCGCTCGGCGATCGGCAGGCTGCCGCCCATCGCGTACACAGCCCGCCCCATCATCGTTCGATTCAGCAGCCACCAGGTCAGAACGGCGGCCGCGACCAGCGCGAGCACCGACACGGGCAGCACCGCATCGAGACCGTCCACGGTGCGATAAGCAAGCAGCGGAATACGGCCGAAGCGATCCATGCTGTGCGGAATATTCATGAAGAACGTCGTCCCGACGAACGTCAGCAGCAGCCCACGATAGAGATACTGCGTGCCGATAGTCACGATCAACGAAGGCGCCTTGAGGCGATGCACGAGGAGGCCGTTGATGAGACCGAGCACCACGCCCCCTACCGCACCCACCACCAAGATCAGCCAGAACGGCGCGTCGGGCCACCAGGCGAAGACGGCCTTCGTGATCGAGTACATCGTCAGCGCGCCGATCGCCGTGAACGAGACGTCGATGCCGCCCGATGCCAGTACGACGAGCGTGCCGAGCGCGAACAGCGATGTGGTCGTCGCCGAATGCAACAGGTCGAACAGCGTCGCCCACTGCAGGAAGCGCGGGTTGAGTGTCGCGACCACGATGCACGACAGCACGATCAACCCCCCGGGCAGCCATTCAGGGCGGCGCGCCAGCTTCGCGCGCCAATCGGGCGGGCGGCGCCGCGCGGCAACATCGACGGTATCGGTTGAGCTCATCGTCTGGTTCATCGTGCTGTGTCGTGACTCGTCTTGGTGGCGGTTCAATGCTTCAATGCTGAGCGCTCGTCACGCCGCTTCCGAAAGCAGCGCGCGATACAACGCCGCCTCGGTCAATCCTTCCGCGCGATGTTCCCCCGTCACGCGGCCCTTGCTCATCATTAAAATCCGATCGCAGTTCTGCAGCAGTTCGGGCAAGTCGTCGCTGATCAGCACGATGCCGATGCCGCGCTCGGATAGCCCTTGCATGATGCGATAGATGATGTCCTTGGAGCCCACGTCCACGCCCACCGTCGGGCCGTGCAAAATCAATACGTGGGGATCGATGGCAAGCCAGCGACCGATCAGCACGCGCTGCTGATTGCCGCCCGAGAGCGATTGAACCGGCTTGTCGATGTCGGGCGTCGCGATCTGCAAATCGTTCACCGTCTGCTGCGCGAGCGCGCGCGCACGCTTGCGGTCGAGTTGGCCGAAGCGGTCGCGCAGGCTCGAGATCATCGCTGTCACGACGTTGTCGCGAATCGATTTGTCGAGAAAGAGGCCTTCGCTCAAGCGGTCTTCGGGGACATAGCCGATCCGGTGCCGCTTGGCATCGGCCGGTGTCGCGAGCGCGATCTGCGCACCGTCGAGCGCGATCGTGCCCGCATCGGCCGGCGCTACGCCCGCAAGCGCGCGCGCCAGTTCGTTGCGGCCCGAGTCGAGCAGCCCTGTGATGCCGAGAATCTCGCCGCGGCGCAAGACGAACGATACATCGCGGAACTGCCGCCCACGACCGAGCCCACGCACCTCGAGCACGGCCTCGCCGACACTTTGTGCCTGCGTTCTGTACCGCGCCTGTGCGAGCTGCCGCCCCGTCATCAGCTCGCTCAGTTGCGCCTTCGTGTAATCGGCGATCGGCCCTTGCGCGACTTTCTGCCCGTCGCGCAGCACTATCACTTCGCCGCCGATCGCATAGCATTCGTCGAGCTTGTGGCTCACGAACAGCACCGTCACGCCCTGCGCGCGCAGCGTGGTCAAGACGGCGATGAGATTGGCCACTTCTTTTTGCGTGAGCGAGGTCGTCGGCTCGTCCATGATGACGAACTTCGCTTCGCTCGCAATCGCACGCGCGATCGCGACCAGTTGCCGTGTCGCGAGCGGCAGCGCTTCGACGAGTGTCGATTGGAACTCGGCGTCGGAAGGCAAGCCCACCGCCTCGAGCGCGCGCGCGGCGGTGCGGGCCAATGCGCGCCGGTCGAAGGTGCGCGCCAGGCGCCCGCCATGCTCGGCAAGCTCCGAGGTCAACCCGACGTTTTCCGCGACGCTCATATTGGGCAGCAGCGATAGATCTTGGTAGACCGTTTCAATGCCGGCCGCTAGCGATTCGAGCGGTGTGAGCCGCGCGTGGCGCTTGCCTTCGATAACGAGCTCGCCTTCATCGGGCGGTTGCGCGCCCGAAATGATTTTGATCAGCGTGCTCTTGCCGCAGCCGTTTTCGCCGAGCAAGTGATAGATCTCTCCGCGCGCGAACGCGAGCGTTACCCCGCGCAATGCATGCACGCCGGTAAAGCGCTTGTGCACGCCGATCACCTGCAGCAAGGGCTCCGAAACATTTGCGTCGTTCATCGTCTTGCGTCCGCTTGCATCGAAATACCGATCCGGCCGGCGGGGGCCGTGCGGCACACTGCCGCACGCCCCCGCCACTGCACGCAATCAGAAGTTGTACTGCTTATAGTTCGACTTGTCGACGCTGACCCAGCCTTGTCCGCGCACGACCACGCCCTTGCCGGGGCCCTTGGACACGGTCACCTTCTCGTAGCCGGGCAAGCCGAGGTTTGCGCCGTTCTGCACCGTCTTACCGTCGAGCAGCATCTTTGCGATCTTGTTCATCGCTTCGCCGGCGAGCTTCGGATCCCAGAACGCGATGCCGTTGATCGCCCCGCTCTCGAGGTACTTCCCGGCTTCGGTCGGCAGGCCCGTGCCGTAGACGCACACCTTGCCGACGAGACCGGCTTCCTCGACGGCGCGGCCGATGCCGAGCACATCGAGCGAGGACGAGCCTTGGAAGCCCTTGATGTCCGGATGCTTACGCAGCACTTCTTTCGCCTGCTCGTAAGCGTGCTCGCCGTCGTTGTTGGTTTCGATGTTGGTTTCGACGAGCTGCATCTTCGGGTACTTCTTCTTCGCGTTGTCGATGCCGCCATCCGCCCACTGCACTTGTGAGCGGCTGCCGAGCGAGCCGACGAACGTCGCCCATTTGCCCTCGTTCTTCATGCAGCTTGCGAGCCGGTCGTTGAGCGCCGCGCCGTATGCGGAGTTGTCGAACGCCTCGACGTCGACCATGGTGTTCTTTTCGTTATCGGCTTCGTGCGTGACCACCTTGATGCCGCGATCCATCGCCTTCTTCAGCGCGGGCTCGAGCGTTGGCGGATCGTACGGGACGACCGCGATCGCACTGACCTTTTTCGCGATCAAATCTTCGATGATCCGCAATTGCTGCGCGGCGTCGGCTTTGCCGGGGCCCGTCTGATAGACCTTGATATTGGGGTTTTCTTTACCGAACTCCTTGACGCCTTCTTCCATCCGGTTGAACCAGCTGATGCCCGTCACCTTCACCACGGTTACGATTGTTTCGTTCGTCGCCGCCTGCGCGGCGAAGATGACGCCCGCGCCGAGCGCGCAAGCCGTGAGCGCGAGGCTCGTTCGTTTCAGGTTCATCTTCGTTGTCTCCTTCCTTGTACCCGACGGCCCCGTGTTTGTGCTGACGAACGCCCGAGGCATGACGTCCACCGACTGCCAGATCCGCTACATCGTCCTATTCGTCATCCGCCCGATTCCCGTTTACCGTCTTGCGTGCGCACCGGCACGCTCGCACGCGCGAAGCCGAAAATCGCGCGCATGCGCTCGCCGCCCGCGAAGGCCAGAGAGACAAGCAACAAAAAGCCCCACGTGCAATCGCCGAAGAACTGCGAGACGCCGAGCAGATTGAACAGGCTCGACAGAAATTGAAGCACCGTCGCGGCGAAGAACACGCAGACGATGCGCCCATAGCCGCCTGCCGGATTCACGCCGCCCATCACGGCGATGAGGATGGCGATGAGCAGATACGAATTGCCGTAGTCCCACTTCGCGCTGAGCGTGTGGGAAACGCTGACGAGTCCGGCGAGCGAGGCGAGCACGCCGCACATCGTGTAGGTGGCGATCAGCATGCGCTCGCGCCCGATGCCGGCATAGAACGCCGCACGTTGATTCGTGCCCATCAGATACAGGCGCAAGCCGAACGGGGTGCGCTTCAGGAGCCAGCCCAGGACGAGCACGGCCACGGTGAAGATGCAAAACGATACCGGGACTTGATAGAAGGCGCCGTTGCCGATGTCGGCCAGCGGCTCGACGTAGTCGACGTGGACGGACGCACCGTTGCTCAGCGCCACTGCGAAACCCGTGAAGAGAAGTTGCGTGCCGAGCGTGCACAGGATCGGTGTGAGGCGCAACCGCGCGATGATGAGGCCGTTGATCAGGCCGCCGACGAACCCCATTGCCACGACGATTGCGCAAAAGAGCGTCGTATAGAGGACCGGGGCATCGTCGCCGCTGATCCATTTCGGAACCACGAGCGCGGCGATCATCCCCGATAGGTTCGCGAGCCCCACCCCCGACAAATCGATACCGCCGTTGCCCGAGAGCATGGACAGCATGATGCCGAGTGCGAGCAAACCGACTTCGGGGAGCTGCGAGCCCATCGACTGGAGATTGTCGATGTCGACGAATTGGCCGTGCGAGAGCCAGACGGCGACAACCACGACCAGGACGTTCACGCCGAGCAGAAAGTTCAACTGGCGGTCGCCGAACACATTGCGAAGAACGAACGAGCCTTTCATTTGAGACGCCCTTTCCGTGATGCTTAATATCAGCGCGGCAGCGCGCCGCTTACGTCGATACGGCCGAAGCCGTCGCGATGAGCGCATCGACTTCGCTCAAGCTCGGCATCGAGGGCGCGGTACCCGCCCGCGTGACGGAAATGCCTGCCAGCGCACTGCCGAAGCGCACGGCGGCGAGCGCTGTCTCGCCGCGCGCGAGCGCGGCGGCGAAGCCGCCCGTGAAGCCGTCGCCGGCGCCGGCCGTCTCGACCACGGGGCCGCAACGAAACGCCGGTACAAGGGTCGATTGCGTGCGCGAATGCAGCAGCGCGCCGGCTTCGCCCAGCGTGACGATCACGGCGCCCGCGCCCTTGGCGAGCAGCACATCGGCCGCGCGCCGCGCGTCATCGGCCGAGGCTATCGCGATGCCCGTCAACGCGGCCGCCTCGGTCTCGTTCGGCGTGAGGTAGTCGCACAGCGGGAAGATGTCCTCGGGCAGCGGCAATGCGGGCGCCGGATTGAGCACCGTCGTCACACCGTGCCGGCGCGCGAGCTCGAGCCCGCGGCGCGCCGCCGCCACCGGCTGTTCGAGCTGCGTGACGAACACCTGCGCGCCGGCGATGTCCGCCTCGATCGCATCGGCATCGGCCGGTCCCAGCGTGCCGGCCGCACCCGCCACGACGATGATCGCGTTCGAACCCGTGGCCGCATCCACAAAGATATGCGCAGCGCCCGTCGCCATCCCTTCCACCACGGTCGCACGCGCCGTGATCCCTTCGGCCTGCCACGTCTCGCGCGCGATCGCCCCGAACGCGTCATTGCCCAGGCGTGTGCAGAAAACCACGTCGGCCCCGGCGCGCGCCGCGGCAACGGCTTGGTTCGAGCCCTTGCCGCCGGGACCCATCGCGAATGCCGAGCCCGCGATCGTCTCGCCGATGACGGGCATGCGCTCGGCGCGAAACGCGAGATCGGTCACATAGATGCCGAGGATGACGACGCGCCCGCTCATTTGCCGTGCCCCGCCTCGCGCCCTCCCGCGACGCCGCTCGCGCCGAGCGGCGCATCGGGCGCGAGGATGACGCCCTTCGCGAAGATAAAGCAGCCGTAGCCGCGCGTCTCGCCCGTGGCGATCACGCAATAGGCCTTACGTGCGCGCGCATAAAACGCATGTCGCTCGATCGACGCGAAAGGCACCGCGCGGCCTTCGGCCGCATCGACCTGCGCTTGCGCCTCGCGCTGAACGGTCGGCAGCGCCCGCGGATCGCCCACGACTTCCATTCGCATGGCCGGCGAGTCCACGTACGTATCGAGCGGCAGTACCGAGAGCACCGCTTGCACGGCGCGGGCGGAATCGACGCCATCCATGTGCAAAAGCTTGCCCAGCACCGTCGCGCGTGCAACCGAATCGGCGGGGAAATTCGCGTCGCAAATCACGACTTCATCGCCGTGGCCCATCGCGCGCAACGCATGAAGGACATCGGCGTTGAGTAGCGGATCGATGTTTTTCAGCACGTTCTCTCCTGTTCCTCTGTTCGTTATCGAATCCCATGACGGGCGCGGTGGTCAATCGCCGTACGGAATCCAGATATTCTTCACTTGCGCGGCTTGACGCAAGAAGGGTAAGCCTTCGCTTGCGCGATCGAACCATTCGAGCTTGCGGCCGTAGTCGACGAACGTGCGTTTGAGATTGCCGATCGATTCGCGCTCGACGAGCGTCGACTCCGACGCACGGCCGAAGCACCAGAGCGCATCGACATCGTCGTGCTTGGCGAGCACCGGCAGCACTACGCCGCGCTCACCGGTGACGATGTTCAGCACCCCCGCCGGCACATCCGAGGTCTCGACGACTTGGTAAAGATCGGCCGCCATCAAGGGACAGGCCTCGCTCGGCAGCACGACCACGCGATTGCCGAGCGCGAGCGCGGGAGCGGCTAACGACACCAGCGCGAGCAAGGGCGCCTCGTCGGGGCAGGCGATGCCGATCACGCCAAGCGGCTCGTTCATGGCGAGGGCCACGCCGCGCAGCGGCGGCGTATGCACCGCGCCGTCGAACTTATCGGCCCACGCAGCGTAGGTGAACAAGCGTTCGATCGACGCATCGACTTCCCGCTGCGCCGCGGCAGCGTCGCATTCGGTGCGCCGCACGAGTTGGCGGGCGAATTCCTCCGCGCGTGCGGACAAATTTTCGGCCAGGTAGTAGAGAACCTGTGCGCGCGCGTGCGCGCTCGTCTCGGACCATTTTGCGGCGCCGCGCGCCGCGGCCACTGCGTCGCGCACGTCCTTGCGATTGCCGTCGGCCACTTCCCCGACGAACGCGCCGCTCGGCGCATAGACGGCGCGCGAATTGCCGCCGTCGGCGCGCGCCTGCTTGCCGCCGATGAAAAGCTTCGCGGTGCGGTCGACGAAGTCAATGCTGCCGAGCTTGCCGACCGGTTGGACCCGACCCAGCGCATCGCCCGGTTCCGCGCCCGGTTCGGCGCCCGCGCCCGCCGCCGCCCGCGCTTCGCGCAACGCGCCTTTGCCCCAGCCCACCGGTTTCAGATATTCGTACGCGCCTTCGCGCCCGCCTTCGCGGCCATAGCCCGATTCGCGATAGCCGCCGAAGCCGACGCTTGCATCGAACAAGTTGGTTGCATTGACCCAGACGACACCGCACGCGAGCTGCGGCGCAATGTCGAGCGCACGCCCGATGGTCTCGCTCCAGACGCTCGCCGCCAAGCCGTAGCGCGTGTTGTTGGCGAGCGCGACGGCTTCATCGGGCGTGCGAAAGCTCATCGCCGTCAGCACGGGCCCGAAGATTTCCTCTTGCGCGAGCGTGCTCGCCGGCGCGACGTTCGTCACGAGCGTGGGCGGATAATACGAGCCGCCCCCGGCGGGCAGCGCGACGTCCTGCGGCTGCCAGACGGCACAACCCTCGCTGCGCCCGGTATCGACGAGCGAGGCGATTCGTGCGAGTTGAACCGGGTCGACGATCGCGCCCATGTCGATGGTCTTGTCGAGCGAAACACCCACGCGCAGCGTGGCCATGCGACGCTTGAGCTTCTCGATGAAGCGCGTCTCGACGCCTTCCTGCACGAGCAAGCGCGAACCCGCGCAGCACACTTGTCCTTGGTTGAACCAGATCGCGTCGACGACACCTTCGACCGCGCCGTCGAGGTCGGCGTCGTCGAAGACGATGAACGGCGACTTACCCCCGAGTTCGAGCGTCAGCGACTTACCGGTGCCCGCCGTGGCCGCGCGAATCGAGCGGCCGACTTCGGTTGAGCCCGTGAAGGCGATCTTGTCGACGCCCGTATGTTCGACGAGGGCCGCACCCGTGCGCCCGTCGCCGGTCACGACGTTGAGCACGCCGTCGGGCAAGCCCGCCTGCTGGGCCAGTTCGGCAAACAGCAACGCCGTCAGCGGGGTGTATTCGGCAGGCTTGAGCACGACGCAGTTGCCGAGCGCGATGGCCGGCGCGACTTTCCAAGCGAGCATCAGTAACGGAAAATTCCATGGCACGATTTGGCCGATGACGCCAAGCGGCGCCCACCCGGCGAACTCGCTCGCTTGCAATTGCGCCCAGCCCGCGTGATGCAAAAAATGCCGCGCAACGAGCGGCACGTCGATGTCGCGCGTCTCGCGAATCGGTTTGCCGTTA
>Ga0157370_10001324_pt1 | contig 30819 bp, 33 predicted proteins | sample C35metaG_FD_113463 | JGI IMG/M metagenome (GOLD analysis project Ga0157370, IMG submission 113463) | Corn rhizosphere microbial communities from Kellogg Biological Station, Michigan, USA - C3-5 metaG | ecosystem: Host-associated > Plants > Roots > Rhizosphere > Soil | place: USA: Michigan...
GCGCACGGGCAACCAATCAATAGCAGCGTCAGGCCGCGATAAATCCAGGTTTCCCAAGGCAGGCCCATCGCCAGCGGCGGGATCAAAATCACCAGCAGCGACATCAGCATGATGGCTGGCGTGTAGTAACGGCTGAAGGTGTCGAGGAAGCGTTCGATGGGCGCGCGGCGCTCGTCGGCTTCTTCAATCAATTGCAGAATCCGGTCAATGGCGCTGGCTCCCGGCGCTGACGCCACGCTCAGCCTTGCAACGCGGTCCACGCACAGGCTACCGGCGGGGATCTTCTCGCCGGGCTGGCGTTCGACTGGGACGGACTCACCGGTCAGGGCGCTTTCATCAAAGCTGGCCGCGCTGTCGAGCAGCAGGGCGTCGGTTGGCAAACGCCCGCCGGCGGCGACTTCAATCACATCGCCGGGGCGCAGGTCGCTCACCGCCACGCTGACAGGTTTGCCTGCGACCACTTTCACCGCGCTATCGGGGATCAGCGCCATCAGCGACTTCACGCCGCTGCGCGCGCGATTTGCGGCGAACCCTTCCAACCGCTCGCCAATCATAAACAGCAGCAGCACCATCGCGGCTTCCGCCGTCGCGCCGATAAACAGTGCGCCGAGCGCGGCGACGCTCATCAGGGTTTCAATGGTAAATGGCGAACCGGAGCGGGTAGAGCGAATCGCTTGACGCAGCACCGGCCACAGGCCGACCAGCGTGGTAGCGATAAAGGCAATTTCTCCCAGACGCGGGCTGACTTTGCTCAGCACCCAGCTCACCGCCATCAGGGCGATTAACGCCAGCAGCGGTGCATACTCTTGCAGGAAAGAAGGGGTTTTCTCTGGCGCGGCCTGTGCCGACGCAGACTGCGAATTCAGGGATTGCAGGGTGAAACCGGCACCCGTCACGGCTTGTTGGACCTGCGGGGAGATGTCTGTGGCGGCGTTCACCAGCAGTTTCTCGGTGGAGAACTGCACCTTAACGCTATTCACGCCGGTGATTTTACCCACCGCGGTTTCAATGGTGCGGGCGCAGGCGGGGCAGTCCATGCCGGACACTTTCCAGCTTAATTGCTGGCCTTGCCCGCTGGGATCGCTCTCTTCGTCGGCCGTTCCGCCGCCGTCGTCTGTAGAGGTTGGTGAGTGCTCACTGGGTTGTGTCGCACAGCTGTCTGATGCGCAGCAAGCCGACGCCGCGAGCGGCGCTTTATCGCTACAGCAGTTCGCCGGGTGCGGCTCGCTGTGGGCCTTTTCACTGATTTTATTAATGCGCAGCATGGTTGGCTTGGCGCATTTGTCTGACGCGCAGCCGCAGCGGCTGGTGGCGTGTTTTTGTGGCTGTAACATACTGCCTCCTGTCGAAACAGAGTGGGATTGCTGACAGTCTAATCCTTGGAGTCAACTCCAAGGTCAAGAAGAAAAGCGCAGGAAGTTACAGGACAGGAAGTTACGGGAGAAGTGAAAAGGCGGAGCCAAGCGGCCCCGCGCAGAGAATTAGAGGTAGAGCGAGCGAACAATCAGGAAGTGACCGCCGAAATAGCAGGCCGCCACCAGCGCGTCTGCCGCTTTAAACTTGAAGCGATAGCGGCTCACCAGCCAGAACACGTTGCCAAGTAACAGCAGCAGGGTGCCGCACAGCAGGGAGAAAGCCAGATCGGTGCTGCGCGCGAAATACTGCTCACCCGCCAGCCACACCATCAGCAGCGTCATGCCGATGTAAGTGGACACCGCCCAACGCAGTTCCGCCAGCCGCGACCAGATCACCGCCAACAGTACCGCGCCAATCACAATCAGCGCCAGCGGCAGCGGCCAGAAAAAGGTCAGCGTCATCTGGCTGGCAAAGCTCAGGGTATAGAGCAGATGCGACAGGAAGAAGGCGCCGATGGCGTAGAGGAATCGCTCCTCCGGCAGCAGCAACAGGCCGTCTGCCACCAGCGTCGCCGCCAGACCCAGTAAAATCAGATAGCTGTAAACATTCAGCTCCGGCGCTTGCCAGGCTAAAAGCAGCAGCAGTAATAAGGTGACGGGTTTGAACAGCCAGCGCTGCCAGCGCGGACCACGGTAGCTGGCATCAACGTATAACCAGCCAGAGAAAAATACGGCAAGAAATGGCCAACTCATTGTTTATCCTTTTTTTAAATAAAACTCAGGCTAACATCTGCCTGTCAGGAAACCGTCCTGTGTTGATTTCAGTGTAGGAGACAGCGCGCCTCGCCGACAATCAGAATCCACCGCGCATTAGTGCAATTGCCCTACATTTGCCGCTAAAGTGACGGAACAAAACTGTTCCCATCATCAGAGAAGAAACCTGAACCATGAGCAAACCGCCGATGATTTTCCTGCTGGTTTTGGTGGTGATTGCCTTTTTCGCCACCCGCCAATACCTGCACCAACGCCGTGAAAATGCGGATAACGATGCGGCTCCGCTGAAAGAGATTGCCGTGGAAGTGACGGCCAAACGGGACTATCTCTCCCCTAATCGTCGTTCGCGCCAGCGGGAGGAGATCCCGGTGGAAGACCGTAATTATGAAGCCTACTTCAAGCCTCTGGTCGGTGGCAGTGAGATAAAGTTAAAAATCGAAATGAAAGATTACGACGGCTTGGCGAAGGGCCAGAAGGGAGTCTTGCAGGTGAAAGGGACAAGGTTTATCGCTTTCGCGGCAGATGACGACACACAAAAGCGATAACCAGTTGAAATAACTACTTCTTCGGCGGCAGCGGTGGCTGCTTTTTCTGCCACGCCAGCAATTCGAACACGCCAAACAGGAAGATGCGCAGCTGGAGCCAGCCACCAATCTTGTTCTGATCTTTACCTTGGGTGGCTTTGAGCAGCATGATTTGCAGGCCGTGCATGAAGAACATGAACACCATGGCGACGTCGAGGAAATATTTCATCGGTTTTGGAAACGGATGAATGATATTCATCAGCAAAAATGCCCAGATGCACAGCATCAACAAGCGACCCACGTTAATTAACATATTACTGCTCCTGTTCAGAATCTTCTTCGCCAGCGTTTGGCGCAATATCTCGATGGTACAAACGGTAAGCCACTTGCCCGGCGACCTTTTCGCGATGCAGACGCCAGCCTGCGGGCACGGGGATTGCGCCGTGTTCGACTTCCGCTTCGACATAAATCCAGGCTTCGTCAGCCAGCCAGCCCTGCTGTTCCAGCAAGGTCAGCGTTTCTAACAAAATGCCTTTGCGGAAAGGCGGGTCGATAAACACGATATCAAAGGGCGTGCCGTTCTTGGCCAGCCAACTTAGCGCGTTGGTGTTAACCACGGTGGCGTCTTTGGCATTGAGCACCGCCAGGTTTTTCTCCAACTGCTGAGCAACCGGGCGTTCGAACTCTAGCAGGGTGGCACTGCCGGCATAGCGGGAGAGGGCTTCGATACCCAGCGCGCCGCTGCCCGCGAAGCAGTCCAGACAGCGTGCTCCCTGAATCATCGGCGCCAGCCAGTTAAATAAGGTTTCGCGCACGCGATCGGTGGTCGGGCGCAGGCCGGGGCTGTTCGGCACCGGTAATTTCCGCCCGCGCCACTGGCCGCCAATCAGTCGAATTTGACCTGCGGCGGCGGTATTAGGTTTTTTCGCCATATTTCACTTCAGTATTACGCCGTCAGTGCAGCGCGCTAGTAAATCAGTTGCCGCTATTCTACTGGTGTGCCGCCGTTGGGGAAACATTTAACATTCCTGATTGAATACTCTCCGTAAATCAATACGCAGGTGTGTAGGGGGCGGGTGGAAAGTGATAGACTGCAAGGCATTATCCTATTAACAATCCGTTCGCCTTGAATTAACGGCGAGGAGTGAAGTTGTAAAATGGCAAAAGATAAAAAACGCGGTTTTTTCTCCTGGTTTGGGCGTGGCCGTCAGGAAGAAGAGCAGCAAAAAACCGAAGCGCAGGAACAAGAAGCTCACATTGAACAGCCAGAGCCGGTTGTTGAATCCCCTTCGTCAGACAGCTTGCCGCAAGAAGAACTTCTGCAAGATGACGCTCACCCTGTAGAAGCCCATCCGCAAGAGACTCAACAAGTCGAAGCTCCCGGCGTTCCGGTCGAGGATCGCCCCGGCGAGTGGGACACCACCACCAGCGCCGAAGCCGCGGTGGAAATCGAACCTATCTATGAACCCGTGCATGAACTTCCTGCCGAGCCGGTGCTTGATGAACTGTCTGCCGAAGAAGCAGTGGCTAAAGATTTAGCCGCTGAAGAGTTGGCAGAAGAGATTGTTGCTGTCACCGAGCAGGTTGCCGTCGAGCAGCATGAAGAACTGGTGGAAGACGAGTTCGTTGAATCCGCTGAGGAAATCGCCGCTGACCAGCATCAGGACGACCTCGACACCATCGACGATGCCATTATTGCCAAAGAGCTGGCGCAAGAAGAGCCGCTGCCTGTCGCGCTGGAACCTATCATCACCCTGCCAGCCAGCGAAACTGAGCAAGATCGCCCGACCAAAGAGGGCTTCTTCGCCCGTCTTAAGCGCAGTCTGGTTAAAACTAAGCAAAATCTTGGCTCAGGCTTTATCAGCCTGTTCCGCGGCAAGAAGATTGATGACGATTTGTTCGAGGAGCTGGAAGAGCAGCTGATCGTTGCCGACGTGGGCGTCGAAACCACCCGTAAAATCATCACTTCGCTGACCGAACACGCCAGCCGCAAGCAGTTGAAAGACGCGGACGCGCTGTACGGCAAGCTGAAGGAAGAAATGTCCGAAATTCTGGCCAAAGTCGATCAACCGCTGGATGTCAGTGGCAAAAGCCCGTATGTCATTCTGATGGTTGGCGTAAACGGCGTCGGCAAAACCACCACTATCGGTAAATTGGCGCGCCAGTTTGAAGCCGAAGGCAAATCTGTGATGCTGGCGGCGGGCGATACCTTCCGCGCGGCGGCAGTGGAACAGCTGCAAGTGTGGGGCCAGCGCAACAAGATCCCGGTGATTGCTCAGCACACTGGCGCAGATTCCGCCTCGGTAATTTTCGACGCCATTCAGGCCGCCAAGGCCCGTGGCATCGACGTGTTGATCGCCGACACCGCCGGGCGTTTGCAGAATAAATCGCACCTGATGGAAGAGCTGAAGAAGATTGTCCGCGTCATGAAAAAACTGGACGAAGACGCCCCTCATGAGGTTATGCTGACGCTCGATGCCAGCACAGGCCAGAATGCGGTGAGTCAGGCAAAATTATTCAATGAAGCCGTGGGTCTGACCGGTATTACTTTGACTAAACTGGACGGTACCGCTAAAGGTGGGGTTATATTCGCCATCGCCGACCAGTTTGAAATTCCTATCCGTTACATCGGGGTAGGTGAAGGCATCGAAGATTTACGGCCATTTAAGGCTGACGATTTTATTGAGGCACTTTTTGCCCGAGAGGATTAATACGGATGATTCGCTTTGAACAGGTCAGTAAAGCTTATCTAGGCGGGCGACAGGCGCTGCAAGGCGTCGATTTTCACATCCAGCAAGCTGAGATGGCTTTCCTGACAGGTCATTCCGGCGCGGGTAAAAGTACCCTGCTGAAATTGATATGTGGGATTGAACGCCCAAGTGCCGGACACATTTTGTTTGGCGGTCACGACATCAGCCGCCTGAAAGCCAGCGAAGTGCCGTTTTTGCGCCGCCAGATTGGCATGATTTTTCAGGACCACCACCTGCTGATGGACCGCACGGTGTATGACAACGTGGCGATGCCGCTGATCATCGCCGGGGCCAGCAGTGAAGATATTCGCCGCCGCGTCTCCGCCGCTTTGGACAAAGTGGGGCTGCTCGACAAAGCGAAGAACTTCCCGATTCAACTCTCCGGTGGTGAACAGCAGCGTGTCGGCATCGCCCGCGCCGTGGTGAATAAACCTGCGGTATTACTGGCGGATGAACCGACCGGTAACCTTGATGATGCGCTTTCGGAAGGCATTTTGCGTTTGTTTGAAGAGTTCAACCGTGTAGGCGTGACCGTTTTAATGGCAACTCATGACATGGCACTGATTGCCCGTCGTAACTACCGTACTCTGACCCTGAGTCAGGGGCGTATGGCGGGAGGCTCGCATTATGGCCAATAGCCCTAAGCCGACCAAAACAGCCAAAAGCGCGCGCGTCGCGAAAAGCAAAGCCCTACAGGGCGGCTGGCGTGAGCAGTGGCGCTACGCGTGGATGAACGCCTTGGCCGACATGATGCGTCAGCCTCTGGCGACCTTGCTGACTATCATGGTTATCGCGATTTCCCTGACTCTGCCGAGCGTCTGTTATTTGGTGTGGAAAAACGTCAGTACCGCCGCCGAGCAGTGGTATCCGACGCCACAGCTGACGGTTTACCTCGACAAAGCGCTGGATGACAACGCGGCCGAAAATGTCATTAAGGCATTGAAAGCCGAGGCGGGTGTCGACAAGGTCAACTACTTGTCACGCGACGAAGCCATGGGCGAGTTCCGCAACTGGTCTGGCTTTGGCGGCGCGATGGACATGCTGGAGCAGAATCCACTGCCCGCCGTGGCTATCATTACGCCGAAGATGAATTTCCAGGACTCCAACACGCTCAACACCTTACGCGACCGCGTGGCGGCCGTGCAGGGGGTCGATGAAGTGCGAATGGATGACAGTTGGTTCGCAAGGCTGGCGGCGCTCACTGGCCTCGTCGGGCAGGTGGCGGCGATGATTGGCGTGCTGATGATTGTCGCGGTGTTCTTGGTTATCGGTAATAGCGTGCGGTTAAGCATCTTCAGCCGCCGCGACACCATTAACGTGATGAAGCTCATCGGCGCGACCGACGGCTTTATCCTGCGGCCCTTCCTTAACGGCGGCGCGATGCTCGGTTTCTGTGGTGCCTTGCTGTCACTGATCCTTTCCGAAGCCTTAGTCTTGCGCTTAGAAAGCGTGGTGACGCAGGTGGCGAAAGTGTTCGGCACCACCTTTGACCTGCACGGTCTCGCGTGGGATGAAAGCCTGCTATTACTGCTGATTTCCGCGATGATTGGCTGGATCGCAGCCTGGCTGGCAACCGTACAACATTTACGGCGATTTACACCACAATAGCGATTTTTTGGTATACTCTTCTCCTGCTGCAAAGGATCCTGTGCAGGGGAAGAGCTGATTTAGCGTTCCAACATCTTGTCTTACATCTCTTCCTCCCTGAAAGCACGAATTCCCTATCCGGTAGCCAGTTCGTCACATAAAGTCGCTAAGTTGCAATTGCGCAGATTAGGAACTTTACGTGCAATTCGCGGTCTTAGAGTGTGGTAAAAATTTACCCGCTGGCGGTGAATGGGCGCACTGACTCTCGCCAGACATGCAGCAAAGATGAGTGAGAAAAGCAGTATTCAGAAAAGCAGTAAATATGAAGGGCTCTGCGTTGTTTTTGTTAGTACGCCGTTAGGGCAATGCGGTATTCACTCCGCAGCAACGCAGTATAAAACCTGCATAACGTCATACATGAGAGGCTTTGAATGACAAAAGAAATGCAAACTTTAGCATTAGTTCCCCAAGGTAGTCTGGAAGCCTATATTCGGGCCGCCAACACTTATCCTATGCTCACCGCAGAGGAAGAACGGGCGCTGGCTGAACGGCTGCATTACGATGGTGATCTGGAAGCAGCGAAACATCTGATCCTGTCTCACCTGCGCTTTGTTGCTCACATCGCCCGCAACTATTCAGGCTACGGTCTGCCACAGGCTGACCTTATCCAAGAAGGCAATATCGGCCTGATGAAAGCGGTTCGCCGCTTCAACCCAGAAGTGGGCGTGCGTCTGGTCTCCTTCGCGGTGCACTGGATCAAAGCAGAGATTCACGAATACGTGCTGCGTAACTGGCGTATCGTGAAAGTTGCTACCACTAAGGCGCAGCGTAAGTTGTTCTTCAACCTGCGTAAAAACAAACAGCGTCTGGGCTGGTTCAGCCATGACGAAGTGGAGCACGTTGCTCGCGAGCTGGGTGTGACCAGCAAAGACGTTCTGGAAATGGAATCACGGATGGCCGCACAGGACATGACGTTTGACCCGACTCCAGATGATGAACCACGCGACGGTGCCGCGATGGCGCCGATGCTTTACCTGCAAGATAAGAGTTCAGACTTCGCAGAAAGCATTGAGGAAGATAACTGGGATCGCGACGCGACCGACAAACTGACCTATGCAATGGAAGGTTTGGACGAGCGTAGCCAGGACATCATCCGCGCTCGCTGGTTAGATGACGACAACAAAACCACCTTGCAGGAGCTGGCCGACAAGTACGGCGTTTCCGCAGAGCGTGTTCGTCAGCTTGAGAAGAACGCGATGAAGAAACTGCGTTTGGCGATTGAAGCCTAAGCAGCTCTTCAGCCGCTGTACTTCAGCAAATAAAGAAAAAGCGACCTGCGGGTCGCTTTTTTTATGCCTAAATTTCAGCTTTCAAGCCGTTTAGCGATTCCATTCCCAGCCATCGGCGGTTTTATGGAATTTACAGGCCAGCATAAAGGCATCGAGGACTGGGTCAGCTTCGGCTTTCATCGTCCAGTGGGTGAGTTCCGGCATCTGCGCCAGCGTATCCTCTACCAGATATAAACCCACGCCGCGGCGACGGGTGACTTCGCGCACCAGCAAATCCTGCAGTTCAGCACTTTCGCCTGTTAGGCTGACTTTAACCGCCGCCAACAGACGCTCGTTAAATTTTGCAGCAAACAGGGCGCGGTTCCCACTGAGCCAGCTTTGCCACTCGGCAGGAGACTGCTCCGGCCAGATTTTTGCCAGATCTATCAAGTCTTGCGCACTAAGCGAATCGAGTTTTTGAATGGTTAATTTCATGAGGCGAACAGGCAGATAAACAGGCGCACATTATAGCGGATTGCCCACCCGCCGGGCGCGTAACTTTTTTTGTACAGTAACAGAGCAAAAACTTTTTCGGCGATCCAACTATAAGCGATAAATGTTGGCTTTAATCAGTAAAGGCAGCGTTAACCGCTGTAGCCGTTGCCCATAGCCGCATTTATACCCAAATAAAATTCTGTTTACACCTCTTGTTTCTGATTGTGACATTTGATTTGCAGCAGAATATTCCTGTTTAATGGCATGAAAAATAAAGTCTTATTTGAAAATAAGACCCGATAAGCCGCTAACGTATTATAACTTATAACAAATTTCTTAAGTGACGATATTTTAAGCAGGCGAGAAATGCCAAAACAACACAACAAACACACATCACAAATCATTAGATGGGGTATCAGGATGAATATGAAATCAGGAAAAGTATTGCTGGCCGGCTGTATCGCATTGGCAATGAGCCAAGCCGCCGTGGCGAAAGACATCAAAGTCGCCATTGTCGGCGCCATGTCAGGCCCGGTAGCGCAATACGGCGACATGGAATTCACCGGCGCAAAACAAGCTATCGCTGATATCAATGCTAAAGGCGGCATCAAGGGTGACAAACTGGTTGGCGTGGAATACGACGATGCCTGTGACCCGAAACAAGCCGTGGCGGTGGCCAACAAAGTGATTAACGACGGTATCCGTTATGTTATCGGCCACCTGTGCTCTTCTTCTACTCAGCCCGCTTCTGACATCTATGAAGATGAAGGCGTGCTGATGATTACCCCGGCGGCAACCAACGCTGACCTGACCACCCGTGGCTACAAGCTGATTATGCGCACTACCGGTTTGGACTCCGATCAGGGCCCTACGGCGGCGAAATACATCCTCAATACTATCAAGCCACAGCGCATTGCCGTGGTTCATGACAAGCAGCAGTACGGCGAAGGTCTGGCGCGGTCCGTGCAGGATAGCCTGAAGAAAAACGGCGGTAACGTGGTGCTGTTCGAAGGTATCACTGCAGGCGACAAAGACTTCTCCACGCTGGTGGCGCGTCTGAAGAAAGAGAACGTCGATTTCGTTTACTTCGGTGGCTACTATCCGGAAATGGGCCAGATCCTGCGCCAGTCAAAACAAGCCGGTCTGAATGCGAAATTCATGGGTCCGGAAGGTGTGGGTAACTCTTCCCTGTCCAACATCGCCGGTGATGCTTCCGAAGGCATGCTGGTGACTCTGCCAAAACGTTATGACCAGGTTCCTGCTAACCAGCCAATCGTTGATGCGCTGAAAGCCAAAAAGCTAGACCCAACTGGCCCATTCGTCTGGACCACCTACGCCGCGCTGCAAGCTCTGACGACCGGTATGGAACGCAGCGGAAGTATGGAACCGGCTGACATCGCCAAAAACCTGAAATCTCAATCCGTGGACACCGTGATGGGCCCACTGAGCTGGGATGAGAAGGGCGACCTGAAAGGCTTCGAGTTTGGTATTTTCGAGTGGCACAAAGACGGTACTTCTACCCCAATTAAACCATAACCGCAGCAAAGTGGTTCTTCGCTCCCTCTTCTGAAAAGGGGAGGGAGTTGCACCAGTTATCAAACCCTTGAAGTAAAAGGATAGGGTATGTCAGAGCAGTTCCTATATTTCATTCAGCAGATGTTCAACGGCGTGACGTTGGGCAGCACCTATGCGCTGATCGCCATTGGCTACACCATGGTTTACGGCATTATCGGTATGATCAACTTCGCCCACGGCGAGGTGTATATGATCGGCAGCTATGTCTCTTTTATTGTCATCGCCGCGTTAATGATGATGGGGATCGACGCCAGCTGGTTGTTGATCGGCGCCGGATTCATCGCCGCGATTGTGATCTCCAGTGCCTACGGCTGGAGCATTGAGCGCGTGGCCTATAAGCCAGTGCGAAATTCTAAACGCCTGATTGCGCTGATCTCCGCCATCGGGATGTCGATATTCCTGCAAAACTACGTCAGCCTGACCCAAGGCTCGCGCGACCTCGCGCTGCCAAGCTTGGTCACCGGCCAGTGGACGCTCGGTGTCGCCAACGGCTTTGCCGCGACTATCAGCACCATGCAGCTCATCATCTGGATTGTGACTTTTGTCGCCATGCTGGCCCTGACGCTGTTTATCCGCTATTCCCGCATGGGTCGCGCCTGTCGCGCCTGCGCCGAAGATTTGAAAATGGCCAGCCTGCTGGGCATTAGCACTGACCGCGTGATCTCCCTGACCTTCGTTATCGGCGCATTAATGGCGGCGGTGGCGGGCGTGCTGCTGGGGCAATTCTATGGCGTGATTAACCCGTACATTGGCTTTATGGCGGGGATGAAAGCCTTCACCGCGGCGGTTCTCGGTGGCATCGGCAGCATTCCGGGCGCGATGATTGGCGGCCTGATTTTAGGCGTAGCCGAAGCCCTGACCTCGGCCTATCTCAGCACCGAATATAAAGACGTGGTGTCGTTTGCCCTGCTGATCGTGGTGTTGCTGGTGTTGCCAACTGGCATCTTGGGTCGCCCGGAGGTTGAGAAAGTATGAAGCATCTCAACCTGTTTAACGCGTTGCTCTCCGCCTTCGTTTTACTGGTTTTAGCCTCCTTTATCATGGGGCTGCAACTGAGCCTTGATGGCACCAAGCTGGTGGTGAATGGCGCAGGCGAAGTGCGCTGGACGTGGATTGCCATCGGCTGTGCCGTGGTGTTCGTCTTCCAACTGTTCCGCCCACTGATGAGCAGCGGCCTGAAGAAAATCTCTGGCCCAAGCTTTGTCCTGCCGAGCTTTGACGGTTCAACGCCGAAGCAGAAACTGCTGGCGCTGGTGCTGATTATTGCCGCTATCGCGTGGCCCTTTATTGTCTCACGCGGCACGGTGGACATCGCCACCCTGACCCTGATCTACATCATGCTTGGCCTTGGGCTGAACGTGGTGGTTGGCCTGTCTGGCCTGCTGGTGCTGGGCTACGGCGGTTTTTACGCCATCGGTGCCTACACCTACGCGCTGCTGAATCACTATTACGGCATCGGTTTTTGGGAAGCGTTGCCGCTGGCGGGGCTGGTTTCCGCCGCCTTTGGCTTCCTGCTCGGCTTCCCGGTGCTCAGGCTGCGCGGCGACTATTTGGCGATCGTCACCCTCGGCTTTGGGGAAATCGTCCGCATTCTGCTACTGAACAACACCTCGATCACCGGCGGGCCGAACGGCATTAGCCAAATTCCAAAACCGACGCTGTTTGGTCTGGAATTTAGCCGCACCCCGCGCGACGGCGGCTGGGACACCTTCAGTAACTTCTTTGGCGTGGCCTATGACCCGAGCGATCGCATCATCTTCTTATATATGGTAGCGCTGCTGTTGGTGGTCCTGACCCTGTTCGTCATCAACCGCCTGTTGCGCATGCCGCTGGGCCGCGCGTGGGAAGCCCTGCGTGAAGATGAGATCGCCTGCCGCTCGCTGGGCCTTAACCCGACGCGCATCAAGCTCACCGCCTTTACTATCAGCGCCGCGTTTGCCGGTTTTGCGGGAACGCTATTCGCCGCGCGTCAGGGCTTTGTCAGCCCGGAATCCTTCACCTTCGTCGAGTCTGCCTTCGTGCTGGCTATCGTGGTGTTGGGCGGCATGGGCTCGCAGTTTGCGGTCATTCTGGCGGCTATCCTGCTGGTGGTGTCGCGCGAACTAATGCGTGATTTGAATGAATACAGCATGTTGCTGCTCGGTGCATTGATGGTTCTGATGATGATTTGGCGTCCACAGGGCCTGTTGCCGATGAAACGCCCGCAGTTAAAATTGAAGTTGTCGAAAAGACAAATCGCTGACAAAGGAGAGCAAGCATGAGTACGCAACCTCTCTTGTCAGTCGAAGGGTTGATGATGCGTTTTGGCGGCCTGCTGGCGGTGAACAACGTGGCGTTAAACCTCAATCAGGGCGAAATCGTCTCGCTGATTGGCCCCAACGGCGCCGGTAAAACCACGGTGTTTAACTGCCTGACCGGTTTTTATAAGCCAAGCGGCGGCACCATCAAGCTGCGCGACCAGCATCTCGAGGGTTTGCCGGGCCAGAAGATTGCCCGCATGGGCGTGGTGCGAACCTTCCAGCATGTGCGCCTGTTCCGCGAAATGACCGTGATTGAAAACCTGCTGGTAGCCCAGCATCAACACCTTAAAAGCGGCATGCTGGCTGGCCTGTTTAAGACGCCGGGCTTTCGTAAAGCCGAGGCCGAAGCCTTGGACCGCGCCGCGGACTGGCTGGAGCGCGTCGGCTTGCTCGAACTGGCCAACCGTCAGGCGGGGAATCTGGCTTACGGCCAGCAGCGCCGTCTGGAAATCGTCCGTTGTATGGTGACGCGCCCTGAAATCCTGATGCTCGACGAACCCGCCGCCGGGCTTAACCCGCGCGAAACGGAAGAGCTAAACCAGCTGATCGCCGAGCTGCGTAACCAGCACAAGGTGTCAGTTTTATTGATCGAACATGACATGAAGCTGGTGATGGGCATTTCGGACCGCATCTACGTGGTGAATCAGGGAACGCCGCTGGCACAGGGCACTCCGGCAGAAATTCGTAATAACCCAGACGTCATTCGTGCGTACTTGGGCGAAGGGTAAGGGGCAGAACGCGATGTTGTCATTTAATCAGGTATCCGCCCATTACGGCAAAATTCAGGCGCTGCACGAAGTCAGCCTGCACATCAATAAGGGTGAAATTGTTACCCTTATCGGGGCCAACGGCGCGGGCAAAACCACGCTGCTGGGTAGCCTGTGCGGCGAGCCTCGCGCCAGCCATGGCTCTATTGTTTTTGAAGGTCAGGACATCACCCAGTGGCCGACCGCCAAAATCATGCGTGGCGATATCGCCATCGTGCCGGAAGGGCGTCGGGTGTTTTCGCGCATGACGGTAGAGGAGAATCTGGCGATGGGCGGCTTCTTTGCCACCCGCGACCAGTATCAGCAGCGCCTCCAGCGCGTGTTCGAGCTGTTCCCACGTTTGAAAGAGCGTCGCGCTCAGCGTTCCGGCACCATGTCCGGCGGGGAACAGCAGATGCTGGCGATTGGCCGGGCATTGATGAGCCAGCCGCGCCTGCTGCTGCTCGACGAGCCTTCGCTAGGTTTAGCACCAATTATCATTCAGCAGATTTTCGACACCATCCAACAGCTGCGCGAAGAGGGGATGACTATCTTCCTGGTCGAGCAAAACGCCAATCAGGCCTTGAAGCTGGCGGACCGTGGCTACGTGCTGGAAAACGGACACGTGGTGCTGGAGGACAGTGGCGCAGCTCTATTAGCCAACGAAGCTGTTAGATCTGCTTATCTCGGCGCTTAATTAAAATTCGCTGCCACTTAAAGGACATCTCCGGATGTCCTTTTTACTTTTATTTTTCTCTCTTTCGTAACTCTGCTGTCACCTGCCTGTAACCAAATCATTATTTTTCTGTCATTTATGCATGTCATGTTAGCTCCCGAATAAGAAGATCCTTACGACACCGTCACTACACAGCCCTCTTCAGGAGACAAGCATGCTTAAGCACGCTGTTACAAAAACGACACTTTGCATTGCACTGGCATTCGCGTTCAGCACCCAGGCGATGGCGGTAACGGAAATACCTTTCTGGCATTCAATGGACGGCGAGTTGGGCAAAGAGGTTAACTCTCTGGCCGACCGTTTTAACCAGGCTCATCCAGACGTCAAAATCGTGCCAGTTTACAAAGGCAAGTATGACGAAAGTCTGGCAGCAGGCATCGCGGCTTACCGTAGCGGCAAAGCCCCGGCGATTCTGCAAGTTTATGAAGTAGGCACGGCGACCATGATGGCGAGTAAAGCGATCAAGCCGGTCTACGAAGTCTTTTCCGACGCGGGCATCAAAGAAGACGTTTCCCAGTTCGTTCCGACTGTCTCGGGCTATTACTCGGATTCTAAAGGGCGCCTGCTGTCACAGCCTTTCAACAGCTCCACGCCGGTGCTGTACTACAACAAAGACGCCTTTAAGAAGGCTGGCCTGAACCCTGACCAACCGCCAAAAACCTGGCAGGACATGGCGGCTTACACCGAGAAGCTGCGTCAGTCAGGCGTGAAGTGCGGTTACGCCAGCGGCTGGCAGGGTTGGATTCAGATTGAGAACTTCAGCGCATGGCATGCACTGCCAATCGCCACCAAAAACAACGGCTTCGATGGCACTGACGCGGTTCTGGAATTCAACAAACCGTTGCAGGTTAAGCACATCCAGATGCTGGAAGACATGAACAAGAAGGGTGATTTCACCTACTTGGGTCGTAAAGACGAGTCTACCGCCAAGTTTTACAACGGCGACTGCGCGATGACCACCGCGTCTTCAGGTTCACTGGCTGACATCCGTCAGTACGCCAAATTCAACTACGGCGTAGGCATGATGCCGTACGACGCTGACGTGAAAGACGCGCCACAGAACGCCATCATCGGCGGTGCAAGCCTGTGGGTGATGAACGGTAAAGATAAAGAAACCTACAAAGGCGTGGCTGAGTTCCTGCAATTCCTGACCACGCCGGCTATCGCCGCTGAATGGCACCAGAAAACCGGTTACCTGCCAGTGACGACTGCGGCGTATGAGCTGACTAAGCAACAAGGCTTCTACGAGAAGAACCCGGGTTCTGACGTCGCCACTCGCCAGATGCTGAACAAGCCACCATTGCCGTTCACTAAGGGTCTGCGTCTGGGCAACATGCCACAGATTCGTACCATCGTAGACGAAGAGTTGGAAAGCGTGTGGAGCGGCAAGAAGACGGCTCAGCAGGCTCTGGATTCAGCTGTAGAGCGCGGGAACCTGTTACTGCGTCGCTTCGAAGCTTCCACTAAGTAACTATCGGCTACTGCGCTTCGCCAGTCTGGGATTGGGCAGTGCTCGAAATCCTCATGGACTCAATGTCCACTGCGGTTTCTGCGCGCTGTCCGCACCCAGTCTGGCTTTGCTCGCTACGCCTCGTACCGAGTTGCCTTTCTTCGATTCTATCTCTTGTCTTTTCGCTTTAACGAGTAACCCACTATGAGTTCACATCGCCCCGGTTTTGGTTGTAGCTGGCTGCCTTACGCGCTGGTGTTGCCGCAACTGCTGATCACCGTGATTTTCTTTTTATGGCCTGCCGGTCAAGCCTTGTGGTATTCGGTGCAAACGCTGGATCCTTTCGGTTTATCGAGTGAGTTTGTCGGGCTGAGCAACTTCAAACAGTTGTTTCAGGACTCCTACTACCTCGACTCTTTCTACACCACGCTGAAATTCAGTTTCCTCGTGGCGTTTATCGGACTGGCCGTCTCGCTGTTTTTTGCCGCGCTGGTGGACCACGTGGTGCGCGCCAGCCGTATTTACCAGACGCTAATGATCCTGCCGTACGCCGTCGCGCCCGCCGTGGCCGCCGTGCTCTGGATGTTCCTGTTTAGCCCCGGCCTCGGCCTTATCACCCACTTCCTTGGGTCAATCGGCTATAACTGGAACCACGCGCAGAACAGCGGACAGGCGATGTTCTTGGTGGTGTTGGCCTCGGTCTGGAAGCAGGTGAGCTACAACTTCTTGTTCTTCCTCGCCGCGTTGCAATCTATCCCTAAATCACTGGTTGAAGCCGCCGCCATTGACGGCGCGGGCCCGGTGCGCCGCTTCTTCAATCTGGTGCTGCCGCTGATTTCGCCAGTGAGCTTCTTCCTGCTGGTGGTTAACTTGGTTTACGCCTTCTTCGACACCTTCCCGGTGATTGATGCGGCGACCGCGGGCGGCCCGGTTCAGGCGACCACCACCTTGATTTATAAGGTGTACCGCGAAGGTTTCTCCGGTCTGGATCTCTCCAGCTCCGCCGCGCAGTCAGTGGTGTTGATGGTGCTGGTATGCGGCCTGACGTTTATTCAGTTCCGCTTTGTCGAGCGTAAGGTGCGTTACCAATGATTGAGAACCGTAAAGGGCTGGATATTTTCAGCCACACCATGCTTATCCTCGGCGTGCTGGTGATCCTGTTCCCGTTGTACGTGGCTTTTGTCGCGGCAACGCTGGATAACAAACAGATTTTCGACGTGCCGATGTCGCTGATACCGGGTTCGCACCTGTGGGAAAACATCCGCACTATCTGGAACCAGGGCGTCGGCGAGGGCAGCCCGGCCTTTGGTCGCATGCTGGTGAACAGCTTTATCATGGCGATGGTCATCACCATCGGCAAAATTTCGGTGTCGATGCTGTCGGCTTACGCCATCGTCTACTTCCGTTTCCCGCTGCGTAACTTATTCTTCTGGCTGATTTTCTTGACGCTGATGCTGCCGGTTGAAGTGCGTATCTTCCCGACCATTCAGGTGATTTCCAACCTAAACATGATGGACAGCTACACCGGCCTGACGCTGCCCCTGATGGCCTCGGCCACCGCCACCTTCCTGTTCCGCCAGTTCTTTATGACCTTGCCGGACGAGCTGCTAGAAGCCGCGCGTATTGACGGCGCGAGCGCCATGCGCTTCTTCTGGGACATCGTTCTGCCGTTATCGAAAACCAATCTGGCGGCGCTGTTTGTCATCACCTTTATCTACGGCTGGAACCAGTATCTGTGGCCAATTCTCATCACCAGCGACGCCTCGATGGGCACGGCGGTGGCGGGAATTAAAAGCATGATCTCTTCCGGCGACGGTTCCACCCAGTGGAATCAGGTCATGGCAGCGATGATTTTGACTTTATTGCCCCCGCTTGCGGTGGTGCTCCTGATGCAGCGCTGGTTTGTGCGCGGTCTGGTAGACAGTGAGAAGTAATACGACATGGCAAATTTAAAACTACAGGCAGTCACCAAGTCCTACGACGGTAAAAATCAGATTATTAAAAGCATCGACCTGAACGTCGCCGATGGCGAATTCATTGTGATGGTCGGTCCGTCGGGCTGTGGGAAATCCACTCTGCTGCGCATGGTAGCCGGTTTAGAGCGCACCACCAGCGGCGATATTTATATTAATGATCAGCGCGTTACCGAGCTGGAACCCAAAGATCGCGGCATCGCGATGGTGTTCCAGAACTACGCGCTTTACCCGCACATGAGCGTGTATGACAACATGGCCTATGGCCTGAAAATTCGCGGCTTCGGCAAGGCGCAGATTCAGGCGCGAGTTGAAGAAGCGGCGCGTATTCTGGAGCTCGGCCCGCTACTCAAACGCAAGCCGCGCGAACTCTCCGGCGGCCAGCGCCAGCGCGTCGCCATGGGGCGCGCCATCGTGCGTGAACCGGCGGTCTTCCTGTTCGACGAACCGCTGTCTAACCTTGACGCCAAGCTGCGCGTGCAGATGCGCCTCGAGCTGCAACAGCTGCACCGCCGCCTGCGCACCACCAGTTTGTACGTGACCCACGATCAGGTTGAAGCCATGACGCTGGCCGAGCGGGTGATCGTGATGAACAAAGGCATTGCCGAGCAGATTGGTACGCCGTCAGAAGTTTATCGCCGCCCGGCAACGCTATTTGTTGCCAGCTTCATTGGCTCCCCGGCCATGAACCTGCTGCCGGGCACGCTAGCCAGCAACGGCAGTTCGCTGGTGATGGAGGGCGGTTTTGAGCTGCCCCTCAGCCAGCCGCGCCCGGAGTGGGGCGGACGAGAGTTGACGGTGGGTATTCGACCGGAGCATATTCAGCTGACTGACGATCCGCAGGCCGGTATTCCAATGAACCTCAACACGTTGGAACTGCTCGGCGCCGACAACCTGGCGCACGGAAAATGGGCCGGTGCGGGTGTGGTGGTGCGTCTTAATCACGAAGTTTGCCCTGAGCCGGGCACGCAGTTGCGTTTGGTTTTGCCGACGAACGCGATACACTTTTTCGATTCAAATAGCGGTTTAAGAATGGAGTAAACATGACAGTTTGGCCTTATCCACGGATTGTGGCGCATCGGGGCGGTGGTTCTTTGGCCCCGGAAAACACCCTTGCTGCCATTGATGTCGGCGCCAAGTACGGCCACACCATGATTGAGTTCGACGCCAAGCTGGCGCAGGACGGCGAAATTTTCCTGTTGCACGACGACACACTGAACCGCACCAGCAACGGCTGGGGCGTGGCGGGTGAGCTGAGCTGGGACAAATTGTGCCAACTGGACGCCGGTGACTGGTACGGCGCGGCGTTCAAAGGTGAAAAACTGCCGCTGTTGGCCGAAGTGGCCGAGCGCTGCGCGCGCCACAACATGATGGCGAACATTGAGATTAAACCGACGACCGGCACGAATACCGAGACGGGGAGCAAAGTGGCGCTGGCGGCCAAAGAGCTATGGCGCGACCACCCCGCGCCGCCGCTGCTCTCTTCTTTCGAGTTCGACGCTCTGCTGGCGGCCAAGCAGGCCGTTCCCGAGCTGCCGCGCGGTTTACTGCTCGACGAGTGGCGTGATGATTGGAAAACGCTGACGGACCAACTGGAATGCGTTTCCCTGCATATCAATTATAAAGAGCTGACCGAAGCGCGGGTGAAAGCCTTGAAAGACGCCGGTTTGCACATTCTGGTCTACACCGTTAACTCGCCACAAAGCGCCCGAACCCTGCTGGCATGGGGCGTTGATTGTATCTGTACTGATGCTATTGACGACATTGGGCCAGATTTTGCGTAAAAACGGGCTCTGAGCCAAAGGGATACCTGCTTTATGGGTATCCCGGTGATACCTTTTCTATATTAATATCTTTGGAATTCTCGCGGTAATAGCCCTGATTCATACTCATTCTTCAATTTTGGAGGAGAGGTTAAGATGAAAATAAGAACATTAGGCGAGGGCTTACAAGTCTCCGCAATGGGTTATGGCGCAATGGGACTCAGTGAGTTCTATGGAGAAGCCAAAGATGCCGAATCCCTTGATGTCCTGAAAACGGTGATCGACACCGGCGTAAATCTGATCGATACGGCAGATGTTTACGGCCGTGGTCACAATGAAAGGTTGGTGGGGCATTTTCTGGCGACGCTCGATAGCGCACAGCGCGAGCAGATAAAGATAGCGACCAAGTGTGGTATTGATCGGCCTGCTGATGCTGCCTATGAGCGCAGCATAAACAATCACCCCGATTACATCCGTCGCTGCTGCCATGAGTCATTGCAGCGCCTGGGGGTTGAGCGTATCGACCTTTACTACCTGCATCGCGTAAACCCTGATTTTTCTATCGAAGAAAGCATGTCTTGCCTGAGCGATTTGGTGAAGGAAGGCAAGATTGCGCACGTCGGGCTATGTGAAGTTTCGGCAGTGACGCTGGCAAAAGCGCACGCCGTACATCCAGTTAGTGCACTGCAAACTGAATATTCGCTGTGGACGCGAGACATTGAGCAAGACATTTTGCCGACGGCGACCAAACTGGGCATTGGTATTGTGCCTTATTCACCACTTGGGCGCGGATTCCTGACCGGAAAATACCTCAGCAATAGCGATTTTACTGACGGAGATTTCCGCAAAAATAACCCGCGCTTCAGCGATGAAAATCTTCGTTTCAACGCGCAGATCCTCAACGAACTGCAACCCCTAGCTGATAAGTATCAATGCACTTTAGGGCAACTGGCTCTGGCATGGCTACTGGCGCAATACGAACATATCGTGCCAATCCCAGGAACCAAAAGTAGCCGTTATGCGCGGGAGAATGCAGGTGCCGTTGAGGTCGCTTTAAGCCATCAGGACCTGCTGCTGTTGAATGGCCTTAAAGACCGGGTCGAAATTAAAGGAGAGCGTTACACGCTGGAGGGTATGAAAGGCGTGAATGCTTAAAGACAGAAGAAATAGTGCGAAAGGGCTGAATTATCAGCCCTTTTTTTATTGCCAGATGGATGTTGATAACCCTAGGGTTTATATAACAAGGAGTAAGTTAGTTGCGCTGAACGGCCAACGCTACGCCTTCACCGCCACCAATACACAGGGCTGCGATGCCTTTATGTAAATCGTTGCGCTTCATGTTATGTAACAGCGTGACTAGAATTCGGCATCCTGATGCGCCAATGGCATGGCCTAAAGCAATGGCTCCGCCGGAAGGATTCACCTTATCAGGGTGGATATGCAGCGCTGAGAGAACGGCCAGTGCCTGAGCAGCAAAGGCTTCGTTCGACTCCAACACGTCAATTTCCCCTGCTTGCCACTGCTGTCTGGTCAGACACTGCTGGATGGCTTCAATGGGGGCCGCCCCCATGATTTGCGGGTCAATCCCCGAATTAGTGAAAGCACCGAGGGTGGCAAGAGGTGTCAGCCCAAGCGCCTCAGCCTTCTCCCTGCTGCATAGCAGAATGGCGGCGGCGCCGTCGTTGAGGGACGACGCGTTTCCCGCCGTCACCGTACCTGCTTTATCAAATACTGGCTTCAGCTGAGACAGCTTTTCATAGCTAGTTTCACGTGGGCCTTCATCAGCAGCAAATACGGTGATTTCCCCTTTACGGTTCACCGATTCAATCGGGACAATTTCGGCATTGAATCGACCTTCCTGCTGGGCCTGCAATGCACGCTGGTGGGAAAGCGCCGCGTACTCATCCTGACGTGAGCGAGGAATGCTGAACTGGCGAGCGACATTTTCCGCTGTCACACCCATATGGATATGATGAAAAGCATCCCAAAGGCCATCGTGAACCAGCGAATCTTTTAGTTCACCGTGACCAAGACGTAATCCCTTGCGGGAAGCACTCAGCAAATGTGGGGCCAGCGACATATTTTCCTGTCCACCAGCAACCGCGATTTCAGCTTCTCCGCACTGAATGGCCTGCATCGCCAAATGCACGGCTTTGAGGCCCGAGCCGCAGACTTTATTGACCGTCATCGCATTCACGGTCACTGGCAAATCAGCCAGCAAGGCTGCCTGACGCGCCGGATTCTGCCCGCAACCGGCGGTAAGTACCTGACCCATGACAACCAGCTCAACGTCGCTGGCCGCAATGCCAGTTTCTGCCAAAAGTGCCTTAATCACCGTTGCGCCGAGGTTGGCCGCGGGCTGTTCAGCCAGCGCCCCCTGAAAACTCCCCGTTGCGGTACGTCTTGCTGCCACCACCACCACTTCTCTCATGAGCCACTCCTCGGTTATTTGTGTTGCGCCTGATAATGGGCAACGGCCAAACGGTAAGCAGTAAGGCCATTCATACAGGCTGGGAAACCGGCATATATCGCCATTTGAATCACAATTTCGAGCAGCTCTTCCTCCGTCACGCCGACATTCAAGGCCCCTCGCATATGCAGCTCAAGCTGGGGCTGGGCATAACCGAGCGTAATTAAGGACGCGACGGTGATCATCTCTCGGGTTTTAAGATCCAGCCCCGGACGGCCAACCACGGCACCGAATGCGTAATCGGTGAGCAGCCTTGGTAGGTCGCTGTCGAGTTCAGCCAGACGGCCTGTGACTTTATCCGCCAGGCCCGGCTCTAGCTGATTCATGATAGAGCGGCCGTGTTCGGTCAGTTCGTTACCTGATTTCATGCTGCTTCTCCAGAAAGAAGGGGCGCTTGCTCGGTTTTCACCGGAATAATGGCAATCAGCAGCAAGGAGAGGGCGATAGCGATTCCGGCAATGCTCATCAAGACCGGAATACTGAGCACCGACACCAGCCAGGCGCCGACCAGCGCACCACAACCGATAGCGCCATTAAAGAACGAGACATAGATTGCCGAGGCGGGGAAAGCATTCTCTGCGGCAATGCGTAATACCCAAGTCTGGAAGCCGACGAAAATGCCAGAAACCGCCAGGCCCCACACGATGATCAGGGCCAGAATCTGACTCCCCCCCAAACTCTCTCCCCATTGACCAAGGGTAATTAGCGCTGCGGCGATCAGTAGAACGGAGAGGGAGACTAAGGGTTTCAGCCATTTATCAATAAACATGCCGGTGACAAAGTTTCCGGCTAAACCGGCGATCCCAAAGACAAACAGCATCACAGGGATCATGCTGGCAGAGACGGAATTAACGTTGTGCAACCAAGGTTCGATAAAGGTGAAGGCAGCAAAATGGGCGGTGATAGCCAACAGGGTGGCGGCATAGATTTTCCATAATGTTCCTGAACGCAGTACGCGGCCCAAGGCTTCTAGCCCCAGGGCGCTGCTGCTTTTTACTTTCGGGACAATCAGAGCGATGCCAACAAAGGCAATGACGCTGAGCAATGACATCAGCCAGAAAGCAGGACGCCAGCCAAGATTCAGACCGATGTAGTTGGACAGTGGCACCCCAAAAACGCTGGCAGCAGACACGCCGCCGAAGACTATCGACGTCGCGACGCCGATATAGCGTGCTGGTACCATGGATACCGCTGTCGCGCCAATCATTGCCCAGAATGCACCGTGAGCAAGCGCGCCAATGACGCGAGCGACAAGTAACCATTCATAGCTTTGCACTGTCGCGCACAGGCTGTTGGAAACCAAAATAATGAAAGTTAAAATCAACAGGAGTAATTTCTTTGGCAAATTGCCTAAGAAAAGTGAAGAGAGCAGGGCGCTAATCGCACCGACCCAAGCATATAAGGTGACTGTCAGACCAATCATTGATTCCGACTGACCTAAGCCTTCAGCCATTGGCGTTAATAAGCCGATAGGGGCTAATTCAGTGGTCACAATAGTAAAGGTCGAAAGAGCCAGAATAATCAATGCCAGCCAGGTTTGCAGGCTGAGGGGTTGATGTTCGTTATCTGAGGTTTTCATAATATTCCTTATTTTTCTAGAATATTCATATCGAGAATATTCCAGTGATGTTGCTGAGCATATTCAGCGAGTTTTGAATTCGCTCCGACGCAGATTGGGTTGCCTGTTACTTCCAACATCGGAATATCAGAGAGATCATCACCATAGGCATAACTCCCGGAGAGGTTGATATTATTTTTCTGGCTAAAGGCCAACAAAGCATGTTGTTTTCCCATGCCAATAGTTTGCGGCTGTCCAATTTCTCCGCTCAATATTCCAGCATCATTAATGACCAATGGCGCAGCAAGAATAGTGTCCACGCCTAAATAGTGGCCTAAAGGCTGTAAAATAGGTTGCATCGAGCCTGAGATGAAGACGGTAATGTGACCCTGTTTTATATGTTGCTTTAGTGCCTTAACTGCTGGAAGAATATAAATATCATCTTGTCCCAAAAACTCTTTAAACCAAGCTTCACCTGCCCGATTTAGGTCTTGGATATTGACACCTGAAAACTCACGGTAATACATTAGATTGAGTTCTTCTCGTGGCGTACCTTGTGCTAATGCTTCTTTAAATTTCTTATCAAATGCTTGGTGTTTGATTTTCCAACCGTTTAATTCGCTCCAGTATTGATAAAAATGAAACATACTTTTCATCTTTATCAATGTTTCATCGACATCAAAGAAAGCGGCAATAGCACTCACTGCCCCTCCTCATAATTTTTTCGACGGCTTTTTATTGGGAAGTCCTTATCATTACCTAATACTCCCGCATCTGACCAACGGTCGGGCGTTAATTCGCTGATCACTACGGATATTTTATCCAGTGGTGCACCACAGTGAAGGTGAATTGAGTGCGTTATTTCTTCGACGAGTTTTTTAACTTTCTGCTCATCACTCATTTTCCACGTGGTTATCTGTACGAATGGCATAAAGGATCCTTATTCTAAAGTAGTAAATTCATTGAAGGATAATGTTGGTAATTTAAGGTGGGCGTGAATATCTCCACCCAAACCATATAACCCAATAGCACCACCATAAGATTGTTGGCTGCTCATATAGAGCACCACAACATTAATTACCCGATTACGGCTCTCCCCGGCTGCGGGGAAGGGATTAGGTAATTCTGCCCAATAAGTGGCGTTGCCTTCCGCGTCAGTAATAAATACATTGGGAATCCCCAATGGCCCCGGGCGGGTTGGATTTTCAACCGCCAAATCTCTTTCCCGTAAACTCATGACGGTATAAAGACTGTCTGGAACCAAATTTTTGAAAATAAAATCAAATCTGGCCGTACGTTGATCGCTACTAAGCATCACCACCAGCTCGCCTTCCGCTTTGAGCCAATTACCGAGTGTGATCGCCGGTAAATGTCTTTTGCCATCGGCAGTGCGATAATCTGCAATATAGGCATCATGCAATGGTCGTGATGGGCGCCTGTCTGCTGCTGCCTGTGGTCTCTGCTCGGGTGCAAATAGCATCGGATAGTTGTTAAGCGGTAGAGGAAGAGGCAGCGTGTGAAGAGTGATTTCTTCCAGCTGATCCTCGGTTAATTCACTGATATTATGAATAATCTTGTAAGGTAGCGCTTTGCCAAAAGTTGGCAGAGGGCTGTTTTTATCCACAATGGCACTTCCCCATGCTATGCCGCTTTCTGAAGGGATTTGCCCGACCACGACGAAATTGCCCTGAGCATCCACGACCTCCGCAGGGGGGTACAGCGGCCCCTGCGTGGTCACGGCCAGTGTATAATGGTGACCGTTTTTATCAGACATGTGCGCTCCCGTCAGCCAACAAGCTTTGGGTTAATTGCGACTGCAAAATGGAGTGCGTCATATCAGTTGCTAACAGGTCTTCCTTCTGACTAATAACGTTTGAAGGATAAACAGTGAAAGAGACTGACATGGTGGAACATAATGTTGTGTGCTGTGAAATACGAATATTCGCTTTAAATCTAGACCGTCTTTCATTAATGTCCTTTTCCAGCACCTCGTAATGAACCAGAGCAGGCAGTGGAAAAAGAAAACTTTCAAATTTTATGTTCATATCATTAATGACGTAATAAGAGCGCCCGACCTGATCTGCCATATAAAACTCTTCAGTAATAGCAATAAAGGTTTGGCGACATGCCTCAACCAATATCATTCCCTGAATGTGCTGTCCTGTTTGGTGGTCAGACATTAACTCGCAACGTTCGTCAATAAGTAATGGCAAGGCATACCGTTCTTCTGAAACTTTTTCTGCTGTGCCAATTAACGTGTTGTGATACATTTTCTTGTGAGAAAATGCATTTTTGGATGATGTGGTGAGTTGCTGCAATTCAGAAAGATCTAACTTATTATCGTGATTTTTGTTTCTTCGCTGATTGTCTAATACTTTGCCGGCATAATCATCACGAACTCCCTGACCCACAATGAAATGACTGTCCGTGTCAATGATATGAGCCGGGATCTGAGTGATAAGATCTAATTGGCTAATAGTGACAACATCTTTTCCATTAGAGAATTCACTAAACTTGTCTCCAACGACAATAATATTTTTTGTCATGATTAATACCTACATGAAGTTGCTATATTAATAGCTAGAGATAGAACGATAGAATCTCGTGTACAGACCGTCATTACCGCCGGTAATATAATTGTCGCCAGCTTGTTGAATGATGGTCTGATAGCGTTCATTGGTAAAAGCTTCTTTATAGGCTTCTTTATTGCCATTGAATGCTGAAATAAACATTACGCCTGGTTGGCCGCTAATCAAGGAGTGATAAGCACCAAAACTGACGATTTTATCTTTATTGTCGCGCACTACATTAAAAATGGTTTCTTCGCGCCACTGGCGATACTGGCTATAGTTTTCAGCGGGAACTTCAACGTGGCGGAGTTGTACATATTCGGTAGCAGGGAGATCATTAGCGGAGTCAATTGGAGCTTCAACATATTTAACCAATTCGCGGCGAACGTCACCAGCCAATACGGTCGAAAATGTTTTAAAAGCATTTTCCAGTTCTTCTTCTTGAGTCGCAATTTCAGCTATGGAATCAAAGGCGCGTAATTCTAATAGCTCATTGATACCTTGTTCGTCCGAAATGAAATATTTCTTTTTCTCGCTGTTTGCTAAAGAAGTGAAAGGCGTTTTATCGGTATTTGCTTTTAACGGTAAACGGGTGATCAGGACATATTTAGCTGACATAGTAAAGCCTCTTTAGGATCGGTGTGTGAGAGACTTCACAATATCAATTGGCATTGTTTAGAGAATTGTTAGTTTTGTAATATAGATTTGGTATCACAGGAATATGGAAAGTCTTTTTTCGTTGCTGTAATCTACAAAAAAAGAAGATTTGTGATCTATCCGACATTTTCGGTGGGGCGGTATTTTCGGTCGTTACCCCTGCCTCTTTCCTGTTGATGCAATGAGTAATAATGGCGGAGTGAACAAGTGAGTTACTTTAGAGAAAAACTTCCTACTATCAAACAATTGCAGTGCTTCATTGCTGTCGCACATGAGCTAAATTTCCGCCGCGCTGCCGATCGTATGAGGATGACTCAACCCCCATTAACTCGCCAGATACAATGTCTGGAAGATGTCATTGGGTGCGAGCTTTTCGCCCGTAATACCCATCAGGTGCATTTAACTGAGGCCGGTGTACGCCTGGAAAGTGAGGCAAAACAGCTGATTGATCAATTATCAAAATTAATTAAAACGCTAAAAATCGACAATCAAAAGCTAAGATTTGGCGTAACGCGCACGCTGGATTTCACCTTAATACCGACAATAAATGCCCATTTAGAGCAGTGGGTTGATGCTGACGATATTTCTTCTTATCAAATGACCTCCAGAAAGTTATTACAAATTCTGGCGCAGGGTAATTTGGATATTGTATTGACGGGGGAAAAATCTTCAGGACATGACGACGAGTTCGATTTTTTCTGGGTACACCGAGAACCCCTGATGCTGGCTTTGCCTTCATCGCACCCGGCAAGTATTCAGGAGCGGGTGTCGCTGAAGGACGTGGCTGACTTGCCCATGTACTGGTTTACCCGTAGTGCCAACCCAAGCTTTTATGACAAGTGCGATAAAGTATTCAGCAAATTACCTTTTACCCTGAAATTCAAACCTGAGTCCGAGGATTCATTGCTGACTTTGGCCAACGTGGCACGGGGAAACGGTATGGCGCTGATGCCACAATCCATGTGTTTATCGACCAGAGAAGGGCTGTGTTATCGCAAACTGGATGAGCAGACTTCGAGCCAGCTGAATATTGATGTCTATTTGGCGACGCGGAAAAATGAGCAGCGGGAACATGTGCTGGAGGCGGTGAAGACATTTCTGCCGCTGGGGAATATTACTGAAAATCAGTGAGTTTTTTGCCCCGCCGCCTTAAACAGCGGGGTAAAACTCTGACTTAATTCTGCTGCAGCGGCTGGCCCGGACGATTTAGCTGCTGGGTCTGCAGACGCTGCTGGTTGCTTTGAATTTGCGAGCGCAGTTTGAGCTGTTGCTGCTGCTGGTTATTGCGCAGGTCTTGCTGCAATTTCTGCTGCTGGATCTGCGAATTGGTTTGTTGCTGCTGCTGCATCCGTTCTTGCGAAGGGTTACTCAGCAGCTGTTGGTTGCGGTCAGGCACTGACACGGTGTTCGCCGAGGCGGCCTGAACGGCGAAAAGCAGGGGAATAGCGGCTACGAGCCCATAACAACGTTTCATCAGGTGATCCTCCAGTCAGTCATGATTTAAGTCTACGACATATCACCGGGTTGTGTGGTCCCCCATGGCACGGAACGCTCAAAGCGTGGGTCAGGTCTCGTTAGGTCAATAAACGAACAGTGGTAAACCCACTTTCAGGTTCTCTGCTTTGCAACATCCGTTACAATCAGCCTATCTTTTACTTTTTCAGGCTGAACTTCGTGCCGTTACTCGTTATTACCACCATTTTGTGGGCTTTTTCATTTAGCCTCATCGGCGTCTATCTGGCGGGTCAGGTTGACAGCGTATTCTCCGTGCTGGTGCGGCTGAGCCTCGCCGCGCTGGTGTTTTTGCCGTTTCTGCGCTGGAAGGGCTATCCGGTAAAAACCCTGCTGATGTACATGGCTGTCGGCGCGATGCAGCTCGGCATCATGTATTTGATTAGCTTCGAAGCCTATTTGTACCTGTCGGTGCCGGAATTCCTGCTGTTCACGGTGATGACGCCGCTCTACGTGACGCTGATTTATGACCTGATCAGCGGGCGTAAAATCCGCAAAGGCTATGCCCTGTGCGCGCTGCTGGCAGTGGTCGGCGCGGCTATCATTCGCTATGACCATATCAGCGAACATTTCATTATTGGCCTGCTGCTGGTGCAGGCGGCGAATATCTGCTTCGCCATTGGTCAGGTGGGCTACAAACGCCTGATGGAAACCCACCCGATGCCGCAGCACACGGCGTTTTCATGGTTCTACATCGGCGCGCTGATTTGCGCCGTGGTGGCGTGGTTCCTGTGGGGCAATCCGCAAAAGCTGCCCACCACCGGCCTGCAATGGGGCATTCTGATCTGGCTCGGCGTGGGGGCTTCGGCTTTAGGGTATTTCATGTGGAACTACGGCGCGACGCAGGTGGACGCGGGAACGCTGGGGATTATGAACAACTTCCACGTCCCGGCCGGGCTGCTGGTTAACCTCGCCATTTGGCAACAGCAGCCGCACTGGCCGAGCTTTATTATTGGTGCGGCAGTGATAATGGCTTCACTGTGGGTGCACCGACGTTGGGTTTTAGGGCATCACGGACAAACGGCAGATGGTCGCACGCGTGCTGCCGGGTCGAACGAATAAAAGCTTCCACAATAGGTTGGCGCTGCTCGCCATCACGCACGGCGGCGTACAACCTGCTCCACAAGCCATCTCCCAGCGTTTTAGTGACCACCAGTCCCTGACGTTCAAAGCTCTCCACCACCCAGTGGGGCAGCGCGGCAATCCCCATGCGGGCCGACACCATCTGAATCAACAACAGCGTGTTATCGACGCTTTTCAGCGCCGGGCTGACGCCTGCCGGTTCCAGGAAGTGACGCCAGATATCCAGACGCTGGCGCTGCACCGGGTAGATCATCAGGATCTCCGCACTTAAATCTTCCGGCGTGATAATCGCCTGCTTGGCCAGCGGATGGTCCGGCGCTAGCACCAGACGCACTTCAAAATCAAACATTGGGGAATAGTGCAGACCACTGCGCGGCAGGATGTCGGAGGTCAGCACCAAGTCCAGCTCGCCCTGCTGAAGCGCGGGCTGCGGGTCGAAAGTGACGCCAGATTTGAAATCCATCAGCACATTGGGGAAGCGCAGGCGGAAGTTATCCAGTGCCGGTGTCAGCCACTGAATGCAGCTATGGCACTCAATCGCGATACGCAATGACGCCTGATGCGGCTCGCTGCAAGCCTGTAGCGCCTGCTGGATTTGCGGCAGCACCTGTTCAGCCAAGTTAAGCATGATTTCACCCTGCGGCGTAAAGCGTAGCGGCTGGCTTTTTCGCACGAATAGGCGGAAACCCAGACGCTGCTCCAAATCGCTGAATTGATGCGATAAGGCAGACTGTGTCTGGTGTAGCTGCGCGGCGGCAGCGGCCAGCGACCCGGTATTACGTAGAGCTTGTAAGGTCCGCAGGTGTTTCAGTTCAATCATGAGAGTCCTTCACCGTGTCATGAATTATTTGCGCTTGTGGAATATACAGTACCTGCGGATTATGGATGTGTAAACATCTGGACGGCTAAACAGGAAGATAAAGATGACCATTTTGAACCATACCCTCGGTTTCCCTCGTGTCGGTCTGCGTCGTGAACTGAAAAAAGCACAAGAGAGTTACTGGGCTGGCAACAGCACTCAGCAAGAATTACTGGCTACCGGCCGCGAACTGCGCGCCCGTCATTGGAAACAGCAGGCCGACGCTGGCGTGGATCTGGTCCCCGTCGGCGATTTCGCTTGGTACGACCACGTTCTGACCACCAGCCTGCTGCTGGGTAACGTGCCAGCGCGTCATCAGAACGCCGACGGCTCTGTCGATCTCGATACCCTGTTCCGTCTGGGGCGCGGTCGCGCACCTACTGGGAAACCCGCTGCGGCGGCGGAAATGACCAAATGGTTCAATACCAACTACCACTATATGGTCCCTGAATTCGTGAAGGGGCAGCAATTCAAACTGACCTGGACCCAACTGTTGGAGGAAGTGGACGAGGCGCTGGCGCTCGGCCACAAAGTAAAACCCGTGCTTCTCGGCCCACTGACTTATCTGTGGCTGGGTAAAGTGAAAGGCGAGCAGTTTGACCGTCTTTCCCTGATCAACGACATTCTGCCGGTTTACCAGCAAGTGCTGGCTGAACTGGCTAAGCGCGGCATCGAGTGGGTCCAAATCGACGAACCCGCGCTGGTTCTGGAACTGCCAAAAGCCTGGCTGGATGCCTATCAGCCTGCTTACCAACAGCTTCAGGGCAAAACCAAACTGCTGCTGACCACCTATTTCGACAGTGTGGGCCACAAC
>Ga0157370_10001326_pt1 | contig 30781 bp, 14 predicted proteins | sample C35metaG_FD_113463 | JGI IMG/M metagenome (GOLD analysis project Ga0157370, IMG submission 113463) | Corn rhizosphere microbial communities from Kellogg Biological Station, Michigan, USA - C3-5 metaG | ecosystem: Host-associated > Plants > Roots > Rhizosphere > Soil | place: USA: Michigan...
AGGAGCAGGGTTCCACGCCTTTCGCCAATGGTCTAATACAAGTTTTCCATTTAGCCACACTTTTAATGATCCTCCAAATGTCAAGTGGAACTGATGAAGCCCTGATAAATAGCTGGCAAGACTGCCTTCCCAGGTGACCACCCCCTTGGCAGGAGTAAATTCGGCAGGTAGTTTTATTTTTGAATCTCCCAAGAATTCCATATTTATACAGTCTTCAGCTCTTTCGGTAATTATCTCCCCGGGGTTACGCTTATCATTAGCATAAGACGCCGTAAGCCATCCTGGCTCTCCCCTTTTTGAAAAAAGCTGGAGTGAAGAAAGGGTATGAAGCGGCCGCACATCACCTGCTTTTGTAAGGGAATAATTGTCCCATAGTATTCCATAGTTTTTAGCTGACACGAGGAATGGAATCGCCACCTCGCTATTGTTCTGGAAGAAAGTAACCTGCTGGCCCCTGTAGTTCATGATGCCACTCTGATGCTGACCGAGGCCGTACCACGCATCATCTGCAGTAGTTTCAAATGTCTGGGTAATATGATAATAACGCCTGCCATCAAATACGGCGGATTGAAAACTCCGTCCTCGTATTGGTTTTTCAGTTAATATTTTTTTTCCGCTGAGGTCCCTGAAGGTAACAGCACCTGTTTTCAGATTGACTATAGCAGCTATTTTTTTTGTTTTGAGCGTCAGGCTGTCTTTCGAGGAAATGGTGTTCCACAAAAGTTCATGCTTTTTGCTGTAAACAGTTATTAAGCTTTGAGTGGCGACAATGTCTTTTCCAGGAGCTGCTGTTACTCTTATGATATTGTCTGAAATAACTTCGAGTTTAACGGCGTTGGAGATGCCGGTAAAAGACGGATCGGTAAAAACAATCACTCCGTCTTCTGTTTCGATATAGTGTGGAGGCTCTGCTGTTAAGACATTAAAAACAGAAAAACAAAGGAAATTAAGCAGCAGCAATCGTATCTTCATATACAGCAATCTTTGAAATGATTTAATGCTGTAAAATTATTGCTGCGTCAATTAAGACAAGGTACCCATATGTTGCAAACTACAGTACAAAATGTTGCAAAAGTTCTGATTTTCAATGAACCTTGGGTGATAAGGAAAGCTTAAGACCCTATCTCTTTCTTTTTGGAAGCATATTTAGACGGCAACATCTTAAATTCCTCCTTAAAAAATTTAGTGAAGTTCTTTGGATTGTTGAATCCTACCTCATATGCAATTTCAGCAATGGTTAGTCCGCTTTTTTCCAATAACTGAGCAGCCCTTTTCAAACGAATCGAACGGATGAATTCAATCGGCGTTCTGCCGGTAACGGAAACAATTTTTCTATACAGGGTGACACGATTCATGAACATGTCACGGCTGAAGTCCTCTACTGAAAACTCAGGGACATCAAGGTTCTTTTCAACAATTTCCAAAGCTTGCTTCAGGAACTTTTCGTCAACAGGAGTAATGGTCACCTCTCCGGGATTGACCTCAATTTGCTTTTGGAACCTCTTATGTAATAATTCCTGCTGTGCCAGCAAATTTCTGATGCGAGAATCCAGTATTTCAAAAGTAAAGGGTTTGGTAATGTAATCGTTTATGCCTGCCTTAAATCCGGCCAATTGTTTTTCCTCACTTCCAACGGCTGTTAGCAAAATGACCGGAATATGGGCAGTGAGTGTTTCTGCCTTAATTTTTCTGACCAATTCAACGCCATCCATTAAAGGCATCATAATGTCGCTCACTACAAGATCAGGATTCAATAATTTTATTTTTTCCCAGCCTTCTTTTCCATTTGTAGCTTCTTCAACCTTATATTGCCCTTTCAGGTTGTCTTTTAAATAAAAGCGAAGGTCTTCACTGTCTTCCACCACAAGTATTGTTTTCTTCTTACCACTCCTATGGCTTGTCTCAGATATTATTTGTTCAGCTTCTTCTGGTATTGGGTTGGTTGCAGTCACTGAAGCATAATCATAAATCTTTTTTGCCGGAAGTAAAACGGTAAAGCAGGAACCATGCTCCGGTTCACTCTTTACAGTGATTACTCCATTATGCAATCTCACAAATGCTTTTGTGATGGCAAGACCGATACCGGTACCCTGGTTCACCATGCTTTCCGGAACATCGGTTTGAAAGAACCGTTCGAAAATCTTTTCATGCATGTCGGCCTGGATCCCAATACCTGTATCTCTTACTTCTATAGCAAGCGTTCCATCAGATTCATTGATAACCGGCGGATTATATGTAAGATTGATGCTCACCATTCCATTTTCCTCAGTATATTTAAAAGCGTTTGAAAGCAAATTGAACAGAATCTTTTCAATCTTATCCTTATCAAAATAAACTTCAAGCCTTTCAATATTGGACGTGTATGAAAGCCGGATATTTTTCTTTTCTGCAATATCCAAAAAGGAGTTGCTGATATCCTTACTGAACGTTATGATGTCGCCTATTGAAGGATGCAATTTTACTTCCTGCACTTCCATTTTTCTGAAGTCAAGCAATTGGTTTACCAGACTGAGTAACCGTTTTGCATTGCGTTGTACAAGGTTTAGCTGTTTTTTTTGTTCTTCATCTTCGGTTTGCTTAATAATTTTTTCCAACGGAGCAATAATCAGGCTAAGGGGAGTTCGAAACTCATGACTTACATTCGTAAAAAATTTTGTCTTCAATCGTTCCAGGGCGTGAGCCCTTTCTGCTTCCTCTCGCCGATGTGCCACTTCGTAACGCATGTGTATTCTGTCTAAGGTGATACGCCGTATAAGTATCAGTAAACTTCCCACTATTAATATGTATATAATATATGCAATAGGTGTTCGCCAAAACGGCGGATCAATATCAATACGTAGCTCTTTGGTATCACTCCATAGACCTTCACTATTCAAAACCTTTACTTTAAACGTATAATGGCCGGGATCCAGGTTTGTATAAGTGGCACTTCGTTGATTGCCATCGGCATACAACCAGTCCGGATTAAAGCCTTCCAGCATATAGGCATATTTATCGCGGGTACTATTTCCATAATCCAGAGAAGCAAATTCAATAGAGAAGACGTTTTCTTTGTATTTCAGGTCAATGCCCTGAAGCTGCGATAAAGATTGGTGAAGCAGGACGCGGTTATTAACCAATTCTCCGGGTTCAATTTTTTTATTTAATATCTCTAAATCTGTAAAAACAATTTTAGAATGGTAAACAGGTTTTTTAATTATGGACGGATCAATAATATTAAAGCCCGAAGGACCACCAAAAATCATTTTTCCATCCCGGGTTTTATAGGCTGCCTTACTATTAAACTCCTGGTTCTGCAGATTGTTCAATTCATCATAACTAATCACTGACAGACCAATACTGTTTTCTTTTTGTGCAGGAATAGCGTTACACAATCCATTGGGAGTGGAGATCCAAAGGCTTTGGTTCCCGCCTTCAAGAATATTTAATATCATATTATCCGGCAAACCATCAGTCACCGCAAATGTTTGGAAATCTTTGGTCTGGTCATTAAACAAATCCAAACCTTCGGCAGTTCCAACCCAAATTCTTCCTTTCCTGTCTTCAGAAATACATATTACATTATTGTTGCTTAACCTATTTTTGTCCTTTGAATAAGTATAAAAACCCTTCCTGTTACTATTCTCTTTTAAAACCGCAATCCCATTGTCAGTACCAATCCATAAATTTCCGTTCCTATCCTGCATAATGTCAGAAATATAATTGGAAGGGAGTATAGCAGACTTTCCTTGTTCATTTCCATAATGCGTAAACCCGCCTGTTTTTCTATTCAAAAGATCTAAACCACCGCCAAGTGTGCCTATCCAAAGATTTTGTTCCCTGTCTTCAAAAATTTTCCACACATTATCGTTGGCTAAACTGGCAGAATCAGTATCAGCATGCCTGTAGTGTTTAAACTTCTTTCCATCGAAGCTATTTAAGCCTCCAAGATAAGTTCCAATCCAAAGTATTTTTTCATTATCAATGCACAAGCTTACAATCACATTATTGCTCAGGCTGTTTTTATTGTTTGTATCGTGCAGGTATTGTTTAAATGTATTTTTTTTTCTGTCGAAATAGATCAATCCTCCGCCATTGGTTCCGATCCAGATATTTCCCGATTTATCTTCAACAAACTGATTTATATCATCGTAAGGAAGACTATTTGGATTTGACTCCTGGTGATGATAATGCGGAAATTGTACAATATTGCTATTTAAATAATTAATTCCCTGTTTATAGGTTCCGAGCCATATAATTCCAATGTCATCTTTATAAATAGTTGTGATGCTATTCTGGCTGAGACTTTTTGGATCTTCCGGATCGTTTAAAAGATAGCTGGTTTTGAATGTGTTCTTTTTATCTATTAGCGTCACGCCACCCTGGTCCGTTCCTATCCAGATTAAGCCGTTCTTATCCTGGATAACCTGACTCACCAGATTAGATTTCAGGCTGCATGGATATGAGTTTTCATTAAAACGCCTGACTGAGCTATCCTGGGGATGAAAAAGAAAAACACCGTTTATGTAATACCACAGCCAGAGATCGCCATCTTTGTCAATTAAAAGACTATAAGGAATGTTCCCTCTGTTCAACTTCTGCAAAGTAGTAGCAGAAAAAATAATTTTATCAGCTTCTATATTGTATTCCTGCAAAAATCCATTTTGATACACCATCCACAGTTTTCCGTCCATTGTTTCTTCAATAGAAGCAATTTTTGAACCTGGGTTGAAGGGGGGATTATGTTTAAATAATCGTAAGGTTTTGTCTTTTTCAGAATACATATACAGATCAAGATTCTCAAAAAGAAACCAGTATCTTCCGTTGTTTCCCTTTACAATCTTGTTGACCGGCGCTGAAGGCAATCCCAGCGAGTGTAGATATTTGCTATAATCTGCATCAAATTTTTGTGTCTGGGAATTATATATACAAGCACCTGCCCGGGTCGTGACCCACATTTTTCCATTGGGAAGTTCAAAAAGCGAAAGAATAGAATTATCGGCCAGTGACGAGCTATCGTTTGGCCTCTTATGGTAGATTTTAAACGAATACCCATCGTAGCGGTCAAGCCCTGACATGGTACCAAACCATAAAAAACCTTCATCATCTTTTAGAATAGCATTGACCTGGTTGTGTGAAAGACCATTATAAGTATTAAGCCTGGAAAAATGATAAAATTCGTCCTGACCAAAAACAGAAAGCGGGTGCATGCATAAACCAATCCAGCAGGACAGGCACATTAGCCTGGACAACCTAAAAAAAAATGTTGCAAATCTCATAGCAAGATTCTATTTGTGTCCGGTAAAAATATGGGAGCAAGTTAACAAATAACAGGGATAATTTGGGGCAACAAGAAAGAAAGAAGAAAAGCTTTCATTTAAATCAGGAACCATCTACATATCGACTGGGTTGGTTATTTATTTTTTCAGTTATTACATTGCTTTCAGAATTATTTATTACAATTAAAACAGTTATTTATATCGGAATAAGCGGAGCTGGGTATTTAATGATTCTAAACGGAGGAAATTTATTGTCTCGGGTTATAAAAAAGGAGCTGAGTAAAAAAGATGTTTTTAAAAAAGAGAATGAAACTTTTCCACAGGAAGAACTGCTTTTACAAAATCAATATTCTATTAATTTACCCAACCAGATATGATCTGAAAGGTAAAATGCATAGCAGTCGGATTAATATTATTAATCCATTTCGTGCATGGCTAGTTATGGGTGACCGTGTAAACAAAAATAGATTCACATCACTTATCATCATTCTTTGGGAATAAAAGACACCATATTATTTGAGTTATTAGCCTTCAGTTTTGGTGCAATTACATATAAAACCACACCGCAAGCAAAACAAAACACAGAAAGTATTTCCGCTTGCGTGGGATGAAGCCATAAGAAATGATAACGCACATCCACTCTGATTTTTTCAATAAAAAAACGTTCAATTCCCATGAACATCAAATAGAAAGCGGAGATTCGTCCTGCAAGTTTTAAGCGTTTTCTAATAAGCATCAAGATTATAAATAATAGTAACCCAATAATCAGTTCATATAATGGAGTTGGATAAACCCCAATGGCAAGTTTGTTGCAATAATCATCCCAGGTGCAGCCCGGCATGTAAATTCCTTTATGTAAAATATTATGTGGATAATTATAACTCCATAACCACTGTGGCAGCCATGCAAATGGTTTCGGATTTAAGTTGTTAATCCCCCAGTCGCCATCTCCTGAAATTTGGCAACCCAACCTGCCCAAGGAATAACTCAACATCAATGAAGGTGCCAATGCATCAGCCATGCGCATTCGCTGAACTCCAAATTTGTAATGATAAAACCACATAGCAAATGTGGCAACAATGAATCCCCCCAAAAAGGCAAAACCTTCGGATGAGAAAAACGTGCCAACCGGGTCTTTTATAAACGCATTCCAGGTTTCAAGCACACCAAAAACTTTTGCCCCAACAATGCCTGAGAGAGCGGCAACTAAAATAGCATGTGGCACATATTCATGCGGATAAATCCGAATGGTTTCTTTATAAGGATTGGGTTGTTTTTGTTTTTGGCCAATATAAAAAGTAGCAATCGCCCAAAAGCTGCCACATAAAATACCTGCTGTTAAATTACCTTCTAATGAAAAAAAATAATCATGATTCACTTCCAAATGTTGGTTTACTATCAGTCCAACAAGTTTAAAGCCCGCGATAAACCCAAGCAAAAAGTGAAAAATAACCCGCTTAATATCTGCACCCTTACCAACAGTAACCATTTCAGTTCTGTAAGTAAGTTCTCCGTTTTTCTCTTTTCGTTTCAATTCATATTCCCAAAGCCACGCACCTGGCAAAAACGCAAGGGCCATAAAAAAACCGGCAGAGCTAACCGCTTTTAAGACAGGGATGCTTAATCCAAATAATTCTTTAATTAAATAATATAAATTGGGATACATTACGGTTCAATATAACAAAAGCCTCAGTATTATTCTAACTTGTTTGCAAGAATAAATTTCCAGCTTATTTATTTGGATACTGTATTTTTCTATGGAAAATGTGGGCATAGAGACAATGTCATGTCCGACTGATAGACTTATTGAGTGTAATTAAATATTTTCCCTGTTGTAATGCCTTTAAAATTATCTGTTCTGAATGGCGCTGCCGGTAATCCATCTTTATTATACAAATCAACTTCTCCCGGATTGCCGCTCCAGGCATAACGTACCGCAATTGGAGCTTTTATGGCAGAATTGTAAACAACAACGGAATTATTATCTTTCACATAAGCCTTTGCCCAATGAAACACGCTGTCAGCGCCCGCAATAGCAAACCCACGCACGTAGCCATATTTATTTTTGCAAGTAATATTGCCGGTAAAATGAACGATGACGCTATCCCCATCCTTAGTCATGCTTTTATAAACAGGACTTGTTTCGATACTGTCAACATGATAAGAAACTTTCAAAGTAGTCAGCCCAAGTCTGTCACCTATAGCCAATTTATTATGAGGATGAAGATTATTTGCTTCGCCAACATCAATCGTTACAGCCATACCTGTATTGGGCAATGATAAAGCGGCAGCCTGCGCTTCCCTTAATTCCGCCCAATCGCTGTTTTCAGGTTTTGCAGGATCTTTCCCTAAGTTGGGCAACTGTACAAAAAGAAATGGCAAATCGCCCTGCTTAAAATGTTCCCTCCAGTCTTTTATCATGGCAGAAAAAAGTGACTTATATTCTTCCGCCCTTCCTGTATTTGCTTCGCCCTGGTACCAGATAAAGCCTTTAATGGATAATGGAGTTACAGGTGCAATATTCGCATTGTATAAAATACTTGGCGTACCGAAAATGTATGCGTTGGGAACCAAGGGTTTTTTGAACTTTGAGGCATCTATCCGAACGCCCTTTTTATACTTCCAGGGACCAGCCCAGTATGGTGACCAGAACATATTGTACATGCCGCCTTTGCCACCGGCATCAAACACACGAACCACCACAACATTATTTTTTGGTTTAATAATGCTATCAGGAATTTTATAAGAGTACATGTTTTGATTTCCGTAGCCTTCACCAACTTTTACACCATTCACCCAACAAATATTATAATCATCAACCTGTCCCAAACTAATGGTTGCGTCGCCCATAAAATTTCTTGGAAAAGAATCATAGCTTTTCCTGAACCACACAGAACCGTCATAATCTTTCAACTCGTTATTTTCCCAATGCGAAGGCTGGTTCATTATTTTCCAATCGCTGATATCTGTTTCTGGTTTGTACCATTCCTGTTCCAGGCCAGGGTCATTTCTTAAATAATATTTTTTGTTCCATGATGATTTTATTTTTTCAAAATCATCATTCATCTCTTTCATGCTTTTGTGTGGGGCGAGATAAGTATTGTAAAAATTATCAAATTGCGGAAACTGGTGCAACGCTTCATTGCTCATCCATTCTTCAACGGCCGTGGCGCCCAGATTATCACTTATCAAACCAATAGGAACATTTAGATGTTGCTGCAAGTAACTTCCGAAGAAAAAGCCAACTGCAGTAAAACCATTTACATCTTTTACATTAGCAATTTTCCAGGAACCGCCTTTTACCGTATCCTGCGGTACAAAATCTGTTCCGATACCGACTGTGAAAAGTCTGATGTTACTATTGTTGAAAGTAGATGTATCAGGTTTTGGCTCTGCTTCTCTTACACTGAATTGCATGTTGCTTTGGCCGCCGCATATCCACACATCACCAAATAAAACATTATTTAATTCAATGGTGTTTTTTCCTTTAATTATAATTTGGTAAGGGCCGCCTGCGGATTGTGATGGTAAGGTTATTTTCCATTTTCCATTTGATGTTTTAACGGAATAATTTTTATTGTCAAACGATATATTAACTACTTCACCATTATCAGCCGTCCCCCAAATATTGCACGGCTTATCGCGTTGCAACACCATATTGCTTTCAAACAATTTCGGCAGTTTTACATCAGCTTTTACAATTACAGATAATGGGATTAAAAATAAAGAAAAGGTTACTCTTGTTATTAGCTTCATCAGTAAATATAATTTTTTAATCAATTTTTTCTATAGTAATAATATGCTCAACAGGCTTCGCTATCCGATACATTTCATCCGTCATTTCATTCATTTGCTGTTGTATTTTGTTTCGTTGAGATTTTTCGTGTGTTTGTAAATAAGCATCCTTCTTGCCGTTAATAAACGGATTTTTTTTTGCCGCCGCCACCACGGAATCAGTTATGGCTTTGGAATCTTTCATAAACCAACCTTTATCATATAAATAATCATAACTTATCCAGTAGAAACTGCGCAGCTTATCTTCTAAATCTTTTCTTTTTAACTGTAATTCCATTATTCTTTTAGACTGTTGATATTGCGGTGTATTGCTTAATAAAGCCAGGTTAATTCCCGCATTTAATTGAGCGCCTGTAAAGATGCTGATTCTTTTACCATCAATTTTTAAATTGTAGTTCTTTGATGGCTCAAGTCCTTTTACGGTAAGCATCTCTTCATCAAATTCTTTTATGAAAGGAATTACGCTTAACGCTTCATATTGCTTTTGTGGATTTAAAAAAACTCTGGCTGTTGAATCAATTGGGAAAGGCAGCGACTTTGCTAAATATTTAAATGTAATTATATTTCCTTTTTTACTTAATTCAGATACGATTGCATTTTCAGCTTTAGTTGTTTTATTGTTTGATGCATTAATCACAACATTAGCAATTGGTTTATTTGCTAATCCCTGTGCTTTCAAAAATAAATACGCCATCACCAAATGGCCGCCGTTACCCGGATGAATTCTATCAGGGCCGGTTAGGGTAAAAGCAGTATCAGTTTGCTGGCCTTTCTGATCTATTTCTGTCATGGGGTAAAACAGGTCAACATAAGGCCAGTTATTTTTTATAGCAGCTTCTTTTTGAAAAGCAACAATACCTTCCATCGTTTTATATTTCCCCCAAAAAGGATCTTTGCCATTCTTCACTGTTTTGTCATAAGGCGATGAAGCCAGCATAATTTTCTTTATATTTTTTAAACCATTTACTTTATCCCTGATCTTTTCAAACCAATTATAGGAGGTATCTATAGCATCCTTGCGAATGCTGTCAATTTTATCTTTATGCATCCAGTATTCAAAATAGCGACTGTCGTTCATTCCAAAACTGATAGATAAAACGGTGGGCTTCATCGCAAGTATATCATCATCTAATCTTACATAAATCTGCCTTGCCACATCGCCGCCAATGCCACCATTCATTACTTCAATTTTCCTTTCAGGAAAATGGGTGATATAGTACAGCCAGATATAAGTTTCATAAAATCCAGCTTCGGTAATGCTGTTGCCTGCAAACACCACGCGGTCTCCATTGACAAAAGGTTCAGGAGATTTTTGTGCGAAAGAATTTATGCAAATACATGTTGCAGTAAATAAACAAATAAGTCCTTTTTTCATTTTTTAAATTTATTAAGATACGCTAAATATTAGTGTATTAAACACGATATTACCTCTATCGTTGGACAAACATTAACAAAAGAATTTCAGTCAAAATACCATTTAAATAGAGGTAATTTAAGGATGAAGTGTCTTATATGGGTTAAACGTACAGAACAATACAATTCTTTGCCTTTGAAAAAAATCTTTATTCTGCTGTCTGTTTCTTTCTCTTTTATAGTTCATGCTCAAACATCGCAGCCCGCAAAGTTTATAAATCCATTTATTGGTGCAAGCACCAGTGCCGCCAAAGCAGGTATCTATCATGGGTTAGGTAAAACTTTTCCAGGTGCTACAACACCTTATGGTATGGTGCAGGTTAGTCCGAATACAATAACCGGTGGCGATAATGGTTCAGGCTATAGTTATGAACATACAAGCATCGAAGGCTTTGCTTTTACACAAATGAGCGGCGTGGGTTGGTTTGGTGATTTGGGTAATTTTTTAGTGATGCCAACGACCGGAATATTGAAAACTTCTTCCGGTAAATTGGATGATAAACCGGGCACGGGTTACCGTTCAAGCTATGATAAAGCAAGTGAAAAAGCATCAGCAGGATATTATGAAGTAAATCTTACCGATTATCATATCAAAGCAGAAATGACGGCAGCGCCACACAGTGGAATGTTGCGTTTTACTTTTCCGGAAAACAAACAATCACGCATACAAATTGATCTGGCAAGAAGAGTGGGCGGAACATCAACGTCACAATTTGTAAAAGTTGTCAATGATAATACGATTGAAGGCTGGATGAAATGTACGCCCGATGGTGGTGGCTGGGGTGATGGTGACGGGCACGCTGATTATACCGTTTATTTCTACGCACAATTCAATAAGCCATTAAAAAATGTTGGTATGTGGAGCGCAAGTATTCCGGATACTGCAAGTCGTAAACGTGAAGCCGTTGAGAGCAATTATTATCAACAATGGATTGCCAATGCAAAAGTTTTTAAAAACGTAAAAGTGAAAGAAGGCAAACATCTTGGTTTTTATACAGAGTTTGCGACAAAAGCAAATGGACCCGTTTTAATGAAAGCAGGAATTTCATTTGTAAGCATTGATGGTGCAAAAGCAAATCTTGAAAAAGAAATTACTGACTGGAATTTTGATAAAATTCATCAACAAGCAATTAAATTATGGAATGATGCTTTGAATGTTATTAACATTGATGGGGCGACAGAAGAACAAAAGACAGTTTTCTATACAGCGTTGTACCATACAATGATTGATCCACGTATTGTAACGGATGTGGATGGAAATTATACCGGTGGAGATAATAAAATACATCATGCAATAACATTTAATAAACGTAGCATCTTTAGCGGATGGGATGTTTTCCGTAGCCAGTTTCCTTTGCAAACAATCATCAATCCAACATTGGTAAGTGATATGATTAATTCATTGGTGACGCTTGCTGATGAAAGTGGCAAACATTACCTGGAAAGGTGGGAATTGCTAAACGCCTACAGTGGTTGCATGTTAGGCAATCCTGCTGTTGTTGTATTAGCTGATGCTTATGCAAAAGGCATTCGTAATTATGATGTTCATAAAGCATATCAATATGCGATAAACACGAATGAAAAATTTGGCAACGGCACTTTAGGTTACACACCAGGCAGCACATCTATCGCAAAAACATTGGAATATGCGTTTGATGACTGGTGTTTATCCCAGCTTGCGGACAGTTTACATAAAAAGGATGATGCAATAAAATATGCATCCCGTTCTTTAGATTATAAAGATATATGGGATACAACACATCACTGGTTTCGCCCGCGAGATGAAGACGGTTCATGGGAGCCGTGGCCCAAAGATGGAAGGCTTACGGATGGGTATGGCACATTTGAAACCAATCCGTATCAGCAGGGTTGGTTTGTGCCGCATGACATAGATGGCATGGTTGCATTAATGGGCGGTAAAGAAAAGGTAATAGCCGACCTTGAAAACTTCTTTGATAAAACGCCAAAGACGTTCATGTGGAATTCGTATTATAATCATGCAAACGAGCCAGTGCACCATGTGCCTTTTTTATTTAATCGCTTAGGCGTTCCGTGGCTTACACAAAAGTGGACAAGATTAATATGTGACAGCGCGTATCATAATTCGGTAGAAGGGTTGGTAGGTAATGAAGATGTTGGGCAAATGAGCGCATGGTATATATTAGCTGCAATGGGCATTCACCCGGTTTGTCCCGGCTCAACAAGAATGGAAATTACAAGCCCTTTGTTTTCATCAGTTCAAATAAAAGTAAGAAATGGTAAAACTTTTTCGATCGTCGCCAATAATAATTCTCCGACAAATATTTATATACAAAGCGCTTTATTAAATGGTAAACTTTACAGTAAATGTTATATAGAGTATGAAGATATTGTAAAGGGTGGCAGGCTTGAATTGACGATGGGTGATATACCAAATAAAAATTGGGGTGTTCAGGATGACAATAAAACAGTTGTATATAAAGATTCGGTGGCAACAGCATTTTTTAAGCGTACGAAAGGTGTTGTAGCCATGGATGGAGGTTTTACTGTTACTCTAAATAATGGTAAAGTTTTATGGTTATTTGGTGATAGTTACATTGATCATTACGACAGCATAACGCATAGTCTCCCATGCTTGTTTCAGGCAAGGAACAGTGCTTTGCTGCAGCCATCAGCAAATGACTGGAACTGGCATAATACAATCGCTTTGGTTGATAATAGCAGCAACAAAACATTCTTAAAGGATAAACAACATCCTGATCATTTCTTCTGGCCAGCTTCCGGTTATCAATTAAAAGACACTGTTTTTATTTATGGCATGAATATGAAAAATGTAAAAGATGGTTTAGGTTTTGGAAAAGCCGGGAATGACGTCTGGATTAAACTTTCTTATCCATCCTTAAAATTACTTGATATAAAAGAACTGCCTTCATCAACTGACAGCATTCAGTTTGGCTGTGGATTAATCACAGATAATGGTGATGGGTATGACTACATCTATGGTACCAAACAAAAGTTTATAAATGCAGATCTATATGTTGCACGATTCCCTTTTGACCGTCCTTTGAATAGGTGGAGTTTTTGGAATGGCTCGTCCTGGAGCGAAAACATCAATGAAATAAAACCTGTTGCATTATCACCATCCAACAGCGCAACTGTTTCTAAAATAAAAAATAAATACGTAATATTTACGGCAGAACTTAGCCTGGGCTGTGATGGCGGTAAGAATATATTTGCATCAACAAGCGATCATGTGGAAGGGCCATTCTCACAATCTAAAATTATTTATACTATCAACGATACTTTACAAGGCCATTATCCTTTTTTTTATTTGCCAATCGCACATCCTGCTTGTATCAACAATAAAAATGAATTGCTTGTTCATTATTCAATTAACGGATATGAACCCTGTATCATTAACTGCAGAGATAATAAATTTAACCCTGAATATTATAGGCCCCAAGCTATTCGTGTACCTTTAAATTTGTTAGGTATAAATAATTAAAACTCGTTATTATGAAAAAAATTTGTTCTGTTATTCTTGCAATTTTATTTTTTGCTTTTCAATCATCTGCCCAAATAAAATTACCAGACATAATAAGTGATAGCATGGTGTTGCAACAAAATACCAAAGCACCCATTTGGGGCTGGGCATCAGCGGGAGAAAAAGTTGAAGTGAGTGGAAGCTGGTCAAATAAAACCACGAAAGCTGTAGCAGATAAAGATGGCAAATGGATGGTGAAGCTTGTAACACCAAAAGCCGGCGGTCCTTATAAAGTTACCATTAAAGCAAATGAAACGAAAACATTACATGGAGTTTTAATTGGCGAAGTGTGGATATGTTCAGGCCAATCAAATATGGAAATGCCCGTTGAAGGATGGGGCAAATCAACACCTATAAATAATTCAGCGCAGGAAATTGCAAATGCCAATTATCCGGCCATTCGTTTATTTATTGCAGATAAAAAAGTTGCTTTCTCACCACAACAAAATATAAAAGGCAAGTGGCAAACCTGCTCGCCTGCATCTGTTTCCCAATTCAGTGCAACGGGTTATTTCTTTGGACGTGAATTATTCAATCATTTGCACGTGCCTATTGGTTTAATGGATGTAACATGGGGTGGAACGGTTGCTGAAGCATGGACAAGCGAAGCATCGTTAAGAACAATGGGTGATTTTAATAAAGACCTTGATCAGATAGATTTAATAGCAATCCATGCTGATGAAATGATAGCAGAAGATAAAGAGAATGAAGCAGCATGGAAAGAAGCGCTTGCTCAAAGCAATAATGATTATGCCAATGATATTACAGATACAAGCTGGCACACCATGAGCCTCCCAACAATATGGGAAAATGCGGGTTATCCTGATCTTGATGGAATTGTTTGGTTTAAGAAAACAATTGATGTTCCTGCTTCTTGGGCGGGCAAACAGTTAAAACTCGACCTGGGTCCAATCGATGATAATGATGTAACATATTTTAATGGAAGTATTGTTGACAGTACAATGAAAGATGGTGCGTGGATGACTGATCGCCATTATACAATTCCTGCAAATCTTATAAAGGGAGGTAAAAATATTATTGCAGTTAAGGTGATTGATAACGGAGGCAACGGCGGTATTTATGGAAAGAAGGAACAGTTGCGGTTATATCCTGCTGATGGGAATGTAACTGACGGCGGTATTGATCTTTCCGGAGATTGGTTATTCAAGATAGCAGCCGTAAAGCCAAAAGCCGCTATGAGCACAAATCCCAATCAACCTTCTGTTTTATATAATGGTATGATAGCTCCGCTGATTCCGTTTGCAATTAAAGGTGCCATATGGTACCAGGGTGAATCCAATGTTGGAAGAGCAAAGCAATATGAAACATTGTTTCCTTTATTGATAAGCGATTGGCGAAAACAATGGAATGAACCAAAATTTCCTTTTTATTTTGTACAGATCGCTCCGTTTAATTATGGTGGCGATAGCACACAGGCAGCCGCTTTAAGAGACGCACAACGCAGAACACTTGGTATATCACAATATACAGGCATGGCTGTTACAATGGATATTGGCAATCCAACAAATATTCACCCGGCAGATAAACAAGATGTGGGCAAGCGTTTATCTTATTGGGCATTATCGAATACTTATGGAGAAAAAGGAATTGTTTATTCAGGACCTCTGTATAAAAGTATGAAAGTAGAAGGCAGCAAAATTACAATATCCTTTAAATATTCCGATGGCTTAGTCGCAAACGGAGGAACTCTGAATAGTTTTGAAATAGCTGGAGATGATGGGACATTTGTACCTGCTACAGCAATGATTCAAGGAGATAAAGTGATTGTATCTGCCGCTTCGGTTTTGCATCCCAAAGCAGTTCGTTACGGTTGGTCAGATAAGGCAGAGCCACATTTATTCAATAAAGCGGGATTACCGGCATCCACATTTATAACAAATGCCGCCCTTTATGGTTCCTATTAATTTAAAACTTAGTAAACTGTTGCCTCTCTGGTTATAAAACGGACAACTAAAAGTAATTTGGTATGAATAAAAAATTAATCGTAATCGCATTAACAGGCATAGTGTTTTCAGTAAAAGCACAGACTAAGCTGATACAATTATATCCTAACGTGGATCATAATAAAAGTCATCCGACACTCACGGTTTATACGGTTGACTCAATGGTACAGCCAACAGGAACAGCAATCATTATATTACCTCAGCGGATCTCGCACAAAGAGTATAATATTAAGATAGCTGAATGGCTTAGTAAAAAAGGAGTTGCCGTGTTTTTATTAAACTACGGGCTTGTGGATAAAGAAAAATTGACTATAACTTTGGCAGAGACCGATGGCTTTGCAGCCGTTTCTTATATACGGCGCCACTCGGCAACCTATAAGTTATTTCCAAATCAGATTGGTATCTTAGGCTTTGAGGATGGTAGCTTGGCATCCATCTCCATAGCTCTTGCTGATACCACAAGTAATCGTCTTGATTTTGTGGGAATAATCGATCCAAATTTTACGAAGACCTCTTTAAACGCTGCAAAATCTGATGCTCCGCCATTCTTCATAGCTACAGCGGCAGGTGGTTCGAAAGCAAAACAATTACAATATTTAGGTTTATACAACGACTTGAAAAATGCCGGACAATCTACAGAGATACATCTTTATGCTAATGAAAATAACTTGGTATTTGACACTTCTGCGGGTAGCTGGAACAACTGTTTTGTAAACTGGATGAAAGGGCAAGGTTTATTAAAACCTATAAGTAATGAAAAAACCGAAGCCCGAAAGGCTGCTGAAGGTTGGCAAAACCTTAAAAAATACTATGATGATTTAATATATAATGATTGGTCCTGGCTTTCAAAATACAGAGATGCAAATACCCAAATGCCGGCACCAGCCTACGGAGAAAAACGGGTAGTGTTTTTGGGAAATTCCATAACAGAGAATTGGTATAATATTGACTCAATATTTTTTAAGAAAAATGATTATATAGGCCGTGGAATAGGAGGTCAGGTGTCTGCTCAAATGCTGGTTCGCTTTCGGGAAGATGTTATTAATCTGCATCCTCTTGCTGTGGTGATAGAAGCCGGTACCAACGATATTGCTGAAAATCGCGGTCCCATTTCAATTAAAAATATTTTTGGCAATATTGTTTCTATAATTGAGTTGGCAAAGGTTAATAAAATTAAGCCTATCATTTGTTCGGTACTTCCGGCTACGGATTTTCCCTGGCATCATGGTTTAAATCCTGCTCAAAAAATTATTAAACTAAATAGTATGCTCAAACACTATGCCCAGGAGAATCATATTGTTTATGTAGATTACTGGTCAGCAATGGTTAATGATAACGATGGATTAAAAGCAAAATGGTCTCAGGATGGTTTTGTGCATCCCAACCTTACAGGCTATAAAGTAATGGAGCCACTTGTGCAAGCTGCAATAAATAAAGCATTGTAATAGAGGTTAGTTTGCTATAAAAAAATCGTGAAACTATTTATTTTATTTAGCAGTAATTAGTATAGATATAAAGAAGTAATTGAATTATTAAAAAGTATATGAAAAATTTCCTTACGGCTTTATTGGTCTTTTTTTCGGTGTTATATATGCCCTCATTTGCCTATGGCCAAACACCTGAGCCTCCTCTTACAGATTGGAATGCTAAATGGATAGCCGCACCTAATGACGACGGTACTGGTTATGGTGTATATTATTTTCGCAAAACTATAAGCTTTCCTGCAAAGCCTCAATCATTTGTTATACATCTGTCTGCAGATAACCGTTATAAATTGTATGTGAATGATTCGTTAGTTTCTATTGGCCCTGTTCGTGGCGATCTTGCTTATTGGAATTATGAAACAATTGATATTTCACCCTATTTAAAGCCAGGGAAGAATATTATTGCTGCTATGGTTTTTAATGAGTCGCAATACAGGCCGGAAGCACAGATAACATTAAGAACAGCGTTCATCATTCAGGGCAATACTCCAGCGGAAGAAGTACTGAATACCAATAACACCTGGAAGTGTATGCATGATATGGCTTACAAGCCAATTCCCGGTTTTTATTTTGCTGCCAGCAAAGGTCAACTGGTCAATATGAACTACGCTATTGCAGACTGGAATCGTTCTGACTTAGATGATACGAACTGGCCAACTGCTGCCAATTTATTTGAAGGAAAGCTGAAAGGTATGTCTGATGGTTTTGCATGGATGCTTGTGCCTTCATCGCTGCCTCCGATGGAGATGACATATCTGCGGATTCCAGTATTGCGCGAGGCTGAAGGAATTATTGTGCCGCACAGTTTTCCTGCAAAAAGATCTGCTCTAACCATTCCAGCTAACACAACGATTACTTTGTTACTTGATCAAACCTATCTTACGAATGCTTATCTCACGCTTATCCTCAGCCGCGGAAAGGATGCCGGAATTTCTTTAAGCTACGCAGAATCTTTGTTTGATAATATCGCTAAATATGGTATGCGTAAAAGGAACCGTAACGAAATTAAAGGTAAAGATTTCTCTGGCAGGACAGATAGCCTCATCTCTAACGGAAAAAATGATCAGTCATTCACGACCTTAAATTTTCGTACTTACCGATATATAAAGCTATTGGTATGTACAAAAGACGAACCATTGGTGATCAATGATATTTATGGAACTTTTACAGGTTACCCATTTCACCAAACTGCAGTTTTCAATTCCAATAGTAAGGAGATAAAAAGAATATTAGACATCGGTTGGCGTACATGCAGATTGAATGCCTTTGAAACATATACGGACTGCCCATATTATGAGCAACTACAATACATTGGAGATACACGAATACAGGCAATGGTATCCTATTATTATAGCGGAGATGACCGGCTCGCACGCAATGCGCTGAATCTGATGGATCATTCCCGTTTACCCGAGGGAGTTACTTTAAGCCGTTACCCAACACATAGTATACAAATCATCTCCACCTTTTCATTGTGGTATATTGGCATGCTACATGATTTCTGGATGTATCGTAACGACAGTAATTTTATTAAAGAAAAACTGGAGGGAGAAAGAGCTGTGTTAGATTTTTTTGGCAAATACCAGCAGTCTGATGGCTCTTTAAAGAACACGCCTTATTGGACCTTTGTTGATTGGGCCAATGGAAAGGGCTGGCAGGTAGGTTCACCGCCCAAAAGTGCAAATGGAAGTTCAGCCATTATAGATATGCAACTGCTATTGGCTTATCAATGGGCAGAAGCGATGGAAGCCAGCATTGGGATGCCTGTATATGCAGAATTTTATAAAAAGAAAGCAAAACAATTAAAGCAAACTATTCAAAAAAAATATTGGGATCCTTCAAAAAAATTGTATGCAGATACCGAAGAAGGAACTAGTTTTTCACAACATGCAAATGCCCTTGCCATATTAACCGACGTTGTAAAGAAAGAAGATATTTTTGCCTTGTCTAACAAGTTGCTTGCTGACAGTTCTTTAACGCAATGCACAATTTATTTTAAATATTATCTGCACATGGCATTGGTAAAAGGTGGATTGGGAAATGATTATTTCAACTGGCTGGATGTATGGCGAAAGAATATAAAGATGGGGCTTACTACATGGGCTGAAACGTCGGATCTTGAGTACACGCGTTCTGATTGTCATGCCTGGGGAAGCAGCCCCAATATTGAATTTTTTAGAACGGTTTTAGGAATAGACAGCGATGCACCTGGCTTTAGTAAAATAAAAATAGAACCTCACTTAGGTACATTGACTAATGTAAACGGAGAAATCCCTCATCCGAATGGAAAAGTCGCAGTGGCTTATACTTTAGAAAAAGGCAAATGGGAAATAAAGATAAACATTCCGATAAAAACTACTGGGGTGCTTATTTGGAAAAATATAAAATATGCACTTCAAGCAGGTGAAAACTACTTTGAATTATAATACTACTTTGAATTATAATAGATAATCAACTCTCCTTTGCTTAAAATATTTTGACAAAAGATGCCTCAATCTAAATTAAAAATATTTACTGTCTTGCATTCATCAGCTTAATAGTTTTGAAACCAAATAAAGGAATGTTACAATCAAAAGAAACCTTCTGATTCTTCCTGAGGCTATTGATTGAGTTTATTTTATCATTGAGTTCAATAAACTGCAATTCATCAGCATAACAATTAAGAACAAAATGATGTGCGGTTAAGTGAGATGAATTATTCACAAATCTTACATACAGATCATTGCCTTTATAATACATTGTTGTAACAGCAATGCCTTTATCAATTTTTTGAATAAATGCATTTGAAAGATTAATTGCATGGATGAATGAAGTTAAGATTGGTTCATTCCATTTAATCGTTTCATTATTTATGTTTGCTTTATCCCATTTTCCTTTATGTGGTATCAGTGCATAATGAATGTCAGTTGGGCCGCTAACAGAATAATTTCTTCCCCATAAACCAACTCCGACATATTGAATAGTTAATGCCAAAGGAAAATTCTCTCCATGAGAGTAACTTGTTACATGGTCTGAAAGCAAAGCCATACCATAATTATTTTCTCCGTCAGTAATATCCACCCAATTATCAATAATATTGTTTTTAATACTGTCCCATCTGTTATAAAATGTGTTTGACAATCTGCTTTCCGTTACATCCAGCGGTGCATCTTTATACACTTTTTGATTTTGAAGATTGAGTGGAAAAGTTGCAATCAATTTATTGGTATCATTATAAAAAGCCTTGTGCAAGTTGTTCGACTTATATCCGCCGTGTTGTTTGTAATCTTCGCCGATGCCAACAGCTTTTACATAGTCAATATGCAAAGAGCAATCTATTGCTTTTTCACCTTGCTTTAGTTGTATAGTTTGGACAACCTTATTTCCCGCAATTGAATTTTCTATTTGTATTTTAATTTGCAAAGGCCCTCTTTCAAGAACGGTAATTTTTGCTTTGGAATTACTTGTTTTTAAGCCACCACCATTGAAAAAATTCCCACGTAATGCATTGAAACCATTCATTTTATTTGGCTCTACAAAATCTTTATTATCTATATGTTTTGCAATTAGGTGCTGAATGTTTCCGCCATGTACCGGGTCAATGATTATTTTATACAGATCTGTTTCCATTGCAAATTTGCCATCCTGTTGCTGGTGTATAAAAGCACCACCTTGCCTTTTATTTACGTGTTTTGATAATTTATAACTGTTATAACCTATTGCAGGAACAGAAGCCTTAAACAATATTGACTGAGATGAATCCTGATTAAAAATAATTTGTGAAGGAACTTCTTTTCCGTTATTTGACACACGAACATCACCAGTTGTATTTTTTGGAAGTTTAATTTCAGCAATTTCATTTCTATTTAAAGCCGTTGTATTGTATGCGATGATGTTTGTTAGATCATTTGAGCAGTTATTATTGCTAAAAGCCTCCAACGAATTATTGATAATGTTGTCACTTACAGCAAGCGTATAATCAGTCCATTCTTTTACACGTTCTGCCCAGGTTTTTCCCTCATACAGGTTGTAAGGAACGATCCAGCAATCATGATGTTGAGACAGCAGCAACGTTCGCCATGCTTTATCAAATTCCTTTTCAGGATAAGGAATATTTGCATATAGCTTTGCCATTGAAGCAACTTTTTCAGCCATTGTTATTTTATTCTCTGCATTTCGCACTTCCTGTGCTATACGTTGTAAAATCTGCGATCCCCAAACAAGGCTTACCTCAATATCTTCCTGTGAAAGCCGCCAGTTTTCAAGATCTTTTTTATTTTCTATTAACTTGAAATAACTGCGCCATGTGGTGTATTGTGTAGCTGATTTATGTCTGCCCAGCCATGGGCCGTTCTTCCAGCCTGCATCCTGAAAACACATGCCTACAGGAAATTGTATGCCTTGTTGTGTTGCTGCATTAATAAATGTTTTTGAATTATTCCAGGCAATAGTTTGCCATGTGGATTTTGGTTGCAAAACTTCTGATGCATAACGCGGCACGGTTAATATGCTGCTGCCATCAGGGCCAATCCAGTTCACCGCTTCACCTCCATAAGCCTTTGTATAGCCGCCCCAGCAGGTATTCGGATTTTTTAATGAAACATATTTAATGCCAAGCGATTTTAATATTTGCGGTAATGCACTGGTAAAACAGGGCTCTTCTGATGAATAAGTTGTGAACGCAATCGCTGGAAAATGTTGCCTTAATTTTTTCATTCCATATTGAAATTGCCTGATTATGCTTTCTACCGAAATATTGAATAAATAACTTTGTGCATAATCAGGATTTACGTATTCAATGGATGTTTGGTAAGATGAATCATTGATTAGTTTTTTTATCGCCGCATAACCGATCGGATCTTTTAATTCTATGGTATCCCAGCTTTCAGGCTCTATTTCAAGATTAACCTTCCAGTCTTTGTAACGGTTTAAAGTATCAACAATTAATTTTGTTACATATAAAGGGTAATGCCCATAAATGCCGCCATGATAGCCATCTACAAAATAATTTGTTTGTGCAATGGAATTAAAATAGATTCCTGATAAAAAAAGATATAGAAATAAAAATTTGAATAGTTTCTTCACTTAAATTAATTTGAATTGAAAAAGGGACTGTAACGCCCCCTGTTTGAACTGCTTGTTTGACTATGAGAAAAAAAATCTATCCGAATTCATATTTTATGTTCCCGTAAATAGTTTGGAGATAATTTAATATATAGTAACCTGAACAAATGCTTTCCGCTATAATTAATTTTATTTTTTCGCTTTGAGGTGAAGTTGAATTAAAGTGACTAATTCTAAAACGATTATACTAATGATATTTAAATGGAAAATAATAGGTGTTCTTTTGCTCTTTTCTCTTTCTTGCTTCTCCCAGCAAAAAATTTCATTAAACAGTGATAATAAAAATATTTTGTGGAAAGTAAAACCTCAGTCAGAAATAAACAGCGATAGCATTAAAATTTATAAACAGAATTACAACAGCAGTGATTGGGTGAATGCTGTTGTTCCCGGCGCTGTATTTACGTCTTATGTAGATGCAGGTATTGAAAAAGACCCGAACTATGGAGACAATATTTACCAGGTTGATAAAAGCAAATACAATAGAAACTTTTGGTATCGCACCACATTTATAACGCCTTCGGCAAATAGTAATCAGCAAGTGTGGTTGAATTTTGAAGGAATCAACCGCAAGGGAGAAATATTTCTAAATGGCTATCGTTTGGGCGAGCTTGATGGTTTTATGCAACGCGGCAAATTCAACATCACAAATATAGTAAAACGCGGGGATAGCAATGTGCTTGCTGTTTTGGTAAAATATCCGCCGTTGCCCATTCCAAATTATCAAAGCCCCACTTATATTTCAAGTGATGGCTGGGATTGGATGCCTTCTGTTCCCGGATTGTTGTCGGGCATTACGGATGATGTGTATCTAACCGTTACAGGCAATGTCACTTTAATAGATCCATGGATACGCACTGCAGTTCCTTCAAAAGACAAAGGGGTTATTTCATTAAATGTTGATCTTCAAAATAGCGGTGCTCACAATGAAAATGGCGAATTTATTGCGACTATCAATCCAGGTAATATTCAGGTACATAGAAATGTTACCATCAGGTCAGGGCAAACTATAAATCTTCTTTTTGATTCATCGCACTACAAAGAATTAGTGATTCAAAACCCGGCATTGTGGTGGCCAAATGGCTATGGCGATCCCAATTTATATACCTGCGATATTAGGTATGTTTCAAACCATAATACCTCTGATAGAAAACAATTAAAATTTGGTATAAAGCAATATAGTTATGATACTATTGGGAGCGTGCTTCATATCTTCGTTAATGGTGAACGAATTTTTGTAAAGGGCGGCAACTGGGGCATGAGTGAATACATGCTACGTTGCCGTGGCGATGAGTATGATTTAAAAGTGAAGCTGCACAAAGAAATGAATCTGAATATGATCCGCAACTGGATTGGTTCTATAACCGATGAAGAGTTTTATGATGCCTGTGATAAATATGGCATTATGGTTTGGGATGATTTTTGGCTCAACTCGCATCCAAATTTACCAAATGATGTTTTTGCGTTTAACATGAATGCAGTTGAAAAAATAAAACGGGTGCGTAATCATCCGTGTGTTGCGGTTTGGTGTGGAGATAATGAAAGCACTCCTTTGCCGCCCTTGAATAACTGGTTAAGAGAAGATGTAAAAACTTTTGATAAAGACGACAGAAGGTACCAGCCAAATTCGCACGCAGATGCATTAACCGGCAGCGGCCCATGGACTAATTTTCCTGCGGATTGGTATTTTACAAAATATCCCGGCGGCTTCGGTGGCAATAGGGGTTGGGGTTTTCGCACTGAAATTGGAACAGCCGTTTTTACAACCTTTGAAAGTTTTAAAAAATTCATACCACAAAAAGATTGGTGGCCACCCAATGAAATGTGGAACAAACATTTTTTTGGTAAATCTGCTGCCAATGGCGGTCCGGATACGTATGAAAAAACGATCAATAAAAGTTATGGAACTGCCACAGGTATCGAAGATTTTTGCCGCAAAGCACAACTCTTAAACATTGTAACCAATAAAGCTTTATTTGAAGGCTGGTTACACAACATGTGGAATGATGCGTCCGGTGTTATGACCTGGATGAGCCAGAGCGCCTATCCATCTTTTGTTTGGCAAACCTATGATTATTATTATGATCTGAATGGCGCTTATTGGGGTGTAAAAAAAGCTTGTGAACCGGTACACATCCAATGGGATCCTGCTGATAATTCGGTGAATGTAACCAATACTTCTTCTGATGATGCAAACAATATAACTGCAATTGCAGAAGTTTATAATATGGATGGAAGTTTGCAGAAAAAATACACAAAGCAATTAACGTCAAATGCACCTTCAAACGCTTCAACACATTTCTTTAATATTGCTTTTACAATGGATAACCTGGCTTATAGAAAAAATGTGGTTGCTTCATCCGCCCCCGGCGAATTTGAATCTGCAGATAATTTGGTTGATAATAATAGCGGCAGCCGGTGGGCAAGCAAAGCCAATGATAATGAATGGATCTACATTGATTTGGGCGCGCCAACTGAAGTAGCTAATGTTGTTTTGAGCTGGGAAAATGCGTATGCAAAAGCTTATAAAATTTTAATAGCCAATGATACATTAAACTGGAAGGAAGTATATTCAACTAATGAGGGTAAAGGTGGCGAGGAAACGGTTAGCTTTAAACCTGTAACTGGAAGATATATTAAAATGCAGGGAGTTAAAAGAGCAACCCGTTGGGGTTATTCTTTATATGAAATGGAGGCGTATGGAAGTAAAAAAGTGGCTACTGGTTTATCTGCAGTTCATTTTATAAAGCTGTTGTTGAAAGATAAAAACGGAAAATTGTTGAGCGATAATTTTTACTGGCGTGGCAATAAAACAAACGACTACACCGCGTTGAATAGTCTGGCAAAAGCAAGTGTGAAAGTAAGCTCGCATCTCACGAAAAATAATGGCAAAGCCACTATTAATGCAACCATAACCAATTCAAAAAAATCAATTGCGTTTGCTGTTCATGTACAAACATACAGGAAAAGTGATGGAGAAAGAGTTTTACCTGCCATTATGAATGATGATTATTTCACGCTTCTGAAAGGTGAATCAAAAAATATTACCATTGAGTTTGATGAAAAACTTTTACCCAATGACAAGTATATTTTGAAAGTTGAACCGTATAATAATTAACTCTTTCCTCTTAAATGATTGTGCACGTATTCTGAAGGCATCATTCTAAATTGTTTTTCAAAATTCTTGCTGAAAATTTTTGCTGAGCTGTAACCAACTGCTTCGGCAACTTCGTTTATGTTCTGTCCTTCAGCCATTAATTCGGCAGCCTTTTTTAACCGGGTTAAATTAATAAGGTCATTCGGTGTAAGGTCTGAAATAGAATTTATTTTTCGATAAAATGTTGGCCTGCTCATGTTCATATATTTAGCAAGCCTGTCAACATCCAATTCCATATCCTGTAAATGTTCAACGATGACCTGGTTTATGGTTTCTAAAAAACGTTCATCTGATTTCGTATGTGCAATCGTTTTTAAATGTGTCAACGGAGAGTTTACAAAGTATTCTTTTAGTTTATTCCGGTTGGCAAGCAAGCTGGCAATCTGCATTTTTAAATGCCTGGGCGAAAACGGTTTTTCAATATAAACATCTGCACCTAATTCAAGCCCTTCTAACTTTGCATGTAAAGTATTTTTGGCTGTTAATAAAACAACTGGTAAATGGCTTAACTCAACGTCCAATTTTATAATGCTGCATAATTCAAAACCATCCATAACAGGCATCATCACATCGCTTACAATTAAATCAACAACTTCATTTCTTAAAACTTCCAATGCTGCTTTTCCGTTAATGGTTTTTTTTACCTTATATAAATCATTGAGATTGCTTTCAATAAAATCAAGAATGTCCTTATTATCTTCCACTAATAAAATTACCGGTTGCATATTCAATTTATATTTGATCATGTGTGATTGGATGCACAGGAAGTACAAGTATAAATACATTCCTGTTTTTTTTGGAGGTGTCAAGTATCAATGTTCCACCATGCATTTCTGCAAGTGACCTGCTTAGCGTTAATCCAATTCCTGTTCCGGGATAATTGCAGGTTTCTTTTATCCGGTAAAAGCTGTCAAATATCTGCGCTTTGTTTTCTTCGGGAATAATGAAACCGTCATTTGCAAAAACAGCTTTATAAGTTGTCATTTCTGCATTGGCATATTCCATGTTAATCGAAACTTTTTTTTCTGCATATTTAAAGGCGTTATCTAAAAGATTACTGAATATTTTACTCAGCGCTTCTTCATCTGCAGAAGCATATAAATCCTTTGTATAATTAAATTCTATTTCAATATTTTTTTGTTTGATAACTGATTCAAACCGCAAATAATTATCACACAACAAAACAGAAATATTTGTTTTTAAAAAGTTCATCTGAAAGTTGCTGGTTTCAATTTTTCGAAAATCAAGTAATTGATTAGCAAGGTGCATTAACCTATCGGTATTGCGGCTCATTAATTCAACACTGTTTTTTATAGAAGGAACTTCCTCAATCTGATCCATAATATTTTCCATTGGGCCTTTTATCAACGTTAACGGTGTTTTTATTTCATGTGCAACATTGGTGAAAAAGTTGATTTTATCTTCATAATTTTCTTTCTCTTTTTGATAGGAAAGCTTTTCTAATCTTCTTTTATTTCTTGCCCGCGACCGGTCTATAAAAAATCTTATTACAAGGAAAGTAATGAGCAGTGTGAATACAACATACAAACTATAAGCCCACCAGGTTTGCCAGAACGGCGGCAATATTTCAATAGATAATTTTGTATAATTTTCCTGCACAGTTTTATCATCCAGGTATTTTACAACAAATGTATAATTGCCGGGCGCCAGCTCAGTAAAATAAGCTTTACGGTTGGTGGTGAGATAGGTCCAGGTCTTATCGAGGCCATCTAATTTATAAGCATAACCAATGCTTGATGGAGAACTAAAATTAAGTGCTGCAAAGTCAATACTGAATGAAGATTGATTATAGGCAAGTACTATTTTTTTGGTAAAAGTGATTGACTGCTTAAGTGGTGAATGATCTTTTGCAATCGCCAGTTCTTTATTATACACCTGAAAGCCGGTAATATAAATTGGTGGAACAAATGTATTACTGGTTATGGAATCCGGGTTAAAACTTATCAGGCCTTTAACGCTTCCGAAATACATGTTGCCATTCTCGTCTTTACAGGCTGATCTGTAATTAAACTGATCAGTTAGCAATCCTTGCGATTTGCTGAAAACTTTTACTTTTTTTGTTGATGGATTAAATCTGATTAAACCCTTTGATGTACTTGCCCATAAATTATTTTTATTGTCTTCGAGTATAGCACAAATAACATTTGACGGCAGGCCATTGCGTGAAGTGTAAATATCTAATTTCTTACTTGTTGCATTATAAGAACAAAGGCCTCCTTCAGTCGCAAACCAAACAATAGAATCTCTACTGCAATAAATATTGTTGATGATATTGCTTGCAATGTTTTGATTATGGTTCATTGAAAAAAAGAAATGTTCAACTTTTCCCGTTAAAATATGATAAACAAACACACCATCACCATAAGTGCCCGCCCAAATATTGCCTTTATTATCTTCGCAGATTGAGAGGAAAAAAGTTTTAGGCAATGCCTTTATCTGTTCAAAATTATCTGTTAGTGGTATGTATTTATACATGCCTTTATCTGTAGCACAAATAATATGGTTACCGGCTTTTAAAATAGCGCAAATAAAATTGCTTCCGATTGCAGAGTTTACTGTATTGTAATTGTGTAATCGTTTTCCATTTTTATTTAAAATATCAAGGCCGTGTAAATAAGTGCCTGCCCAAATTGTATCGCCGTCAACTAACAAACCATGAATATTAGAATATGAAACGCTGTGTTTATTTATTTGCGGATTATAATTGGTAAAATTACCGGTTCGCGGATCAAGTTTATTTAATCCGGCGTCTTCAGTTCCAATCCATAACATTCCATATTTATCCTGATGCATTGTACTTACTGCATCGCCGCTTATTGAATTTGCATCTGGCTTAGGAAAGTATTTTTTAAAGATGATGCTCCGCTTTGGAAGATAATTTACGCCCCCAAAATAAGTGCCCGCCCAGATGCCTCCTTCCTTATCCAGGCAGAGCGTATGCACAATATTATCTGACAAAGAATAAGGGTCATCATAGCTTTTTTTAAGGTTAAAATATTCGCCTGTTTTTATGTTCAAAATATATATTCCTGATTGTGTGGCTATCCAGTATTCATCTTTATTAATGGCAAGAATATCACGCACAATGATGCCGGTTTTATCTGAATTTAAAGTAAGTATATCTTTATAATCAGCCGTCCTAATATTAAAAAGTTTCAGTCCCTGATTGGATGTGCCTATGAGCAACAATCCATCGCCGACTTCATAAATAGATTGCACCCATTTTGAAACCGCATAACCTGATTTATTAAACAAGTCATAAGTTTTATCAAATGAATTTTTTGAAGGATTATATTTTGCAATGATACCAGCTGAGGTGGTTACCCACAAACTTCCATCTTTTAAAATATTGTAGGAGGTAACTTCTTTATTAATTGAATAGGTTTTTAAAGTATTTGTTCGTTTACTGTATTTGTAAAGCGTATATAAAGTAATATAATACACATCATCACCAATAACTTTTACAGATAGTACCGAACCATTCCCTGCCTGCTTAAACTGCGTAAAGCTTTCGGTCCGCTCATCAAACACAAATAAACCTTTTTCCGTTCCAACCCATATTTTTTTATCGCTGTCTTCCGATAAGCTCATAATGGCATTGCTGCCAATACTGTTTTTATTGTTAAGATCGCTTCTGAAAATTTTATACGATAATCCATCAAATCTATTCAGGCCATCACGTGTTCCAAACCACATAAACCCTAAATGGTCCTGCATTATACAAATGACAGCATTGTTTGACAAACCGTCTTCAACCTGATAATGGGTAAAATAATAAGGTTGTGCATTTATTTTTATAAAAAACAAAGCAAGGAACAGGAGCAATAAAATACCTTTTCTCATAAATAAATTATGCAATGAAATGTCAAATTAACAATATCTCCGCACATTAAATGCAGACTTCTAAAGCTGTTTAAAAATAATGAGACAAAACCGTCTATATATGAGACAAAAATTTGCTTAAAAATCAGTTAATTTTTTTCATTTTGTTCTAGTGGTTTTTTTTTATTAGAAAACAATTGCAAACTCTCCCAACACATTTTGTTAAATAAATATTACAATGATTAGTATTGATCCGGTGTATCCTGACTTGTCAGACAATGAACTTTTCAACCTTATAAAAGAGGATGACAAAAAGGCTTTTGAAGTAATTTATACCCGTTACTGGAATTTTTTAACCCAATCCGCCTCAAAACATCTTGAATCAAAGCAAAAAGCTGAAGATGTTGTACAGGAAATTTTTATAAGCTTTTACAAAAGGCGTAATGAAATTGAATTATCTTTTTCTCTCCGCGCTTACTTATGTAAGGCACTTAAATTTAAAATGATGAATGAATTTCGTTCGAAGGAAGTAAGAGAAGCTCATCAGAAATATGTACGCTATACATACACGTATGCGTATGCGACCAACAACTTTTTTAACACCTGTGAATCAAAAGAACTGGTAAATAACATTAATCACTCTATTAATTTATTACCGTCAAAATGCAGGGAGGCTTTTTTATTAAGCAGAAGTCAAGAGCTTTCTTACAAAGATATTTCGGGCCATTTAGGTATTTCTGTAAGTACAGTTGAAAAGCATATCAGCAAGGCCTTAAAATTTTTGAAAGTAAACTTAAATCTGCAGTACAATAATTAAAATATTTATTTTAAAAAACACAATTACTTATGTTTTTATTCCAAGCCTGGAATGGTATTTTTAAAAAGATTTTGATTCCTCTATTTCTATTTTTTGTAAATGAGGCATATGCTCAAAAGGCATTGGTTGATTATGTAAATACTTTGCAGGGCACCAATTCCAGTTGGGATCTATCTTATGGAAATACATATCCTACAATTGCCTTGCCCTTTCCCATGAACTCATGGTCGCCCCAAACTGGAAAAAACGGCGACGGATGGAAATATACCTATAAGGCAACAACAATCAGGGGATTTGAAGAAGTGCATCAATGTAGCCCATGGATGGGCGATTATGGTGTATTTACTTTAATGCCGGTTTCAGGAAAATTAGTAGTAAATGAAAATAAAAGAGCCTCATCTTTTAAACATGAAAATGAAATTGCAAA
>Ga0157370_10001327_pt1 | contig 30737 bp, 28 predicted proteins | sample C35metaG_FD_113463 | JGI IMG/M metagenome (GOLD analysis project Ga0157370, IMG submission 113463) | Corn rhizosphere microbial communities from Kellogg Biological Station, Michigan, USA - C3-5 metaG | ecosystem: Host-associated > Plants > Roots > Rhizosphere > Soil | place: USA: Michigan...
ATCCCAGACGCCAAGCGACCAGCCGACAGTGCGTTGGCCGAGCGAGCTCGCGATCGCGCTCACCCACGGGCTGCGAAGACCGTGCGGTGCGCGAAACAGCGACGGCCGCACGCGCCCCGCTCGCTCTATCGCCAGGGTGCCGAGCTCGAGATCGCGCCGGACGTAGCCGGGCGACTTGAAGTGCAGCTTGCGATGGAAATAGCCGTGATTCCCGATCGAGTGGCCCTCGTCGGCCACGCGCTCGACGAGCTCCGGCCAACGCTCGGCGTGCCGGCCGAGCACGAAGAACGTTGCTTTCACGCCGCGCGAGGCCAACGCGTCGAGAATGAGGGGCGTCGCGTCCGGATTGGGGCCGTCGTCGAACGTGAGCGCGACGGCGCGGTCGCTCGAGGCCAACTTGCTGATCGTGCGGCCGAAGATCGGACTATTTCTGTAGAAGGCACCATGCGCGGCGCCGCCGCCAATCAGCGCGGCGCCGACGCCAAGGCCCAGGATCATATCTCGACGGCGACGTTACCGAGAACGGTCTGATACACGTCCAGCACGCGAGACGTCACGCTTGCCCAAGAATAGTCGAGCGAATTCTGACGGCCGGTGGTGCCGAGCTGAATGGCCAGCCCTTCGTCGTCGAGCACGCGCACGAGGGCGTCGGCGAGGGCGTCGCGATCGCCGCAGGGAACCATGAGGGCTTCGCGCTCGTTCACGACGACGTCGCGGAAGCCGAGAATGTCGGAGCAGACGACGGGCGTCTCGCACGCCATCGCCTCGAGCAGCGTGATGCCGAACGACGCCTTGGTGGTGGGGCAGGCGTACACCGAGCTGTGGGCGTAGTAGCTTGGTCGTCCCTCGAGCACCGCTCCCACGAACACGATGTCCTTGTCGCCGTTGGCCTGCTTGTAGTAGTGCTCGCGCAGGGGGCCATCGCCCACGATGACGAGCTTCGCCTGGCGCCCGTGGGTCCCGCGCCCCTTCACGCGGCGGAATGAATCGATGAGCGTGGTCAACCCGTTTCGCGGATCGAAGCGGCCGAGGAAGAGGATGGTCGGCACGTCCCTGCTCATGCCCGGCGGGGGAGGCGCGCTCGGGTGAAACACGTCGGTGTCGATGCCGTTGGGGATGATCTGCCAGTCGGCGTCGAAGTAGCGGTTGAGCGCCACCGTGGTGCTGTTGGAGACGGCCACCGCGGCGCTGAGCATGTCGAGGCGGCGCTGAAAGAAGCGGCGGCCGAGCGCGTAGCCAATCGAGCGATCGAAATACGTATGGAACGTGCCGACGACGGGACAGTCCGCTTCCTCGATGGCGAGGATGGGCAGGACCGGCGTGAGCGGCGAATGAACGTGAACGATGTCGTACTTTCCGCGTCGAAGCGCGCGCCGCATGTCGCGACGCAGGTGCCAGCCCATCGTGATCCGGGCCTGCGAACCGTTGGCGTACACGGGTTGGCTGCGGCCGAGCCGAATGACGTGCGGCTGTGCTTCGGCGCCGGGAATATGGGAGGTGATGACGTCGACGTGGTGGCCGCGACGACGGGCTTCGCGTGCGAAAAAGTGGACATGCTCGCAGACGCCGCCGAGGTGCGGATAGTAGTACTCCGTCACCAGCGCGATGCGCAGCGACCGCTCGTCGTTCGTGAGCTCGAGCGCCGGTAGCTGCGGAAGGGCGGGGTGGCTACGACGCGAGCGCCTGAGGAGGGGACTGGGAGGATTCAAGAGCGGCATGGGCGGCGGCCAGACGGGCGATTGGAACCCGGTATGGAGAGCACGAGACGTAGTCGAGGCCGATCGTATGGCAGAAGTGGACCGAGCGGGGTTCGCCACCATGTTCCCCGCAGATACCGACCTTCAACTGGGGGCGAACGCTCCGACCGGCAGATACGGCAAATCCAATCAGCTTGCCAACTCCGTTCCGATCGAGCACCTGGAACGGATCGTCGGGAAGTATACCACGATCTACATAATTCGGTAGGAATCGGCCCGCGTCGTCACGACTGAGGCCGAACGTTGTTTGGGTCAAATCATTGGTGCCAAAGGAAAAAAATTCAGCGCCGGTCGCGATCTCGTCAGCAGTGAGCGCGGCACGCGGCAACTCGATCATCGTCCCGATGAGATAGTCGACATGTTCACCCATACCTCCGAGCACCTCATCGGCCACGTGCTCCAGAATCGCGCGCTGGTTCTCGAATTCCTTCAACGTGGCGACGAGCGGGATCCTGACTTCAGGACGTACGTCGATCCCTCTTCGTTTCGCTTTTACGGCAGCTTCGAAAATCGCCCGACCCTGCATCTCGGTAATCTCCGGATAGGTGATACCCAGACGACACCCCCGATGTCCCAACATCGGGTTGGTTTCCCGAAGGGAATCGACGATTCGGGCGAGCTCTGCCCGGGGAATGCCAAGCGTTCGAGCGAGGAGTTTGCTCTCCTCGCCCCCGTGCGGCAGGAATTCGTGGAGGGGCGGATCGAGCAGGCGGATGGTGACTGGTAACCCGTCCATGGCCTCGAAGATTCCCTCGAAGTCCATCCGCTGCATCGGGAGGAGCTTGGCGAGGGCGCGACGACGCCCGGCCTCGTCGCGCGCCACGATCATCTCGCGCATCGAGGTGATGCGGTCGCCCTCGAAGAACATGTGCTCCGTGCGAACCAACCCGATGCCCTCGGCACCGAACCCGCGGGCGATCCGCGCATCGTGCGGCGTGTCGGCGTTGGCGCGAACGCGGAGACGACGGACGCCGTCGGCCCACTGGAGCAACCGGGCAAAGGCTTGATAGTTCGGGGCGGACCGTTCGTCGCGCATACCGCGAACGACTTGAACCACCTCGCTCGGCGTGGTGGGCAGGTCGCCGCGGTAGACCTTGCCCGTGGCTCCGTCCACCGTGATCCAATCGCCCTCCGACACGACCGTGTCGCCGACGCTGAGCCGACGGTGCTCCACGTCGACGCGAATGGCGGTGCAGCCGACGACCGCGCACTTGCCCATGCCCCGCGCGACGACGGCTGCGTGGCTCGTCATCCCGCCGCGGGCGGTGAGCACGGCTCGCGCGGCCACGATGCCGTGAAAATCCTCGGGCGTCGTCTCGTCGCGGACGAGAATCACCTGCTCACCGCGTGCGGCGCGCTGTTCGGCGACGTCGGGATCGAACACCGCGACGCCGCTCGCCGCGCCGGGGCTCGCCGGCAGCCCGGTGCAGAACGGCGTGGCGCGAACGTCGGCCTCGATGACCGGGTGCAGCAGTTGGGCGAGTTGCTCCGGCGCGACGCGCTGAATGGCCGTCTCGCAACCGATGAGCCCCTCGTCGACCATGCTGACGGCGATCCGCACGGCCGCGGCGGCGGTTCGCTTTCCCGTGCGCGTCTGGAGCAGATACAGCCGCCCGCGCTCCACGGTGAACTCGATGTCCTGCATGTCCCGAAAATGCGACTCGAGGCGGCGCTCCGTGGTGAGCAGATCGGCGTACGCGCCGGGCAGGAGCGTCGCCATCTCGTCGATGCTGAGCGGCGTGCGGCTGCCGGAGACGACGTCCTCACCCTGCGCGTTGATCAGAAATTCACCATAGAACTTCTTCTCGCCGGTCGACGGATTGCGCGTGAAGGCGACACCCGTCCCCGAATCGTCGCCGAGGTTCCCGAACACCATCGATACGATGTTGACGGCGGTGCCAAGGTCCTCCGATATCGCGTTCACCCGGCGATAGTCGACCGCTTTCTTGAGCATCCAGGACCGCCAGACGGCTTCGATCGCGCCCCACAACTGAGTGACGGGATCCATCGGGAACTCGGACTTCGCCTGCGCGCGGACGAGCGACTTGTACTCGTCGACGAGTGCGCGCAGCGTCGCCTCATCGAGCTCGGCGTCGGTCGCGACTCCGGCGGTCATGCGCTTGGCGGCGAGCAGGTGCTCGAACTGGGACGACGGTACGCCGAGCACGACGTCGCCGTACATCTGAATGAATCGACGATAGGAGTCGTAGGCGAAACGGGGATTGCCGCTGGCGCGCGCCAGGCCGCCGACCGTGTCGTCGTTGAGGCCGAGGTTGAGGATGGTTTCCATCATACCGGGCATCGACACCGGCGCGCCCGACCGAACGGAAACGAGCAGCGGATTCTCGGCGTCACCGAAGGTCTTACCGGTGACGCGCTCCAACCGCCGCAATGCGGCGTCGAGCTGAGGGCGGAGCGACTCGGGCGTCGTCTTCTCGCGCAGGTACGTGATGCACAAGGAGCAGGCGATGGTGAACCCGGGCGGAACGGGCACGCCAAGATTCGTCATCTCGGCGAGGTTGGCTCCCTTTCCGCCGAGAATGGCTTTCATCTCCTTGGTGCCTTCGGCGCTCCCGTCGCCGAAGAAGTAGACGGATTGCTGCGTCATTAGCGAACGCTAACAACCGCAGCCGAACCGCAACTTGTCTGGATCGGTGGGCGGCGGCGTCGGGTAGTCGCCGGAAAAGCACGCGTGGCAGAAGCCCTCGGGGCCGAGCGGCACCGACTCGAGCATGCCGTCGAGCGACAGGTATCCGAGACTGTCGACGCCCAACTGCACCGCGATCTCGGGGATCGTATAGTTCGCCGCGACCAGCTCTTCGCGCGACGGCGTGTCAATTCCATAGTAGCACGGACCGGTGACGGGTGGAGAGCTGACCCGCATGTGCACTTCGCGCGCCCCCGCGGCGCGCACGAGCGCGACGAGGCCGCGCGTCGTCGTGCCGCGCACGATCGAATCGTCGACCATGACGACGCTCTTTCCCTCGAGCACTTCGCGTACCGGATTGTACTTGACCTTGACCTTGGCGTCACGGCCGGCCTGGGTGGGCTGGATGAACGTGCGGCCGACGTAGTGGTTGCGGATCAACGCCAGCTCGTAGGGCAGCCCGCTTTCCTCGGCGAAGCCGAGCGCCGCCGAATTCGAGGAGTCGGGCACGCTGAACACGAGCTCTGCGCCGGGGGCCGGGAATTCCCGCGCGAGGCGCCGCCCGAGCGCGCGCCGCGCACGGTCGACCGACCCGCCGAAGACGCGGCTGTCCGGTCGAGCGAAATAGACGTACTCGAACACGCAGCGCCGGGATTCCTTGGCCGGCAACGGGTGGATGGACTGCACGCCGTTGCCGTTGACCGAGATGATCTCGCCCGCCTCGACCTCGCGCTCGACCGTGGCGCCGACGATGTCGAGCGCGCAGGTCTCGGAGCCAAAGACCACGGCATCGCCCAGACGGCCCATGGCCAGCGGCCGCCAGCCACGCGGATCGCGCGCGGCGAGCAGCACGTCGCCGATGGCGACGATGAGACTGTACGCGCCCTCGACGCCGGTGAGCGCATCGGCCAATCGCTCGGCCGGCGTTGCCGCGGTAGATCGGGCGAGGCGATGCACGATCACCTCGGAGTCGTTGGTCGAGGAAAAGATCGAACCCTGTTCCTCGAGATCCCGTCGCAGCTCGGCGGCGTTGGTGAGGTTGCCGTTGTGCGCCAGCGTGATGTAGCCGCCCTTGGATCGGGCGACGACCGGCTGCGCATTCTCGATCGTCGACGAGCCGGAGGTGCTATAGCGCGTGTGTCCGATGGCCGATACGCCGCTGAGCTTGCTCAGCTCGACCGCAAATGCGTCGGAGAGCGTCCCCATGCTGCGAACCGCACGGGCGTTCCCTGCGTCGTCGATCGACACGACGCCGGCCGATTCCTGGCCGCGATGCTGAAGCGAGTAGAGGCCGAGGTGCGCGAGGTGTGTCGCGTCGGGATGCCCGTGAACGCCGAAGATTCCGCACATCTGATTTATGGGTACTGGGTGCTGGGTACTGGGTGCGCGTTATTGATTGCTCGTGCCGACGGGCGTGGACATGATTCGGGGAAGCGTTTCGTGATAGAGCTCGTCGAGTCTGGCGAGCAACGCCGTGATGCCGTCGCGCGCTGTCGTAATTTGCACCGGGTCGCCGGCCCCGCCGACGCGTCCGATGATTCTGGCTGGTACACCGTGCTTCTTGGCGATGCTCGCCACGGTATCGGGCATCGGCGTCGACAGGACGACGCGTCCCTGCGCCTCGCCGAACAGAAGCGCGCGGACCGGAAGCTCTCGCCAGTGGCTGAGGTCGATTCGGGCCCCGAGCTGGGCTTCGCGGTTCATGATGCAGCATTCCACGAGTGCGACGGCCAAGCCTCCGTCGCTGCAGTCGTGCGCCGACCGAACGACACCGCCCTCGATCGCCTCGAGCAAGGCGTCGATCAGCGCCCGTTCGGCGTCCAGGTCGCATGCCGGCGGGGCACCGGCGACTATGCCGTGGACGCGAGCCAGGTATTCGCTGGCGCCAAGCTCAGGAGTCGGCTCGCCGAGGAGCACGATGGAATCGCCCTCGCGCTGGAAGTACGATCGCGTGATGTGGTCGACCGATTCGATGACCCCGACCATGCCGATGACCGGAGTCGGATACACGGCGCCGGTGGGATTCTCGTTGTAGAGCGACACGTTACCGCCGGTGACCGGAGTGCCGAGCGCGTTGCACGCTTCCGCCATGCCGCGCGTGGCCTCGCGCAGCTGGAAGTACACCTCGGGACGGCGCGGGTTGCCGAAGTTGAGATTGTTCGTGATCGCTTTGGGACGCCCGCCGGTGCAGGCGACGTTGCGCGCCGATTCGCAGACGGCGATCTGCGCGCCGACGCGTGGATCGAGGTACACGTAGCGCCCGTTGCAATCCGTCTTGAGCGCGAGCGCGCGATGCGTCCCGCGAACGCGCACGACGGCTGCGTCACCCCCCGGGCCGACGACCGTGTTCGTTCGAACCGTGGTATCGTACTGGCGGTGGACCCAGGTCTTTGCCGCGATGTTCGGAGAAGAGAGCAGCTGCTCGAGCGTCCAGTCAGGGTCGCGCTCTTCCGGGCGTTCGGCGATCGCGGTGACGTCCCGGGCGCGCAGTCGAACCACGTCGGCGCTCTCGCGCGCGTCGGGTGTGTAGGTCGGACAGTCAGTGACCAATCGCGTCCCCGGAAATTCGGCGACGATGCGATCGCCTTCGGTCACGCGATACACCGGCTCGGCGATCACCTCGCCGATCACGGCCGCGGTGAGATCCCATTTCGCGAGAATGGACTCGACTTCGCCCTCGCGGCCGCGCTTCGCGACGACGAGCATTCGCTCCTGCGATTCGCTGAGCAGAATCTCGTACGGCGTCATGCCTTCTTCGCGAACGGGCACCTTCATGGTATCGATCGTGACGCCGACGTCTCCGCGCGCCGCCATCTCGGCCGACGACGACGTGAGCCCGGCAGCGCCCATGTCCTGAATGGCGACGATGGCGCCGCTCTTGATGAGCTCGAGGCTCGCCTCCAGCAGCAGCTTTTCGGTGAACGGGTCGCCGACCTGCACGCGGGGACGCTTCGCTTCGCTCTGCGCCGAGAGATCTTCTGAGGCGAACGAGGCCCCGTGAATTCCGTCGCGGCCGGTTCGCGCGCCGACGGCGATGATCGGGTTGCCGACTCCCTGAGCGACGGCGCGAATGAGCTCGTCCTCGTGCAGGAGGCCGACGCACATGGCGTTGACGAGCGGGTTGCCCTCGTACGCCGGGTCGAACGCGATGTCGCCGGCAACGGTCGGAATGCCGACGCAGTTGCCGTAGTCGCCGATCCCCTTCACGACGCCGGCGAAGAGATAGCGGACGCGCGGCGAGTCGAGCGATCCGAAGCGGAGGGAGTTGAGCATCGCGATCGGACGCGCGCCCATGGTGAAGACGTCGCGGAGGATGCCACCGACTCCCGTGGCTGCTCCCTGGTACGGCTCGACGGCCGACGGGTGATTGTGCGATTCGATCTTGAAGGCAACGGCGAGTCCGTCGCCGATGGAGATGACGCCGGCGTTCTCCCCGGGGCCCTGCAGCACGAACGGCGCCTTGGTCGGCAGCGTCTTGAGCAGCGGTCGTGAGTGCTTGTACGAGCAGTGCTCGCTCCACAGCGCGCTCACGATTCCCAATTCGGTGAAGGTCGGCTCGCGCCCGAGCATGTCGACCAGCCGTTGATACTCTTCGCTCGTCAGCCCGTGCTCGGCAATGAGCGCCGGGGTGATGGTCGGATCGCCCGGGCGCGGTGCGACGACGTGGTGTTGCTGCTGCGGTGGTTGGATCATGCCGATGGTCGAGGGGCGTCAGGTTTTTTCGTGTCGGGCTTTTTCGCGTCGGGCTTGGACTCGGGCGTCTCGGGCGTCTTCAGCGGGGCACCGGCTCCGTGCCTGGCGTCGGCGGCCGAAATCATCCGCGGCGAGCTGCTCGTTCCGGTGTAGCGGCGCGCGGACGATCGGAAGACGGCGTCGACGACCTTGCCGCTGTCGAGCACGACGAGGTCGTTCATCCCGCACTTCTTCTCGCAGCCGTTCTTGTAGAGGAGATACGTGTGACCGTCGTAGCTCTTGACCGACAGGGGCTCGCCGAGGGCGGCGACGACCTGGGCACGCGTCATCCCGGGATCGACGGTGTGGGGTGCCTGCGCGGCCGCGGGGAGGGCGACGACGCCGGCGGCAAGGGCAATGAGTATACGCATATCGGAATCCTCACGCGGTTACGCGGGCGAGCACGGACTCGAAGATGCCGAGACCGTCCTCTGACCCGAGGAGTGGATCGACGGCGCGCTCGGGGTGGGGCATCATGCCGAGCACGTTGCCCGCGTCGTTCACGATGCCGGCGATGGAGCGCATGGATCCATTGGGGCTCCACCATTCGTCCGCATCACCGGGTCCGCCGACGTAGCGGAACACGACGCGTCCTTCGCCCTCCAGTCTATCGAGCGTGGCATCGTCGGCGGTGTAACGCCCGTCACCATGCGCGATGGGAATCCGGAGCACCGCGCCGCGATCGTACCGGTTGGTGAACAGCGTCTCGTTCGTCTCGACGCGCAGTCGGACCGTCTCGCAGACGAATTTGAGGCTCGCGTTGCGCAGCAGCGCGCCGGGAAGCAGTCCCGCCTCACAGGCGATCTGGAATCCGTTGCAAATCGCCAGCACGGGACCGCCGCGTTTCGCAAAGGCCACGACATCGTGCATCACGGGACTGAATCGCGCGATGGCTCCGGCGCGCAGGTAGTCGCCATAGCTGAACCCGCCCGGAAGGACGACGACGTCGCTCTGCTGCAGGTCGTGCTCCTTGTGCCAGAGGAACACGGCTTCCTCGCCGAGTGTCTCGACCACGGCCTGGTACGCGTCGTAGTCGCAGTTCGATCCGGGAAAAGTGACGATGCCGAATTTCATGTTGCCTCCACGGTCGCGATCTCGAAATCCTCGGTCACCGGATTGGCGAGCAGCCGCTCGCACATCTCGCGCGTCGACTGCTCGGCGGCTTGTTGGTCGTGCGCCTCGAGGTCGACGACGATGTGGCGGCCGACGTGCACGTCTCGCACGCTGGTGAAGCCGAGCGTGTGCAGCGCGTCGGCGACGGTCTTGCCCTGGGGGTCGAGGATGCCACGGCGTGGAACGATGTGCACGGCGATGCGATATCGGCTCATTCAGCGGGGCCTTTCGGGGTGTCTGGCGAAGAAGGGTCGGTCGGGTTCTGCGGAACGGCCGGGTACGAGCCGGACTGGCGGTTCGCGCCGCGATGTCCGCGGCGGCGCTTGCGGCGCCGTGCCGAATGCGGCGGCGTGCCGTCGTCCGGACGGCGTTCGTCGCGCGGCGGTCCGGCGGCGACGTCCGCCCCGACGACGATCGGCCGGCCAGGCGCCGCGTGTCGCTCGCCTCGAGGCTCGAGCTCGTTCGGCTCGTTCTCCCAAAAGATCTCGTCGGGCGTGCTCGATCGGCCGACGAAGCCGATGACGAGCCATTTCACGACGCCGAACAGGACGTAGGCCAGCAGCGCCGGGAAGATGAACTCCTCGCGGCGCACGACCAGCAGCACGATCGATCCGCCGACGACGACAGATCCGAGCAATTGCTTCAGGTTTCGAAACCCGATCGACGGAATGGCCGGGTAGGGCACATCGCTGATCATCAGCGCGGCGAGCATGGCCATGAGGCCGCGCAGGATCGTGTGCCAGGGCAGATCCGACAGCGTCTTGCTGTCGGTGAAGAGGATGACCGTCTGGTTGTAGAGCGGCGTCTGGCTGAACCAGTAGTACGTCGCCAGCGTGAGGCCGGCCGCAGGACTTGGCAATCCGTGAAAGTGTGTTTTCTTACGCCCCGCCTGCTCGACGTTGAACCGCGCCAACCGCATGACGGCGCATGACGTGAAGATGAAGACGAGCAGCCACTCCCACGTGCCACGGCTCGGCAGCTCGAGGTACATGATGACGGCGGGCGCGAAGCCGAACGAGATCGCGTCGACGAGCGAGTCGAGCTCCTCGCCGAAGCGACTTCCGGTGCCGGTCGCGCGCGCGACGCGTCCATCGAGCATGTCGGCGATGCCGCCGAGCACGATGAACGCCGGCGCCTCGGCGAACTCGCCGCGAATGGCGACGATGATCGCGAAGATGCCGCAGAACAGGTTGAACAACGTCAACCCGTTGGGCACGAGCACGACCGCGCGACGAACGGCTTTGCGCCGCACCCGAACGCGCTGCGCGGGGTTCATTGACCCGTCAGCTCCGCGATGACGGTGACTCCGGCGTAGGTCACGTCGCCCGGTTTGACTTTCAGCGTGGCGGACATGGGAAGAAAGACGTCGACGCGGGAGCCGAACCGGATCAGGCCCATGCGGTCGCCCTGTCGCACGTGATCGCCCTCCTTCGCGTAGGTGACGATGCGCCGCGCGATGAGCCCGGCGATCTGTCGGACGAGAATGTGATTGGAGCCCGCCTCGAGGCCGATCGACGTTTGCTCGTTCTCGAGACTCGAGGCTTCGGCGGCCGCATTGAGGAACCGGCCCGGCTTCCGCTCGATGTAGCGAACGATGCCCGTAACCGGATAGCGGTTGACGTGCACGTTGAAGACGTTCATGAAGATCGAGACGCGAACCGCCTCGGCGTGCATGAACGTCGGCTCGTCGACCTCGGTGACCATTACGACTTTACCGTCGGCGGGCGCGATCACGATCCGCTCGCCGCGCTCTCCGATGCGCTGCGGGTCGCGAAAGAAGTACGCGACCCAGAGCGCGATGACGGTCAACCCGAATGCGAGGAGCCACAGCGACCACGAGCGACGGCCGAGCGCGACAGCGAACGCGCCAATGGCGACGAGTGTCGCGATGGCGATGAAGCTCAGTCCCTCGCGGGCAAAGTTCACGCAGCCCCCGGCAGGTGGAGGGGCGCGCCGGTGATGCGGAGAAATGCGTCGAGGTAGCGCGCGCTCGTGGCCTCGACGACGGGCCGTGGGAGAGGCGGCGGCGGCGCCTCGCCGTTCCAGCGGCCGGCCCGACGCTCGGCGTCCAGATAGTCGCGGAGCGGCTGCTTGTCGAAGCTCGGTTGCGAGCGTCCCGGCTGGTAGCGTTCGGCCGGCCAGAAGCGCGAGCTGTCGGGGGTGAGGACTTCGTCGATCAGCGTGATGCGTCCCTCGCGGTCGCGGCCGAACTCGAACTTGGTGTCCGCGATGATGATGCCGCGACTCGCCGCGATGGCGCGGCCACGCTCGTAGATCAAGCGACTGAGACGCTCGAGCTCGGCCGCGACGTCGGGACCCAGCGACGAGGTCATTCGAGCGATTGTAATGTTCTCATCGTGTCCCGCCTCCGCCTTGGTTGCCGGACTGAAGATCGGCGGCTCGAGTCGCTCGCTCTCGCGCAGCCCCGGCGGGAGGGACTCGCCGGCGAGGGTGCCCGCCGCACCGTACTCCTTCCACGCCGACCCCGAAAGATAGCCGCGAACCACGCACTCGATCGGAAAAACGTCCGTGCGCCGGCACAGCATGGCACGACCATCGATCGCGGCACGATGTTCGGCCAGGGCCGGTACCTGATCGACGATCTCGTCGGCCTGCGCCGAGATCATGTGATGCCAGACCTCGCCGGAGAGCTGGTTCAACCACCAGGCGGTGATCTGCGTCAGCACGATGCCCTTGTAGGGGATCGCCTCGGCCATGACGACGTCGAACGCGCTCACGCGGTCGGTGGCCACGAGGAGCAGGCGGTCGTCGTCGACCACGTAGACTTCGCGGACCTTGCCGCGCCGCAAATGCCGAAGGGGAAGTCGCTCGAGCTGGGCGGTGGTCATACGCGCACCTCCTCGAGCGCGTCGTCGGCGCGAAGGCGGCCGGCGAGCACGGGAGCCACGACCTGCTCGAGAAACTCGTCGACCTGTTGGGGCGCGCGACCGATGAAGCGGGCCGGGTCGAGCGCCGCCTCGAGGTCGGCGACCGGAACGCCGAATGCCGGATCCGCGGCGAGGCGCGCGAGCAAGTCGTTGCGCTCGGCGCCGTTCTTGATCGCGCGCGCGGCGTCGATGCTGTGCTGCCGGATTCGCTCGTGCGCGACCTGGCGATCGCCGCCGGCGCGCACGGCGCGCACGATCAGCTCTTCCGTGGCCATGAACGGCAGCTCGTCGAGCAGCCGGAGGCGGATGCGCGCCGGGTGCACCTCCAATCCACTCACCACGTTTTCCATGAGGACGAGAATCGCATCCGTGGCGAGAAAGCTTTCGGGAATCACGAGGCGGCGGTTGGCGCTGTCGTCGAGCGTGCGCTCGAAGAACTGCACACCGTGCGTGAGGTTGGCGTTGGGCTCGAGCGTGACGACGAACCGCGCCAGGGAGGCGATGCGCTCACAGCGCATCGGGTTGCGCTTGTACGCCATGGCGGACGACCCGATCTGCTCGGCCTCGAACGGTTCCTCGATCTCGCCGACCGATTGCAGCACCCGCAGATCGCCGCTGAACTTCATCGCGCTCGCCGCGATGCCGGCGACGACGCCGAGCACCTGCGCGTCGAGCTTGCGCGAGTACGTCTGACCCGACACAGGGATCGACGACGAGAAGCCGATCTTCGCCGTGACGCGCGCGTCGAGCTCGCGCACCTTGCCGTGTTCGCCATTGAAGATCTCGAGGAAGCTGGCCTGCGTTCCCGTCGTGCCTTTGACGCCGCGACAGGGAAGGGTCGCGATCCGGTGGTCGAGGTCCGCCAGATCGAGGAGGAGATCCTGCATCCATAACGTCGCGCGCTTCCCGACGGTCGTCGGCTGCGCCGGCTGCAGGTGCGTGGACCCGAGCGTGGGTTCGGCGCGCCACTCGCGCGCGAAGGCGGCGAGCGCGCGCAGCACGCGGAGGATCTTTCCGCGCAGCAGCTCCATGGCGCGCCGCATCAGGATCAGATCGGCGTTGTCGGTGACGTACGCGCTGGTGGCGCCGTAGTGGATGAATCCGCGCGCCGCCGGCGCGACGTCGCCAAAGGCGTGCACGTGCGCCATGACGTCGTGGCGGAAGCGGCGCTCGTACGCCGCGACGACGTCGAAGTCGATGTCGGCGAGGTGCGCGCGCATCTGCGCGATCGCGTCGTCGGGGATCGAGACGCCGAGCTCCTGTTCCGCTTCGGCGAGCGCGAGCCAGAGCTCGCGCCAAAGACCGTGACGCATCGCCGGCGACCAGAGCTCGAGCATCGCGGCCGACGCGTAGCGTTCGGCGAGGGGAGAGGAATAGCGATCGTGGCTCGTCATCGGACCGCGAATTCGGTCACGAACAACTGGCCCTGTCGCTCGATGATGAACCGGAGATAGGTGCGCCCCGCATAGGTGTCGATCGTGCGGGCGACGTCTTGCGCCGTCCGGACCGGGCTGTTGTTGATCTGAAGAATAACGTCACCCTGTTGGATTCCGGTTTGGTCGGCCACGTCCTTTCCGATGCGGTAAACCAGCGCGCCATACTGCCGCCGCAATCCGCGTTCGGCGGCGATTGCCGGCGTGACCGTCACGACCTCGAGCTCGCGGAGGACCTGCACTTTGGGCGCGGTGACCTCCGGCAAGTCGGCGACGTTCACCTCCACGTCGAACTCGCGCGAGCCGCGCCGCACATGCAGTCGCGCCGGCGCGCCGACGCGCAGGTCGAGCAGCGCGGCGTACCAATCGAACGTGTTGTGCACGGTGCGGCTGCCTTCGCGGAGAATGACGTCCCCCGGCTCGAGACCAGCCTTGTCGGCCGGTGAGCCGGGAGTCACCGTCGCGATCACGGCGCCGTGGGTGAGCACGTCGCGCGGATTGTTCGACTGGATTTGCCTGAGCCGCACGCCGATCCACGGGCTTCGAATCGACCCGCGCGTCAGGAGATCGTCCACGACGCGCGCAACGCGGTTGATCGGGATGGCGAAGCCCAGGCCGACCGACGAGCCGGTGGGCGAAAAGATGTTGCTGTTCACGCCGATCACCTCGCCGTCGGCGTCGACGAGCGGGCCGCCCGAGTTGCCCGGGTTGATCGCCGCATCGGTCTGAATCATGTCGAAGTATGCGGCTTGTCCTTCGTCCGCGCCGACGAGATTTCGCTGCGTCGCGCTGATCACGCCGACGCTCACGCTCGGCTCGCTGTTGCCGAGATAGAAACCGTACGGATTGCCGATCGCGATCGCCCATTCGCCGATGGCGAGGTTGTTCGAGTTGCCGAGCTTCAGCTCGGGCAGATTCTTGGCGTCGATCTTGAGGACGGCAATGTCGTTCGTTTCGTCGGAGCCGAGAACCTTGGCCGGGTACACCGTTCCGTCGCGCGTCATGACCGAGATCGTGTTCGCGCCGGCCACGACGTGCGCGTTCGTGACGATGACGCCGTCCTTGCGCACGACGAATCCGGTGCCGAGTCCCGCCTGGGTCCTGGGCTGTCCGCGTCCGAAGAAAATATCGAACGGATCCTGCGGCGCTTGCTCGACGGCCTCGGTCTGCACGGTCACGACTGACGGCGAAACCTTGGCCACGGCCGCGGTGATGGCGTTTTGCCGGCTCTGTGAGACCTGGCTGTTGGTCGAGGCGACGATGCCGGACGCCTGCGCGCTGGATGCCTGCGCGCTCGACGATTCGGGCGCCCGGGAGCAGCCGATGGCGATGGCGAGCATCGCCAAGTGCGATGCGCGGCGGGCAGTGCGGGCAACTCCCGTGCGCGACGCGTTGAAACGGTGCGCGGTCTTCATGTTTCCTCCGCGTACAAGTCCATCGGGTAGGTCACGCGATCGAGAAACAACGCGTGCGCGGCAGCCGGCGGCGACACCTCGCGGTTGTCCGCGGCCGAGAGCAGACGGGGCAGGTCGGCCAACGGCCGGCGCCCGGTCGCAATGTCGAGCATCGTCCCGACGAGAAATCTGACCATGTGATGTAGAAATCGATTGGCTTCGATCTCGAACACGAGCCCGCCCGGGCGATCGCGCCATCGCGCGTCCGTCACGCGACACCGGTGATCATCCTGTTCAGGCGCCGTGCCAAGTACGGCGAAGCCCCGGAAGCAGTGTTCGCCCGTGAGGCAGGCGGCCGCCGCATCCAAAGCGCCCCGATCGAGGGGCTGCCCGAATGCCAACTCGTACCGCACGCGAAACGGCGAGCTCGCTTCCTCGTCCGTGCCGACGTAGTAGCTGTACCGTCGACTCAGTGCACTATAACGCGCATGAAACGCGGGTCGCATCTCGAACGCCGCGGCGACCCACAGGTCGGACGGGAGGATCGCGTTCAATGCGCGCCGTAGTTTCTGCACGCTCCCGGTCCAACGTTCTGGAACTCGAATACCGACCGCTTGCCCTCGTGCATGCACCCCGGCGTCCGTACGACCGGAACCCAACGCGGCGACTGGTACGGTGCACAAACGCGCGAGTGCCGCCTCCAATACGCCCTGGACGGTGCGCTGATCCGGCTGTCGCTGCCATCCGCTGAATTCGGCCCCGTCATAGTGCAACACAAGCTGCACGGTGCGCTCGGCCATTGCTGGAAACCTATCGGCACAGGGGGGTGTGTCAAGCAACGTCATTCCGACTTCGCGGTGACGAAACCGATTGACTTTGCGCGACCTGCGCGCTCACATTTCGCGCTCAACGTCGCTTGCGCCGCGCTTCGTGTCGCGTGCGCCTCAGCCGCCCTCCCGATGCCGCCGCGCACGCTCGCCTCTCTCGCACACGCGCTCACTATTTCGGCCAGCCCCGATGCCGCGCTCCAGGCGCTCGGCGAGTCGTTGGCCGAAGTCGATCGCTTCGCTCAACTCGCGCTGATCCGTTTCGACGAGCGGCGCGGGATGCTCGGCGAGCGGCTGCTCGCCTCTGGGGCCGCGACCAGCAGCGCGAAGCTCGAGACCACGTTCGACCATTTGCCGTCGCGCGAGCGCGCCGCGATTGCGGTCGGTGGACAGTTGGTCGATTTCGGCGAGGCGAGCGACGAGTTCGCGCGACTGTTCGAGATGCCGTCGTTCGGCGAGGCGGGTTGGCTGAGTGTCCGCGGCCTTCGATACGAGGGCCAGCTCATCGCGCTGCTCGTCTTGTACGAGGCGCGCAAGCTGTTTGGCGCGCGCACCGCCGAGCGGTTCCTGCCGGCGATCGCGTTGTTCGAGCTCGCGTATCTGCGCTTTCTCGAGCGAGAATCGCGCGAGGAAGCCGTTCGCACGCTCGAGGACGTGACGCAGCACGTGCACGGCGAATACGAGACGCGCCTGGCCGAGCTCGAGGCGCGTCTCATCAACGCGAGCAACAGCCACCAGAGCCAGTCGGCGACGGAATCGGCGCGTGTGATCACGCTCGAGCGGGAGCTGGCGCAGGCCACGGAGGACGCCCGCCGCGCGATCCGTCGCGCCGACGCCGTCGAGGCGACAATCGGATCGGCGGTCGAGCAGCTCGAGAAGGCCCATGTGGAGCTGCACCGAAGAAACGAATCGCTGCGCCAGAAAACGCGGACGATCTACCTGATCGACCGCGTGCTCACGCTCGACGCGTCGACGAACGATCCGCGACAGCTTGCCGACGGACTGCTGGCGCTGGTGGGCGACGACATGCACTCGCATCGATGCTCGCTGATGCTGGTCGCGCCCGACGGCGAGTCGTTGTATCTGGCCGCGGCGCGGGGGATCGGACCGAGCATCACGGAAGGTGTTCGCGTGGCGATCGGGCAGGGCGTCGCGGGGCGAGTGGCCGCGAGTCGCGAGCCGCTGTTGGTGCGCGACGTCGCCGAGGCGAAGACGCATCCGCTTCTGCACGATCAGTATTTCACGACGGGATCGTTCATCAGCTTCCCCCTCATCTACCACGATCAGCTCGTGGGTGTGGTGAACCTCGCCAATCGCGCGATGCAGGGATTGTTCGTGGAGGAAGACGTCGATCGGGTGCGGCTGCTGGGGCTCGTGATCGCGTTGGTGGCATCGAACGCCCGGCTTCCCGAACGCCTGGTCGAAGCGTTCAGTGTCCGCTAATCCGCCGCGGAACGCGCTGCTCAACACCGTCAAACGACTCACGTCGGGCGCCGCGCCTGATCCCGAGGAATTGACGGAGGCGTTTCAGGTCGTGCTGGCGGGTGATGCGACGCCGGCACAGATCGCCGCGCTATTGATCGGACTCCGGGTGAGAGGCGAAACGCCGCTCGAGTTGGCGGCCGTGGTTCGCTCGCTTCGCCGCGCGATGGTCGTGCTGCCGGCCGATCGCCCCGAGGATCTGGTCGACACGTGCGGCACGGGTGGCGGCACCATCAACACGTTCAACATCTCCACGGCGGCGGCGCTGCTCGCCGCCGGGTCGGGGCTGCGGGTGGCGAAGCACGGGAATCGATCGTTCACAACACAGTGCGGCAGCGCCGACGTGCTCGAGGCGCTCGGCGTCTCGATCGACGCGCCGGTTGCAGTGATGGCGGCGGCGCTTCGCGAGGCGGGCATCGTCTTCATGTTCGCGCCGCTCATGCACCCGGCCATGCGTCACGTGGCGCCGGTGCGTGCCGAGTTGGGCGTCCAAACCGTGATGAACATGGTGGGACCGCTGGCGAACCCGGCGCAGGCAGGTCGTCAGGTGGTCGGCGTCTCCGACGAGCGACGCTTGGCGCTGATCGCCGGGGCGCTCGGGGCGCTCGAAACAGTGCACACGCTGGTCGTGCACGGCGCCGGCATGGACGAGATCTCGCCGTTCGCGGCATCGCAAGTGGTCGAGATTCGCGACGGCACGACGAGGCAGTGGACGATCGAGCCGACGCGCTACGGCTTTGGCGCCGGCTCGGTGAATGACCTCGCGGGTGGACCGCCGGCCGCGAACGCGGCCGCCGTTCTGCGTGTGCTGCGTGGCGACGGCAACGAGGCGTCGACGGCGGCGGTCGTTTTGAATGCGGCCGCGGCATTTTACGTGGGCGGCGCAGTTCCGAGCTTCGACGACGGAGTGGAAGCGGCGCGCGCCGCCGTCGGCTCCGGCGCCGGCCTCGTGGCGCTCGATCGTCTTCGAGTGGCGTTCGCGCGCCGCTAAACCCGGCGCGTTGGCGCGCCGGACTCAGTACCGGCGCATGACTCCGACCACGATCCCCTGGATCGTGATGTCGTTCTCGTGAACGTAGATGGGCTGCATGGTCTCGTTCGCCGGCTGGAGGCGGATGCGCCCGTCGCGCTCGCGATAGTATTTCTTGACGGTGGCCGAGGTGCCATTGATGAGCGCGATCACCATCTCGCCGTTGTCAGCCCGCTCGCGCTGGTTGACCACGACGAAATCGCCGTCCTTGATCTGCTCGTCGACCATCGAGTTCCCGCGGACGCGGAGCACATAGTGATTACCTCCGCGTCCAATCATGCTGTCTGGAACGCAGAAGGTTTCGTTCGACTCGAGGGCCTCGATGGGGAAGCCCGCGGCGACCCGCCCGAGCAGAGGCAGCTCCACGGCGCGCGGAGCAGCCTCGCTCGGCAGAATCTCGATGGCGCGGCTCTCGTTATAGCTGCGCTTGATGTAGCCTTTGCGCTCGAGGTTCGTGAGGTGCTCGTGCACCGTGGCGAGTGAGTTGTAGCCGAAGTTCTCGGCGATCTCCTCGAAGCTCGGCGCGAAGCCGTTTTGCTCCGTGTAGACCGTGAGGTAGTTTAGTATTTCGCGCTGGCGCTTCGTGAGCGGCATGGCTGACACCTGTTCAGCTTGAGTGGTACCGACGGAGCTCTACTCCCGAAGAAGCCCCGAAATACTAGAATATCCGAAGAAGGACCGAAGTGCAAGCTTCTCCTGTATGGACCCCACCGACCGGGACGTTGGGCGGCATCGTCGCGGAGGCCCGCGGGCGGGCGGCGGCGCTCCGCGCGCGTGAATCCGAGCTGTCGCGGATGGCCGCCGGAGCGACTCCCGCTCCGAGCTTCTCGGCGGCGCTGCGCGCGCAGACAGTCGCCGTAATCGCAGAGGTCAAGCGACGCTCGCCGTCAAAGGGATGGATCAATCCGGCGATCAGTGCGGCCGAGCAGGCCCAGGCGTACGAACGCGGCGGCGCCGCAGCCGTCTCGGTGCTCACCGAGCCCGCGCATTTCGGCGGATCGGTGGACGACCTCGTCGGCGTGCGTGGGGCGGTGCACATTCCCGTCCTCAAGAAAGACTTTCACGTCGAGCCGGTCCAGCTCATCGAGGCGAAAGCGATGGGCGCGTCGGCTGCGCTGATCATCGTCCGCGCGCTTTCGCCGTCGGCCTTCGCGGAGATGATCTCCACCGCGCACGGCCTGGCGCTGGAGGTTCTGGTCGAGGTTCGCGACGAGGAGGAGCTGGCCCGCGCGCTCGACGTCGGCACGGCAATCGTCGGCATCAACAACCGAAACCTCGAGACGCTCGCGATCGATCCTGGAACAGCGCAGCGGATGCTCGGCTTGGTGCCCGGGTCGGTCATCGCGATCGCCGAGAGCGGAGTCGCGGGCCGCGCCGACGTCGAGCGGCTGGCGCGAGCTGGTGCCGACGCCGTGCTGGTCGGGTCGACGGTCTCGGCGTCAGCCGACCCCGCGTCCGCTGTGAGAGAACTTTCAACCGTCCCGAGAGTACCACGTGAGCGCTGAGATCAAGTTTTGTGGATTGACCCGGCCCGAAGACGCCGAGTTCGCGGCGAACCTGGGTGCCTCGTACGTGGGAGTCATCTTTGCCGGTGGCCCGCGGCTTCTGACCATCCCGCGCGCCGCCGAGGTTCTCGGCGTCGTCCCGCACAACGTGGGGCGCGTGGGGGTCTTCGCGGACCAGAGCGCAGATGAGATCGCGCGCACCGCCGCCGCGCTGCGCCTCGATGTCGTCCAGCTGCACGGATCCTTCGATCCGGATCGTGTGACGGCGTTGCGAGCGAGCTTCGACGGCGAGATCTGGGCGGTCTGTCGTCTATCGGGCGCGATCCTTCCGCCGGCGGTGGAGGACATGTTCTCCGCCGGGGATGGCCTTCTGCTCGACGCAGCCGTTCCGGGCAAGCTCGGCGGCACAGGGGTGACGCTGCCGTGGGCTGAGCTGTCGCAGCCACTCCACGAACTGCGGCGATTCAAGCGGATCATTCTGGCTGGGGGCCTCCGGCCCGAGAACGTCGGCCGGGCGATCGCGGAGTTGTCCCCGGACGTCGTCGACGTCTCCTCGGGGGTCGAGAGCGACCCGGGCATCAAGGACCATGACCGGATGCGCGAGTTTCGCGACGCGGTCGATCAGGTGGCGACCACGACATGACAGACATGACAACGGTACACCCAGCGGAGGGGGACCGGTTCGGCGCGTTCGGCGGACGATACGTCCCGGAGACGCTGATTCCGGCGATCGACGCCCTCGAGCGGGCGTACGACGAGGCGCGGAGCGACCCGGCGTTCGTGGCCGATCTGGAGCACATGCTCTCGACCTACGTCGGGCGCCCGTCGGCCCTCAGTGACGCGCCGCGGTTTTCCGACCACGTCGGAGCCCAGGTGTGGCTCAAGCGCGAGGATCTCAACCACACCGGGGCACACAAGATCAACAACACGGTCGGTCAGGTGCTGCTCGCCCGGCGAATGGGCAAACGAAGAATCATCGCCGAGACCGGGGCCGGGCAGCACGGTGTCGCGACGGCTACCGTATGTGCCCGATTCGGCCTGGAGTGCGTCGTATACATGGGCGAGGAGGACATGCGGCGGCAGGAGCTGAACGTGTTCCGCATGCGCCTGATGGGCGCGACCGTCGTCGGTGTGTCGAGCGGCACGCGCACGCTCAAGGACGCGACGACCGAAGCCATTCGCGACTGGGTGACGAACGTGAATGACACATATTATATCATCGGCTCCGTGGTCGGGCCGGCGCCGTACCCGCGAATGGTGCGCGATTTCCAATCGGTGATCGGGCGCGAGGCGCGCGCGCAGATGCTGGAACGAACGGGCCGCCTGCCCAAGACGGTCGTGGCGTGCGTCGGCGGCGGGTCGAATGCCATGGGCGCGTTCCACGCCTTCATCGCCGATCGTGACGTGGAGCTCGTGGGCGTCGAGGCGGCGGGAGAGGGGCTCGATAGCGGGCACCATTCGGCCTCGCTGGCGCGCGGCCGTCCGGGTGTGCTGCACGGCTCGTTCAGTTATCTGTTGCAGGATGAGCACGGACAGGTTCACCCCGCGCACTCCATCTCGGCGGGATTGGACTATCCGGGCGTCGGCCCCGAGCATTCCTACCTCAAGGATACGGGCCGCGCGGAGTACGTCGCCGTCTCGGATCGGGATGCGCTCGAGGGATTTCGCCTGCTCAGCCGGTTGGAAGGGATCATTCCGGCGCTCGAGACCGCGCACGCGGTGAGCTGGATCGCGTCACAGAAGGGCCGCTGGGGGGCCGGCGAGGACGTCCTGCTTTGCGTGAGCGGACGCGGCGACAAGGACGTGGGGCAGGTGAGCCAGATGAATATCCTGGGCACGTGACGTCCTTGTCCCCGACGGCCGTGCCGATGCGGACTCCCGAGTCTCTCGAGCCACCATTCTCGACGGCTCCCGTCGAGGAACTGCTGCGGCTCGTCTCCAAGGCGGCTCGGGCGCATCAGCTCTATCTACCGAACAATCCCATCTATCGGCGCGCGATCGACAACCTACGCGCCGGATTCGCGCCGATCTGGGACGAGGTGGACGAGCTCACGTTGGCCATCGGAGAGAGCGAGATTCGCTGGTGCGACGTCCCCGTGGCGGGCGAGGCGGGGAACAAGTCGTCCGACAACTTGGCGTGGCTCTTCTACAAGGACGGCGTGCGCGAGCTCACGTTCGCGAAAGGATTCGAGAATGCTGAAGTCGTCGGGTTCCTCACGCTGATCCAGCGGGCGCGCAAAGGGTCGCCGGACGAGGACGACCTCGTCGCCATGCTCTGGGAGGCTGATTTCTCGTTCGTGCATTACAGACACGTCGATTTGCTGCAGGAAGGCGGCGTCGGCGATCTGGCGGACGGCGGAGAAGTGCAGCCGGCCGGCGCGGGCGAAATCCAGCGGGGAACGCACGATGCGGTCGAGGAATCGCGCGCGGCCGGCATCGTCAACCTCGCAGATTTCGATTCGACGCTCTACTTCCTCGACGAACGCGAGATCGAGTATCTGCACGCCGAGCTTCGACAGGAGTATGAAAAGGATCTCCGCGTCAACGTCGCGTCCGTGCTGCTCGACATCTTCGAGTCGCAGCCGGATCCGGACGTCCGCAGTGAAGTGCTCGAGCACGTTCACACGCTCATGGTCCATCTGTTGACGGCCGAGCATTTCTCGGGCGTCGCGTATCTCTTGCGCGAGGGGCGCGAGACCCTCGTGCGAGCGGCCGGCGTCACCGACCGCCACCGCCAGCAGCTCGACCAGCTCGCCGAACGGCTGAGCGCACCGGATGCGCTGACGCAATTGCTCCAAGCGCTCGACGAAACGCCCACGCCGCCTCCGGAAGCGGAGCTCGTCGAGCTGTTCGACCAGCTCCGTCCCGGTGCGCTGGTGACGGTATTTCAATGGCTGAGCAAGGCACAGAACGAGCGACTGCGTCCGCTGCTTCAGGCCGCCGCGGGGCGCCTGGCCTCCGCCAACACCTCCGAGCTGGTCCGACTGATCGGCGACCCGCAGCCGGAGGTGTCCGCGGAGGCAATTCGTATTGCCGGCGCGCTCAAGACGCAGGCGGCAGTCACCGCGCTTGGAAAAGTTCTGGCCGACACCGATGTCGAGCTGCGAAAGATCGCGGCCCGGGCGCTGACGGAGATCGGCTCGGCCGGCGCCATGCAAGCGCTCGAGCGCGCGATCGACGACGAGGATCGCGACGTGCGCGTGACCGCCGTGCGGGCGATGACCGTGCGCGGCTACCGTCCCGCGCTGGGCCGCCTCGAGCTCGTGGTGAAAGGAAAGCGCGTGCGCGACGCCGATCTCACCGAGAAGATGGCGTTCTTCGAGGGATATGGATCGCTCTGCGGCGATGCCGGCATCGACCACCTCGATGCGGTGCTGAACGGCAAGGGCTTCCTCGGGCGCCGCGAAGATTCCGAGACGCGGGCCTGCGCGGCGATCGCGCTCGGTCGCGTCGGAACGCCCAAGGCCATCGACACGCTGCGAAAGGCGACGATGGAACGAGACGTCGTCGTGCGGAACGCGGTGAGCCGCGCGTTGCGCGGACCGGCATCGAGCGAGTCGTGACGCCCAGGATTTCGTCCGAGACCGCGGCCCGGGATCTCTCGATGCCCGGCGCGACCGTCGAAAACGTGGGGGATGCGCACGTCCGCCGCGCGGGGCGACAGCTCATCTTTTGCGCGTACGGCGCGCTGCGTGCCGTCAAGCTGTATCCGGTCGAGAACGCGGCCGTACAAAAGGCGCTCGACGAAGTCACGCATCAGAGCAAAGAGCTCATCGCGAGCGAGCAGGAGCTCGAGCTGCGCATGTCGGGCGAGTTCATCTTCGTCAACCAAACGCGCCTCCGCCTGGACCTCGACAACTTCGCGAGCTTCAGCCACATCCTGTCGTTGTTTCGCGCATCGGGAATCGGACGGCTGACGATCGGGCCGACCGTGGCACCGAAGGATTGGCTGATCTTCCTCTCGGCACTCCAGGCGCCGAGCGCCGACGATCCGGCCACCCGGCTCGAGCAGTTGATGGCGAAGCTGACGAGCGCCGGCGTTGCGGCGTTCACCTTCGCTCCACCGACGCAGCACGGCGACGCCGATCTCGAGAAGGCGAAGGAACGCGCAAAACGAACGTACACGCACGGCGTCGCCGCGACGCGCGAGCTCATGGCCTCGGTGCGCATCGGCGCCAGCCCGAGCATCAAGAAGATCAAGCGCGTCGTGCAGGGAATCGTCGACCAGATCTTGAGCGAGGAAACGTCGCTCATCGGACTGACGACGATTCGCGACTACGACGAGTACACGTTCACCCACAGCGTCAACGTGTGCATCTTCGCCGTGGCGCTGGGCAAACGCCTCGGCCTGAGCAAGCTTCAGCTGTACGACCTTGGCATGAGCGCCCTGTTCCACGACATCGGCAAGTCGCGCGTTCCGGCGGAGGTCCTCAACAAGACCAGCGGTCTCACCGAAGACGAGTGGCGATTGATCGCCGCGCATCCGTGGCTCGGCGTGCTCGCCATGTTCCAGTTGCGCGGCGCCCAGGAAGTGCCATACCGCGGGATGCTCGTCGCTCATGACCATCATATGAAGGTCGACCGCACGGGGTACCCGCGGCAGATCCGCGAGCGCCAGCTCGGCCTGTACAGCAAGATCGTGGCGGTCGCCGACGGATTCGACGCCGCGACCTCGCGGCGCGCCTATCAGACGGTGCCATTCACACCCGCGCAGGTCATGCTGGAGATGCGCGACAACCGGCATCGCGGCATGGACCCCGTGATCGTGAAAGCGTTCATCAACCTGACGGGCATCTATCCGGTGGGAACGCTGGTCGTGCTCGATACCTTCGAGCTGGGTATCGTTCACGCAGTGAATCCATTGCCGGACATGCTGTCGCGCCCCGTGGTGCGGGTGGTCAGCGACGCGCTGGGCAACCTGACACATCCCGGCACGCTGATCGATCTCGCGGACCGGAACGAAAAGGGCGAGTTCCTTCGCACTATCATCAAGACGGAGAATCCTGAACGCTATGGCATCCGGGTCGGTGACTATTTCGTCTGACGTTGGGTTGCCGCTGCCGGCGGAGACCATCGAACAGCGCTTCGCGGAGCTCGGCCGCTTGGGCCGCCGCGCCCTCGTGCCGTACATCACGGCCGGCCATCCCGACGCGCCGCGCACGATCGAGCTGATTCAGGGTCTGCAGGACGCCGGCGCCGACGTGATCGAGTTGGGGCTGCCGTTCTCCGATCCCATGGCGGACGGGCCGATCATTCAGGCGAGCTCGCAGCGCGCCCTCGAGCTCGGAATGCACTTCGATCGGCTGCTCGATCTCGTGGCGCAGGCGCGACCGCGCGTTCCGCTCGTCCTGTTCAGCTATCTCAACCCGATCCTCGCCGCCGGCGATGACGCGCTCGAGCGCGCGAGCCAGGCCGGCTTCGGGGGCGTGCTGATCACCGACCTTCCCGTCGGCTCCGATCCCGAGCGCGAAGCATGGTTCGGCGCGAGCCCCCTGGCGTTCATTCGACTGGTGGCGCCGACGACACCGCGGGCACGAATGAAAGAGATCGCCGCGCACGGACGCGGGTTCGTCTACCTGATCAGCCGTCTGGGCGTGACCGGCGTGCGCGACGACATGCCGCCGGAGCTGCCGGACACGGTGCAGCGCCTCCGCGCGTCGACGACGCTGCCGGTGTGCGTCGGGTTCGGCGTCTCGCGACCCGAGCAAGCCGCCGCGGTGGCGCGAATCGCCGACGGTGTCGTCGTCGGCAGCGCGATCGTTCGTGCCGCCGGGGAGAGCGTCGACCGAGTCGTTGAGTTGACGTCGTCATTGCGCGCGGCGATCGACGCTGCCTGAGCGGCCCGGCAAATCCATGCACGAGGTCACCCTCAAGGCCATGCGGTTTCACGCGCTCGTCGGCATCCTGCCGCACGAGCGTAGCATCGCGCAACCGATCGAAGTCGATCTGAGCGTTCGCGTGACCGACGAAGAGGTTGTCATCGATTATCGCGCGCTGTACGACATCGTCGCCGCAATCGTCACGACCGGACCGCTCGATTTTCTGGAGCAGATCGCCGATCGCGTCGCCGGCCGCGCGCTCGAGCACAACGGGCGGATTCGCTCGGCGCGGGTCGCGGTGCGGAAACCGCACGTCGGTCTTCCCGGTCCGTTGGCGTACGCGGAAGTCGTGGTCGAACGCACCTCGGATGATTGACGTGGCCTACATCGCGCTCGGTTCCAACGTCGGCGATCGAGACGCCCATCTCGCCCGCGCGCGGGCCGCACTCGCGGCGCTGCCCGACAGCCGCGTCGTCGCCGAATCGTCGATCGAGGAAACGGCACCGCTCGGTCCGATCGACCAGCCGAGCTTCCTCAACCAGATGGTCGCCGTGGAGACGAGTCTCGCGCCGCGCGACCTGCTGGGACATCTGCACGCGATCGAGGCGCGCGAGGGACGCGTCCGGCGCGCGCGATGGGGACCGCGCACGCTCGATCTCGACATCGTCTGTTTCGACCGGCAAACGGTGGACGATCCCGATCTGCACGTGCCTCACAGGGAGATTCCGAACCGCCCGTTCTGGCAGCGCGAGCTCGACGAGCTGAGGCGGCGCGGCTGATGGCGGCGCAATCGAATCAAACGACGGACGACCTCGTGCTGCCGTCGTGGGCAAAGGTCACCGACAAGCGCCGGCGACACATCGTGCGCGTCTGCACACTGTTGATGCAATGGGCGGACGCGATCGAGATATCGCCCGACGAACGCGAGGCGTGGTTTCAGGCCGGCCGGTTGCACGACGCGCTGCGCGATGCGCCTGAATCGGAGCTCCGACAGCGGGCGCGCGACCCCGAGCGCGAACCGGAGCTGCTGCACGGGCCGGCGGTGGCGAACCTGCTGGAGAGCGAAGGCGAGGGGACCGAGGGCGTGCTGTCCGCCATTCGCTATCACACCGTCGGATCGGCTGAGTGGGACCGAACGGGGCGCGCACTGTACATGGCAGATTTCCTCGAGCCCGGCCGCGGGTTTTCACGGCGCGATCGCGCGTTTCTCGCTGCGCAGGTTCCGCACGATTTCGACGGCGTGTTTCGCCAGGTGTTGCGCGCCCGGCTGGAGTACGCTCTGCGCGAAGGCTACACGCTCTTTCCGGAGACGGTTGCACTGTGGAACACGGTGCGATGAGGCGGACGCGCGTCGTCATCGTGGCGCTGATCGCCGTCGTCGCGCTCGGGGCAAGCGCGATCGCGCGAATGCGCACGCATCACGACCCCGGCGTGCCCGCGGCCCCCGATGTCCGTGCGCCATCCGGCGCTCGCATTCGCGTCCAGGTGCTCAACGGCACCAAGACGAACGGCCTGGCGCGGCGAGCTACCATGCTGCTTCGCGATCGCGGATTCGACGTCGTGGAGACGGGAAACGTCAGCGGCTCGCTCGACACGACGCTGGTGCTCGATCTGTCCAATCATCCCGAGTGGGCGGCGCGAGTGGCCAAGCTGTTCGGGACGGCGCGCGTCGAGACGCGGCCCGACAGCTCACGCTACCTGGACATCGCCGTCGTGCTCGGCTCGGCGTGGCGGCCGCCGGCCGAGCCGTTCTACCCGTAGCTGTCCGCAGGCCGCGGCGATGTCGACGCCGCGGCTCTTCCGCACCGCGACCTCCACGCCGTGCGCGCGCAGCTCGCGCGCGAACGAACGAATTCGCTTCGCGGGCGTCGGCGAAAATCCGCGCGCCCCGCCCAGATGGAGCGGGATCAGATTCACGAACGCACGGCACTCGCGGGCGAGTCTCGCGAGCTGAATGGCGTGTTCTTCGGCATCGTTCACGCCGCCGAGCATGACGTACTCGAAGGTCACGCGCCGATCGAACACCTTGGCCGCGTCGATGACCGCGGCGAGCGGATACTTCGTGTTGATCGGCATGAGCTCTTGTCGGAGCGCGTCGTTCGGCGCGTGAATCGAGATCGCCAGGCGAAACTGTTCCGGTCGTTCCCCGAGCGCGACGATACCCGGCAGGATGCCGACCGTCGACACGGTAATGTGCCGCGCACCGATCCCGAGCCCGTTGGGATCGTTGAGAATCGTCAATGCCGGGTCGACAGCTTTCCAGTTCATCAGCGGCTCGCCCATGCCCATGAAGACGATGTTCGTCACGTGGATGGGCGGATCGAGCAGCCGCATCTCGCGCACTTGTCCGGCGATCTCGAACGCCGACAGGTTGCGGCTGAAGCCCATTGCACCGGTGGCGCAGAACGCGCACTGCAGCGCGCACCCCGCCTGCGACGAGATGCACAGCGTGACGCGGTCGCCCTCGGGAATGGCGACGGTCTCGATGGCTTCGTTGTCGCGCAGGCGGAACAAGAACTTCTCCGTGCCGTCAGCGGATTTCTGGCGCGCGGCGATCTCCAGGCGCGGAAGCTCGAACTCCCGGGCGAGCGACTCGCGAAGGCGCTTGGGCAGCGCGCTGATGGCCTCGAACGTGGTCACGGGCGACTGCCAGAGATGTCGCAGCACTTGATTGGCCCGGTACGCCGGCTCGCCGTCTCGCTCGAAGAATTGGACGAGCCGCTCGTGCGCCGCGGCCGGCGTGAAGTCGAGAAGGTTGATCGGGGTGCGTGGTGCGTTCATCGGATCACCCGCGTGAGCAGGAACTGGTAGCTCGCGCCAACGCCGGCGGCGCCGTCCTCGCGTCCGATGGCGACGGTATATCCCGCATGTCGCACGCCGACGCCAAGCCGCAGCCGCCGGTCGTGGTTGCCGAACGACGAGGTCTCGGCCAGGCCGGCGCTAGCATCGAATTGATGGTAGGTCGTCGTGGTGAAGACGTATCCCTCTCGGCCGCGTCCGTCGGTATGGCTCAACGAATAGCCGCCGCGCAGCACGAGGCTCGAGTCGCGGCGCACGATCGGCAGGTCCGCCGCGGCGAGATACGTCGGCGCTTCCTTCGACCGCGACGGCGAGAGTAGAAAACTCGAGAGCGCGAGGCGAACCGGCGAGCCGCCGACGTGATCGAGGATGGCACCGAAGTCCACGCCGAACACTCCGGAGTGCTCGGTGTCGAGTGCTGCCCAGCGATATCGCGCCGCGGCCCCGGCCGTGACGTTGCCGCGCGTGGCCGCGACGCCAGCGGACAGAAGCGTGGTGCCGTATCGAATCTCGCCGCCGAATGATTGCGGGTCGGTTTCGGTGCGAAGAATGTCGCTCACCGACGCCTGCGCCAGCGACAACGACGCAGTCAGCGCCGGACGGATGCGTAACGAGCCGGCGATCATGTCGAGCCGGACGCCTTGTTCTTGCGGCGTCGTCAAGCCGGCGAAGCCGAATTCGGCCCGTGCCGTCGAGCTCAGCATGGACGTTGCCGGATTCCAGACGCCCCCGGTCATCCGCGAGCTGAGCGGCGCCGGTTCGGCGAGGAGGCCCAACGGGAAATCCAGCAAGTCCCGCCCCGGCACTTGCTGAGCCGCGGCCGGGATCGCGAGACTGATCGAGGCCAGCGCGGCGAAGATGAAGCGGGACATATACTTGACGTTATCGACCTGCAGCGGATTGGTCAAGCGAACGACTACCGCGGAGGCATGATTGCTGGTACATTTTGAAACTGGAATGAACCACCCCACGAGGCAGAATTTGCTTCCGGCCTGGCGCATGCCGGGCCCTTGGTGCGCCGTCCGTCGAATCGACGCGACGCGCTGACGCCCATTGACTCGGCCCCCGCGCAGGCTGGTCCGCTTCGCGCCGGATGGTGAGCCGAGCGAACCCGCGCCCCTCTCATTGATGACGACCGAGCATCTCGCGACGACCCTTCGTACACAGTTATGCGGATCCCTGCGGCCGACCGACGTCGGTCGTCGCGTTCACCTCGGTGGATGGGTGCACCGCAGCCGGGATCTCGGCGGGCTCACGTTCATCGACCTTCGCGACCGCGCGGGCTTGGTGCAGGTGTCGTTCGATCCGAGAACGTGTCCGGCCGACGTGTGCGCCGCCGCCGCGAGCGTGGGGCTCGAGACCGTCGTGCTGATCGAGGGCGACGTCGTCGCGCGTCCCGAGGCGATGCAAAACGCGGATCTCGCCACGGGTGCCGTGGAGGTGCGCGCGACGTCGTTGCGCGTCGTCGGGCCGGCGGTGCCGCCGGCGATCCCTGTGGCGCGGGCTCGCAACGAGAATCTCGCGGCCGAGGAATTGCGCCTACGCCACCGATTCCTCGACCTTCGACGGCCGGAGTTGCAGGAGAACATCGTCCTACGCCATCGCCTGATGCAGGTCACGCGACGGTTCCTGAGCGATCGCGGCTTTCTCGAGATCGAGACGCCGATCCTCACGAAGCCGACGCCCGAAGGCGCGCGGGACTACCTCGTGCCCAGCCGCGTGCACGCGGGCGAGTTCTACGCCCTGCCGCAGTCGCCGCAGCTCTATAAGCAATTGCTCATGATCTCGGGGTTCGACCGATACTTCCAGATCGCCCGCTGCTTCCGCGACGAGGATCTGCGGCAGGACCGCCAGCCCGAGTTCACGCAGATCGACATCGAGGCTTCGTTCATCGCCGAGGACGACGTCGTGTCGCTGAGCGAAGGGTTGATCGGCGCACTGTGGCGCGAGGCGGGATACGAGATCCCTGAGCAGTTTGCGCGCATGACCTACGCCGAGGCGATGGAGCGCTATGGCTCCGACCGGCCCGACATCCGCTACGGGCTCGAGGTGTTCGACGCGAGCGACGCGTTTCGCGGTGCGGAATTCGGTATCACACGCTCGGCGCTCGACGCGGGCGGCCGCGTGCGCGGAATACGAATTCCGGGCGGCGCGTCGGCCTTGTCGCGCAAGCAGCAGGACGAGATCGAGGCAGAGGCCAAGAAGGCAGGCGCGCTCGGCCTGCTGCGGCTCAAGCTCGTCAACGGTGTGCTCGAGGGACCGGCGGCAAGGTTTCTGGGGGACGGCGCCGCGGCACACCTGGGACTTGCCG
>Ga0157370_10001328_pt1 | contig 30732 bp, 30 predicted proteins | sample C35metaG_FD_113463 | JGI IMG/M metagenome (GOLD analysis project Ga0157370, IMG submission 113463) | Corn rhizosphere microbial communities from Kellogg Biological Station, Michigan, USA - C3-5 metaG | ecosystem: Host-associated > Plants > Roots > Rhizosphere > Soil | place: USA: Michigan...
CGAGCAGCTCCATCGCGTCGTCGCGGAACGTCGGGATGAACACGCCGCGACTCACCGCATCGAGGGAGTGGCCGGCGCGTCCTACGCGCTGCAGCCCGTTGGCGACGCGCTTCGGCGACTGGAGCTGGAGCACGAGGTCCACCGAGCCGATGTCGATGCCCAGCTCGAGCGAGCTGGTGCTGATCAGCGCCCGGAGCGACCCGGCCTTCAGTGACTGCTCGAGCGTCAGCCGACGCTCGCGCGACAGTGAGCCATGGTAGGGCAGCGCGAGCTCCTCGCCGGCGAGCGCGTTGATGCGCGCCGCCATCTTCTCCGCCTGCGCGCGATTGTTGACGAATACGAGCGTCGTACGCGCGCCGCGCATGTACCGCACGACGAGCGGCGTGATCGACGACCAGATCGTTCCGCCCACGTGCGCCAGGTCGTCGACCGGCGACTTGACGGACAGCGCGAGCGTCTTGACCAGGCCGCAATCCACGATCGTGCAGCGTCCACCCGGCACTCCGGTGAGAAACTTCGCGATCTCCTCGAGCGGACGCTGCGTCGCCGAGAGGCCGATGCGCTGCGGCGGGCGCTCGCACAGATGGTCGAGTCGCTCGAGCGTCAGCGCGAGGTGCGCCCCGCGCTTCGACCCGGCGATGGCGTGGATCTCGTCGATGATCACCGCGCGCAGGCTGCCGAACATGCCGCGACCGCGCACGGTCGTGAGCATGATGTGCAGCGATTCCGGCGTGGTGATCAGGATGTGCGGCGACTTCCGTATCATGCGTGCGCGCGCCGACGCCGGCGTGTCGCCCGTCCGCACGGCGACGCGAATCTCCGGGAACGGCTTCCCCGCCGCGGCGAACCGTTCGCGCAGCTCCGCGAGCGGACGCTCGAGGTTGCGCTGGATGTCGTTATTGAGCGCTTTGAGCGGCGAGACGTAGAGAATCTGGACCGCGTTCGGAAGCGGCTCGCCCGCGCCATCGATGATGAGCTGATTCAGCTCCCAGAGAAACGCGGCGAGTGTCTTACCCGTGCCCGTGGGTGCCAGGATCAGCGCGTGTCCGCCGGCCGCGATCGCCGGCCATCCATCGCGCTGGGGCGCGCTGGGCGCGCCCAACGTCTCGCGAAACCACCGCCGGACCAGCGGATGAAACGGTTTGAGAGCGGTGGGGACACGCGGCATGCACTAATGCTACCGCGCTGCCCTACATCACGAGGGCCGCGTCCAGCGTGAGGCGCATCGGCGCGCCCGCGGGAAGGCAGCCTTCCCACTTCTGGCCTGACTTGGCCACCGCCGCACCCGTCGCCGCTCCCGCGGCGGCGCCGATCACCGTGCCCTTCGTGTTGTGACCCAGGAGCTGACCGATCAAGGCTCCGGCAATCGCGCCGCCGATGACCTTGTTCCGATCCCCGTTCGGATCACCGGCGACCTTCGTCCTCTCCAGCGGAGCGAGCGGAGTCACCTCTGCGGCTACGTTGTACGTTTTGTCATTCACGACTACCGAGCGAACTCGGAAGGTGATCTGCGCATTCTGCCCGTTGTCGCCCGGCATGACCGACGCCACCTCGAGCACGACAGACGACCCGGCGGGAATCACCGCGCCGTTCGTTCCCGTAACCGATTCGTTCACGGTCGCGACGAGCTTGTCGCCGGGAAGATTGGTGCTCGTGCACACCTTCGACCCGCTCGTCAGCGCCAGGCCGCTTCCTGCGCCGATCGAGGCCGGCAACGCGGCCGGGGCGGCGGCGGGAATGGACGCGGGGAGCGGCGCGGGTGAAACGGCGACCGTGGTGGACGCGGGCTGTGGCGGCGTTTTCGCCACCGGATGCGGCGTCTCACGCTTTGGTTGCTTGGCTACGCGCGAACGCACTGGCGCCGGCGGTTCTTTCTCGACCCGCGCCGCCGGAGCTGGCGCTGGGGCGACGGTCGTGTCCTGGAAGGTCGGCTGCGCCATGGGCTGTGCACCAGCCAGCGCGAGATCGCGAGCGAGATCGGAATCGGCGGCGGCTCTCGCCTTCGCCGCCCTGTCGGCGCACGCCGTCGCCACAAGCAGGGCCGCACCAACCATGCAGGCGCGCAGCCCACGAGCGCGCGCCGGGTTTGACATTGGGGTCTTCATCGAGTCTCCGGTGGTTCTGGCGTCCGTTGGACGTTGATTTGTACCCGGGCGTTACAGATCGGTTCGAACGCCCGCTACAACGACACCGCAGCCGTCGTCAGCTCTGACGCATTCCCGGCCGGAGCCTCCAGTGGCAGGTACACCGAGAAGGTGCTGCCCTCGCCGTACTTGCTCTTTACCGTGACCGACCCCCCGAGTCGCTCGAGAAGCTTTCGCGTGATGCTCAGGCCGAGCCCGGTACCGCCGAACTCCCGCGTCCGGGACTGATCCACTTGACGGAAGTCTTCCCAGATCGCCTGAAGATCGATCTGACGGATTCCGATCCCGCTATCGACGACGTCGATGCGCACGCCGCCGGTCGCGCACCGCGCGTGCACGACGACTCCGCCTTTGTTCGTGAACTTCACGGCATTCGACAACAAGTTCAGCAGCACCTGCTTGATCTTGGTCCGGTCGCTACGGATGACGGGGCAGTCCGAGTCGGCGTCGATGGTGAATTCGAGCTGCTTCTTGCGCACCATCGGTTCCACCTGCTGAGTCACCTCGAGAATCACGCCGCGCAGCGATACGTCCTCGATGTGCAGCGGCATCTTGCCGGCTTCGATCTTCGCGAGATCGAGAATGTCGTTGATCAAGGCCAGCAGATGCTCCGCGGCGGCGCGGCCGCGAGCCAACGCATCGCGCTGCTTGGGGTTCACGTCGCCCAGCACGCCGTCGAGCAGGAGTGCGGAGTAGCCGATCAGAGCGTTGATCGGCGTGCGCAGCTCGTGGGACATGCTGGCCAGAAATTCCGACTTCAGCTTGTTGGCGCGCTCCACTTCCTGTGACTGCCACTGAAGCCGCGCGTTTTGTTCGGCCAGGTCGGCCGTCGCTTCGCGGATGCGTTGTTCGAGCTCGCTGTTGAGACGCTTGAGTGCCTCGTATAGCCGCTCGTTCTCGACTTGTTTCGTCAAGTCGTGCAGCACCGACACGATCGCGATGGCCTCGCCGCGCTCGTTCCTGACCTTGCCCGAGACGACTTCGACCGGCAGCTCGATCCCGGTGCGCGGAGCGATCAGCGACATTCGCTCGCGTCGTGCGTCGGAGTCGAGCAACGCGAACTCTGAGATGAACGACGTGAACTTGGTGTCGTTTCCGCGGACGGCCGCGACCTCACGCCGGGTCCTCACCTCCGACTCGCTGATCTGGAAGAGCTGCTCGGCCTGGTCGTTCATCAGGATGATGTTCGACCGCTCGTCGGTGACGAGGATCGGGTCGGCGACGTTCTCGAGAATCAGATTCAGTCGGTCGCGCTCGGCGCGTACGGTGACCTCGCCCTGGCGGACGCGCTGCACTTGTCGCTCGAGCTCATTCGCGGCGCGACGGAGATCAGTGACGTCGCGCAGCACCGACAGAACGGCGTCTTCGGGGCCCACGCGCTCGCCGAGCGAATGCGCGAGCACCTCGAACAGCAGGTCGGTACCCTCGTCGGGATCGACGAGATTGAGCTCGCGCTGGCCCGACTGGTTCCGGCCGCTCATCACCGTCTTGGACAAGAACGACGTGAAGAGAAGATTGTTCAGCTCGATCGCCCGCCGCCGCCCGGCCGAGTCGTCGTCGCGCACGTGCAGCAGCCGTTCGGCGCGATAGTTCTGCGTGATGATGTCGTTCGACGCGTCGGTGATCACCACCGGATCCGGCAGCGAATCGACCATGAGCGTGAGCCGCTCTCGTTGCTGCGACAATTCGGTCGCGCGGGTGCGCTCCTCCCCGAGCGACGCGATTCGCGCCATGATCGGGCTGGCAAGCGTCGCGAAGTCGGCCGCCTCGTCGATCAGCGCCCGGTCGATCGGGCCTTGCAGCAGGAGGACGCCGGCCGGCGCGACGCCGAGACGTCGCTCCCCGTTGTCGAGGAGCTCGATCGACAGCGACGCGATCAACTCGGCGGCGCGCCGTGCGCCCATGGTTTCCTGGGCGCCACGGAACCGCGGCTGCCACATCGGAATGCTGACCCATGGAACGACCGGCGCGAGCGTCCGCTGCGGCAGTGGCTGGTCACTGCGCATCGGGATGAGCGACAGCGTGCTGATGATCAAAGGATTCGAAAGGTCGCCGATCGGGATGGCTACCGGTGCCGGCGCGTCGGCGCCCAGCATCGCGACCACGGCGAGATTCTCCTGCGCCTCGCCGATGCGTAGCATGAACGCCCGCGGCGCAGCGGTAATATCGACCAGCTGCGTCAACAAAAACGACGCGGCGCCCGCGAAATCGGGCGCCTCCGCCAGAGCGGAAAGGAGACCGGCGACGGCGCGGTCTCCGAGCACTGCCATGCTACACCAATCCTGCCTCCTCGGGCACTTCGCTCATTTTCGTTCGGCGAGCTGCCGTCGGAGGTCTGTGTTTTCGCGCTGGAGGCGGTCGAGCTCGTCACCGGCACCGATCTCGCGCGGACGTGAGATCGGAGACGTGATGCCCACCGCCTCGGAATACTTGAGATAGGTGTCGATCGACGCCACGACGATACGGGCTTCGACGGTGACCAGGTCGATCCCCACTAGAGAAACCCGCACCCACGCGTCGATCACGATTCCCTTATCGAGTACGCGATCGAGGACGTCAATGAGTGAACTGCCGCTCGGCGTGCGTTCGACAGCCATGTGTCTTCCATCCTCGTAAGCTAGGGTCCGGACACGCTTGAAGGGCTCGCGAACGAACCCCTCATGATTTCCGCGACGACGTGGGCTTCGATGTAGCCGCGGTCTGCGTCGTCGCCGCAAGCCGGGTCAATTGGTCCTCGATACGAGCGAGCCGTGCTTCGACCTCTGACTGTCCCGTCAACGCCGCGGCGGCTGCCATGTTGAGCCGCGGATCGTTCCGCCACCAGTTGAGACCAATCTGTTCCGCCTTGTCGATCGAGCAGATCAGCAGCCTGACCTGAATGGTCAGCAACTCGACGTTGGCCAAGTTGATCTTGATGTCACCAGCGATCACGAGGCCCTTGTCCAGCACGCGGTCGAGGATGTCGACCAAGCCATGTGTCCGCGTCGGATTTACGAACTCGGGCATGAAGGAGAGTGCTGGTTGCCAGGTACTGGGTTCTGGGTACTGACTGGGTAACTGGGTGCAACTACCTCAGCTTGCCCAACGGTCCCAGGTCGATGTTCAGATCCGCGGCGGTCAGGCCGAAGATGCTCTTCAGCTCGTCCATGCGGTGGTTCAATTTGAGCAGCGCCAAGCCCAGCCGTTCGATCTCCTCGTCGCTCAGGGTGCCTCCATCCATCCGTCGAATCGCTTGATGCTCGAGCACTTCGCGTAGCAGTTCTATCACGGTCAGCACGAGTCGCGCAAGCCCCTGCTCGACCCGCTCCGGATCGGCATCGATGCGCTCCGGCAACGCGCGCGCGATCGCGCGCAACGCGGCGGTCGTCGTCGCGTCGCCCGTGTCGCCCGTGATTGCCGCACCGACGTCCGATTCGAGCACAGATCAGTCCGCCAGATTCATGCCGTGAGTTCCACCGGAACTGCCGAGCGCGCAAAAACTGTAGGGCGCACGCGGGCCGATGAGCAGGAACCGGAACTCCAGGTCCGACGGAACCTCGGCGACCGCCCGCTTGTACTCCTCGATCGCCTCGCGCGCGATCAAGTGAGAGATGGTCTTGAACGGCAGCCGCGTCATCTGCTCGTGCACTGCCGCTCGTTGGATCAACGGCTGGACTGCGGCATCGAGTGCGCTGGCGAGCTTGTCCATCGCCGTTCGGACCACGCCAGTCGTGGCCTCGCGCGCTTGCAAGGTCTCCAGATACCGGCGGCCGGCGCCACGAACGGCGGGTTCGAGCATTTCTGGAATTACCGGCTGAAGGTCTCGAAGCATCCGCCGCGTCGACGGCGTGATGATGAGCGTCATCTCCACGAATCCTTGCATCGCGGACAGCAGCGACTCGACCGACGGCGCGCGGCTCGAGAGCGCCGCTCGGCATGCGTCGTCGTCCCTGAACCGTTGTCCAAACCGCGCGGGCACCGGGGTCGTTCCCATCTCGAGCGCCGCTTCGACCACGGCGTCGTGTGCCCGCACGCCGTCGACGGAAACACGCACTTCCCGTTGCGCGTCGCTCACCCAGGCGACGATTCCCTCGACCGGCAGCGAGCGGACGCGCGCGCCGGCGAGCCCGCTCAGCCCGGCCGGAATCGATCCGCGCATTATCTGCGGTAAGACGCAGTACAGGTGTGTCGTCATGTTCGCTCCGATCCGGAGGTGATCGAGCGCATCGTCTGATCGACGCCGTGGCGCATCGCCGTCTCCACCGACGTGAGTAGCAACCGCAGGTCGAGGACCAGCAGGTCGACGTTCGCGACGGAGATCGTCACCGATCCGCCGATCACGACGCCCTTGTCGAGCACGTGATTGAGCAGGTCGCCCAGTACCAACTCCTCGGTGTCGATCTCGTCGTCATCATGCGCCATCGGCGGAGTCGTTCACGAAGTGGTATGGCGGCCAGGGGCCGGTGAAGTCGAATCGAAAGCCGTGCGTGCCGTGACGCGTCACCAGCGAGGTGATGGCTCGCTGCAGCGCATCGAGCTGGTCGGGTCCAACGAGAAACGCCGCGTTGAGGACCATTGTGCCGCGCGTCGCCGTTTCGGCATCGGCCGCGCGCGGGATCGGTGAGCGCGCGACCCGCAACGCGTGGGGCGTCAGCTCGCCGACGATCTGCTCGACGATCTGCTGGCTCAGGGCGCGAAGCTCGGCTTTCTTCTCGCCTTCGAGCTTGCGCTCGAGCAAATAGCGCTGCCCGGGCGAGGCCTGTTCCGCCGCAGTCGCCAGCTGGGCCAACCTCGGGCTGAGCGCCGCCGCCGCGGCGAGCAGCTCTGCGTCGACCCGGTGGACGCGCAATGCGTACTCGCGTCCCCGCGCCACGCTCGCCAGCGTGGACGAAAGCTGCGACGAGCGCTCGCGCAGCATCGCGCGTACGGCCTGCCGTCCGCTGAACAACGAGAACATCGGCAGGGGCACGACTGCCCCCCAGTCGCTCGCCCAGGTCAACACGCGATCGTGCGCAACGGCGCGAGGGCTCAGCCAGTCTACGTCGCCGCTGTTGACCTCGAGCGCCGACGGCGCGTAGCGATCGCCGTCGAGCACCGACACGAGCGCGGCGACGTCGTCGTGCCGCTCGAGCGCGACGCCCGTGTCGTCGAGACCGGACGGCAGCGCCGCGTCGGGCATCTGCGCGGAGACGATGCCGTACACGTACCAGATGTCGTTGGACGCCGGTCCGGACATTCCGCGACGATTAGAGAATCGGTGAAAGCGCTCGCCAACCCCGCCGCCATCGCCGGAGCGCCGTTGCTCCGATCGGCGGCGGGTTCGTTTCCTGGGCGAAAAGCTGGCTTCCGGGGATCGCCGCGGGAAGAGGAGCGGGTGGATGGCCAACGCGATTCCACACAACGGCGATCACGTCCACGCCGAGCGCATCCACGGCCGCCGCCAGCCGCTCCGTCTCGGTACGGACGACCGGTTCGTCGAGCGCGACGAGTACGAGACCGCATTGCGCGCGGTCGTGGATCAGTACGTCGAGCGCTCGCGTCCGCTTGGCGAAATCCAGCAGATCCTGGGCGGTTTCCCCGAGTCCGACGACGTCGCGATACCTGAGTATCAGCCGCATGAGACGATGCGACCACTCGAGCGCGAGCGCCGGCATCTCGAGCAGGCGAAGGAGATGCCCCGTTGGCGCAGGATCGACGACGATGCGCGAGAACCGATGCCCGGCGAGCGTATCGCCGAGCAGCGTGAGCGCGAACAGCTCGTCGATCCCCGGCGGCGCGAGGGCGAGGAGGTCTCGCACGACGGCGCGATCATGTCGAACGTCGACGCCGCGCCCCACGAGCGCGTCGAACGTCGCATCGATGCGTTCCTGATACTCGTCGCGAACGCGCGCGAAGGCCGCCGTGGCGTCCATCTGCCGTGCCACCAGTCCGGGGACCTCGGCGACCGCGTATTCGACGTCGGTGCGCGCCCATGGTGCGTCGTCCTCGCCCAGCGCGTCGGCGATCGACGGGGCCGGGTCGGTGGATACGAGAAGGACCGGGCCGGCGCCGTCGTCGGCCGCCGCGATGGCGAGCGCGGAGGCGACGGTGCTCTTTCCCACGCCGCCCTTGCCGCCGACGATCGTCAGCGTACGCACCGGAACGATTGCCGGTCGCGGCGTCGCGCGCGACGCGCGGCGTGGTGCGCGCGGCGAGCCGTGCGGGCGGCTGTCGCTCGCCGCGCCGAACGTGTCGAGGATCGACGGAATTCCGCGTGGCGGCGTGGGCGCACGCGCAACCCAGAGACGCGGCAGCGAGCGGTCCGCATCGCTCCAGGCGGAGGCGGTATCGGCCACCGCGTTGACGACGAGCGCCGCCACCCGTACGTGCAGCGCGTCGAGACGCTCGAGGTAACGGCGGGTCTCCGTCTCGACGATCGGCTCGGCGCGCGTCACCAGCAGCGCGGCGACCGACCTCTCGTCGGCGAGCGCGGCGCGCAACGTGTCGATGCGTGCCCGCATCTCGTCGATGAATTCGTCGGCACGGTCGCGCCGGTAGCGATGTGTGAGCGCGCGCACCATGAAACGATGCTTGTCCTGCATGAGATCGAGCACCGACAGCAGCGCGGCGAACGTCTCGGGCAGGGCGAGCAAACGGAGCGTGTGGCCCGTGGGCGCCGTGTCGATGACGATTCGCTGATATCGCCCCGATCGATCGGCGAGCAGGCCGGCGACCGCCAGGACGGCGAAGATCTCGTCGGCGCCGGGGAGCGCCGCGTCGACCAACCCATCCACGTCGGCGCGCTCGAGATAAGTGCCGCGGTCCACGATTTCGGTGATGGTGTCGCGCCAGCGATCGAGAAAGGCGTGGCGCAACTCGACCGCCGAGAGTTGACGAGCGTCCAACCGTGGCTCGCCGGCGACCGGCGACTCGGACGTTCCGACCGGCGCACCAATGACGTCCGCGAGCGCCGCGGCGGGGTCGGTGGACACGATCAGCGTGGGCTCGCCCCGCCGCGCGAACGAGGCGGCAACGGCCACGGCGCAGGTCGTTTTGCCGACACCGCCTTTTCCGACGATGAGCAGAGCGCGGGGGAGACGATCGAGGAGCGCGTCGAACGCGCTCACGCCTCGCCGCTGTCTCGGGACATGCGTACCGGCCCGCTGCTCGTTCCCTTGCCGAGCCGCTCCCGCCAGGCGCGTACGTCGCGCAGCCGGGCCATGAGCTCGGCCTCGCGGCGCACGTACTCGGCGTCGTCGATGTCGCCCAGCTCCAGTTGCATCTGCAGCTCCATCAGCTCCTGCTTCACCGGTGCGTCGTCGGTGAGCTCTTTCTCGACGACCTGTTGCACCTGCCCCAACGACCACTTGATCCCCGCGACGGGGCCGGTGACCGGGAAGAAGAGGAGGTTGGAGAGAAGGCCCATCGTCAATCCGCCTTTTCCAGCTTCAGCTTGATGTTGACGAAGTTGTACGGCGGCCACGGGCCGGAGTATTTGAATGTGAGCAGATCCTCATACTGGCGGCTCGTCTCCTTCACGCAGTCGTCGAACGCCTGCTCCTGCGCGCGATCGACGAGGAACGCGGCGTTCAGGATCATCCGGTCGCCGATCGGCTTGTTGGAGCGGCTCGCCACGGCCACCAGCTTGAGCGCGTCGTGAATGTCCGACACGTAGCGGGCGCTCATTTCCTCCAGCGCGCTCTCGATGAGACGCCCGAGCTGCATGCGCGCGAAATACGTCGAGCTCGCGGTGTGACGACTGATCTCGTCCTTGAGGCGGCTGATCTCGTCGTTCTCGCGCTCCAGATTGGCCACGACCTTGTCACGATCCCACAGCACCTTGAGCCCGAACTCGATCTTGTCCTGCATCTTGTCGAGCACGTCGCTGAACGCCTGGTACGTCGAACGCAGCAGCTCAGTGACGTCCTCGTCCGAGCGAAAAACCGTTCCGAACGACATCGGGATCACGGTGTGCTCGCGCATCACGGTCTCGTTCACGAACTCGTGGGCGAGGACGTTTTCGCGCGTCGGATCGTAGATCACGATCGGCGTGTCGCTGACGACTGCGGCGAGATCCTGGTACGCGACGGTAAGTACGCGCTGGCCTCCGCCAATGCCGATCGAGCCGAAATCGTGCGGCCGATCGCTGCGAATGATGCAGTAGACGTATTTCCCACCGTCGATCGAGCCGGCGACAGGTTGTGGATCAACATCGGTCTGCGAAACGTCGGCCATAGCTGAAGTCGGAATGGGCCCGGTGTCATTGGCCGTCCCCGAAGGGGCGCTTCGGGAATATATGGGTCCGGAAAAAAGCTGGCTACGCGCCATCGCCGGCTTGCCGGCTCCGTGCCGGTCAGGCCGGCACGCGTTTCCGCGAAACAGGGGGCCAGAGCTCTGTTTGCGGGAGCTCTCCCTCGAGTTGAATCCGGACATGGCCGGCAATCTCCTCGACCGCGCCCGGATCGGTGACCAGGTCGTAATCACGCACGTCGAGCGACAGCACCGCGCAGTGACGGAACTGTGAGATCCACCGCTCATACCGCTCGTGCAGCGCGGCCCAGTACTCCGGCGACGTATCTTTCTCCTTCGCCCGCCCGCGCATCGCGATTCGCTCGACCACGGTCTCGAGCGGCGCGTGGAGATAGATCAGGAGCCGCGGCGGCCTGGCCGCGGGCGAGTAGAGCAACTCCGCGTACAGTTGCCGGTAGAGCACCCACTCGGCAGACGTCATCAGCCCCTGCTCGCGCAGCCCGCGGGCGAAGATCTCCGCGTCCTCGTACCAGGTTCGATCGAGGACCCAGCTTCCGCCGAGGCCGCGCATACGACGCATGGCGGCGAATCGTGTGGCGAGAAAATGAAGCTGGAGCTGCAACGCGTAGGCTCGCATCTCGTCCGGCCCGCCGTAGAAGCTCTCGAGCCACGGATTGTCTGCGTCGATGCTCTCGAGCGCCATCTGCAGGCCGAACCGCTCCGACAGCGCTCGCGCGAGCGTCGTCTTTCCCGTCCCCACCATGCCAGCCACGCCGATCAACATGCGAACCAACCTAAGAAACGAGGTCTGTTCGCGAAACGGTTATGCGCGAAGTGGGACTTATTCGACCACGAGTGTCCCGGTGGCCTGGTCGAACGTCACGGCCAGACTGCGCAGCGGCCCGATCGGCGGGCTGGAGATGTTCGGTCCGCGCAGCACGTGACCGTCCGCCGCGAACTGGGAGCCGTGGCACGGACATTCGAAGTGGTCGCCCTTGACGTCGATGTCGCACTGCTGATGCGAGCACAACCTGGACAAGGCGAAGAACGCGGTGGGCCCGGTGCGCATGACCACCCGTTCTCTCGGGATCTCGACGATGACCCCGGTATTGGCCAGCTCGGGAAAATCCGAGAGCTTGATCGTGACGGGACCGCCCAGCGGCAGCAATGGATCGCCCGCGACCGAATGCGGCGCCGGCGGACCAATCTGCCCGTCGCCGCAGGCGTCCGCGGCGATGAGCGCCGCGGCGGCGAGCGCCGACTTGGCGAGAAAATCACGTCGATTAAGGCAGTGTTCGCAGGGCATGAAGGATCGGTGTGCGGAGGGACAGTTGAGCGTGTGCCGTGTCAGACGGTGATGAATGCCGCCTTCCAAGCGGCTTCATCCTCGTCTTCCTGATAGAGCATATCCAGGTTGGCCACCACATTGTTCCCGTCTTTCCGAACCGTGAACCGATCGAGGCCGCGCGTGGCCCGGCCGCTGTCCTTGATGTAATTGCCCTCGGGGTCGAACCGGGAATGATGCTTCGGACATTGGAACTGCGTGTCGGCGCCATTCCACCGCAAGGCCGTGTTCTGGTGCGGGCAGGCGAGCGAGAACACGTACACCTTGCCCTGCCACCGGGTGATCATCGTGCCATTGTCCTTGTCGATCTGCGCCCCGTCGTTCGTCGGGATCGCGTACGCCTTTTCTTCGCGGCTTCCGCCCACCGACGACACGAGCTCGATTGGCGCCGCGGCCGCGCGTGACGGCGCCGCGCCAAGCGCGACGAGAACACCCGCCGCGAGCGCGCTCGCCTCGCGCAGAAAATCGCGTCGCGCGATCAACGCGCATCCGTCGCAGGCGCGCTCCGCGTCCCTGCTTTCGTATTCCATTCGAGACATCGACTCCGTCAGCTGAAGTTGGCCAGGGCGACCCCAAACGCCGTGATGACGAACCAGAGCGTCAGACTCGTCACGGCGGTTCGATGGAGTGATCGCCAATGCGGCGATGTTTCGCTCGCGTCGTGCTCGAGCGCGAGCTCTGTGCGGGTCATCATCCACCCGTTGATCAACAAAAGAAGGACGAACGCCATCTTCGTCCAATAGATCCACGAGCCGAAGAACGTTTCGAGGTCGGCCGTGAGCAGCAGCAGCCCGCTGAGCACCACGATCGTCAGCCCGGTAACGACCCAGCGGTGGACCGCGCTGAGCTCGCGCACGTAATGCCGCCGATCCCCGGCGGCGATGCGGAGGGCCCGCAGCGTTCCCCGGTCAGCGGCGATCGCCAGGCCCCCCGCGAATAGCAGCCCGCCGATGTGAAAGAACGTCACGACGGTGGCGGCCGTCTTCGAATGGCTGTAGAACTCGTTCCAGGGCTTCACCAGGTTGACCAGGGATTCCGGTACGATCATCGGCTCGCTGATTATCGGTTCCAGAGTTTCATGGCGATCTCACTCACCACGGTTACGCCCATCGCGGACAAAGCGATGGTTCGGTGCAGTTGACGCTTGTCCGAGCTCGTCTCAGCCTCGTTCGAGAGTTTTGCCCCGGCGTAGGTGAACGCCGCGTCCGCTCCGAGCATCGTCAACGCGTGAACGGTGCGAAGCACGCGCCCTTGACGCACGCTGCGAGAATCCCACCAGTTCCAGGCACCCGTAATCGTATTCACCGTGAACATCCCGGCTAGCGCAGTTGCACCGACGCGATGTGAGGTTTTTGCCCACGTCGGGGCGTCCGCGCCGTGCTTGAACAACCGGTCGCCGGCTGCCCACTGCACTCCGAACACCGGGATCGTGGCATACGCGACCCAGCGATGGATGGTGAGGCGGCGGCCATACCAATCGCTCACCTCGACGACCTTCGGCCGAACGTGGGGCGAATCGGTCGGCGCGCGCACCGAATCCCAAGCGACGGCCGAGTCCAGTGCAACCACGCGGTGGGCGATGACAGCCGTATCCAAGCTCGAGCGCGGGCTCGCACCGCCGACGCTCATACACAGTACTGCAAGCAGAAACATGTGACGTCCGAGAACTGGAGTGTGGCCGATCGATCGTGGTGCCCGGAATCAACCCCGGATGGTCGGTCCGGCGTTCCCGGTAACCTCGGCCCGCGGCCCCCACGCCCGCAACCAGCCAGCCCCGACGAGCCGCGGTCCCTCATCGACCGCGGCCCGGACGGCCGCTGGGCCGCTACGTGCCGCGCAACACGTCCATCGGATCGACACGTGTCGCCCGACGCGCCGGCAACCAGCTCGCCAAGAGCGCCACTGCGGCGAGCAGGACCATGACGCCGCCAAACGCCAGCGGATCGGTCGTGGTCACCCCATACACTAATCCCTTGAGCAGGCGCGTGAGAAACAGCGCTCCCATGCCGCCGATGGCGATCCCGATCAGCGCCAGCGTTCCACCTTGGCGGAGCACGAGCCCCAAGACGTCGCCGCGCTGCGCGCCGAGCGCGATGCGCACGCCGATCTCCTGCCGGCGCTGGGCGACGAGATATGAGATCACGCTGTACACGCCGAGCGTGGCCAAGACGAGCGCCGCGCCGCCGAAGACACCCACGAGCACGAGCACGAAGCGCCGGTCGGCCACCGACGCCGACACGACGCTTTCCATTGTTCTCAAAACGGGCGGCACGTCTGGACGCATCGTGCGCGCGATTGCGCGTGCCGACGCGATGATCGGAGTCGGATCGCCCGCGGCTTGCATCACGACGTGAAACGAGTTGCCCGCGTAGCTCGCCTGCGGCTGATAGGCATAGAACGTCGGCTGGGGCTCGGCGGCGAGGCTCTCACCGCGTACGTCTCCAACGACGCCGACCACTGTGAACGGACGCAGGTCGCCGTCCATGTTGCCGTACTCGATGACCTTACCGATCGGGTCCTCGTTGGGCCATTTCGATTTGGCCAACGATGCGCTGATCAGGGCGACGCGCGCCGCATCGGGTTGATCGCCCCCGTCGAACACGCGGCCGCGCAGCAGCGGAATGTTCATCGTCCGGAAATAGTCGCCGTCGACGATTCGATAGTCCGCGTAGCCGCTGCGCCTTGGGTCGTTCCGAAGGCTGGTCCAATCGTTGGCACTGACCGGCTGGTCTGGGCGGCTGAGGATCAAGTACTCACCATCGGCGCCGCCGCCCACGAGGGGAACGCCGGTGGCAACGCCGACGCTCGCCACGCCGGGAATCGCGCGGACGCGCGTCATGAGCTGTTCATAGAATGCCACGCGCCGCTCATGAGCGCCCGGTCCACCGTCGTACGGCAGATCCAGATCGAGCATGACCAAATGTTGCGTGCGAAAACCCGGATTGACCTCGAGCAGCCGCACGAAGCTGCGCGCCAACAGGCCCGCGCCGACGAGCAACACCACGGTGAGCGCCATCTGCGACACCACGAGCGACCGTCGTACGCCCGCGCTCGATCCCGATCCAGCCTGCGTTCGCTGCGAGCTCGAGAGCGTCTCACGAATGTCACCGCGCGTCCCCTGCCACACGGCGAGCAGCCCGAGCGCAAGCGCCGTGAGCACCGACACGCCGACCGCGAACGCCAACACCGGCCAGTCGACCCGAATCTCGTTCGCGCGTGGAAGATTGCCCGCCTGCATCGCGAGCAGGAGCCGAACGCCGCCAAACGCCAATCCAATGCCCAACGCGCCGCCGAGCGCCGACAGCACGCCGGCCTCGATGAGGAATTGCTGGGCGAGCGTCGCCCGCGTCGCGCCGAGGGCGAGCCGCAAGCCGATCTCGGCGCGGCGAATCGTCATGCGCGCGACCAGGAGATTGACGACGTTGGCGCACGCGATGAGCAGAAGAAAGGCGGCCGCGCCGAAGAGCACGAGGAGCGTCGTGCGAATCTTGCCGACCAGTTGCTCGCGCAGCGGCACCAGGTCGCCATCGGACATCCATGTCGCATCGCCATACTGCTGTTTCAGCCGGCGCGACACGGCGCTCAAGTCCCGCGTCGCCTGGGCCGTCGTCGCGCCGTCCTTCAGCCGGCCGACGACTCGCCAGCCGTGCGACGTGCGGCCCGGATTTGATTCCTCGAGCTCCTCGGGCAACCAGACCTCGTTGCCCGCCGGGTAGTTCATCTCCGGTGGCATCACGCCGATGACCGTGAAGAGCGTCTGGTTGATCGTCATGGTACGGCCGACCGCGGCGGGATTGGCGTCGAGGTATCGTCTCCAGAACGCATCGCTCACGACCGCAACCGGCGATCCGCCCGGGTGCAGCTCGGCGGGCGAGAACACGCGTCCGATTTCCGGATGCAGACCGAACACGGCGAAAAAGTCGCCGGTCACCTCGGACGCCGTCACGCGCGCGGGCTCGCGCAGGCCGTTCACGGTGATCGTCCCCGGAGGATGCGACACCGCCATGGCCGAGAAGCTTCGCGTCTGTGCCTGCCAGTCGCGGAAGTTCGGAATCGACACGCTCATCCGCTTCCCGTCCTTGTCGATCTGGAAGAGCTGGACGATGCGCTCCGGGTGCGGATAAGGAAGCGGCTGCAACAGGACGCCGTTCACGACGCTGAAGATTGCCGTCGTGGCACCGATGCCCAGCGCCAGCGTCAACACCGTCACGCCAAAGAACCCCGGAGTGCGCAGCAGCGCGCGCGTGACGTAGCGAAGATCCCGCGCCAGTGTTTCCATGAACTCGCCCTTCGGTCGAGGTGTGTGAGCATCTACGGCGGCGTAGCCGTCCACGTTTCGACAGCAGCGCGAGCGAGACGGTTGAAGCGGGTGGTCGCGGCGGCGACCCCGACGTATGTTGTGGCGCAACTGTCTTCCTACCCGAGCGGAGCGGCTGATTGGCACGATCGCAGGCGTTGTCGGACGTCGAGGGGCTCGACGAATGGATGGGTCTCGTTGAGGAGGCGCTCCATGGCCTGCACCACGCGCTGAACAACCGCATCGGCGCACTCTCGGCGCTCATCGAGCTGTTGCGGCTGGACGGCGTGCCGGCCGACGGGTCGGGGTTCGACGGCCTGACGTCGGAGCTCGTCCGACTCGAGGATTGCAGCCGGCTCGTGCGACTGCTGCCCGGCGATACGATGGCGAGCGCGGAAGCCCTGATGCTCGAAGACGTCCTCGCCGACGTGTTCGCGATTCATCGCTTTCTGCACGGCGTACGAGAAGTACCGGTGACGATCGCTCCGCCGCACTTCGTGGAACCGGTGCGCGCCGAACGGTGGGCGATCATCCGCGTGCTCACACTACTTCTGAACGACGCCAAGCGATTGGCGGGCCGGCTCCATACCGGCGTGCGGGTCGCGACCGAATCCGACGATCGGTGGGTCAGCGTCGAATTCACGATCGGCGCGCCGATCGTACACGAAGTGCCCGAGCCGGAGCGCGGGCACTATTCGGAGACCGTCGCGAACGTGTTTGGTGGAACCGTCAGTCGGGGCGCCGGAACCATCGCCCTGCGATTGCCGACACTCAAAGCCCGGCGCGCTGCCGGCTAGCGGGAATCCGCGGCGCGCCGGGTCAGGTCACGACGCCAGCGCGACGCCGACGGTCCCGCGCAGCCGCGACAGCGCCTTCGACCGGATCTGCGACACACGCGACTCGGTCAGGTCGATGATCTCCGCGATCTCGTGAAGCTTCAGCTCTTCGAAATAATACAACGCTAATACGGTCCGCTCCTGCTCCTTGAGCTTCATGATCGCTTCGCGGAGCAGCGCCACTTCCTGCTCGCGGCCGATCTGCTCGTCGATGCCGAGGTCGGGATCGGTGCCCAGGAGGTCGAGCGGCGAGGCCTGCATGTCGCCGCGATCGTTGGCCGGCCGGTCGATCGGAACGCGGATCGCGCCCTCGACGTCCGACTCCCAGCGCCACAACGTCTGGACGTCGACGTCGAGCGCCTCGGCGACTTCCGAGTCTTCGGGCATGCGACAGAGCTTGGCCGCCAACGTCGCGCGTGCCGCCTGAATGTCGCGGGTCTTGCGCCGAACCGAACGGGGCGCATGATCCTGGCGCCGGAGCTCGTCGAGAATCGCTCCGCGAATTCGCGGGACCGCGAACGTGCTGAACGCCAAACCGCGATTGGGATCGAAGGAGCTCATCGCCGCCATCAGACCGAGCGTCCCCGCGCTCACCAGCTCGTCGTGATCGAGCTCGTTCGACAACCGTCGCTCGAGCTGACGCGCCACATGGTGTACGAGGCTCAGATTTTCGATCAGGAGCGCGTCCCGAGCGACAAGATCACCGCTCGCAAAGGCTCTCCAATTGGTCATGGAATCCATCGTCGGCTCCAACGTCGAAAGAGGTGCAAAGGCGGGCTGGACCATCCTGTTCGCGCCCTACATAGGCAGGGTTCGGACCGGGCCGGACTGGACAAAAAAGACGGCGCGCCAGTCGAGGCACGCCGAGTCTAATGTTTTATCGTTTAAAGACTTACGTGATGACGGCCGATGTCGTGGCCGCTCCATTCAGCCCCCGGTCGAATGCGGCAAGAACGTCCGGTACGGAAAGAATTGCCGGGCTCGCGAGGAAAGTTTCCCTGCCGTGTCGAATTCGCCGCCCCTCGTTCGACGCTCGTATAGAGCCTAGGTTCAGCCGGTCGAGATCGACAGGACGAGCCGAAGCAAGAACACAAGAGGAGAAAGGACGATGCGATTCCTGGTGATGGTCAAAGCCTCGCCCGAGTCCGAGGCAGGCGTCCTCCCGAGCGAGCAGCTTCTTGCCGAGATGGGGAAGTTCAACGAGGAGCTGGTGAAAGCCGGAGTAATGCTCGACGGGGAGGGCCTCCACCCAAGCTCGAAGGGCGCGCGGATCAAGTTCTCCGGCGCCAAGCGAACCGTGGTCGACGGTCCATTCGCCGAGAGCAAGGAGCTGATCGCCGGATTCTGGATCTGGCAGGTCCGATCCAAGGAAGAGGCGATCGAGTGGGCAAAGCGGTGTCCGAATCCCACCGGCGCCACGGGTGAGCTCGAGATTCGCCAAATCTTCGAGGCGGACGACTTTGGCGCCGAGTTCACGCCCGAGCTTCGAGAGCAGGAAGAACGTCTGCGCGCCGAGATCGCCGCGCGGAAGTAGCTGCGCTTCCCATCGCCATCCACCCCTGCCGAGCGTTCAATGAGCTTCCTGTCCGATCTCCGTCGCGTGTTTCGCAGCCTGTACCGGGCGCGCGGCTTCACTGTCGCCGTGATCCTCACCCTCGCGCTGGGGATCGGCGCGAACACGGCGATGTTCACGCTGTTGCGCGGGACGCTCCTGCGTCCGCTGCCCAATCGCCAGGGTGAGCGGCTCGTGTACCTCCGTCAATCGGCGAAGGGCGCCGGACAGGAGAACGTGCTCTTCTCGGTTCCGGAGATCATCGACTATCGAACCGCGTCCAAAACGCTGTCCGAAGTCGCCGAATACTCGGGGCTCACCTTCACGATGGTGAACAACGACGAGCCGGTGCACGTCCAGGCGGGCGTGATCAGCGGGAACTACTTCGAGGTCATGGGCCTCTCGCCGGTCGCCGGCCGCGTCACCACGGCGCGCGACGACGGACCGGCGGCGGCGCCCGTCGCCGTGCTCTCACACCAGTTCTGGATGGAGAAGTTCGGCGGCGACCCCAAGGTGATCGGCCGGACCGTTCGCATCAACGACATGGTGTCGACCATCATCGGCGTCGTGCAGCGCGCGCCGCAATATCCGGCGCGCACCGACGTCTTCGTCAACATGGTCACGAGTCCACACCACCTGAGCGCGACGATGAAGACCGGCCGCACGCATCGCATGACAGAGGTGTTCGGCCGGCTCGCGCCCAATGCATCAGTGGAGCAAGCGCGCGCCGAGATCGCGCGAATCGGCACCACGGTTCGCGCCGATCATCCCGAGGCGTACGAGCGTGCCTCGCGCTACGAGATCGCTGTCTCGCCGCTCAAGGTCGCCCTCAACGAGCGCGCATCGCTCACGCTCTGGCTTCTCATGGGTGCCGCGGGTTTCGTGCTGCTCATCGCCTGCGCGAACGTGGCCAACCTCACGCTCATGCGCGGCGTCGGCCGCGAGCGCGAGATGCTGGTGCGTGCCGCCCTCGGCGCCGGCTCCTGGCGGCTGCGATGGCTGTTGATGATCGAAAATCTCGCGCTCGCCCTCGTCGGCGGCGCGCTGGGCGTGCTCGTGGCGTTCGCCGGACTCAAGATGCTCGTCGCCTTCGCGCAGCAGCTCACGCCGCGCGCCGACGAGATTCGCGTCGACGGGCTCGTGCTCGCCGTGAGTCTGATCACCAGCGTCGTCGCCGCGATCGTGCTGTCGTTCGTGCCCAAAATCGGCGCGGGCGCCGCATTGGCGGCGCCGCTCGCCGCCGCCGGACGCCGGACGACGGCCGGTCGGGGCCGGCACCGGCTTCAAAATTCGCTCGTCATCACGCAGCTCGCCGTCTGTATGGTGTTGCTCACCGCCGCGGGCCTTCTCGTGCGCACGTTGTCAAAGTTGCAGTCCGTCGAGACCGGCGTGCGCGCGGAACACGTGCTGACGATGGAAATCCCGATCGAGAGCAACGCGATTCAGCAGCCGGAGAAGCTGGCGATGTACGAGCGGATGCGCGATCGCGTCGCGGCGCTTCCGGCCGTTGCCGTTGCTTCGGTGGGATCGAGTGTGCCGCTGCGCAGCACGATCTTCGTGCTCGAGGTCAAAGCCGAGGGACGCTCGCTCGGCTCGGGCGAAGCGACGCCGCGCGCGACGTACAAGACGGCCGATCCCGAATACTTTCGCGCGGCGGGCATCCCGCTGTTGAAGGGCCGCGCCTTCGCCTCCACCGATCGGCGAGACGCGGCGCGCGTGGTCATCATCAACAAATCGTTCGCCGAGCGATTGTTCGGAAGGCAGGATCCAATCGGCCGCCGCATCGCGTGGACGGGCGAAGTGTTGAAGTTCATTCCCGTGTCGGGCGACTGGCGCACCATCGTCGGCGTGGTCGGCGACACCCGCGATGCCGGCCTCGATTCCGATCCCACGCCGACCGTGTTTCAGCCGTTCGCCCAGGAGGAGGTGTTCAGCGGCGCGCTCGTGATCCGGACCAAGTCCAACCCGAGCCTGCTCCAGCCGGCGGCATTGCGCGCGATCCGCGAGCTGTATCCGCGCCAGCTCATCGAGAACGTCGCCACGCTCGAGGAGGTGCGCGACGCGACCGTCGCCCCGCGCCGCCTGAACGCGCTGTTCATCGCGTCGTTTGGCGCGCTGGCCATGATCATCGCCATGGTCGGCATTGCCGGCGTGCTCGCCTTCTCCGTGAGCTCGCGCACCGCCGAGATCGGGATTCGCATGAGCCTTGGCGCCGATGCGTCGCGCGTGCGGCGCATGGTGTTGAGCGAGGGCGGCGCGCTGCTGGCGGTCGGCCTCGCCGCGGGTGTGGTGGGCGCGCTGCTGACGTCGCGCCTGCTGCGTGGGTTGCTCTTCGGCGTTGCGCCGCACGATCCCGTCACGCTCGGCGCTGTCGCCGGGATCATCGCGGCGGTGGGTCTCGCCGCGTGCTGGCTGCCGGCGGCGCGCGCGGCGCGCGTCGACCCGGCGGTCGCGCTCCGCGCGGAGTAGCCGGGGGCGAGCGTTAGTCGAGCTCTTCGCCGGCCGCGTCGCTTGGAAGCACGGCGAGGTCGGCGAAGAACTGAATCAGATCGAGCGCGAACGGATCAGTCGCTCCGTCCGGATGCCAGACGAGTTGCTCGGCGATGAGCGCCGGCCGTTCGTCCTCGGGCGTCCATCGCTCGATCGTTTGCGACCGATCATCGACGATCCAGTACTCGGGGACTCGATTGCGCTGATAGCGCGGACGCTTGGTCACGCGATCGTGCCGCGCCGAGCGGGGCGAGACTATTTCGACCGCGAGCACGAGGTGACGCACGACGTCAGACTTGCGCCGCAGCTCGCCGGCGGGCACGACGAGCACGTCGGGCTGCAGCACGAGTCCCGGCTCCAGCTTGACGTCGAGCGGTGATGTGAAGACCTCTCCCAACCCGTGGGCTCGAACGTAGGCGTCGAGCAGAACAGTCAAGCGAACGACGGCGCGCTGGTGCGTCCAGTGCGGCGACGGTGTCACGAGCACATCGCCGTCGACGAGCTCCCACCGCTCCCCAGCGGGCGCGGCGTCTCGTGCCTTATAGAACTCGTCTTCCGTCCAGCGACGGCTCGGAGCCCGGTGCGCGGCCATGGCCATAATCTGCTCGGCAGTCGAGGAAGGCGGCAAGCGATCACCCTCGAACGTGTGCCAGGTCAGGCCGGCTACCGTCATCAAATCATGGCGTGCGCAACCATGACTCGGCGCTATGCGGCTCCCCGCTGGGCCACCAACCCGATCGTCCGGTCCAGACCGCCCGCGACGGCGACCTCGATGCTCAACCGCGCGCGTTCGATCTCGATGTCGATTCGCCGAATCTTCTCGCGAAGCGACGCGACGTTCTGATCGAACACGCGGACCTCCTCGCTCGCCCGCGCCCGGTCGACGGCCGACGTGCGGCTTGCGCGTCCGTGCTCTCGCTGGCGCTCGAGATCCTGCTCGGCTACGCGCTGGATGATCTGACGCCGCTCGTGCATGCGGCTGAGCAGCTCGGATTGAAGGTCCACGAGGCGGCTGCGCAGATGCGCGAGCTCGTGGACCGCGGCCAACTGTTTCGGTCGGCTCGTCAGGAAATCAGGATCGTCGATGACTGCCATGGTGCTCTCTCCTCCCCCCGGAGTTACCGCCAGTCGAGAGCAAACTCTAAACCATGGCCGGCCCTGTAGCGATCGCGGCAAACTCTGCCGGAACGTCGCGTCCATCTCCAAGAAATCTTCTCGCCGTTGTCGATCTCGCGGTCGGTCGTTCGACGTGAAGGTAGAGCCGGGACGACGCCCTGTTCGAGGCGCCCTGGTACCGACGGTCCGCCACACCAAACCAGAGGAGACAGGACAATGAAAAACACCAAGAGGATCAGCGCGCTGCTGTGGACGGCTCAGGTCGTGTTGGCGCTCGTCTTTCTGTTCGCCGGCGGCATGAAGCTCGTGCTGCCGCCCGAAATGATGAAGGGTCCGGTTGCGCTTCCGAGCGCATTCATCCGCTTCATCGGCGTGTGCGAGACGTTGGGCGCGATCGGTCTCATCCTTCCAAGCGTCACGCGCATCAAGCCCGGTCTCACGCCGCTGGCCGCGGCCGGGTTGATCGTCATCATGATCGGCGCGACGACGGTCACGCTCATCGGCGGCTTGGTCGCGCCGGCGCTCGTCCCGGTCGTAGTCGGGCTGCTCGCCGTCTTCGTGGCGAACGGGCGATCGCGTATCGCGCCGATTCACCCACGGCGCCCCGCACAGCGTATCGCATCGTCGGGCACATCGGCGATCCGCACTGTCGGCAAGGCAGCGTAGGTTCAGGCGCTCGGAGCCGCGTCGCGGCGGCTCCGAGTCTGACGGCCTTGCCCGCCGCCCCGCGCGTCCTCTGATTTCCCGGAGTGACGACATCTGCCACCCATCGCGCCATCGACGCAGTCTGGAGAATCGAGTCGCCGAAGCTCATTGCCGGCCTCACCCGGATCGTGCGCGACGTCGGACTCGCCGAGGATCTCGCCCAGGACGCCCTCGTCGCCGCGCTCGAGCGCTGGCCCGAGTCGGGCGTCCCCGACAATCCCGGCGCCTGGCTCATGGCCACCGCCAAGCATCGCGCCATCGACGCCCTTCGCCGAGCCAACTGGTCGAGCGCAAGCACGAGCTCGTCGGCTACGAGATCGAGGCGCAACAGGAATCGGCGGTGCCCGACCTCGACGCCGCGATCGACGACAACGTCGGTGACGATCTACTTCGTCTCGTGTTCATATCCTGTCACCCCGTGCTCTCGGTCGAAGCCCGCGTCGCGCTCACACTGCGACTCCTCGGGGGACTCACGACCGAAGAGATCGCGCGCGCTTTCCTCGTGCCCGAGTCCACCATCGCGCAGCGAATCGTCCGTGCCAAACGCACGCTCTCCGAGGCGCACGTGCCGTTCGAGGTCCCTCGCGGCGCCGAGCTGGCGGCCCGGTTGTCGGCCGTGCTCAAGGTCATCTACCTCGTATTCAACGAGGGCTATTCCGCCACCGCGGGCGACGATTGGGTGCGTCCCGCTCTGTGCGAGGACGCTCTTCGACTCGGCCGCATTCTCGCCGGGCTGATGCCCGAGGAAGCGGAGGTCCATGGCCTTGTCGCACTCATGGAGATCCAGGCATCACGACTGCGAGCCCGGGTCGGTCCGGCGGGTGAGCCCGTGCTGCTGCTCGATCAGGATCGGGCGCGCTGGGACCAGCTCCTGATCCGGCGCGGGCTCGCCGCTCTCGCGCGTGCCGAGCAGCTCGATGCCGCGCGCGGTCCGTACGCGTTGCAGGCCGCGATTGCCGCCTGTCATGCGCGCGCGCGCGTGCCGGATGACACGGATTGGGCACGCATCGCCGCGCTGTACGAGGCCCTCGCCGAGCGCGAGCCGTCGCCGGTGGTCGAATTGAATCGCGCCGTCGCCGTCGCGATGGCGCATGGTCCCGCGGCCGGCCTCGAGATCGTCGATGCCGTGGCCTCCGAGCGGTCGCTCGGTGAGTATCATCTATTGCCCAGCGTGCGCGGCGACTTCCTCAGGAAGCTGGGCCGCTTCGACGAGGCGCGAGAGGAGTTCGAGCGCGCCGCTTCGCTCACGCACAACGCACGCGAGCGTGAGCTGCTGCTCGAGCGCGCCGCCGCGTGCGCGCGCGAATCGGCATCGCGAGCAACGGCATAGGGCAGCGAGCGGTCACGCCGTCGAGCGCTTGATCCCGAGCCGCTTCGTCGTCTGGCCGATGCAGAGGTCCATGACCACCGTGAGGCCCGCGGCCCGTGCCCGCGCCGCCGCATCTTCGTTGACGATGCCGAGTTGCAGCCACAGGACCCTGGCGCCGATCCGCGCCGCCTCGTCGGCGATTGCCGGCGTCTCCTCGGCGCGACGAAAAACGTCGACGATGTCTACGCGTTCGGGGACGTCGGCCAGCGACGGATACGTCGTTCGGCCGAGGATGCGCGGCTCGCGCGGCGTCACCGGAATGACCTGGAAGCCGGCGGCGAGCAGAATGGACATCACCCCTCGCTGCGGTCGATCGAGCCTCGACGACGCGCCGACCATGGCGATCGTGCGGCTCGCCATGAGGATGGCGCGAAGCTCATCGTCGGTCGGATTGACGTGGGTCACTCCGCCAATTCTAATGAGCCTCAGGGAACGTTGCTAACGTCGCGCATCACAATTCGAGGAATTTCCGGCGCTTCGACCGACTGGCACTCGACCCCGCGGCGGCAGCATATTCGGATCGCATCAGCGCCGCCAAAGGAGGTTTTTCATGTGCCGGAACATCAAGACGCTCGCCAATTTCGAACCGCCGGCCACCGACGACGAGATTCGCGCGTCCGCCCTGCAATTCGTCCGCAAGTTGAGCGGCACGACGCGCCCGTCGCGCGCCAATGAAGCCGCGTTCAATCAAGCCGTCGACGACGTGACCGTGATCGCGCGCCGGCTCATCCACTCTCTCGAAATCCACGCGCCGCCGCGGAACCGGGAAGAAGAAGCGCGAAAGGCGAGCGAGCGCGCACGCCAGCGGTTCGCTTGACGCCATCCGTCGCTTCGGTGCACGCCACGCTGTCCCCCGACGTGGCGTCGCCGTCGCAGCGTGATGCGATCGAGGCCGACGCCCGCTCCCTCCTCGTGCTCGCGGGGCCGGGCGCCGGCAAGACGTTCTGTCTCACCGAACGAATTCGTTTCCTCATCGAGCGGCTGCGGTTCGATCCGGCGCGCATCTGCGCGTTCACGTTCACGAACAAAGCCGCCGGCGAAATTGCCCATCGTCTCGAAGCGCGGCTCGGCGATGCCGCCGCGAAGATCAAACGCGGAACGATCCACGCCTTCTGCGCCGAGCTGTTGCGCGAGCTTGGTGCCCATGTGCTGCTCGAGCCGGGCTTCGGCATCGCCGACGAAGAGTATCAGCTCAGCACACTGCGGCGCATCGAAGGCCCGCGCCGCTGGCATCGCAATACCCTCAACCGCTTCTCGGCGCACCGATTCCGCGGCGACGCGCTCCTGCACGACGACGCCATCCTGTTCGAGAAGTACGAACGGTTCCTCGGCAAACGAAAGCTCGTCGACTTCGACACGCTCGTGATCAAGGCCGCCGAGCTGCTCGAGCGCGCCGACGACGGCGCGTCGGTCCGGTCGCGATGGGACGTCATTCTCGTCGACGAGTTTCAGGATCTGAACCCCGTGCAGTATCGCGTGGTCCGCGCGCTGGCGCGCGAGCATGGCCACGTGTTCGCCGTCGGCGACGACGAGCAGTCCATCTACTCGTGGGCGGGCGCGGACCCGGCGCTGTTCAAGACCTTCATGAACGATTTCAAGGTCGTCACGCCGATCCACCTCGAGAAAAATCATCGCTGTTCCCACGAGGTGTTCGCGCTCGCGCGAAAGCTGATCATGGTCAATACGCCGCTGTTCGCCGACCGCGTCGTCGCCGACACGGAGCGTGAGTCGCCCTTTCCGGTCTGCGCCGTCGGATTCGAGACGGACGAGGAGGAAGAGGCCTGGCTCATCGAGGACATTCGGCGTGACCGGGACGAGCATGGTCACGACTGGGGCGACGTCGCGCTGCTCTACCGCACGCACGACATCGGCAACGGACTCGAGGCGGCGCTGCTCAACGCCGGCATTCCGTGCCGGCTCGCCCAAGGACGCGCGCTGGCCGAGGATCCCACGGTCGGCTACGTGATCGCCGCACTGCGCGTGATCGCGTATCCCGACGACGATCTCATGCGCGACGCGTTCTTTGGCGTGGTGCTGCCACGACCGCTCTACGACGAAGCGCGCGCGCGGGCCGACGCCGCTCGCCAGAGCCTTGGCCGCCAGCTCAAGTACATCGCCGCGCGACTTCCGCGCGGCCACGAAAACGCCCGCCAGATTCGCCGCGCGCTCGCCGATTGGCGAAACCTCGCCGCCCTCGGCAAGAATCACGCGACGCTCGGCTCGCTCGTACAGGAGCTGCTGTCGCGCCGCGTGGGCCGGGTGCGCTCCGTGCTCGACGACCGTCACGACGAGATCAGCGATCCCGCGCTGCTTCCTGACGTGGCGGCGCTCGCGGCGCGCCTCCAGTCGGCGCGAAACCGGAACGACGACGTTTGGATGCCCCGCATGGGCGGGGTCGAGATCGCGCTCAAGAACATGCTCGCGGCGATCGGGTTCACCAACATTCGCCTCGCCGGCGATCGTCCGCCTCCATTTGGCGTCGACTGCATCGAGCCTGAGGACGTCCCATCCGTGGGCTTGCCGCTGGGACTCTTCAAGGCCGCGCAGTTGATCGAGATGGACGACGTCGCCGCCGCCTTTACGACCTTCACGGCGATCGACCTCGAGACGACTGACAACGACACCGACAGTGCCGAGATCGTCGAGATCGCCGCCGTGCGCGTGCGCGACGGCGTGATCGTCGAGAAGTTCGCCTCACTCGTTCGGCCGCGGGTGCCCATCGCCCCCGCCGCGACGGCAACCCACGGCCTTCGGGCCGCCGACGTCGCGACGGCGCCGCCCTTCGAGGACATCTGGCCCAAGTTCCGCGCCTTCTGTGGCGACGACGTCATCGTCGCCCACAACGGCTACGAGTTCGACTTTCGAATTCTTCAACGGATGGCGCACGCGATCGGCAAGCGCTTCGATCTGTGCACCTACGACACGCTTCCGTTGGCGCGCGATCTATACCCCACGAGCCGCAAGCTCGTCGACATCGCTCGCACGTTCGGCATCGACACCGGCTGCTCGCACCGCGCGCTCGACGACACGCTGGCCCTGGCGAAGATCGTGTTGGCGCTCGACGGCGTGAAGCGCACCCGCGCTCGTGCCACGGCGCTCGTCAACTTGCTCGACCACCTCGGCATCGCGCTCGCCCTGTGCGACGACGACAGCCTCTGCACCGAGGCGCGCATGTTCCGCGGCGTCGCACGTGGCTTTGCCCTTGGGCGATACAGCACCTGTCTCGAATCGTACGAGCGCGAGCAGGGCGACGATCTCTCCGTGCCGACGGTCGACGAAGTGATCGAGCGCCTCGGCGGGGCAGAGCTGATGTTGAAGATTCGCGCCGACAAGAGCGCCGACGAGCGCTATCCTGCCGCCATGCTTCGTCTCAGGCGCTTGATCGTCGACATTCCCGACGGTCCGCTCCAGGAGCAGCTGTCGCTCTTTCTCGAGCGTGCGCTGCTCTCCAAATGGGACGGCCATGAGCCGGAGCGCGCGCGGGTCAATCTGCTCACGCTTCACTCGACCAAGGGGCTCGAGTTTTCGCGCGTGTACGTCGTCGGCGTCGAGGACGCGCAGCTCCCCGGCGGGTCGCCGGCGACCGGCCCCAAGCCGGCGGAGATCGAGGAGGCACGCCGCCTCCTCTACGTCGGCATGACGAGAACGAAAGACCGGCTCGTGCTTACGCGCGCGTCCACGCGCGCCGAAAAGCCCACGCGCGGCCACCAGTTTCTCGACGAGATGGGGCTCGCGGCGGATCCCGTCGGAGCGACGACATGAGCCCGGCCGAATGGCGCGTGGCGGTCGGCGGCGACGAGACGCGCGCCGTGTACGAGCCCGCGACGTCCGGGCGGGAGAGCGCCCTGTTCGTCTGCGCGCACGGCGCCGGCGGCAGCATGGCCGACCGCTCCACGCTCGCCGCCGCCAATGCGCTGCGCGCCGCCGGTTTTGGCGTCGTGCGATTCAACTTTCTGTATAAGGAACGAGGCTCCGGCCGCCCGGATCCAATGCCGAAGTTGATGGAGACCGTTGCCGCGGTGGTGGACCGCGCGCGCGCCGAGCTCGAGCCGCGACGGCTCGTCATCGGCGGTCGCTCGATGGGCGGACGCGCCGCGTCGATGCTTGCCGCCGACGGATTCGCGGCCGATGGGCTGCTGCTGCTCGCGTATCCGTTGCATCCCGAGGGACAGCCGCAGAAGCTGCGCGACGCGCATCTGCCGCGGATCACGATGCCGGTGCTCTGCTTCAACGGCACGCGGGACGGGCTATGCACGCCGGAGCTCATGGAGCGGGTGCTTCGAACCGTGACAGCGCCGTGGGAGATGCATTGGCTCGCGGGCGCCGATCACAGCTTTCACGTTCTCAAATCATCCGGCCGCAACGATGCGGCGGTGCTCGAGGAAGTCGGCGGCGTCAGCGAGCGGTGGCTCGCCCAAATGGGGTCAGACTCCATTTCGCCAAACCGAGGGCGAAATGGAGTCTGACCCCATTTCGTGCTGGTCGCCTCCCGCGGATTCCTCGACGTCTCACCGATATTCGGCCATCAACGCGGCCAGCGCGGCGCTCCCGGGACACAATTCCTCGTATGGCACCTCGACCAGCGGCCGGTCGACCGTGCCGCTCACGGCGTGCATGTCGGCCGAGCCCTCGTCGATGTGGAGGAGGCCGGTCACGACCTCGCCGCGGCTCTGGTGCGCGCGTACGTACGCGTACGCCGCATCGCGATCCGTCGGATCGTAATCCGAGTCGACCGTCCGAAAGCGAACCGTACTCCCGTCGTGCATCGTCACGCTCGCGACGGAACGATCGGGGACGGCGGCGGTGATCTCGTGGCGCAACGGCACGAAGTCCACCGGCGCGATCTCGTGATAATGATTGCGCGTGTAACGGTAGCTCTTCGTCGAGGTTTCGTGATCGTTGAAGCTCACGCAGGGGGAGATGACGTCGATCAGCGCGAACCCCGTGTGCCGCATGGCCGCTTTGAGAATGGGGACGAGCTGCGTCTTGTCGCCGGAGAAGCTGCGCGCCACGAAGGTCGCGCCGAGGCTGAGGGCGAGCAGCACGGGGTCGATTGGCGGCTGCATGTTCGGCTCGCCGCGCTTCGACTTGGATCCGACGTCGGCCGACGCCGAAAATTGACCCTTCGTGAGTCCGTAGACGCCGTTGTTCTCCAGAATGTAGAGCAAGTTCACGTTCCGGCGAATCGCGTGGCAAAGCTGCCCGAGCCCGATCGACAACGAATCGCCGTCGCCTGAGATGCCGATGTACGCGAGATCCTTGTTCGCCGCGTTGGCGCCCGTCGCGAGCGAGGGCATGCGCCCATGCACGCCATTGAATCCGTGCGACTGGCGGAGGAAATACGCGGTCGTCTTGGACGAGCACCCGATCCCGCTCATCTTCGCGGCGCGATGCGGCGGCAGGTCGAGCTCCCAGAGTGCCTGCACCAGGGCCGCCGTGACCGAATCGTGCCCGCAGCCGGCGCAGAGCGTGGACATCGCGCCCTCGTATTCGCGCTTGGTGAGACCGAGCGCGTTCTTGGGAAGCGACGGATGGCGAACGGGAGGTTTGGTGATCGATGTCATGAGGACGCTCGGCTGAACATGGACGCGGCGGGATATTGGTGCACTCCATTGCCCGCCCTCTCGGCATCGGCAACGCCGCGCACGACGCGGTCGGCGGTCAGCGGCAGGCCGCCGTAGTCGAGCACCGACACCATTCGGTCCCGCGACACTCCGGTTTCGATGGCCAATAGAGTCCGGAGTTGTCCGTCGCGATTCTGCTCGACCACGTAGCAGTCGTCGTGCGCTTGAATGAACTCACGGACGACGGGCGAAAATGGAAAGGCGCGGATGCGCATGTAGTCGACCGCGCGGCCATCGCCTCGCAACCGATCGACCGCCTCGAGCACCGCCGCGTGACACCCGCCAAGCGAAATGATGCCGACGGGAGCGGCCGACCCGTCATGGTTCTGCATGTGAAGCTGGGGAGCGGGAACCGCCGTCGATGCAGTCGCGAGCTTCCGCGCCAGACGATCCACCACTTCGCGGTATCCGTCGGCGTCCTCCGTGTAGATCGCGTGTTTGTCGTGCCCCGAACCGCGCGCGAAATATCCGCCCTTCGGAGAGACGCCGGGCAGCGTCCGCGCGGCGATTCCGTCGCCATCAGTATCGAGATACCGCGAGAATCGCTGGATGCGCTCGAGCTCATCGGCGTCGAGGACCTTGCCGCGGTCGGGACGATACGCGTCGTCCCACCGGAGCGCGGGACACATCCAGTCGTTCATGCCGATGTCGAGGTCGGACACCACGAACACCGGCGTCTGAAAGCGTTCGGCGAGATCGAACGCCTCCACGCCGAGGTAGAAGCACTCCTCCGGATTGGCTGGAAACAGCGCGATGTGCTTGGTATCGCCGTGCGACAGATACGCGATCGACAACAGATCGCCCTGCTGCGTGCGCGTAGGCATGCCGGTGGACGGACCCGTCCGCTGGATGTCGAAGAAGACCCCGGGGATCTCGGTGTAATACGCCAGCCCGATGAATTCGCTCATGAGCGAGATGCCGGGGCCGGCGGTCGAGGTGAACGAACGCGCGCCCGCCCAGCCGGCGCCGATCACCATGCCTGCCGCCGCCAACTCGTCTTCCGCCTGGATGAGACAATACTTGCGCCGCTTCGTCTCCGGATCGAC